>Ga0209598_10000095_pt1 | contig 63953 bp, 58 predicted proteins | sample M_140807_EF_Meta_FD_187317 | JGI IMG/M metagenome (GOLD analysis project Ga0209598, IMG submission 187317) | Freshwater microbial communities from Lake Montjoie, Canada to study carbon cycling - M_140807_EF_MetaG (SPAdes) (version 2) | ecosystem: Environmental > Aquatic > Freshwater > Lake... | reverse complement strand
TCCCTAGTCGCCAGAACCTCCCTCCCAAGCAGGTACAGGATCAGGGCAATGTCCAACGATGTGGCAGCATCAATGGGCCAAGACTTCAGCAATTCCCCCGGTGCCAAGCACCGGGGTTTTTTGCGTCATGGCGAGTTCGTCGACTGCCACCAGGCTGCGCGCGGAAATCCAGTCATGAAAGGGATGCCGCACCCCGACGCTCAGATTGCGACTGCGTCGCTCCCCCACACCTCGGCGCGTGTCCTCTACGCCATTCCCGGCATCTGGACCGACACGTGGTTCGACGAACCCGACGCGTGGTGGGCGTGGGTCTGCACCTTCGCCGGCTGGTCAATGGATGACTGGCACCGGTTTCGGTCCCGATGGACAACTGCCGGGACCGACGCGCGACGCCTCCTGTCCATCGAGACCGGGATTACCTTCTTCGACTGGCGCCGGCTTCCGGGCGGGTCGACCTTTGCTTCGGTCGACAGTGCCGTTGCGACGGTAGTTGCCGACCTTCGCCACATGAACCCCGGCACCTCAGTCACTCTCATTGGGCACAGCAAGGGGGGATCGGTCATCAAGCACCTCTTGATCGCGGCGCACCGAGCCACGGAATCTGACCTGCCTGTGCCATGGGACGGTGGCGCGACACTGCGACACGGTATCTGCATCGACGCCCCGCTGGATCTCATCCGCGAAGCCGGCAGCATCATGTTCGGCATCCGTCCGCGGATTTGGCCCGCCTCGCGTCCCGGCGTCCCCGTCGCATGCGCGACAATCAACAATTGGTATGACCCAAGCGGTGGACGCCTCGCCGGTGTTCCCAACTATCAGGTGCGGACCTGGAACGACAACTTCCATCCGTGGCCTCCCCATGGGATGAAGAGTGGCCTCGCGCGCCGGGTGCTTGGCGACCTTGGCGCCGTGCCCAGCCTTGTCGTGACAAATGCGGATACCGTGTCGCCATCATCCTCCGTTTCGGGGTGACGCAGGTGAGATGGTGCGGTTGACACGCACACGCGTGCGGCGCGACAGTACGCGCCACTCGTTGGTCCGTAGAGTGTGGGCCAACATGGTCGTCGCCGGTCGGCACGCGGTCGTCCCGTGGCGGTGCGTTGAAAGAGGGGGAGCGGTTCATGAAGATCACGTACGCGTTTCGTCGGTCGGCTTTCTACCCATTTGACGATCACGGTGGACCGGGAAATGAGTTGCCACCACCGGACATCCGCCGTGTCTGGTTACCGTCCCTTCATGCGCGCGGGTTCGAGGGTGTCGAGGTTGGCGTACAACCCCGGGGGACGTCCGATGCCACCATTGGCGACCTTGGCAAGGAACTCGCCGATGCCGGCGTCCCGGCCGCGGTGATCCGCGGAGGCGGAGGTTTTGCGAGCCCCCGCGCGGCGCACTCCAGTCGCGAACGCGTTGAGCGCGCAATCCACCAGGCCCATGCCATCGGGTGCAACCTCGTCAACATGACGGTCAGCACTCCGGCGTCCGATCCGACCGGACCGGGTGCCAATGGTGTGGGAGAGCGCATCTCCCAGGGTGGAAGCCGCTATGCAACCGAGGCTGACTTCGAGATTACGGCCCACCACATGCGTGAAGTCGGCAAGATCGCTGCCGGTCTGGGTGTATCCATCGCTATCGAGATGCACCAGCACTCCATTGCCGATAACTCGTGGAGCACCCTTCACCTCCTGGACCTCATCGGACTGCCTAATGTCGGGTGCAATCCTGACCTCGGCAATCTCTACTGGTGCTACGAAGAGCCCGAGGAATCTGTCGAGCGCTGCATCGTGGCCCTCGCCCCGCGTGCCAAGTACTGGCATTGCAAGCAACTCATTCGCGTGCACGTGCCAGAAGTCCAGAAGGCCTACTACATCAAGGTACCCCTGCCGGACGGCGATATGGACTACCGGTTTGCCGTCGCCGCCATGTTCGGTGCCGGCTACACCGGCGCGATGGCCATCGAGGGTGTCCGCGAAGGTGACCAGATGTACCGTGACGGCAAGAGTGCTGAGTATTGTCGCCAACTGTTCCGCGATCTCGGTCACTGATCGGCGATGGTAGTCGCCAAGTGAGTCGCAGCCGCGCGTTTTCGCTCGTCCTGCCCGTGTACGTCCCGTCACTGCTCCTCAGTGCGGGACAGGGCATCCTTGTGCCTACGTTGCCGCTCTTCACCCAACAGCAGTTTGAGGTCAACTTCAGCCTGGTTTCCCTTGTGGTCGCCGGGGCGGGCCTTGGGACCCTGTTGGGGGATGTTCCCGCCGGCATGTTGATCGAAAGGTGGGGACGCAAGCCCGTCATGGTTGCGGGCACCATCGCCGCCGCCATCGCCACCATGCTCATGGGTACCACTCCATTGCTTGCGGGTGCGTTCGGGTTGTTCCCGGCATTCGCCCTGCTTGTCCTGCTACGCCTCATTGCCGGTGTCGGCTCGGCCATGTGGAACCTGTCCAGAATGGCCTACATTGCAGACGTCGTGCCACTTGCCGACCGAGGACGGGCACTCTCTACATTTGGAGGTGTCGGACGCATCGGCACGTTTGTCGGTCCCTTTGTCGGCGGCCTCATCGGTCTCTGGTTCGGCCTCGAAGCCTCCTTCTATATCGCCGGTGCGATGTCCGCAATCGGTGCGGTGATCTCGGTCTTTGCAATCACCGAGACCCGCCATGTGACCGGTCGCGCTGGCAAACACATGCAGTGGTCGGTGGTCGGCGCGGTTGCCCGACGGCACTGGCGTGACCTGACCGCGGCCGGTTCAGCGCAGATCTTCGCGCAGATGATCCGCGCTGGGCGCCAACTGATCGTGCCGCTCTACGGTGCGAATACCCTCGGCCTGACCGTCGTCGAGATCGGATCGATCGTCAGTATCTCGAGTGCAGTTGATATGTCTCTCTTTCTCCCTGCCGGCATCCTGATGGACAAGCTTGGGCGGAAGTTCGCGTCCGTTCCCAGTTTCATCGTGCTTGCCATCGGCATGGCCATGGTTCCATTTGCCGTCAACTACACCACTCTTCTGGTCGCAACGTGCGTCATGGGGTTTGGCAACGGCATCGGATCAGGCACGATGATGACCCTCGGCGCCGACCTCGCGCCCAAGGAGGCAACCGGGGAGTTCCTTGGGGTGTGGCGTCTTATCGGCGATTCAGGCACGTCCGGTGGGCCGCTTGCCGTGGGTGCGATAGCGGACCTCATCGGTCTCGGGCCGGCTGCGTTCTGTCTCTCGGGTACCGGAATCCTGGCCGCCGTGGTCCTCGTGGTCTTCGTTCGGGAGACGCTCGTTTCACCGGCACGCATCGTCAGGGCCCCTTCTCCCGTTAACTCGGTGTGACAACCAGAGGCTCCGACGCCGACCAACCGGACGACTTCCTTTCTCAAGCCCCTTCCATGGCGGAAGGGGCTTCCAGAACCGTCTCCACTGCAGATGCGAGGGCTGCGATCTCTCTTGGGGCCGCCCGCGTGCGATTTGGGTCTAGCCTTGTTGGCCGTTCCCCGGAGACGACCCGCAGCTACATGCAGTCACTTGACCACTTCTTCAACTTTCTCGATGGTCTTGGCATCTCCGAAACGTCGCCAACCACTTCCCTCCCGACCGGAGTTGCTGAACGCTTCGCGGCATGGTTGATCAGGCGCTATGGTCGACGCCCGCGTGGCACTCAGGTGACCTACCTGGCCGGGATGCGTGCCTTCTACCGATACCTGGACCGGCACGACCTCCTGCCCGCCGGGGTCACGATCGAACGGACCCGCAGCGCGGTCCGGGACGTCATCGGCAGACCCGGGCCATACCTTGCGCCGCGAATCGATCCCCGCCTCCCGTCCGTTGTCCTGTTGGCCGAAGCACTCCCGATGCCCGTCCCCGACGGGGCGGCGTCACAGCGCGCCCGCCTTGAACTGCTGCGGGACCGCGCCATCCTGCGTGTTCTCTACGCGACTGGCATGCGTCGTGCCGAGGTTGCCTCCCTCACCCGGGGGTGTGTCGCCGACGGGCACGCCCTGGAGGCCCTCGTCACTGGCAAGGGCCAGAAGGAGCGAACCGTCTTCTTCGATCCGGACACGATGACGGCAATCCGCGTCTATCTCGAGGCCCGGGCTGACCGGTTCGAGCCCCTCTTCTTGCGACACGACACCGGTCGTGGTCAACCGGGCCCCGCGGGACGCCACTACGCCATGAGTGAGAAGACCGTCTGGAATGTCGTCCGCAAGTACGGCGAACTTGCTGGGGTCTCTGCCTCGCCCCATGACTTCCGGCACGACAAGGCCACAACCCTCCTGAACCAGGGTGCCCAACTCTCCGAAGTCCAGGACATCCTGGGCCACGCGTCGCCGGAGACAACCAAGACGATCTATGCCCACTACGACCGGTCACGCCTTCGCGAGGCGTTTGACCGCTTCAGCGTGGCGCCGGAAGACCGCACGCGACCGGGCAGTCCGGCATAGCTGCGATGGCGACAGATTGCTGAACCTCGCGTTTCTGCCTTCATCGCGCCGGAACCGGCCTATCGCGACTTCGGTGGTCTCTCCAGATGAAGCGAAGCGCAGATAAATCAGGCGGCGATGGGGTGGGGCGGCGTCCGGTCAACGGTAGACTCCCAACCATGCCCCCGGCCGAAGTCATCCAGATCGACCCCCTGAAGCCGGATCACCGTCTCCTAGCTCGGGCCGGTGCTGTCATCCGGTCAGGTGGGCTTGTCGCCTTCCCGACCGAGACCGTTTACGGGCTTGGTGCGAACGCGTTTGATGACCGCGCCATCTCCAGCCTCTACGAGGCGAAGCGACGGGATGCGAGCGATCCCCTGATCGTGCATCTTGCCGCCGCCGAAGACCTTCCGCGCGTCGCGACCGATCTCCCACAGGCCCTTGGGCACCTGACAACGCGCTTCTGGCCAGGTCCGCTGACGATCGTTGCGCGCAGGCATCCGGATGTACCGGGTCGTGTATCCGCGAACCGTCCGACCGTTGCCATCCGTGTTCCGGCGCACCCGGTTGCGCGAGGGCTTATCGAGGTCGCTGGTGTTCCTGTCGTTGCCCCAAGCGCCAACCGGTTCATGCGGTCAAGCGCGACCCGCGCCGCGCACGTGGTTGCTGACCTAGGTGACGTGATCGATCTCGTACTCGACGGAGGTCCGACCGAGATTGGTCTCGAGTCGACGGTCGTAGCTACCGACGATGACGGTAGTGTGCGCGTCTTGCGACCCGGCGCAATCCCCGTGGAAGCGATCATCGAGGCACTTCGCGACGCTGGCGTAACAGTCCCGGTTCACGTTGGCGCGGTTCAGCGGGTTGCCTCGAACGTTGGTGATCTCTCCCCGGGACTTCTGGAGACGCATTACGCCCCCCGGGCGAACTTGATCCTTGTCTCTGGGCCTTCCGCGAACGCCGTTCGTGTGATGGTCCAACTCCTGCAAGATTCGATCGCTGCCGGTGAACGGCCAGGGCTCATCGTGTTCGACGAGGATGCGGATGCGTTCATTGATCCTCGGTTGTCCCAGCGGGTAATGATGTCTCGTGTCGGCTCAGTTGCCATACCGGAAACCGTTGCGCACAACCTCTTTGCATCGTTCCGTGACCTTGATGCTGCCGGTGTGACGCGCATTGTCGCGCGCACCATAGACCCTGTCACAACCTTGGTTCGACAACCGCCGATCCCCGGTGGCATCGGCCTCGCCCGGGCGATTGACGACCGCCTGATCCGCGCCGCTGGCAGCAGGGTCCATCTCACTGAAGCAGCGAAGCGTATATAAATCAGGCGGCGATGGGGTGGGGCAATGAAATGAGGCCATGCTGATGACCGCCGACGCATCCTTCCGGAGTGCACAGAGCTACGCACCTGACTCGCGCAACGAAGACGTCCTTGTCTACGTCAACGGCGCCTTCGTGCCCCGCCACGAGGCGCGCGTGTCCGTCTTCGACAGTGGCTTTGTCCTTGGCGACGGTGTCTGGGAGGGGCTTCGCCTTGTCAACGGTACGTTGATCAGCCTTGACGCCCACATGGATCGCCTCTTCGAGGGCGCGAATTCCATCGCTCTTGACATTGGCATGACGCGTGAGGCCGTTGTGGATGCGGTCCGCCAAACGCTTCACCGCAACGGGATGACCGACGGCGCGCATGTCCGCCTGATGGTGACCCGAGGGGTCAAGCGCACCGTGAACCAGGATCCACGCTTCATCATCGGTGGCGCGACCGTCGTGATCGTCGCCGAGTACAAGGCCCCGAATCCCGAAACGCGGGAGCGAGGACTTACGCTTTTCACTTCGACGTTCCGCACCAGTGGACCTGATGTCTTCGACTTGCGTCTGAACTCGCATAGTCGCCTCAACCTGATCCAGGCACTCATCCAGGCGATCAACGCCGGCGCAGATGAGGCGCTGATGCTTGACCCGCGAGGGTTCGTTGCCAGCTGCAACTCAACCAACTTCTTCATCGTTCGACGGGGCGAACTCTGGACCTCCACCGGCCTCTACAGTTTCAAGGGGATTACTCAGCGGACCGTTATTGATGCTTGGGAGAAAGCAGGCGGCCGTGCCCGCGAGTGCGATTACACCCTTGCGCAGGTCTACTCGGCCGACGAGGCATTTGTAACCGGGACACTCGGTGGCGTCACGCCGGTCGTGCGGATCGACGGTCGGCAGATCGGGGACGGCACGCCCGGACCGCTGACGGCCCGGGCCTCTGATCTGTACACCGCCGTGGTCATGGCCTGACCGGGGTTCAGCAGAACGTCACGGCTTCGACGGGTCGGCCATGTAGTCGGCCGGGTTGCGCCACGAACGTGTGGCCTTCCAGCCCAGCAGCCTCTTGGCCCGCGAATTGGAAATGCCTGCCTCAGTCGCACCAATTGTCGCCATGCCCGGGATGTTTTCGGTGCCCGGATAAGCCCGTGCAATCAGGTCTCGCGTCGGTTCAAGTCCCCACGAGTCATCCTGCACCGCGTACAACTCGGTGCATGCCGCTTCGGGGTTGTCGCTCTCGATGGCAAGCCGGAACATCGCCGCAAGGTCGCGAGGATCGGTGTAACTGAAGAGCGCCCGTTCGCCGGACAGTGGATTGGTCTTGAAGTGGGTTTCCATGTTCGGGTAGTCCCACGGTCGGGCCACCAGGCTTGGCCGTATCGACACCACGCGCAGTTTTCCTGCAGTCCGACGGTGGATCTGTTCAGCAGTCAACTCACCAAGGAGCTTCGACAGGCCGTACGGGTCCTGTGGTCGGTTGGCGTGGGTCTCGTCGACTGGCACGAAGTCTGGCAGGTGCAGGTGCGTGCGATAGCCCTGCCCAAGCGTATTGATGCTGCTTGCCATTGCGAGTGCCTTGAGACCGAGTACCGCAGCGGCTTCGCACGCATTGAAGTTGCCAACCACGTTGGTCGTGAAGACATGGGTGTCCGGGAACGTGCCTGGGGAGGCAATCGCCGCGAGGTGAATCGCCGCATCGGCACCGGCAAAAACCTCGATCAGGTCGCCAAGGTTCTCATGGTTCCCGATCCGGTAGCGCACTCCGGGCACTGCCGGCTGGAGCCCTCGGGGTGTCGCATGGTGGGGCGGGCGCTCGCGATCCAGCACTGTCACGGTCCACCCGTGTTCGACCAGTTCGCGTACTACCCATCCGCCAATCCATCCGCATCCGCCTGTAACCGTCACTCGTCGTGTCATTGTTCCGCTGTTCCCTTCTTCATGTGCTGCGGCGTCGCGCTTCTAGGCACTGGGGTTGGGGTGGAGCCGGGCGAGCCACGCCCGCGCCGCTTGCACCTTCCCAGAACGTGCCGGTCGCAACCGCGTCATGCCCGCAACCAGGTTCGAGACCTCCATGATCGCTTCGGGAGCCCCACGGACCAGTTCGATCTCCACGTAACGTCGTAGGTAGGGGTGCCCTTCCAACCGGACCTCGTCCAACGAAAGGATGAGCTCGGCATGATCGTGCGCGTGTCCAGCGTTTGTGTCACGCCGCAGTCTCAGGTTGCGCCTGGGATTGACCAGGACCGCGCCACCCGCGAGGTCACCAGGGTATGAGATGCCCCGTACCCGTAGCGCCTCAATCACCGGACGGGCTTCGGTGATCGTGTCCCATTCATGGACCGGTATGCCCACAGGAATGACAGCCGTGAGTTCCGTCCTCGCCAGCGGCCCGCCCGGTGCATCTCCGGCCGGTCCCTTGAGGGTCAACTCGCCAATCGCCTCTCCATCAAGGGATCGGATCCGCAACGTGCACCGTTGCCTTGCCAACGCATGGCCGGAAGTGTCGAAGTAGGTATCCCGCAGTCGGATCTCGGTCTGTTCCACTACCCGCCAAGGGCCAAATGCGCTGGCCTTGGCCAGATCGGCGAACGCCTGACGCGACGCCCGCAACTTGACCTCAATCTCGATCGGCGTGGGGGTTTCCGGCATCACCGCACCCGGCGAAGGATCGCGAACAAGTCGGCGCCATCCATTGGTGTCTCGATCTCGGGTTCGTGCGCCTCGTCAATCTCGAACCATGGTGCGAAGTGAGCCTTGATGATCTCCCAGTCGGCGGCGAACGGTGGCCCGCCCTCGGCCGGCCCGATGAAGAAACTTGCAATCAGGCGTCCCCCGGGCTTGAGGATTGCCCTGATGTTCGTCACGTATCCGTCACGATCCGCCGGGGCAATCGCGCAGAAGCATGCTCGTTCCAGGACGTAGTCGAATGCCTCGGGATACCGCTGATGCAGGGTGAAGACATCCGCCTGCTCGAAACGTGCGTGATCGCCAACACCCTTGGAGTGCGCCAGTTCGGTCGCACCGGCGATTGCCGATGGCGCAAAGTCGAACCCGACGACCTCGAACCCGTGGGACGCGAACAGAAGTGCGTCATGGCCCCGTCCGCACCCCGGTGCCGCCAAGCGTCCGGGTGGAAGGGCGCTCGGGCCTTCCAGCAGATCGATGAACGCGGGCGTCGGCACCCCCCGTTCCCAGCCAGTCCGGCCATCCTTGTAGCGTGCTTCCCAATACGTCGGTTCGTGGACTGGATTTGGCGTCGTCATGGGCTCCGTCCGAAATGCGTCACGCAGCGGAACAATTCCGCCATTTCCGACACCTGATTGGAAACCGGTCGGTTGTTGGAGGGTACCCTACCCCCCTGCATGATCTACGACCATCTATTCCGAGTGCGGTATGCCGAAACGGACCAAATGGGGGTGGCCCACCACGCCGTCTATCTTGTCTGGTTTGAGATGGCGAGGGTGGAATGGATTCGCGCGCTCGGGTTCCCTTGGGGCGACATTGAAGCCAGCGGGTACGCCCAGGCGGTCCACCAGACCCACCTGAACTATCGCCGACCCGCACGGTTCGACCAGTTACTGGTCATGCGCGTCGCCCTCGTGGAAATGCGCGGGCCCCGGATGCGCTTCGGATACCGCCTTCACGATGCTGCTGATTTCGATCTGCATTCCGACGTTGCAGAGACACTTTCGTTCGGAAGCATCGAACTGGTGTGGGTAACCCGTGACGGACGCCCGACGCGCCTGCCGAAGGATCACCCGGCCAGCATGATGTTTGCTTCCATGCCGGCGCATCCCGACTGGGACGCCTGAACCAAGAGGATCAGGCGTCCCTACCGTGTTCTAGTTGCCCGACCGCCGAACCACTGCATCCGGGCGCTCGGTCAATCCCGGCAGGAGTGATGTTCCAAGGCCTGGGACGTCTGGCAGCGTGATGTGCCCGTCGGCCACGATGGGCAGGCCAGTCACAAGTTCGGTGTACCACCCCGTGTAGAAGGCCCGGACAACCTCCTGGATCAAGGTGTTCGGGGCATTCATCGCTACGTGGACGCCCGCCGCCCAGGTCACCGGACCGGTGCAATCGTGCGGTGCGACCGGCAGCCCAAATGATTCCGCCAGGGTCGCGATGGCCTTGCCCTCGGAGATGCCTCCGCACCAGCCAAGGTCCAGCATGACGTAACTGGCAGCGCGTGCTTCCATGAGTTCACGGAAGCCACCCCGGTTCCCTAGCAGTTCGCTCGCGGTCGTCGGGATCCGCGTCCCGTGGGCAAACTGCGCGAGCGAAGCGATGTCGTCTGGACGAACTGGGTCCTCGATCCAGAACGGCCGGATGTCCTCGCGTTCGAATGCCTGCGCGATCTGCAGCGCAGCCGGCGTCTGCCAAAGGCCATGCAGCTCAACCATCAGGTCCATGTCATAGCCGACCACTTCGCGTACCCGCCGGAACGGACGCATCGCGGTGTCTAGTTCACGCGGCGATATCGAGGTCCCGTTCGTCCGGTACGCAGCTTCGTCAAAGGGCCACATCTTCATCCCAGAGATGCCCATGGCCAAGAGACTTTGTGCCAGGGGGCCCGCATCACCGGTCAACCAGGCGTCGAGATCCTCATACGGTCCGATACTGTCAACGCCCACGCCCCAGTTCTCGCGTGCCTGGCCGACCGTCTTGCGGACGTACCGGTACCCGGCGCAGGTGTTGTAAACCCGCACACGATCGTGGGAGGCTCCGCCGAGCAGTTCGTAGACGGGTACCCCGAGGTGCTTGCCCTTGATGTCCCAGAGCGCCATGTCGATTGCCGAGAGGCCCCGGCGTTCGACTCCGGTTCCCTTCGTTCCCACATAACCCGGCAGCGAAGTGCGAAGTCGGTCGATGCGACCGGGATCCTGCCCGATCAGCTTCGGTGCTACGGTCTCATGCAGGTACGACGCGACTTCGGGTGCGCCGAAGAACGTCTCACCCAACCCGACAATCCCCTCATCGGTATGAACCTGCACGAAGAGGATGTTGCCAAACTCCTCCAGTTGGATCGTTTCGATCCCGGTCACTTTCATGCTGTCATTTCCTTTCCCGCCCAATCCTTGGCGCGCCTTGCCCCGTCAGCGGTCGCTGAAGACCTGTCTTCCGGGGCGAGGATCGCTCGCGACTCACCAGTTGGTGATGCTTCCATCCAGGCGACGCAACTGGGGCAGTTCGGCAATCTGGAACGGATGCTTGCGCGCCGCGTCACGGTCGAAGTCGATCCCGAGTCCCGGTCGCGTTGGTGGCAGGAGGTACCCGTTCTCCCACGGAACCTGGACGGTCACGACGTCCATGAGTGAGGTGCCCGGTTTCCGCGGCTGTTCCTGCACGCCGACGAGTGGCGATGAAAGATTGAGGTGAAGGCACGCCGCGGTCGAGACCGGCCCTAGCGGATTGTGGGTTGCCAACTTGATGTAATGCGTTTCGCACCAACCCGCGATTTTCTTGGCTTCGGTCAGACCACCGCAGATGCCAAGGTCTACCCGGCAGAAATCCATCAGTTCTTCCTCGATGACCTGCCGGAACTCCCACTTGCTTGCGAACTGTTCGCCGACTGCGATTGGCGAATGCACGTGTTGACGGACGAGACGCAGGCTTTGCATGCTCTCGGCGCGGATCGGGTCCTCCATGAAGAAGGGGTTGAACTCCTCGACCGCCCGGCAAAGCCTGATGGAATCGGCTGGATCCAGCCGGGTGTGAATATCGAAGCACAGTTCCACGCTGTCGCCAAGCGCCTTGCGGAGGGCTGCGAACTCACGTACTGCCTGTGGAATGGCGATCGACGGCTCCAGGATGTTCCCGAACTCCGCCAGGCCCCACCGCACGAACTTCCACCCTTCGGCAACGTGCTTCTGGGCATTTTCAACCAACTCCTCGATGGAGGGACGCTGAATGTGCGGGTAACAGACGACCTTGTCGCGGCAGAGTCCGCCGAGGAGTTCGTACACCGGAACATTCAGGGCCTTCCCCTTGATGTCCCAGAGGGCGATGTCGATTGCCGCAATCGCCGAGGTCGCAATGTTCTGCGCCGGGAAGAACCCACCGCGCGACATCATCTGCCAGAGGTATTCGATCCTGAATGGGTCCTGGCCGATGAGGAAGGTCTTGAAGTGTTCGATGACTCCTTGGACCGCCAACTCACGGCCTGTCAGGCCGGCTTCGCCAATGCCCCAGATCCCCTCGTCGGTGTCGACCACCACGAAGAAGTAGTTCCGCGATCCTCCCCAGACTGGGTAGCACTCGATATCGGTGATCTTCATTGCGTCTCCCTCGCTTCACTGCGTTTCGCAATCAACCGGACTTTCGCGATACGCGCGGTCCGAGGATAGCGATGATGCGCCTGCCGTGTCGGGACGGAAGTGCTGCCACCGGTGACCGGCAATCGGTGCGCCGGACGTCACGCAGTCGCGCTCTCGGGCACAATGCACCCATGACGATGAGTGCTACGGACGGATCTCCCATGCGACGGCTTGCAGTGATCGGTGGCGGGCAGATGGGCGGCGCAATCCTGGCGCGGGCAATCGCCGCCGGCCTCTATTCGGCCTCCGAGGTTGTGGTCAGCGATGCCGATCCGGGGATCCGTGACCGGTTGCATGCATCATTGGGTGTCCGCGCCATCTTTGATGCCCCCGCTGCAATCGATGGCGCGACCTGCATCCTTCTGGCTGTCAAACCCCAGATCCTGACCGCACTTGGGCGCGACCTTCGCGGAAAGCTTCTTCCCGGCCAGGTCATCCTCTCGATCGCTGCCGGGATTGAACTTGCGACCTTGCAGGAGGCTCTGGGGCATTCGGCAATCGTACGCGCGATGCCCAACACGCCTGCACAGGTTGGACAGGGCGTGACCGCCTGGTGCGCGACGCCCGATGTCGGGGAAGCATCTCGTGCGGAAATCCGCGCCCTTCTGGCCGCCGTTGGCACCGAACTGGAGGTTGATGCCGAACGCTACCTGGACATGGTCACGGCGGTCTCCGGTAGCGGTCCAGCGTGGGCCATGGTCATCATCGAGGCGATGACTGACGCCGGGGTCCAACTGGGCCTCCGGCGGGACTGGTCGTACGAACTTGTCCTTCAGACGCTAGCCGGATCGGTTGCGCTTGCCCGCGCCACGGGGAGGCATCCAGCGGATCTCCGGAACATGGTCACCACGCCCGGTGGAACCACCGCCGCCGGTTTGGCCGCCATGGAACGTTCAGGCCTCCGTGCCGCGCTGTCCGACGGCATCGTTGCGGCCTACCAGCGAAGTGTCGAACTCGGGGCGGCGGCCCGGAAGTAACCGTGGGTGCTATCGTCCCCCAATGAGTGAACGGGTCAGGAGTGGCGAGTAACGATGTCTTTCCTCGGCCGCCTCTTTGGAAGCCTGTTCGGGTCTGGTGGTCCCTCATCGTCCGGAGATCCGAACGCGGTGTACATCCATGTTCGTTGCCGGTTCTGCAAGGAAGCCATCCGGGTGCGTCTCAACCGCACCAGTGACCTGTCGCCAGACGATGATGGTGGCGGATTTGTCGTTCGCAAGTCGATTGTTGGTCAGAAGTGCTTCCGACGGATAGAGGTCGACCTCGCATTTGATCGCAACTATCGGCTGGTCTCCGAGGATGTCACCGGAGGGACGATGATCACTGCCGAGGAATGGCAAGCCGAACAGGTGCCAACCTCCTGAACCATCCATTCCGTTTGCCAGGGCGGTCATCCCGCCGGTGCCTCGATGTGACCGGCACGGGATGCCACGCGGCAACGTTCTAGCGACTGATCCGATGGTGTCCAACGCGCGGTCCTCGCCACACATTTCATTGCCTGCCGGTTCAGGCCGTCAGGCGGATCACGGTGGGTCAGCGCCTCGGCGCGAAGGGCCGGAAGCGCCGCAGGCGTGGATCGAAACCCACCGCATCACCGCGCTTGTCGTGATTTCCCTCGTTGCAGCCGTGCTTCTGGGGCTGGTTTCGGGCACCGTGTCCCCGATTGTTCCCGGAAGTGTCATGGCAGCCATGATCGGGATCGCCCTTGCGTTCCTGCACCCGGCCGTTGCCCTTGGAGGCACTGTCGGCGTCATCGCCATCCTTCCGTTTGCTGTCGTGCCACTGCGTTTAGGCGTAGCACCCACGTTCCTTGACATCCTGACCGCCGTCATCTGGACCATTTGGCTGATTCGCCTTGCGACAGGCCGGGATCGAGTGCGATTCCCAGCACCGGTCTTCATGGCGTGTCTTGCAACCGGAGTTGTCGTGGCGTCCTATCTTGCCTCGCCGGACCCGCTCAGTCTCAACGAGACCGCCCGCATGTTTGCAAAGGTCTCGCTTGGGCACCTCATCGTGATCCCGGTCGGCCATCTTCTCGGCAGCCGTGCGTCCATCAATCGTTTCGTTGGAACGGTCATCGTCGTTGCATCCGTCGAGTCCTTGATCGGGATTGGCCTGTACCTCGCTCCGCGCGACCTTTCCTACCGTTTGCTGGCCGCACTGGAACCGCTCGGCTACCCGGTGGGCGATACCGTGCTCCGCTACCGCCCAGATACCGACATCCTTCGCGCGATCGGCACATCCATTGACCCGAACATGCTCGGCGCACTCCTGATGATCGGAGGGGCGCTTGCTATCCCCCAACTCCTGGCCACGCACCCAATCTGGCCCCGACCAGTCACCATTGTCCTTCTGGCACCGATCGCCGTGGGCCTCCTCCTCACCGAATCACGCGGTTCGTGGCTGTCCCTGGGCGCCGCCGTCATGATTGTCGGAACCCTCCGTTACCGGCGCCTGTGGGTGGTGATTGGCGTGGCCGGTGCCCTCGCGGTCTTCCTGCCCCAAGCGCAACGCTTCACGGAACACCTGATTTCCGGACTGCAGGCGCAGGATCGCGCGTCATCGATGCGCCTAGACGAAATACGCAATGCCTACACCATTATTACCGGGGCACCGTGGATTGGTGTCGGGTGGGGGATTGTTGGCCGGAGTATCGACCTCGAGTTCACGAGAGGTGTCTCGAACATCTACTTGACCATTGCCCAACGGTCAGGGATTCCGGCCCTCGTGGCGTACCTTGGCTTGTGGGTTGGGATGGCGTGGGGTCTGTGGCCTGAAATCCGGCGGGCCAGCATCGCGGTGCGCGATGACGGCATCATGTTCGGAGGTATCGGTGCGATCGGTGGTGCCTTGGTCGCCGGAATGGTCGACCACCATTTCGTCTCATTCCCCCACTTGGTCACGCTTCTCTGGGCGGTCACTGGCATGGTTCTGGCGCAAGCGGCGACCAATTCTGGTGACACCCCGGTTGTGAATGGTGATGTGCAGAGGGCTGGCATCAAATGACCGTCCCCGTCGTCCTTGATGCCCGCATCATGGCGTACAACCGCACCGGTATCAGCCGGTATGTCCGCCACCTTTATGAAGGCATGGCTTCGCTGCGCGACCGTCCGTCACGTGGGGACGACCCGTTCCCAATCGACGTCACGGTCCTCTCCTCCCGACGTGATTCGGAACACTTGCTGTCCGATGCTTGGGCACGTTCGGCGACTGCCTGGACGCCTCCCCATCACCGCCTTGAACGCGTCGCCCTGTCAGTCGAGGTTGCATTGATGCTTGGGCGTGCAATGCCGGGCCGATCCGGCGTCCGGCCCGTTCTGCACAGCCCGGATCATGTTTGCCCTGAACCGCTTTCGTTGTTCGGGGCGCGCCAGTGGGCAACCGTCGTGACAGTTCATGATTTGTCATTTTTACGCGTGCCAGAGACACATTCGGTAGAGAGCCGCCGGTATTATTCGGGCATCTACCGAACCGCACGCACGGCCGAGCGCATCATCTGCCCTTCCCAGGTGACTGCTAATGATTTGCTTGACATGACGGATGCTGATCCGGAGCGAATCCGGGTTATCCACGAGGCACCGGACCCACGATATGTCGCTAGTGGTCCGGTCTTCCGCTCCAACGAATCACGGAAACCGTATATCTTGACAGTCGGATCCATCGAGAAGCGAAAGAATGTCAAGATATTGATCGAAGCCGTTGCTGCCATGAGCCCGGCTGAGCGACCGGATGTAAAGATTGTTGGCACCCCCGGGTCAGCGTACGAAGACTGTGTCAAACTAATAGATAGAAATCATCTGACTGACCGTATCGAGTTCCTCGGACGAGTGTCCACGGAAATGATCGCGAGTCTATATCGTGGTGCGTCGGCAATGGTGTATCCATCGCTGTATGAAGGGTTCGGGCTTCCTGTTGTCGAGGCAATGGCGTGTGGTGTGCCTGTTATTACGTCCACTTCATCCTGCCTTCCCGAAGTCGCCGGGGATGCTGCCATTCTGGTCGGTCCGGAGGACGTGGATGGCCTGAGGGATGCAATCCTGAGGGTGATCGGTGACCCCGGCTTGTCGGCGGGGATGCGTGCGCGTGGATTGCGTCGGGCTGCCTCATTCTCATGGGATCGTGCGGCTGCGGAGTCCGTTGCCGTCTTCCTAGAGGCGTCACGCGCGTGAGTGGCGACGGCACAACCACCGCCCGTGTGCTCTTCGTGATGCCACAGATGCCATGGCCGGCCACCCAAGGTACGGCGCTCAGAAACTTCCACTTGATGAAGGCAGTTGCTAATGCCGGGTTTGAGGTCGACCTGATCGCTTTTGGCGACACCAGGCTTTCAATTCCAGTGGAGATCGCCGCGCTCTGCAGGGTGATTGAGATAGTGCCTGTACCAATGCGCAGCCTCGTGGCTCGCCTGCGCACCTTCCTTGCCGGCGAGCCCGACCTGGCCTGGCGCCTTTCCTCGCCTGAATTTTCTTCCCGGCTGGACTCCATGTTGCGTGATCGCGAGTACGACGTCGTCCAGATTGAGGGTTTCGAGATGGCCGGGTTCCTGCTGGGACCAGGTGCCTTGCGCCGAGAGGCGTGGGATCGTGCCCCGTGGACGCTTGTTGGTCACCGGGCTCCGCGAATCGTCTTCGACGATCACAATGCTGAATACCAGTTGCAGGCGTCGGCCTCCCGGGTGGATTCGCAGCACCCGCGCCGATGGCTACGTGCGATCTACTCGTGGGTCCAGGCTTCCCGCATCCGCCGTCGCGAAGCGCTCTACGCTTCGGCTGCCGACGCCTGTCTGGCAGTCTCGGATGAGGATGCTGGCCTCCTCCGGGAGGTTGCGCCCGGTGTATCCGTCGAGGTGATTGCGAATGGGATTGATGTTCCTTCGTATCGCGCTTCGGCGTCGACAACGGTCCCGCCTACCGTCTTCTTCGCCGGGAAGCTTGACTACCGTCCGAATGTAGACGCGTGCGAGTGGCTTGTGCGCTCGGTGGTCCCGATAGTCCGCGCTTCGGTTCCGGAAGTTCGGGTTGTCCTCGCCGGTCGTGATCCGTCACCGGCGGTTCAGACGCTCGCGGGACCTGGTGTTGAAGTCACTGGGTACCTCTCAGACGCGGAGATGCGTGCCCGGCTTGCCGGTGCCACCGTGGCAGTCGTTCCGATCCGGATGGGAAGTGGCACGAGGTTCAAGGTTCTCGAGGCAATGGCCGCCGGTGTCCCGGTTGTAGCGACGCCTTTCGGTGCTGCCGGTTCCGGCATTATTGACGGTGTCCACGGCCTTTTGTCTGAGGACGCATCCGATTTGGGTGCGTCGGTGGTCCGCTTGCTTCGCGATGCGTCTCTCCGGGAATCGATGGCCGGACGGGCACGGCAACTTGCCGAGGCGCGACATGACTGGTCTGCGATCACTCCGCGTCTGATCGATGTCTATGGTTATCTCATCAGCGACTTGAGGCCGACGTCCAGTGTGATTGCGACCGTCCGTAGTGAGGCACGGACCGTTGGTGCAGTGATTTCCGGCGTCGCCCGGCAGCAACCGCCGCCCGCGGAGATGGTCATCGTCGATGGCGGGTCGGATGATGGCACAGTCCGGGTTATCCGTGAGTATTCGTCGCGTCAGGACGTAATTGCCTCGGGACTGCGTGTGTCGGTGCGGTCGGAGCCCGGTGCCAACATCTCGCGCGGGCGCAATCTCGCTGTCGGCTCCGCCGTGGGAGGCGTGATCGCGGCCGTTGACGCTGGGACGGTGCTCGCCTCGGACTGGTTCTCCCGCCTCGTGGCGCCATTTGATTGGGATGCCGGCGTCGGTGTCGTCAGCGGGTTCTTCGTCGGTGCACCAGAGACAGATTGGGAGCGCGCGCTTGCTGCGACGACCCTGCCGTTGGTTGAGGACATCGACCCGGTGCGGTTTTTGCCGTCCAGTCGGTCGGTGGCCTTCCGGCGGACCGAATTCGCCCGGGCGGGGGGATATCCGGAGTGGTTGGACTATGGTGAAGACCTTGTATTCGACCTGGCAATGCGTCGCCTCGGCGTCGTCTTCCGGTTTCAGCCGCGTGCGGTTGTGCGCTTTCGCCCGCGCCCATCCGTAACCGCATTCTTTGTGCAGTACTACCGCTACGCGCGTGGTGATGGCAAGGCAGGACTATTCGCGCTCCGGCACGCCATCAGGTATGGCGCCTACCTTGGAGGTATGGTGCTCGCCGTGGGTGCCTCGGACCGACGACTAGGGGTCCTGCCCGGTACGCTGCTGCTCGCCGGTGCAATCGGTTACCTGCGCCGACCGGTGTTGCGCCTTGCCATCACGGCGACGTCACCGGGAGATTTCATGCGGTGCGCACCCCTCCTGCCCCTGGTGCGCGTGGTTGGGGACGTGGCCAAGATGGTGGGTTACCCTGTCGGACTGTGGTGGAGGTATTCCCGCGGTCTCCCGACCCACGACCGCAGACCCACGACTGTGCGGACGACCGAGTAATGGTGACGAACGGTTACCATAACGCCAACCTTGTAATGGTACATGGCCTAAAGTCCTCAGCGACCCTACCCGGCGAGGGTGCCGGCGCCCCAGTTCGCCAACGTGAACCCTTCGTATCGGTTGTCATCGTCACGTACAACGTTTCCGACCTGGTCATCAGGTGCCTTCAGTCGGTGTTCGCCAGTAAGGTGTCGTTTGGCGTGGACGTCATCGTCGTCGATGCCGGGAACGACGGTTCTGGAGATCGGATCAGGGCCGAGTATCCGGCGGTGACCGTAATCCCGGCGCCTGAGAATCCCGGTTTCGGTACTGCGTCCAACCTTGGCCTCCGACGTTCTCACGGGAACTACCTTCTACTCTTGAACCCTGACACCGTCATTCCGCCGGATGCCCTTGCGCTGGCGGTCGCAGACCTTGAGGCGAACCCCGGCCACGGGATCGTTGGTCCGAAGCTTGTCCGGGCTGATGGCTCCCTCGATCTCTCGGCGCGGCGTTCATTTCCAACGCCGCGCATCGCTCTGTACCATTTCCTCGGCTTGCCCAGACGCTTTCCCAAGGTCCGAGAATTTGGCGCCTACAACCTTACCTACCTGGACCCCGACCAGCCGGCAACCGTGGATGCGGTTGCCGGATCGTTCATGATGGTCCGTCGTGAGGCCCTCGAGATTGCCGGCCTCTTCGACGAATCGTTCTGGATGTACGGAGAGGATCTCGACTTGTGCCTTCGGGTCGGCAAGGGTGGCTGGAAGGCCCGTTACCTTCCATCCGTAGTGGTGACCCATCTCAAGGGCCAGAGCAGCCGAACCCGACCGTTGCGATGCACCATCGAGTTCTATCGGGCGATGCACATCTTCTATCGAAAGCATCAGGCGTCGCGCGCTGGTGTCGTCCAGAACTTCCTGGTGACCACTGGCATCGTCGCCTTGGGGGCGATTGCCGTGCTCCGTGACCAGATGCGCCCGAAGGCGCACCGACGCGTTTCCTAGCCTGACAGGAAATCCCATCGTGACAGCGATTGACCGGGTTGCCAGCCGTTTGGGGGATGCCTCAGCAGCTCGTGCGTGGTCAGGCAGACCCGGACGTGCCGATGGGAACTGAACTTGGCGGACGTCGGCGGCGTACCCGCATGAAGGTGACAGGAACCGGCATAGCGGTTTCTGAGGACCATCCGAGTTCCCCCGGTGGTCAGGTCTCTGACCTTGGTGGTGATGATCGGCCCGCGATTTCGTTCCCGGAGCGACGTCCCGGGTCGTCGTCGATGTACCGTGCCGTCGCCCGTGCCGTCGTCCCAGCCGTGTCGTTGACGACATTCCAGCGTATCGCCCTCACCCCGGCGTTCCTGGTTGTGTTCGATACGCTCGCAATTGGTGCCGGTTTTCTCGTTGCGTACGTTTTGCGCTTCGTCCTGCAGTTCCCGGTCGCCGACGAGGTGCACAGCCTCCGTTCGTATGCCGGGTTCCTGTCCCTTGCCACTCCGGTCACGCTCGTCGCCTTTGCGGCGTACGGCCTCTACCAGACCCGGCAACTCGTGAATGCCATCGACCAGGTGTTCCGTCTGTTCACCGCCGTGCTGGTGGGACTGGTCGTCACCGTCGCGATCGCGTCGTTCGTGATCCGCGGTTGGCCGGACTATTCGAGATTGCTGGTCGCCTACGTCTGGCTGGCGTGTTCGCTCCTTTCCTTCATGGGACGGCTCATGTGGATCCGGTGGCGCGGATGGTTGGCGTCTCGTGGAACAGGTGTCCGTACCACCCTGATCGTCGGGGCCGGCTCCGCCGGTGTCCGGGTTGCACAGCACTTCGCGCGGTCGTCACACCTCGGATACCGCGTTGCGGGCTTCATCGATGGCACCCTTCCGGTTGGTGCAACGCCAGCGGGGACGGTCATTCCCGTTGTCGGGAAGCTCGACATGATTGATGACATCCTGATCGCAATTCAGCCGCAGGAACTCATCCTCGCTGATCCCACCCTTTCGAACCTCGAATTGATGAAACTGGTCAACCGTTGCGAGGGGCAACCCGTCGGAATCCGCGTCTATCCGGACTTGTTCCAGACCCTCGTCAACGATGCATCACTCGTGAACCTGCAGGGACTGCCGCTGGTTTCCCTGCGAGCGAGTGAGTTGGAGGGATGGCAAAGGTCTGTCAAGCGCGTCTTTGATGTCATGTTCTCGGGAACGGTCCTGATCCTGACTGCACCGATGATGCTGGTCATCGCGTTGCTCGTCCGCCTGGAGTCTCCGGGTCCGGTCTTTTTCGCCCAGGAACGTCTCGGTCAGGACGGAAAGAGGTTCCACGCGATAAAGTTCCGCTCCATGGTTCAGGACGCCGAGAAGCGGACTGGTCAGTTCTGGACCGTGCCCAATGACCCCCGTCGCACACGTATCGGCACTTTCCTGCGCCGGCATTCCCTAGACGAGTGGCCCCAGTTCATCAACGTCCTTGTCGGGGACATGAGCGTTGTCGGCCCCCGGCCCGAGAGGCCGATGTTCGTTGCCCAGTTCAGCGAGAGTGTCCCGGACTACCTCCGTCGCTTGCGTGAACGCGCCGGACTTACCGGTTGGGCCCAGGTAAACGGCCTGCGGGGTGACGTTCCCATCGAGGAACGCACAAAATACGATCTTTATTACGTGGATAACTGGTCACTTTGGTTGGACATCAAGATCATTCTGCGCACGGCCATTCTTCTGGTGCGTGACAGCAGCGCATACTGATGATCCAGCCCCGGATGCCTGTCAGTATTCCGCCTGGATGTCACCGTATTTTCTGCCCCGTTTGCTATGCTGGGTACTGTTAGCAGTCTCGTTCGGCGACTGCTAACTCGATTGTCGGCACCAGTCGCGCGTTGACGGTGACCGTTGGTGAGGGTGAATGTCGTGGAGGGACGGAACGCTGCGGACCACGTGTTGACGGAACGCCAGGCGCGCATCCTGAAGGCGGTCGTCGACCAGTACGTTCGCCATGCGTCGCCAGTCGCGTCTGAGACCCTTGTCCGCGAGCACGGCCTCGGTGTCAGTTCCGCCACGGTCCGCAATGAGTTGGCCGAACTTGAGGCACGCGGATACATCTGCCAGCCTCACACCTCTGCCGGTCGCATACCGTCTGAAACCGGCTACCGGTATTTCGTGCAGCGCCTGATGGCGGAACGCCAACTCTCGCGATCCGAACGGGTCACGTTGCGCCACCAGTTCCACCAAGTCGCTCTCGTTCGTGAGGAATGGCTGCAGCTGGCAGCGGTCACGCTTGCCCGTGGGGTTCAGGCAGCCGCGATTGTCACCGCACCCCACATGCGTCAGTCTCGCCTCAAGCACGTCGAGGCAGTCCAGATGCAGGAACATCTTGGCCTGATCATTGTCGTCCTGCATGACGGCACCGTGAAACAGCAATTAGTCACGCTGCCCGATGGCGTCACACAAGCGCGCCTGTCTGCAGCGACCAGTCGCCTCAATCCTGTCTTTTCCGGGAGTACCAGGGTCGAGTTCAGCATCAAGGTGTCTGAACTCCCTGAGGATCAGCCTCTCAGCCTGGATGAGACCTTCGTGTTCAGTCATGTGTCAAACATTGTCAAGGAAATCGACTCCCGAGAGACACCTGTCTATCATTCTGGACTTGTCGAATTGCTTGACCAGCCGGAGTTTGCGCGGAGTGACCGTGCACGGGCAATCGTCGAGCTGCTTGAGAGACCGCAGACCTTGCGCGATGTCCTGATGCCTGGATCGGATGCCGACCTTCCTGCCGCCCTCGTGGACAGCAATCCGGTTCATGTCGTCATCGGGAGCGAGAACCGTTGGGACTGGATGCGCGAGTGTGCCGTCGTCACGAGCCAGTACGGTCTCTTCGGCGAACTGACCGGCTTCATCGGCGTCCTCGGTCCCGTCCGTTTTCCCTACGGCGTGGCCGTTCCGGCTGTCCGGTACATTGCGCGCCTCATGACCGAGGTCCTCGTGAACGACTGGCCCTCGGGATCATCGACCAGAACACCAGAGGAGATCGATCGTGTCAGCTGATACCCAGAACACCGAGTCCGGCATGTCGTCCGGGACGCGCGCCGAGGTCCGTGAGCTCGAACGGCAGCTTGACGAGGCCCGTGCCCAAGTCAAGTCTGCCGAGGAACGTGCCCAGGAGAACCTGGACCGGTGGCAACGGGCCCAGGCCGATCTGGTCAACTACCGTCGCCGGACGCAGTTCGATCGTGAACAGGAGCTCAAGTTTGCGGGGCTTCCTCTCATCACCGAGATGCTCCGTATCTTCGATGGCTTCGACCGCGCGTGGAAGTCCCTTCCGGTGGCCCTGCGGAACCTTTCATGGATCGAGGGCATCTGGATGCTCGACCAGCAGTTCCAGGAGATTGTTCGCCGGACAGGCTTGACCCGGATTGACCAGGTTGACCAACCGTTTGACCCCCGGCTCCACGATGCCATCGCAACCGAACCCGGCGAAGGCGACCCGTACGTCCTTGAGGTCTTCCAGGCCGGGTACGAGTTGCACGACCGTGTGGTACGACCGGCACTCGTGAAGGCCGGACCTCGCCAGGCATCCGGTCCGTCGATTGAAGAAGAGCCAGAAACTGGCCACCAGCACGACCACGCACACGATCAGGCCGGCCGGTAAGCGGGATACATGAGCAAGACCATTGGCATAGACCTCGGCACTACCAACTCGTGCGTAGCGGTCCTCGAAGCCGGTCACCCAGTCATCATTCCGAATGCGGAGGGGTTCCGCACCACGCCTTCGGTGGTGGGTTTCACTCGGCAGAACGAACGTCTGGTTGGCGCAATGGCCAAGCGCCAGGCGGTCACCAACGCCGAGAATACGGTCGCGTCTGTCAAGAGGTTCATGGGTCGTCGGTTTGACACCCCTGATGTCGCCCGTGACGCCGCGAGGGTCCCGTACGCCGTCAATGCGTCCGAAAATGGTGATGTCCAGATCGTGGCTGCCGGTCGGGAGTTTGCCCCGCCGGAAATCTCCGCCATCATCCTCCAGAAGCTCAAGGCGGATGCCGAGGCGTACTTGGGTGAACCGGTCTCCGGGGCGGTCATCACGGTGCCCGCCTACTTCTCCGACGCTCAGAGGCAGGCAACGAAGGATGCGGGTCGCATCGCCGGTCTCGAGGTCATGCGCATCATCAATGAACCGACCGCGTCGGCTCTTGCCTACGGGTTCGACAAGCGCCACGAGGGGCGCATTGCCGTCTACGACCTCGGTGGTGGCACCTTCGACGTCTCCATTCTCGATATCGGGGAGGGCGTTTTCGAGGTTCGGTCCACCAATGGTGATACCCATCTCGGCGGTGATGATCTCGATGCCCGGATCGTCGACTGGCTAGCCGGCGGGTTCGCGGCGAGCAACACCATCGACCTCCGGCAGGACCGGATGGCCCTGCAAAGGCTCAAGGAGGCGGCCGAAAAGGCGAAGATCGAACTCTCGGGAGTGATGGAGACGGAGATCAACCTTCCGTTCATCACCGCGGATCTCGCCGGCCCCAAGCACCTCAGCGTCGTCCTGACCCGGTCCAAGCTTGACCAGCTGACCCAGGATCTCCTCGAACGGACCGTTGAGCCATGCCGGCGTGCCATGGCTGATGCCCGACTTACCGCGGCGGACATCGATGAAGTCATCCTAGTTGGCGGTCAGACCCGCATGCCCGCCGTCGTGGAGCTAGTCACGCGCATCTTCGGGCGTGACCCCACCAAAGGGGTCAATCCGGACGAGGTGGTTGCTGCCGGGGCAGCAATTCAGGCCGGTGTCCTCGGCGGCGAGGTCACCGACTTGCTTCTTCTGGATGTCACCCCGCTTTCCCTTGGAGTGCGCACCCTGGGCGGCATCTTCACGCGCCTGATCGATCGCAACACAACCATTCCGACCGCCCGGACCCAGACCTTTTCGACGGCAGTTGATGGGCAGCGTCGTGTTGAGGTCCAAGTCTTCCAAGGCGAGCGGGAACTTGTCGAAGGGAACACGCTGCTTGGTCGGTTTGATCTCGACGGCATTCCTTCAACTGGCCGGGGCGTTCCCCAGATCGATGTCACCTTTGACATCGATGCAAACGGGCTCTTGCATGTCTCTGCCCGCGAGCGGACCACGGGTGTTGAGCAACAGGTGACCGTATCCGGAGCGAGTCGTCTCAATGAACAGGAAGTCGAGCGGATGGTCGCCGAGGCCCAGAAAGCCGCGACCGGGGACTTCCAGAAGAGATCACTGATCGAGGCACGCAACCTCGCCGATTCGCTCGTCTACCAGGCGGATCGGTTCCTCTTCCGCGCCGCTGACGGGCTTCCGGAAGAGTTCCGCGACCAGGTTTCGGCGCAGGTCGACCGGGTGCGTACCGCCCTGGCGGGTGACGACGCGGTCGCCCTGCGGCAGGTGACCAGTGTCCTGCGCGATACCCTTCGTGACCTGAACCCCGGCGTGTCCGGGTCGCCGTTCCATCAGCCTTCAGATCGCCCCGATCAGGCCGACCCTCCCGGGCATGACCCGGACGTCTCGGTAACCGGAGAATAGCCCCATGTCCAGCAAGCGTGACTACTACGAGGTGCTTGGCGTTGCCCGCACCGCTACCGACGACGAACTGAAGAAGGCCTACCGGGCGCTCGCGCGCAAGCTTCACCCGGATGTCAACAAGGAACCCGACGCCGAGGCCCAGTTCAAGGACCTTTCAGAGGCATATGAGGTCCTGTCGAACGCCCAGAAGCGGCAGATCTATGACCGCCATGGACACCAAGGCCTCCGCGCGGGTGGCGGCGGTGGTGGGCCAGCCGGGGCCGAAGGATTCCCTTTCGGCGACATAGGCGACATCCTCGAGTCCTTCTTCGGCGGCGGTGTGCAGGGCGGCCGTCCCGGTGCCTCACGCGGTTCCGATCTCCGGACCCAACTCGAACTCACCTTCGAGGAAGCCGTCTTCGGATGCGAGAAGGAGTTGGAAATACCCCGCTGGGAAAATTGCCTCATCTGTGATGGATCTGGCGCGGAGCCGGGCAAGCCTCCGACCCGGTGTACCGCGTGCAATGGGTCCGGTGAGGTCCGCCGTGTCCAGCAAAGCCTGTTCGGGCAGTTCGTCAATGTCACGCCGTGCGATCGGTGCCGGGGCGCTGGTCAGGTCGTCACCCACCGGTGCGTCGAGTGCAACGGCCGTGGAAGCGTCCGCAAGACGCGACGCCTGACGGTTACCGTTCCCGCCGGGGTGGACAACGAGATGGAAATCCGCCTCAATGGGCAGGGCGAAGGCGGCGAGCGCGGGGGCCCGAGTGGAAACCTGTACGTCCGCCTCCAAGTGAAGCCACACGCACGTCTCAAGCGGGATGGTGCGGACATCATCTGTGAATTGCCCCTTAACGTCGCCCAGGCGGCGCTCGGTGCCGACGTGATGATCCCCACGCTTGCCGGTGAGGAGTCGTTCCGCGTACCTGCCGGGACCCAGCATGGCCATGAGTTCCGCCTCCGGGATCGGGGCGCGCCTCGCCTGCAACGCAGTGGCCGGGGGCAATTGCGCGTCGTGACCAAGGTTGAGGTTCCGGCCAACCTGACCGAGAAGCAGCGCGCGCTCTTCACGTCTCTCGCAGAGACGTTCGCTCCGCCCCCCGTTGCCGGCCCGCCTCCTAGTCCGGAACCCGTGACGGATCGCGAGACTGCTGCCGGGCATTCGCCGGATGCCTCCGCCGGACCGAAGGGAAAGTCACGAAAAGGCAAGGGAATCATCGACAAGGTCAAGGATGCGTTGGGCATCGACGGCGATGAGTGATCCCGTGGTGCCGAACCCTGGCGCCTCCCTGAATCGCCCGCGCGCCCGTTGGCTGGAGGCAAGTATCCGCGCAACTGCCGAGGCTGCCGAAGCAATCTCCGCGCTGTTCGAGCAGGCTGGTCAAGGTGGGGTTGTCATAGAACCGGAGATCGTTCCCGGCCGCGATGCGGACGAGGGGACGGCAGATCCGGATGGGTTCACGCTGCTGAAAACCTATCTTGCGGACGATCCCGGCATCGAGGCAAGACGCGAGATCCTTGAGTCGCGGATCAGCCTTCTGCGTGCATTTGACCTCGCCCCGATGGGTGAACTCGAGTGGCGGTGGCTTGACGAGGACGACTGGGCAAACGCGTGGAAGAGCCACTACGCAATCCAGCGGCTCGGAAGGTCTTGGGTGATCAAGCCCGAATGGCAGGAGTTCACTCCGGAACCGGGCGACATCGTGCTGGAACTCGATCCCGGAATGGCCTTCGGTACCGGACTCCATCCGACAACCCAGACCGTTCTCGTGTGCCTCGAGGAATTGGTCGGGAACGGCAGTCTTGCCGGTCTCGATATTCTGGACCTGGGCACCGGGTCAGGCATCCTTGCGGTCGGCGCGGCCCGGCTTGGGGCAACATCGATCCTGGCCCTCGACGTTGACCGAATCGCAGTCACCGCTGCTGCCCACAACGCGCGCCTCAATGGAGTATCCGAGGCGATAACCGTTGAGCACGGCACCATTGGTGAACCGTTGCCCGGGCTCGATCCGGTGCCCGGCCTGCAACCGATCGAGGCGTACGATGGGGTGATGGCGAACATCGTGGCGAGGGTGATCGGTGAACGTGCCTCCGCAATTGCCCAGGCAATCCGTCATGGCGGATGGTTGATCACCAGCGGGATCATCTTGGATCGCGAAAATGAGGCGACCGATGCGCTCGTGGCGTCCGGTCTCGACTTGGTAGCCCGCCACTTGCGCGGGGATTGGGTGACGCAGGTCTGGCGGCGTCCCTAGACATCCGAGAGCCGCTTGCGATCAGGAGTGCCGTTGGGACGTCCGCACCGCTTCCACGTCGACCTGCCACCAGCCCCGGTTGCGGGTTTGGTGGTCAACCTTGCCCCCCCAGTCGCACACCAGGTCGCCCGCGTCCTGCGAATGCGGTCGGGCGAGGTGGTTCACCTGTTCGATGGCAATGGTGGCGAGTGGCGCGCGGTAATCCGGATAGGTTCGGGGAATGCCGTCACCGCGACCCTCGATGGATTTCTTTCTGGTCCATCGCCGCTGGGTTCGGTCGTGCTCTGCCTCGGTCTTCTCAAGGGCGAGAAGTTTGACTGGGTCATCCAGAAGTCGACGGAACTAGGCATCACGCACGTCATCCCCATGGTTACCGAGCGGTCGCTTCCCGGTTCCGGTCGTCCGGACCGTTGGCACCGGATAGCCGTTGAGGCGTCGGAACAGTCCGGCCGTACCACGATCCCGGAAATCACGCCCCCGATGCCACTGCGAGACGCCTTGAACTTTCAGTCGACGCATTCAGTCCCCGGGTCCAGGGTGATCTGCTGGGAGGACGAACGGACCGTTCCGTTTCTGGCACCAGTTCGGTTGGCACGCATGACCGGCGCCCCGGTCTTCCTCTACATCGGTCCCGAAGGTGGGTTTTCCGCGACCGAAGTAGACCTCGCGGTAGCATCCGGCGCGCAAGCCGTTTCGCTGGGAACCCTGATCCTTCGAAGCGAAACCGCCGCCATTGCCGCCGTCACCCTTGCGGTGCACGCGAACTGACGGATCCTGCCCGGACTTCGGGCCAAGAACACGGAGGAATGCCGATGCCCGCGTCGACCTGCATATTCTGCAATATTGCCCAGGGCGAGATTCCCGCCCGCACCGTGTACCGGGACGATGAGGTCGTGGCGTTCCACGATGTATCACCTCAGGCACCCGTCCATATCCTGGTGATCCCGGTTCGCCACATCGCCGGCATGTCGGCACTCGGTCCAGACGACGTTGGTCTGGCAGGCCGGCTCGTGCAGGTTGCGAACGAGGTTGCGCGGGAGGCCGGCATTGTCACCAACGGGTTCCGTCTGGTGGTGAATGATGGTGCCGACGGTGGCCAGAGCGTTCCGCACCTGCACCTTCACGTCCTGGGCGGACGCCAACTCGGATGGCCTCCCGGTTGATCAACGGACTGTTCCAGAGCCCTGATCCTTCGAAAATCGCGTAGGTGTGGAACAATCCACCGGAGAGATGGTGCTGCCGGGTTACCGTGCAGGTCACCAAAACCCGAAACAGGTGCGCCGGTCGCGCATCGTGACACTTCGCGAGCGAGACAGCGGCGATGTGGCTACCGTGGGAACGTCGGCTGCAAGCCCAACTTCCCGTGATCGATCCCGCCGGGGATGACCCGGAGACCAACATCATCAATTTCCGGCCACCGCGCACCATCGTGCAGGAGGCTTGGCGTCGCCGTGCGTATGCCGTCGGGTTCGCCCTCACTCTCTTTCTCGCCTCGCTGACGGTCCTCGCGTGGCAATCTTCGCCGGGACGTACTCCGGTCAAGCCGGGAGATACCGTCGTCGAATCGGTGCGGGCACCACGGCGTGTCACGTTCGTCAGTCAGACGCGCACCCGCATCGGCCGCGATCAGGCTTCCGCCCAGAGCCCTGCAATCTACGACTACGACAGCAACCTTCTCCGTCAGTTCCGCGGCCGCGCCGCCGACCTCCTGCGGAACCTCTCGGCCGTCAAGGCCGACACACTCCTCCTGCCAGAACAGCGTCGCCTCATGGTGATCCGCCTTGAGGCAGGCTTCAGTGGCGAGGCGGTGGAAGCAATCATGTCAATGGATGACGTTGACTGGCGTGTGACGGTCGGCGAGGCCTTGCGCGTCCTGGATGAGAACGTCCGGGAGCGTCTGCGTGCCGAACAGATCGCCGAGCGTCGGGCCTCCATCATTGCCCAGATCAGTGCCCAATTGACGGAACCTCAGCAGGTGATCCTGACCGACATCATGACCCTCTATCTGCGCCCCAACGTCCTCGTGAATGACGTCGAGACGGAGCGGGTACGCAAGGAGGCACGCGACCGTGTCGCGCCGGTCTCGGTCACGATCGAACCGGGTGAGGTGATCGTCCGTGCCGGCGATGTCATCACGCCTGAGGACGCCGAGAAGTTGCAGGCGCTCGGCCTTGGAACGCGCGCATTCGATGCCTTAGGTCTCGCCGGGGTGTCCGTCTACGGCGCGGTCATCGTCACCCTGTTTACGGTCGCACTGGGATCCCTGTACGGGGACATCCTCCTTCGGCCCCGCCGCCTTGCGTTGATCGGGGTTGTCCTCGTTGGATCGATGGTCGCGGCCCGGTTGGCCATCCCGGGACAGCCGTGGGTCGCGTACGCCTTCCCGTCGGCCGTCGCTATCATGCTGGTCTCCAACCTGCTTGACGCCCCATTGGCCGTCCTGGTTGCCGTCGTTCAGGCGGCACTGCTTGCGCCGATCACCGGGTATTCGTTCGAACTGGTCATCCTGTTCCTTGCCAAGGGCATCGTCGGCGCCATCGCGGCCCGCCGTATCGACCGCCTGAATGCCTTCTTCATTGCCGGTCTTGCCGTCGCCGTCACGAACCTTGCCGTCGCGTTTGCGTTCCGTTTGCTCAGTTCGGATCTCGATAGCCAGGCACTCCTCAACATTGCATCCGGTGCCGCCGTCGACGGCGTCCTCTCGGCGGTCCTGACGATGGGAAGTTTCAGCCTGGTCGGAAGCGTGTTCGGCGTCACGACGATGCTTCAGCTGCTCGAACTGGCGCATCCCAGTCAGCCATTGCTCAGGCGCATCCTCACCGAGGCGCCCGGAACCTACCATCACTCGATCCTCGTCGGGAATCTGGCTGAGCGCGCCGCCGAGCAGATCGGGGTCGATTCCCTCCTCGTACGCGTTGGTGCCTACTACCACGATGTGGGGAAGTTGCGACGACCGTACTACTTCGTCGAGAACCAGTTCGACGGTGACAACATCCACCACCGACTTTCCCCCGAAGCAAGCGCAACCGCGATCATCGATCATGTGATCCACGGTCTGGAACTGGCCCGCGAATACCGGTTGCCGGTCGCGGTGCAAGCCTTCATTGTCGAACACCACGGCACGCGCCTCGCCGGGTTCTTCTACCGGGAAGCCCTCAAGGTGGCCGGTGCCGATACCGTGGACGAGCGCGCCTTCCGCTACCCCGGTCCCCGGCCCCAACGCAAGGAAACCGCCCTTGTCATGCTTGCGGATACCGTCGAGGCGAGCGTCCGGGCGGCTTCGAACCGTTCGGCGAACAGTCTCGAGAACCTCGTCGAGCGTGCCGTGAATGAGCGGATCCTCGAGGGCGAACTCGACGACAGTACCCTCACCTTGCGCGACCTGGACACCGTCAAACGGTCTTTTGTCCAGCAATTGCGGGGCGTCTACCACCGGCGTCTCGACTACGCCGATGGTGCAGATGCGGAGCTTTCCGTCCTTGGACGACGGGGCGGAGAGTTGCAGGAACGTGAGGCCTGAAATGCGACCGATGTCACGTCGCGCGGCTCCGTGGCGCCGTGCACCCGTGCCGGGCCCGCGTCGTACATCGCCTCTGCTTGCCCGCGTCACGGTGGTGCGCGAGGTTCCCTTCCAGTTCGACGACGCCTGGTTCACGACTGTTGCGTCCTCCGTCCTGCACTCCACTGGCCGGACATCCCCCGCCGGGATTGCCATCCTGCTTTCGGATGACGAGACCTTGCGACGTTTGAACCGGACGTACCGGGGTCACGATTACGCGACCGATGTCCTCTCGTTTTCCGCTGGTGACCCATCCGCGTCGACGTTCATCGGGGACGTCGCGCTGTCTGTACCCCGCGTCATTGACCAGGCTGACACGTACGGGCACGGTCTAGCCCGCGAGGCCGGATACCTGCTTGTCCACGGAATCCTGCATCTCCTCGGCCACGATCATGAGACCGACGAGGACCAGCGGGTCATGCGCGCCGCTGAGGAAGACGCCCTTGCTATCGTCGGCCTCGGGCGTCCTCCGACCAGTACCGAGGACTAAACCGATGTCTGGAGGTCCGCCTCGCCGGGCGGTAGTGACCGAGGTTCCCCGGTCGGGTGCCTTCCGCGGGAACGAGCGTCCGTCTGGCCCGGTCAAGCCGTTTCCGCCTCGCGGGGTGCCGCCGAGGCCGTCCTTGCGTCGGTGGTCAATCGCCATCGGTCACGCCAGAGACGGAATCTCGCATGCATGGCAGACCCAGCAGAACCTCCGAATACACAGTGCAGTCGCGGCAATGGTGGTCGGGCTAGGAACCTTCCTGGGTCTTGCCACCGCCGAGTGGATCGCCATCCTCTTGTGCATCACCCTGGTGATCGCGTTGGAACTGGTCAACACCGCGGTGGAGGCGTGTATCGATCTGGTCACGCGTGAGACGCACCCGCTTGCACGCACCGCCAAGGATGTCGCGGCTGGTGCAGTCCTTGTCGGTGTCGTCGGATCCGTCCTCATCGGTGCGGTTATCTTCGTGCCTCGCCTCTACCAACTGATCGTTTGGTGACTACCCGTCAATCGGCCTTCAGGAGTTCGGTTTCGACCGCAGACATCAGGTCTGGCCAGTCCGCCTTGGTGAGTCCGAGTTCGCCGAGGTGCCCGATCCGGTCTCGCAGAACGGACGCGACCTCCTCCTCGTGTGCCACGTCGACCGCAAGGGCCCTCGCCATGACCATCGCGTCGAACGCCGAATGGACACCGATCTGGTAGAGGACCACACCGCGCCGACGGATCTGAGAAAGTCCGACAAGTTTGACTGGCAGGCCGTCCGGATCGTCCACGTTGCGTTGCCACGCAACCTCGTATGGGGACAGGGTTCCGAAACAGACTGATTCGCGCCACCGTTCCGGCGTGCCCGCTGGACTCGTCTGGACAGTTGCTCGATCAATTCGGGCGAGGGCAACCGGAACAACGCTGATGCGGGCGTCGGTCTCTTCGGCAAGGTGGCCCCGATCTGTGCGGACACGACTGATCGCCCGACGCCACGCCTCGCCTGGCCAACGGTACGCCTCAACCACGTCATGTCCGGCATGTCGAGAGGTTGAAGGCACGATCACGTCAAGCGCCAGGAACGACGCATCCGCAAGGACCGCGGCGCCTCCTGACGATCGTTTGGCGATCAGGGGTGCGCTCGGATCTGAAACCAGATCCGTCCGGACAATCGTGTCTGGCTGTCCGACCCCGAGGATCACCGTGCAGCCGAAATATCCATACCAGCGAAGCGTGGGTCCGCACTCGCCTCGCGCCACGGCAGCGGTGAGTGCGTCCGTTCGCGCGATCTGCTCGACCGCCGTTCCCTGTCCGAAGGGCAAGCGCGTCCAGTCATCCATCTCACCCACCGCATTTCCTTCCGTGTGTCTGCGTCCCAGTGTCCGGATACGAGACGCGTGACGCAAGCCGGTGGAGACCACGATGGCGATGGGGTAAGCGGATACGCTTTGACGCCATGATTGTGTCGGACACACCGGGCCGGATCGAAATCTCCGCCCCCGCAAAACTGAACCTCACCCTGGAAGTCGTCCGGCGCCGCGATGACGGCTTCCACGAACTCCGGTCAGTCTTTCTCGCGCTGGACCTCGTCGACACGATCACGGTGGAGGGGTCACCATCCATCAGTCTGTCCTGTTCCGACCCCGACCTGGAGACACCGGAGAACCTTGTCTGGCGCGCCGCCGAGGCCTTGCGCAAGGCGGCCGGTTTGCGGTCAGGTGCCTTGCTGACACTGGTGAAGCGTATCCCGGTGGCCGCCGGCCTGGGTGGTGGAAGCAGTGATGCCGCATCAACCCTGCTTGCGCTGAATACCCTGTGGAACCTTGGCTACCCACGTGCGCGCCTCCAGGCGATCGGCGCCACGTTGGGGTCAGACATTCCATTCTTTCTTGGCACAAGTCCGCTTGCCCTCGTGACCGGACGAGGGGAATTTCTCGAACCGTTGCAATTCCCCCCGCACCTCGGTTCGGCACGGTTCGTCCTCGTGAAGCCCCCTGTGGGCATCAGTGCCGGAGCGGTCTACCGCGCGTATCCGCAGGCACGGTGGTCGGAAGGTCAGGACCGAACCGCGTCGTGGTTCCGGGAACTATCCGCCTGCACGCCGGCAGATCGCAACCGGATGCCCGCGCCGTTCAACGATTTGGAAGCCATCGCCTTGCAGGTAGCTCCGGAGGCTGAGGTTGCTCGTGACCTGCTTCTGGCTGCCGGGACGACGCGCCCGGTGATGGCGGGGAGTGGTTCCACCTTCTTCGCGGTGGTTCACAGTGATGATGAAGCGTCAGAGGTGGCCGAGACGGTCATCGCTTCGCGCCCGACCACCGCCATCTCGGTTTTTCGAGCTTCACCCGGCAAGCTTGCAAGTATAGAGACATGATGACACATCCGCGCGGTCGGAAGGCGATTGACAGTCTGCGGTGCCGGACGGTACGCTGCCCCCAGATGGGGCGTAGCCAAGCGGTAAGGCACGGGACTTTGAATCCTGCATCCTAGGTTCGAATCCTAGCGCCCCAGCCACCCTTCTCCAGTCTGGTGGGGATGGCCTTTCCCGCCCACCGCGTTGCTCCCAAATCCCCATTCGGCTGGATTGACGCATGAGCTCGGTGCTTGCAGACGGTGCAGAAGCGTCGCATTCGTCCCCGCCTCGCGAGACGGTCACTGCAATCGTCCTCGCCGCCGGTTCAGGCACCCGGATGCGATCGTCCCTCCATAAGGTTTTGCATCCTGTCGTTGGCCGAACCATGCTGTGGCATGTCCTCGAGGCGGTCCGGGGCGCCGGCGTGCTTCCTGCAGCGACCGTGATCGTTGTCGGTGACCGCGCCGAACAGGTCGTCGCTTCGGTGGACAAGGACCGGGAGGGTGCCGGGTACGCGTTTGCCGAACAGGCCGAGCGGCTCGGGACCGGACACGCCACGCTGGTCGCGCGTCCGCAGGTGAAGGGCAACCCGTCGACGGTCGTGGTTGCCTACGGGGATACGCCCCTCTTGCAGGCGTCAACCGTCGAGCGCCTGCTTCGCACACACCACGAAACCGGCGCGCTTGTCACGTTGGTCACCGGCGTGCTCGACGACCCGTCCGGGTACGGGCGTATCGTTCGCGACCCGGAGACCGGCTTTGTCACCGGAATCGTGGAACATCGCGATGCGACGCCGGAGCAGCGGGCCATCCGGGAGATCAACTCGGGCTTCTGTGCCTTTGATTCGACATGGATGTGGGCGAACCTTCCCCTCGTCCCGCCGGCCCCGAATGGGGAGATTTACCTCACGACTCTCGCGGAATTTGCCTCTCGCGAGGATCCGCGCCGGGTCGCCACCACTGTTCTTGAGGATGTCTTCGAGACCGTTGGCGTGAACACGCGGTTGCAGCTTGCCGAGGCTGAGGCGCGGCTGAGACGTCGCCTGGTCCTGGAGATGATCGACGGCGGTGTGACCTGTGAGGATCCATCATCGGTCTACCTGGAACCGGGAATCGAAGTCGGGGAGGAGACGGTCATCCGTGCCAACACCCACTTGCGTGGAAAGACACGGATCGGGCGAGGTTGCGTTGTTGGCCCGAACTCGATCCTCACTGACGCGACCATTGGCGATGGGGCCAACGTGGTTGCTTCGGTCATCGATGGCGTTTCCGTTGAGCCGGGATCCCGGATTGGTCCATTCTCCAATCTATGTAGCGCGGGGGGCGCCGTTCCGCGCCGCGTGTAACAGTTACGCCCGTGAGTGAGACTGGGGTTCTCCTGCGGCCGCATGGTTGTTCAGGTCCGATGCATTTTCCAGTTGTGCCCGGCTTGCCGGATGGAAGGAACGCAAGTTGATGGCCGCGACGTCGCAATCGTTGGTCGAACAACAGTCCCGAACGGCCGAGTTCATCCTTGACCAGGGCATGCCGCTTGATGGCACGGAGCGCGAAATGCTTGTCTTTTCCGGTACCTCGAACCCGTCACTGGCTGCGGAGATCTGCCAGCACCTCGACATGCGCCAGGGGGGTGCCCTTGTCTCGACCTTCAAGAATGAGGAAACCCGTGTACGAATAGAGGAAAACGTGCGCGGTGCGGATGTTTTCGTGGTGCAGTCGACCTCATCGCCGGTTGACCACCACATCATGGAACTCCTTCTCATGATCGATGCCCTTCGGCGCGCCTCGGCACGCCGGGTCACGGCGGTGATCCCGTACTACGGGTATGCCAAGCAGGAGAAGAAGCTCGCCGGTCGTGAACCGATTTCGGCCAAACTCGTCGCCAACCTCATCCACACTGCCGGTGCGGACCGCATTGTGGCCATTGACTTGCATTCACCCGCCATTGAGGGGTTCTTCGACATCCCCGTTGATCACCTGCGCGCCAATCCGATCATGGCCCGTTGGGTGCAGGAACATCTCGCCGGATCAGACCTTGCAATCGTGAGCCCGGATTCCGGCGGGGTTGCCCGCGCGAACGACTTCCGGCTTCGGGTCGGTGGCCAGCTTGCCATCGTTGCCAAGCAGCGTCCCCAGCCGGATGTCGCGGAGGTCCTCGAGATGGTCGGTGACGTTCGCGGACGCACCGCAGTCATCGTGGATGACATGATTTCCACTGGTGGCACCCTTATCGAGGCGGCCGAGATGCTCCGTTCACGCGGAGCAACCGAGGTCATCGCCTGTGCAACCCATGGCATATTCGCTGGCGACGCGGTCGATCAGATTGATCGTTCCTGCATCTCCCGGGTGGTCACAACGAACACGATTCCGCTGGCCGCCGGGGTACACTCCAAGAAGATCATCCAGGTCAGCATGGCCCCGTTGCTTGCCGAGGCCATTCGACGCATCCACCACCATCATTCGGTAAGTGCGTTGTTCACATAGGCGACGGCGGGATGCGTGGACCGCCTTCCCGGGACGTAGACAGGTATTAAACGCGGCGTGCGGATCCTAAATAGCCTTCTTCTGGCCACCTTTGCCATTGGCGTGTTCATCCTGGTTGTTCCCGACGCCGTCGTTGGCTCAGTCCCCCTGGTCCGGGGCATCCGGCTTGAACTCGGCGGAGTTCTCCTCTCAATCGGTCTCCTCGGGCTTGCCGGAATGCTTGCCACCGTTGAGGCTGCGGTTGGGGCGACCCGCCGTTCCCGCCTGTTGCAAGTCTCCGAAGACGGCTCGGACCGAGCCACCGATCTCCGCCTCATCCAGGCCAGGATGGGCGAACTCGGCGCGGTCACCCGGCTGTTCCTGGCCTTCGCCATCGCGACTGCGTCGGTGCTTCTCGTTTCGGTCGCCGGTGCCGATCTCGCGTCGTCGTTTGGTTGGTTGGGTACGTTGTTCGCCATCGTCGGCGTGGTCACGCTCATTGCCGTGCTCTTTGGTGACCTCATTCCGCATGCGGCCGGTGTCGCGAACCCCGAACCGATCGCCTTGGCGCTGACTGGCACCGCAAGGGTCTGCCTGGTGATCGGCGCACCGATCTTTGTTGTCTTGCGCTTTATCGCGAGGATGATCCTGCGTGCGCCGGTCGAAATCGGTCACGCACGCGGGTCGGCGCCTGCCGTGTCCGAGGCCGGCATCATGCGTCAGGTCAACGTCGCCAAGGAGGAGGGTGTCTTCGAGGCCGACCAAGGCGCGATGATCGAATCGATCTTCACGCTCAATGAGACCATTGCCCGCGAGATCATGGTGCACCGCATCGATATCGTCGGTGTCCCCACGACCGCGTCGGTTGCCGAGGCCGTCAAGCGTGGTCTCGACGCCGGACACTCGCGAATCCCCGTGTACGAGGGAACGGTCGACCAGATCGTCGGGATCTTCTACCTCAAGGACGCCCTCCGGCTCCGCCGGATCGAGGACACCAGATCCGTTGGCGAGATGATGCGCCCAGCCTATTTCGTGCCGGAGACCAAGAAGGTCGACGACATCCTCCGGGAGATGCAGTTCCGGCGCATCCACCTCGCGACGATCGTCGATGAATACGGCGGAACCGCCGGCCTCATCACGATCGAGGACATCCTTGAGGAGATTGTCGGGGACATCCGCGACGAGTTCGATATCGAGGAGCCTCCGGTCCAGCGTCTCAGTGAGGACATCGCGGTCGTGGATGCGTCTGTCGCGCTTGATGACCTGAATGAAATCCTAGGTCTTGAACTGGCATCCGATGATGTGGATACCCTCGGTGGCCTGATCTACGAATCCCTCGGACGTGTCCCGTCGGTCGGGGATGTCATCAGTACGCCGTCGGCACGTCTCGTCGTGGAGGAAGTGGACGGGACGCGCATCAACAAGGTGCGTGTCGTCAAATCCGTGCCCGGGTCCGCGCCCACCGCTGCTCCGGCAGCAACTGACCCCTCGACCATTCGCCCACCGACCGGAGACTGACCGCAGATGGCAGTTCATGACCTCGATGCAGATGTTGAAGCGCGCCTGATCGCCACCGCCCGTGACGTCTGGGCCCGCGCGTACGCACCGTATTCAAAGTTCAAGGTTGGGTCGGCGGTCCTTGCCGCCACGCCGTCGGGTACCGAGATCTTTGCCGGGTGCAATGTCGAGAATGCGAGTTTCGGCCTGACCATCTGCGCCGAACGCAATGCGGTCTTCCAGGCCGCCTCCTCCGGTGCCCGGTCCATAATCGCGGTTGCCGTCGTCACCGATGCTCCGGTGCCCACCATGCCGTGCGGTGCGTGCCGCCAGGTCCTCCGCGAGTTTGGCCCGGACATGGTCGTCGTCGGGGCGACGCTCGGGGGACTGATCCGTCACTACCGGCTATCACACCTCCTTCCCGACTCCTTCGGTCCCGAGGACTTGCCCGCCAACTGACCGTTCCCGCCACACCCGCGCGACAGGACAACCACCATGCCGGCCGATCGCCTCTACCGCACCGATGCGGTGGTCCTGCGCCGTCACAACACCGGTGAGGCGGACCGCATCCTCACCCTCTTCACCCCCGGCCACGGGAAGGTCCGCGCCATCGTCAAGGGTGTACGTCGTGCGAAAAGCCGGATGGGCGGTCACATCGAACTGTTCACGCACGTCAATGTCCTGATTGCCCGCGGCCGGTCACTCGACATTGTGACCCAGGCTGAGATGCGCCACCCGTTCGGACACCTGCGTGACGACCTCTGGAAGACCGCCTACGCCTCATACGTCGCCGAACTGATCGATCACTTTGCCGAGGAACGCCACGAAGGCCCAGAGAGCGATGACCTCTTCACCATCCTGGTGGATGCCCTCGGTTTTTTCGATGCGCTGCCGGGACCGGACCCAGTCGACGGATCATCAGGTGCAAGCGGGCCGGATGCCCACTTGGTGGCCCGCGCCGTCGAACTCAAGATCCTTACTGTCCTCGGATACGCGCCGGAACTCTTCCATTGCGTGCATTGCCGTACGCGCCTGCTACCGGGTGAGAACCGCATCAGTGCACCGGCGGGAGGCGTCCTTTGCCCGGACTGTGGACGGCGCGACCAATCCGCCCGCGTGATGACCGTCAACGCCATCAAGGCGATGCGACTCCTGACATCCGAACCGTTGTCGGTCGCGCGCCGCCTTGTCCTCACTGAGCGCGAACACCGTGACATCGAACTGGCATTACGGGCCCACCTTGCCGTGACCCTTGAGAGGCAGCTCCGGACGGGTGACGTCCTCGATCGTCTCCGGGCCGCGTTGCCGTGGCGCCCCCCGGAAAGTCCGTGACCGGAGGACAGGTCCCGATGCGAGTGCGAACAAGGGTCGATGTGGGGAGAGGCATGCGGCGGGTATCATCCCGCACGTGACCACGCCGGTGCCTGCGCCATTCGGCCTCAATCGGGCGATTGCCGACCTCCGTCCCTACGCGTTCACCCAATTGCGCGCCCGGCAGGACGAACTCGCCGCCCAGGGCGTGAGACTGATCAACTTCGGCGTTGGCGATCCCGAGGACGAAACCCCGCAATTCATCCGCGATGCCTTGGTAGCGTCCATCACCCCGGCGAGCCGGTATCCCACCGCCGCCGGTCTTCCCGCCCTCAAGCAGGCTATTGCGTCGTGGCTTAGCCGGCGTTTCGGCGTAACGGTCGACCCTGAACGCCATGCCCTGCCCGCCAACGGAGCCAAGGAGGCCCTCTACAACCTCACTTCACTGGTGCTCGATCCGCCAGGCACCCCGGGACGCCGTGACCTTGTTGCCGTTCCCGAACTCGCTTACCAGGTCTATGGCGACAGCGTCATCCTGCACCACGGTGAGGTCTTTCCCCTTCCTCTCGGTTCCGACTGGCTACCTGACCTGGATGCGATCACGCCGGAAATCGGCCGACGCCTTGCAATCCTGTGGCTCAATTCGCCACACAATCCCACCGGTTCGGTTGCGCCCGTTGCGCACTACCGTCGTGCCCTCGACCTTGCCCATCAATATGGCTTCCTGGTCGCCTCGGACGAGGCGTACAGCGAACTCTGGTTTGACGCGCCGCCGGCGGGGTTGCTGCAAGCCTGCACGGATCCCGACTTCTCCCATGCCATCGTGGTGAATACGCTTTCCAAGCGAAGCAACATGACGGCGTACCGTTCGGGACTCATCGCAGGTGATGCACGCGTCATCGCCGCGATGAAGAATGTGCGTCCACGAATCGGGGTCGCCACCCCGGAGTTCATCCAGAAGGCCGCCATCGCCGCGTGGAACGACGAGGTGCACGTCGAGGCGCAACGTGCGCGGTATGCCGTTCGACGCGACCTCTTCCTCGACCTCTGTGCCCGCAAGAACCTCACCGTCGAGGCAAGCCAGGGCGCCTTCTACCTCTGGATCAGGGTGCCGGATCGGGTGCCCGGACGCGACGCACGCGTCTTCGCGTCCGAACTCCTGGATAACGGCATCATCGTCCTGCCCGGCTCGTTCATGGGCCCGCGGGGCAGCGAATATGTCCGGCTTGCCTTTGTGCCAGCCATCGAGACCTGCCGGGATGCTGTCGCCATCCTCGACCGCATCTTGTGATCCCATCAGCCAAAGACCACGCCTGCCGGAGATGCCCGCAATGACGAACGATCACCTGCCCCGCACCAACGATGAGTTCCGTGCCTTTGTCGCCAGTGTCGAGGCGCACCCCGGCTACCAGCGACCGGTTGCCTTTGCGGTCGGGATCGCGTCGTACGCCATCGGCGACTGGGACCATCCTGGTACTGTCGTGCCCGGTGCCAAGGTGCTGGATACGTGGTACCCGGTCGTCAACCGTGAGGAGAATTACGGTGCGGCTGCCGTGCTTGCCCACGTCACCGGGCACCTTTCAGGATCAGGGACAGTCTCGCTGACGGTTGAGATGCTCGATCGGGCCCTCGCCTCCTTCGTCTGTTTTGCCGGCGATGGCAAGCGCCACGCGAACATCGAGGCGATCCAGATGGCGCGCGACATCCTTGCGTCTCCTGTCTCCGCCGACCCCATTGCCGTGCCTCGCGCACCGGTGGTCAGCTTCGTTGGCGGCCTGGACGACGCCCCGGCCGATGCATCGGGTGTCTATCTCCGTCTGCACCTCCTTTCCGCCCGCAAGGTGCAGCCCCATGGTCAGAACCTTGCAGGGATCTTCGGGCTTCTGAACAACGTGGTCTGGACGGATATCGGTCCCTACGACCCCGACACATTCGATCGTGTATCGATGCGTGCACGCTCCCACGGCCGGGCCTTGCGCGTGAGTGGAGTCGACAAGTTTCCCCGCATGACCGACTACGTCATTCCATCGGGCGTCCGCATTGCCGATGCCGACCGGGTGCGTCTTGGGGCGCACCTTGCATCCGGGACCACCGTGATGCACGAGGGGTTCTGCAATTTCAATGCCGGCACACTTGGCGTCTCCATGGTCGAGGGACGCATCAGTGCCGGAGTGGTCGTCGGTGATGGGTCCGATGTCGGTGGCGGTTCCTCCATCATGGGAACCCTGTCCGGCGGTGGCAAGGAAGTGATCCGGATCGGCGAGAAGTGCCTCCTGGGCGCCAATGCCGGCCTGGGCATCAGCCTCGGGAACGGGTGCACCGTCGAGGCGGGTCTCTATCTCACCGCCGGCGCGAAGGTGACCCTGCCCGATGGGCGAATCGTCAAGGCACTGGAACTCTCAGGCCAGGACGATCTCCTCTTCCGCAGGAACAGCCAGTCCGGCGCCATCGAAGTCGTGGCCAAACGGAACCAGGTCGTCCTGAACGAGGCCCTGCACGCCAACTGAACCGATGCGCCCAAATAATCTGGATCGTGTGAAGGGCTTTGGGTGACCCTGCTTACCGAAGCGCCCGGGCCACCGCGTCCTCCAGATCTTCGGGACGGTTCAGGGTGACCTTGCGTCCGTTCACAAAGAAGGTCGGGGTGGAATTGATCGCCACCCGGTTGCCGTCGGCAACATCGGCCCCGATCCGCGACGCGTAGGCGTTTTCGGCAATCGCCTTGCGGATCACTTGGGGATCGATGCCGAGGCCAGTGGCAAGCGTCACAAAGTAGTCGGTCGGGTCTGGCATCGGTGCCCACATGTCCTGGGTTTCAAACAGGCGGTCGTGCATTTGCCAGTACGCCCCGGCAGCACCGGACGCCTCCGCAACGGTTGCCGCCTTCATCGCATTCTTGTGCTGTGGAAGCGGATAGTTCCGGTAGACAAGCGCGACCCGGTCCCGGTTGGAGGCGAGGATGCGCTTGACGGTCGTATCAAGGCCCTTGCACGCCGGACACTGGTAATCAGAGAACTCGACCATGGTCACCATGGCGCGTTCCGGGCCTTGCCGGTACGCCCCGGTCCCCTCCAGCACCGCCGTCGCGCCTTGGCTAGTGCTGGCCGGTCCGCCCCGGAGGGTCTCCATCCCGATGATCAGCACCACCACGGCGGCGACGCTTCCGACCAGTGCCAGCAGCAACATCCGTGTCTGTCGTTTCATCGAAGTACCATCCCAATCCGTACAAGAAGACAAGGGCGAGGGTGCATGCTGCCGACACCAGGCACCAGAAGCAATACGCCCCGATCACGAATGCTTCAAGTGCCGTCAGGTAGGCGCTGAAGGCCATGCCTGCCCCCGCCATCGCAAGCATGGTGCGGTCGATCATGCGTTGTGCGCCGGGTAGTTCCGAACGAATAATCTCGAGAACGGCCAGTGTCAGGTAGAAGCCGATTCCCATCAAGGGCACCGGAATGCCGAGCACCGAGCTGTATTGGCTCAGCCGGACGACATCGCAACCGGCACCCCCGACCGGGCACGCCACCTCCCCGGCCCAGAGGTATTCATAAGCCAGGAAGATGCTGGTCCCAAGTCCCACCAGGGACACCGCGAACGCGGGCTTGCGGTCCATCCAACCTGATCGAGGCGACATGCAGGCACCCCCGGATTCACTCTAGCCATTGGCGACGTGCCGGGGCCAGACCAAATCTGGAGCGTATCCGGATAGTCCGGTTGCAGTTCTGCATCTACCCACGATGAGGGTTGCAACCCTGACGCACCGGCGGTCGCTTGGGGGCATACTGGTGACCGATGACCTCAAGGCGTCCTGCCCTCGCTGTCCGCATTGCGTCGGCATACACCCTCGCCCGGCGTCCCGGAGGCACCATCCATGAGTCATTCGCCCCGCTCGGAAGCCCCGGCTTCCGCACCCTCTGGATCTCCACGTTCGCCTGGAACCTCGCCAGATGGATGGAGATGACGATCACTTCGTGGACCGCCTTGCAACTCACCGGTTCGCCGTGGCTTGTGGGAATGGTCGCGGTTGCGCGTACCGCCGCCCTGCCGGTTTCCGGGCCGATCATGGGTGCCCTGTCCGACCGCGTCGACCGGCTTCGCATGATCCGCTACTCCGGGTGGGTCAACGTGATCGTGATGGGCAGTGTGGCTGCCGCCCTTGTCGCGGGACACGGCGCCTACTGGCAACTCCTTCTGGGCAGCCTCTGGCTTGGCGCAAGCTGGGGCATTGACTGGCCGGTCAGGCGGTCACTCCTTGCCGAGTATGTCGGGCCGGAACGCGTCCTCCCGGCCATCGTCCTGGATAACGTCGCCTTCAACGTTGCCCGTGTGGCCGGCCCGCTCATGGCTGGGGCGGCCCTGAATGCCTGGGGCGCGCCCGGTGCCTTTGTCCTTCTGGCGATCAGTTTCCTGGTGGCATCCCTCTCGGTCTGGACCGTCGAGGCACCACCGGCAAAACCTGTCCCCGTTCGCATCCCAGGATCGGCGCCACCTCGACGGCCGTCCCTCTGGCGAGACCTTCGTGATGGGTTCGATTACGTCCGTGCCGACCCGGTGATCTGCGGAGTGATCATCATCAGCGTCGTGATGAACATCCTGCTGTTCCAGTACCAGGGCATGTTGTCGGTATTCGCTGATGATGTGCTGCGTGTCGGACCAGTCGAACTTGGTGAACTTGGTGCCGCTACCGGGGTTGGCGCCGCCGTCAGCGTCTTCCTTCAGCCAATGTTCCGCAGCACTCGTGCGCAGGGCCTCGCGTTCATCGTCGGGTCGATTGTCGGGGGGGTTGCCCTCGTCCTGTTCAGCGTCTCAACTGGCTACCCAGCGGCGCTGGTGCTCCTGTTTGTCGTCGGGCTGGGAACCTCGTCGTTCGGCACCATGCAATCAAGCCTGATCCTGTCCCGGTCCAGTCCCGCCATGCGCGGCCGGGCCATGGGGATGGTCACCCTGGCCATTGGAAGTGCCCCGATCGGATCCCTCCAGCTCGGCTTCCTCGCCGACACGGTTGGTGTGTCCATGGCCATCGGGATCAGTTCAGCCCTCTCCCTGGTCCTCGTCGTCGTCGTGGGGATGTACTTCGGCATGTTCGGGCGCAACCTCGTCGGAGTGCCCATCCGCGAAGGCGAAAGCGTCAATCCCGAGAGGGGAGTAGGCCTGCCACCAACCGCGCCCCGTCGCAACGATGCGGGGGACGCAGGAGAGGGGCTTCTCTCCCGCGTGCCGAGCAAGACCGGCGATCGGTCAGTGTCTTGACGGGAGTTGGTCCAAGGCCTGCCTGAGGTCGTCGATCAGGTCACTGGCGCTTTCAATGCCGATCGACAACCGGATCAGACCATCGCCGATCCCGATCTTTGCACGGTCCTCCGGGGTTAGGCCCCGGTGTGACGCGCTTGCCGGATGCATCGCCAGCGAGTAGACATCACCGAGCGTCGGTGCCGGCAGGACCAGGCGGAGTGCGTCCAGGACAAGACGGGCATCCGGCACCCCGCCATCGCGGATCTCAAAGGCCAGCATTGCCCCGAACCCACGGTCACCGAACATCGAAGACGCCAAGGCGTGGTGCGGGTGGTCGGGCAGGCCGGGATAGTGCACGCGTGCGACCTTCGGGTGGGCGGCGAGCGCAGTCGCCACGGCCATCGCATTCGCGAACTGGCGAACGAGGCGCAACTCAAGTGTCCGCAGTCCTCGCAGGCCTAGCCATGCGTCGAACGGGCTGAGGGTCGCGCCCGTCAACCGTGCCACCAGCCGGAGGGCCGGCAACAGGTCGGCCCGGGCCGCGACCACGCCGGCCGTCATGTCGCCATGGCCACCGATGTACTTCGTTGCCGAATGCACGACCATGTGCGCGCCAAACTCGGCCGGACGGCACAGGTACGGCGTGGGGAACGTATTGTCCACGATGAAGACCGACCCGACGCTCTGGGCCGCCTCACCGATCGCCGTGAGGTCGGCGACCCGCACGAGGGGGTTGGAGACCGTCTCGGCAAAGATGGCTTTCGGGCGAACCCTTGCGATCAGTGACTGGGTGGCCTCCACGTCCTGGAAGTCCACAAGATGCGTGCGCACGCCTTGTCCCGCCAGCACAGTCCCGAGAAGGGTGTGCGTGGCCCCATAGACATCCTGACTGGACACCACGGTGTCGCCGGCGCCGAGACCCGCACCAAGCAGGGCAGCGTGAACCGCGGCCATGCCCGACCCGAACGGCACACCGCCGTCAAGACCCTCTAGGTCCGCCACGGCGTTGGCGAACTGGTCAGTCGTCGGCCCACTGATCCGGGCATAGCAATATGCCTCATCGGGATGCTCAAAGGCATCGTCAAGGGCGTCGGCGGTCCCGAAGGAGAACGAGGTGGCAAGTTGCATGCCGGGTGCGACCGGTCGGCCCTGGCCGTCGGGGCGCGTTGCTGTCGGGTTGAGTGGGCCGGTGTCGCGCCCGAGATGCACCACGCGTGTCGCGAAGGCGCGTCCGCCAGTCTTTTGGTCGTTGCCGTTCATCGGGTCGAACGATAGCACGGTAGCCCTTTGAATCCTCTTTCCCGGGGAAGTACTGGTCTACTCGAATGGGTCTCACCACTGCGTCCCGCTAGGGCAATCCTTGCGTGTGCCTTCCTAACCACCTCATAGGTCGTGGCTACACTTCCCCCGAGTTCATGAACCTTCTGTATTACTGGCAACCGGATAACTATCGTCGCGACCGGCGGTATGGGTTCGGCTACCACTTAAGCCAGAACAGCGCAATCATGAATTCCGTTGACAACGGAGGCACCATCTGGGCGTTCACGCGGCGCGGCGATGGACGGTACGTTCTTGCTGCCGAGTTTCTGGCCCGTCGTGTCACCCGTAACCCGGCGGGCTACACCTACGGCAAATATCGGGCGTGGGCCGACACTGACCGGACGCGCTACTTTGACCTGGCTGATGCCCCAGACGTCGAACCGATGGTGCGCGGTTTGGCGGTCCGGAGTAACGCCACACACCTTGGACAGTCATTTCAGGGGACATCTGCTGTCCGACCCCTCGGGGTGGGGGACGTGCAGGCACTTGCTGCGTTCGCCGTGGGGTTGCCCTCATTGGCGCGGGTTGGCTTTTACCCTGAGGATGTCCTTGAGGCCCGCTTCCTTGGCGAGGATGTCGCGGGAAGAGTGGTGCGTGATGTTTCTGAGACCCGGATCGATTACCTCTACGGTCGCGATGCACCTGACAGGCGGGTCGTCCGGGAGATCCCGAACCCCGAACTTTTCGGCACCAATGACGACATGCGCATCCGCTACGTCATGGAGCAACTGAAAGGCGGACGTGATTCGGAGTATCGCCGGGTTGCGACCGACCTTCGCGAAACCTATGCGGGGCGTTGCCAAGTCTGCGAGTTCGACCCGCGGATCCGCTATGCGCAGGAGATCTGCCATGTGCATCACGTCGTTTGGCTGAGCCGGGGCGGCGACAACGACCGCAGCAATCTCGTGGTGCTTTGTCCCAACCACCACGCCATTGTTCACCGCGACGACGCGCCATTCGATTACGGCAGCCTCGCGTTCAGTTTCGCCAACGGGTCTGTCGAGGCACTTCGACTGAACCTGCACCTGCCCGGCATCGCGTAAGCCGTGCGAATCTCCACCAAGGGAGGTTGGGGCGAGGATTGCGGGTCCGGCGTCGCCCCCCATTTTCATGCCGAATTGGAAGGCTAGTCCGGACCCATTCACCGCGCGGGCGATTGCCCGCAAATCGTTCCGCAATCAGCCGATGGTCCAGGTCCCGTTGTTGACCAGTTCCAACTTGCCGGAATGTGCCGAACGCTGTCCCGCATCGAGGATCGCCTGCGCCTGCAAGTTGAAGCCCATCTGAAGGGTCTCGTGCAGTGCCTCGCCGGTCGTGATGTGGTGCATCACTTCCTGGCCAAGTGTCTCCCGACCTTGAGGAAGGTGATCGAGTTCCACCTCAACAGGTTCGGATCCCCGTCCGCGCTTGAGCAGGAGCACCTGACGGCCACCTGCCCGGTCCACTACCAAGGTTCCGGTTGACCCGTAGATGATCGGTCCCGTGGGCACGCCATGGTCAAGGCACGTCCACGTTGCCTCCAGGATGGCGATGGCGTGTGGGAAGCGAACCGTGATGACCGCGTTGTCGTCCGCGTCGCCGTAATGCGACCGGAAGTTCGCCAGCATGCCGTTCGCCGCAACGGCCGGTTCACCGATGAACCAGCGTGAGAGGCACGCGCCATAGCAGCAGTAGTCCAGCAGTGCGCCACCGCCGGTGTCTGCCTGGTGCCACCACGTGGCCCCGCGCTCGGTGTCGGTCATCTCCACCATGGTCCCGTCCACCCCCGGATGCACCGATCCATGTGACAGTGGGCCCATTGAACCGGCACGCCACTTGACCTGCCACACGTCGCCGATCAGGCCCTCGTTGATCACCCGGTGAGCTGTGCGGACCGCCGCCGACCAAGTGATCGGCCAGTTCACGATCAAGGACACTCCGGCGGCTTCGGCCGCCCTGGACATGCGCAATGCTTCCGACAGCGAGGCCGCCATCGGCTTCTCGGTGAGCATGTGTGCCCCGTGGGCCGCGATTGCCTCGGCCACTTCGCCGTGCCTCGAGTTCTCCGGGCAGAAGATAACCAGGTCCAACTGCTCCTTGGAAAGCATCTCGCGGTAGTCGTCATACCCCTTCGGGATGCCTAGTTCGCCGAGCGCGATCGCATTCTTGTTCCAGCCGCGCGTGTTCTTCGCATCCACGAGCTCCGGCCGGTTCGGCACCGTGTCCGCACACGCCACCCACTCCACTCCCGGCTGCGCATGCATCTGACGCATGAGTTCGTTGATATGCATGTGAGCGAATCCGATGACGCCCACTCGCAATTTCCCGGCCATCGCGTTCTCCTTGGTTGGCTTTCCCTGTACGGGAGCCTGCATTCCAGTCTACGGCGTTGTCATGACCCATGCAGCTGCGATGTGGCGCTCCAGCTTCGACATTGAGGGCAGACCAAGCAGGGTCACAACCAATCAGGGGTGGCGGGGTGGCCCGAACGGAGAGCGTGGATCACAGCCACCGCACCATCAGGAGTTCGTCGCGAGGTCCATCCGGCAGTTGGAGCGCATGTCGCTCCTGACCGAAGATCACGAACCCGGCGCGTTCGTACAGGCGATGCGCCGGGGTATTCCCGACGACGACCGACAGTTGCACCTGTTCGAGGCCCCATTCGCGTGCCGTGGCAAGCACACTCGCGACCAACTGGGGTGCGGCACCGGTTCCGCGCGCCTCAGGGGCCACGTACATGCCCCACAGGCTTCCCTTGTGTCTTACCTTCGCGCCGGGTGACCGAACGAGACCCGCCGTACCCACAAGCACGCCATCGGCCGCGACTGCACCGAAAACCGCACTCATCTCATCGGATTTGGATACGGAGGCCTCGAACCGTCCACGGCGTTCGGCCGACCCGGACGCAAGGGCATCCTCGTAACTCGATCCGAATGCATCGGGATGGTCTCGCAGGGCGCGCAGGCGAAGGGCCTGCCATGCGGGGAAGTCATCCATGGACAGTCGCCGCACTTGGAGATCAGGCTTGTGTTGGCTTGTGTCAGCATTCTCAGGCATGCGCACAAGGTAGCAAACCCGCGGGTACACTCGAATCAGGAGTGCTTTGCGATGGAGCCACTACCCGAAGCCGGAACCCCGCAGGCCCGCGAGGCGCTTGCCGAGGAAGCGGTCCTGAATGCTGCAATGGCGTTCGCCGGTCACGTCGTGGCCGACGCCGAGACGCGCGCGGCGCAACTATCCGGTTCACTTCCCCCAGCGCTTGCCACCGCGGTGCACCGCCAGTTCCTGCTTGAGACAGCAACGTTGTGCCTTCGTCGTCTCGGTGAAGCGTTCACCACTGGTCTCGAGGATGCCGTAGATGACGGGGTGCGTGACCTCATGCGCGATGGCGCTTCCCAAGCCGTCGCTGCCACCGCCGCCACCGAGGCGCTTGGCGACCTGAGCCTTGACCTGCTGGATCGTCTGGTGGATCCGCGTATCTGATCCCGCCCGACACGTCCCGGTCTCGGACTCCTCGTGCGAGGCGTCTGGATCATGGAGGGTGCTTTGCTCCCAGGAAAGTCCCGCCCACCTTGACCGACAGTGCGTTGTTCGATGCGTTCACTATGGGCTTGGACGGGTGCAACCCACGGGTCGCCGAAACTCACAGGTCTCTGCAGCACCTTCATAGCGTCGGCGCCCTGCCGGCCCATGTCACCAAAACCACGATGGTCACCCGGCGGGAACCACCGCTCCGCTGTCCACGCATGTCCTATCGCGCCCTAACGCCGCATTCCCCGGCTGGAGGGTGCTTTGCTCCCAGGAAAGTCCCGCCACCGAACACGCTCTCTCCCCGCTGCTCCAAAAGCAGGCCATTGCGAGGCGAGAAAAGCCAGGATCGTCGGTGAACGGCTCGATGGGGTTCCCGGCAATCACCCCTCACCCGAGACAGTCTTCCGTCACTGCCCTCTGCCGGACGCCGGTGAGGGCAGTGACGCAGGATGTTCGACGACGCGGGTCAGACGCCGAGGTGGTCGCGCAGGAAGGCGCGGCTGATCCCGATGGCCTCGGCCGTCGGCAGCGAGGAACGATCCTGTTCGTAGGCCGCCCACGGCAGGTTCAGGGGCTTGAGGGCGTTCCACGTACCCACAAGGTCCACTTCTCCCCTCCCGAGTTCGGCGAAGACCGAATCATCGAACCGCAACACACCTGATCGTCTCGGTTGGGGGCCGACGTACGCCATGTCCTTGATATGGACGTAGCCGATCCGTGAGGCGTGTTCGGTGACGAACGTGACTGGATCGAGCCCACCGTGGTGGACCCAGTGGATATCCACGCACAGGTAGGCATGTGCCGGATCAGTGCGGTCCAGCAGCCGGTCCATTGCCACCACGCCCGAGTGTGCCTGCCCCGTCGACGCTGCATCCTCGTTCGGGTCACCCGGCACGATATGCCCGGTCGCCTCGTCGTAGCGCAGGAACTCCCAACTATGGTTGTGGTAGCAAAGCTTCTTGCCCGCGTCATGGGCCCGACGGGCGGCGTCGTTGAACCTTGGTGCGAACGCGTCGTACCAGGCCAGACCGTCTTCGGGCCGGTTTTGCCCGGACATCTGGATCAGGTTTACCCCGACCGTGTCGGCATACCGCAATACATCGTCAAATGTGTCCAGCGCACGCCAGTTGGTCGATAAGCTGCCCTGCACCAATCCATGGGCATGCAGCTTCGCTTTCGCTGCGTTCCCGTCTCCGTCACACAGCATTCCGGACTCGACACCCGGATAGCCGGCCTCGGCGACGGTCCGGAGCATCAGGTCGAGGTCTTTGCGTTCGTCGTCCTTGAAGACGATGGTGTGGCATCCAACCTTTGTCACGGTCATTCGGGAGTTCATCCTTTCTTTGCTGCTACGTGTTTGCCCGCCCGACAGAGCCGGGGAGTTCAGGTGGGAGCCACCGCGGCGACGCCGTGCCCGGTGACTGCAAAGGCCCAACCGCTCCGTGCATCCGGGCCGTCCCGACTGGAATTGACAGGTTTGAGTGCCTGACTGGCAGGCACCGGTGCCCCCCTTGCGTATGCGTCTCACCGCGCCCCCGGCGTTGCTGGGCAGTGAGTCTGCCGTAGGTTCGGCTCGCGAAGGTCTTCAGCGGGTTCCCGAAGTCCGCAACCAGTCGGGTCCGATCAATCCAATCCCCGCGAATTATCAGCCGGGCACCCAGCCTTCATCGGGAAACTCTGCCAACCAGCGGTCGCGGGCCTGAGCCTGCCGTGAGGTGGTGTGGGCGTTCATTTCGGCGAGTTCGATCTTGTGTCCGTCCGGATCGTCGATGAAGAAGATCAATGCGCCGGATGTCCCGACGAATGGTTCCCCGACCGGTACGCCCTTCGTCCCCAGATACGCCAAGGTTGCGCGCAGGTCAGCAACCGTGAGGCAGAAGTGGCGGTAGCCAGCTCCGTTATCGGATGGTTCCGGTTGGCGACCCTCGTCCCCGCCGGGGAAGAGTTCGATGAACTGGTCGGGCCCGAACTGCACGTAGACGAGCGCAACCTTGCCATCCCGTTCGGCGCGGAATGCCTCGCGGAAGCCGAGGACACCCTCGTAGAACGCGAGGCTGCGGTCCAGATCGCTGACCCTGAACGCTACGTGGTTGAACCGAAGTGGGCGGATGCCGGGTTTCATCAAGGACGTCCTTTCAAGCGGCTAATTTTGTGCGCGATGCAAGTGCCTCGTCGCAGGCAAGAGCGGTGTGCAACGCAATCATGGGAACACATGTATTGAAGCGTACCTACATCAGGCTGGGCGAAGCGGTGGTCAAGCGAAGCGTACATACGTCAGGCTGGGCGAAGCGGTGGTCAAGCGAAGCGTACATACGTCAGGCTGGCCGATGGGGTGGGCCAAGCGAAGCGTACCTACATCAGGCTGGGCGAAGGGGTGGGCCAAGCGAAGCGTGCATCCATCAGGCTGGGCGACGGGGTGGAGGCTGATCTCAGACCGCCCCGCCAGGGGAGGCACTGAACCGAGAGTCGTGTTCATCCCGGTGTTCCGCGCCATACGCCACGTAGCGGGCCGCGTTGGCAGCGACCGCTTCATGTTCGGCGTCGGACACCTCCCGTCCCACCTTCGCCGGAATACCGATCGCGAGCATCCGCGCCGGAACAGTCTTGTCCTGGGTCAGGATGGCGCCCGCACCGATGATGGCACCGTCACCGATGACCGACCGGTTCATCACCGTGGCGCGCATCGCGATCATGCACCCGTTTCCAACCGTCGCACCATGCACGATCGCACCGTGCCCGATCACCACGTCATCGCCAATGACCGTCGGCACGTCCGTATCCACATGCACGACCGATCCGTCCTGGATGTTCGTGCGCTCGCCGATCCTGATCGGTGCCATGTCGCCTCGAACGACTGCCCCGTACCAGACGCTGCTTCCCGCGCCAATCGTGACATCCCCGATCACGTACGCCGAATCGGCGATGAACGCATCGTCTGCAATGGTAGGCCAGATGCCTCGGAACGGCAGGATGGGCATGCGGTGTCCTTTCACGATTGGCCGGCTGAGCGAAGTGTATGTAAATCAAGGGGTGATGGAGCGACGTGGTTGGGGTTGCGCCGGTCCTGACGTTTCCCATGCGGTGTCGGTCGGCGCGGCGCGCAATGTGTCTGCTCCGACGCGACTACGCTACCATCACCTTCCGTGTCAGGCCTGATCGTCCAGAAATACGGCGGTTCTTCCGTCGCCACCACCGACCTCATCCGCAACGTTGCCCGTCGGCTTGGACGAGTGCGCGATAGCGGCACACGGGTCGTGGGCGTCGTGTCAGCCATGGGGGACACCACCGACGACCTCTTGGCGATCGCCAAGCGTGTCACGCCCGATCCGGGCGACCGCGAACTTGCCCTGCTGCTTTCCACCGGAGAGGTCGTCACCGCCACGCTCATGACGATGGCCCTGAAGTCCGAGGGGTATGACGCCATTGCCCTGACCGGGTTCCAGGCGGGGATCCGCACCAACCCTGTCCACACCAAGGCGCAAATTCTCGACATCGACCCGACTCGCATTCATCGTGAACTCGATGCCGGAGCCATCCCGATCATCGCGGGCTACCAGGGGTGGACCGAAGATCAGGACATCGCGGTCCTCGGACGGGGCGGATCCGATACGACCGCCGTCGCCGTCGCCATTGCGCTTGGTGCGGATCAGTGCGAGATCCTCAAGGACGTCGACGGCATTTACAGTGCCGATCCGCGGGTCGTGCCGAAGGCCCGCAAGCTTGATTTCATCTCTTACGAGGAAATCCTGGAACTTGCCCGCGCCGGTTCGCAGGTCCTCCATCCGCGCGCGGCCGAATTGGGTGAGACCTACGGGATGCCCATCGTGGTGCGGTCAAGTTTCCACGAGGCGCCCGGCACCACCATCGTCACAGGAGATGCCATGCCACTCGAAGGGCGGGAACGGGTCCGCGCGATTGCCCACGACACCGATGTTGCCAGGATCACCATCGTCAGCGTGCCGGACCGGCCCGGTATCGCCCACGGCATCTTTGCACCGATCGAGGCAGCAGCGATCAGCGTCGACGTCATCGTCCAGAATGTCAGCCACCAGAACGTGACGGATATTTCGTTCACCGTATCGCGAACCGACCTGGCACGAACCTTGCGCATCATCGAGCCGGTGGCCCACGAGATGCAGGCACAGGCCGTTACCCATTCGGCAACCCTTGCCAAGATCAGCATCGTCGGGTCCGGCATGGTGGCCAATCCGGGCTACGCGGCTCGAATGTTCAGGGCGCTTGCGGAGGCAAACTGCAACATCGTCTCGATCACCACCAGCGAGATCCGGATCACCTGCCTGATTGATGAATCGCAGGTGCCAATCGCCGCCCGCGCCCTGCACGATGCCTTCCAATTGGACGTGATCTGACCGCCTCGCGCCGCACTTTCATCCCAAAGTGCGGCGGATGTGCGGTTTTGAACCGTGATGGCCGTTGCGTTGTGGGTTCGGCAGTCCTATATTTACGTCAGGCACGTCGCCGAGCGCATCAAGATCAGCCGTCTGGGTGGGCCAAGCGCAACGCATGCAAATCACGGGCGATGGGGTGGGGACCATGGGGAGCCATGAGGTATTCCTCCGACCGCCCTGCCTGATTGAACCCGGTTGCCCACCGAGCGAAGCGCATACCAGTCAGGGGGTAATGGGGTGGGGCTGGCCTAAAAGCGTATTCAGTCACGGGTGACTGGGAGGGGTGAGCAAGATGGCCGTCGAAATGGTTGTGGAAAGCATTCGCCAGAACCTTCTCGCCCCGCACCGTATCGTCGTCCTCAAGGAAACTGGACGCGAGCGCTACCTGCCCATCGTGATCGGTGTTGCCGAGGCCGACGCCATCTCCATGCGCCTCCAGAACCTTGAGGTGCCTCGCCCCCTTACCCATGACCTGCTGGCAAGCGTGATCACTGCCCTCGGCGGTCGGGTCACCAAGATCATCGTGACCGACCTGACCGGCGAGACCTTCTTCGCGCGGATCGTCCTCGATGTTGCCGGACGCCATGTCGAGGTGGACTCCCGGCCATCTGACGCGATCGCCCTTGCCGTCCGGGTTGGTGTCCCGATCTTTGTCGACGAGGCTGTCCTCCAGCGGGGGGCGGTAGTTCCCGAAGGTCAGGAGCGTTCGGTCGATGGTCAGGAAATGGAGAAGACTGGCGAACGGATTGCCGACGAGCAACTCGCGGTCTTCAAGGACATCATCGACAAGTTGAACCTCGACGATCTGGGCAAGGGTCGCCACTGACCTTCGTTGTCCCGGAGGGCGTGGCGGGCAGATGACCCCCCCACTGTCGGGCATTGGCCTCTCTCACGGCCTTGATGCCGTTCAAGCACTCTCCTCCGTAGACGGCTTGAGCGAAGCGTATGTACATCAGGTGGGGTGGTGGGATGCCCGCGGGTGGAACAGCCACATCTACTCTTGCGACACCGCCTCCCCTTCCAAGGCCGGCGCAAGCCTTGGGTCGTTCGCGAGCAGTGCGCGGAGTGCGGGCGGGGCAACGAGTGTGGTCACCAAGGTCATCACGATCAGTGCCGAAAACGTGGTGTCATTCAGGATTCCCTGGACATGTCCGATGCCGGCTACCACCAGTCCGACCTCCCCGCGCGGGACCATGCCGATGCCGATGATTGCCATCGTCCGCCCCGTACCAACCGAGGTACGCATGCCAATCGCCCCGACCGCCCCGCCAACGATCTTCCCCACGATCGCCAGGACCGTGAGTGCCCCGGCGAGCAGCGCGGTCGACCCGTTTGAAAGGACCATCGGGTCCATCTGGGCGCCGGTTGCCACGAAGAAGATCGGGACGAACAATTGCGAGAGGGGCCGCACTTGGGCTTCGAGCTGGTAGCGTTCGCGTGCTTCGGCAAGGATCATCCCGGCCAGGAATGCCCCGACCACCGCAGCCAGGCCAAGTGCGCTTGACAAAACCGCCAGCGCGAGCGCGATGCCGATCGCAAATGTGAACGGTGCCCCGGGCGACTTCAGCGCATCCAGGTGAACGCTGTACCGGCCGATCACCCGGCGGCCGACCCCCACCACGAAGGCGATGAATGCGGCTGTCTGGACGAGGACGACGCCAATCCGGATGAGCGCGTCCGGTGACACCGAGATGCCCCCGCCTGCCCCGGCCATCGCTCCCACGACCGTCAGGACCACCATCCCGAGCACGTCGTCGATCACCGCTGCCCCAAGGATCACCCGGGCTTCCGGCAGTGAGATCGCACCGATGTCGCGCAGCACCCGCGCCGTCACGCCGACGGACGTTGCGACCAGCACGGTTGCGGTGAACACCGAGACCAGTGCGCTCTCTTGCACCATTGCCATGAAGGAAAATCCAAGACCGAACGGCACGGCAATCCCGGCAATTGCCACCAGAACCGCGCGTGGTCCGGTTTGGGTCAGGTCCGAAAGGCGCGTCTCGAGACCCACATGGAACAGCAGGATGACGACTCCAAGTTCCGCGACCGTGTGGATCACGAGGTCGAATGCGTGCCCCGCGGCCTGTGCGTCGCTCCCGAACGCGAGTGTGAACGCCGCTCTCGGCACCCCGATCCAACCGAGCATATGCGGCCCGAGCATCACCCCAGCAAGGATCTCCCCGATGACTGCCGGTTGCCTGATGCGTTCGCACACCTCGGCGAAGACCTTGGCCGCGACGAACATGACCAGCAGGTCAAGCAGGATCCATCCCACTGGGTTCATCGGCCGTTGCCTCTCAACCGCACCGATTCACCCACGCCTTCGCCGAGCCTGACGTACCTACGCCTAGCCTGTGATGTATCGGTACGTCGCAGGTATCGGGTCACAAGAGTGGATTGCACGCCGGTCAGTTCGAGGTCCCGAACGTCACGCGCACGCGCCCCCGGAAGGTAAGTTCGCCAGACTGGACGGGCGTAGGGGGCCCTGCTGATGCTGCCAAGGCGCGTGGCGCGACCATGTCCGAGGTCTCAGGACGGACGACCCCGGCGCCGTCATCGGACGCCATTGCCACGCCAGTCACCTTGATCCCAAGCCCGGAGGCGATTGCGTCTGCCTTGCCTCGCGCATCCGATGCTGCCTGTTCAAGGGCCTGTCGGGTGACGTCGCGTTCATTCCGCACCCCGAAGAGAAGTCTTCCCGCGCTGTTGGCACCGGCATTGACCGCGGCGTCGTAGATTTCGCCGGCTCGGGAGATGTCATCGATGGTCACCGAGACCTGGTTGATCGCCTCGTAGGATGAGATTGCCGGTGGGCGATTGTCATTCGGGGGCCGGGGTGTGAAGATCGGGTTGAGCGAAAGTCCTGATGTCCGGATCCCGCCAACCGGCACCCCGGCACGCTTGAGTGCGTCAATGACCGCGTTTGCCTGCGTCGCGTTCAAGTCGGTCGCTTCGCGCGCCGTTCGGGCTTCCGTCCGGATGCCCATCGTCAGGTAGGCGACGTCTGGTTGCACCGTGACACTGCTTTCCCCGGTCACCGTTATTCCCGATGCCGTGGCGGTCTGGGGTGCGATGGGTGCAGCCGAGGCTACTCCCAGCCACGTCGAGCCTTGAAGTGAAGGCGCGTTGCTGGTGCCCCCTAGGTTCAGTGACGCGTATGCCACAGCCGCCGTGACCGCGACGGTGACGGAAAATCCTCCCAGTCCGCGTGTGATCGGGCGCCACCACGTTGGCTTCCCAGCCCAATCGCCCCTTCGCCCCAGATTTATATACTCGCAGGCTCGCAAAGCCCACCCCAGGCCTCCTGGTTCAAATACGCTTCGCTTACCGGGTCTGTGTCGACGGGAGGGTTCAGCAGGGGCGGTCATCGGGCGGAAATCTTGGGGCAACGTGTGTCGAACGTCTGTCATGGTGTGGTTCCTCCCGGTGGTGGCCAGTGCTCGACTTGTGATGCGTGATCGGTAGACGGTACCGGTCCCATACTCCACCCCATCGCCACCTTATGTATATACGCTTCGCTCTGCCCCACCCCATCGCCCCATGATTTATATACGCTTCGCTCTGCCCCACCCCATCGCCCCCCGATCTATATTCGCTTCGCTTGTCCGGTTTGCCACATGGCCGGAAGTCGTTCTGGCGGGGAGTTCGGGTACCCTCTAGGCCGGGAAGTGCTACCAACGCGTCGCCTTGCGCGTTCTCCCAACCCTTCGAGTGGGTGATCGAAATGGCGGCTCAGACGGTGTTCCCGATGGAGCAAACCCTCGTTCACTCGTGGCCTGAAGGCGACCATCGGGAAGTTTGGGAACCAGGCTGGTTGGCGAGATGACGGGAAGTGTGGCTCCACGGCCTCGGCCCGCCCGGCGTATCGGTCCGTACGAGATTCTCGAAACGGTCGGACGCGGTGGCAGCGCCGTGGTCTACCGTGCCCGCGACACCCGCGCCCGAGATGCGATCGCAAATGGCGGGGGTGTGGCGCCTCCCGGCAATGACGTCGCGCTGAAACTGATCGCCGGTGCATTCGCGGGTTCAACCGAGTTCCGTGCCCGGTTTCGCCAAGAGGTCGAACTCATCCGGCGGTTGCGTCACCCGCACATCCTTGCGGTCTACGACAGTGGCGAATCGGATGGGTCGGAAGACGGGCCGTTGGGTCCGGACGGGTCGAATACGGGCGAACATGCGCCCATCGACGCGAGCCTTGCGGGAGGCTACTCGTACCTGGTCACCGAGTATTGCGGTGGTGGCAGCCTCGACGTTGCCATGCGCGCGCCCCGGAAGTTGCGCAACCGGTGCCGGCTTGCCGCTGCCATCGCCACCCAGATCGGTAGCGCCCTGGACGAGGCCCACGCGTCATCAGTCTTGCACCGGGATATCAAGCCATCCAACATCCTGCTTGCCTCGGACGGCCGGTACGTCCTTGGGGACTTCGGTCTGGCACGCGTCTTCGATACGGGCACAAGCCTGCACCTGACTGTCACCGGGTACGTGACCGGGACACCCTCGTACATGGCGCCGGAACAGGCGAGTGGCGGGGCGGCTGATGGCCGGACCGATCTCTATGGCCTCGGTGTCGTCCTGTTCGAGATCATCGTTGGATCCGTACCGTTCCGGGGCGAACAGGCGATGACGATCATGCATGCTCAAGTGCACCAGCCGGTGCCTCGGGCGGATGTGGTTGACCCGGCGGTCCCGGCACCAGTGGCCGACGTCCTCTATCGTGCCCTCGCAAAAACGCGCGAAGGTCGCTACCCGTCCGGTCGGGCACTCGCGACGGCGCTTGTCAGGGCCATCGTTGACTCTGGCATTTCGGTACCGGAGAAGGTGGTCAATCCCGCAGGTGTTGCCACCGGACCGCAAGACGGATCGGCAAGCGCCGGGGACGATCATTCCTCCCGTCGCCCGCTTCCACGCGGATGGTCGCCATCTCGGTGGATACGTGGCTCAACCGTTGCGCTTCGCGGGACCCTTGCCCGGTGGTCGATGCCGGTCCGGTTCGTCGCGTCCACCGCGCTTGTGCTTGCCTTGGCCACCGGCAGTCTCGCCATTGCCGGGAACGTTGACACTCCGAACGGCGAAGCCATTGCTTCATTGACTACCCGGGCGCAGGCGATACTGGCGGTCTGGCGTAGCGCGGACGATGGCCCGAGCATCACCGAGGCGCTGATGCCCTCCGCGGGTCGCCCGGCCCCGCTTCGCCCTACCGTCACGGTTCGGTTCAGCCAACCGATGGATGTCGTCTCGGTTGAGACGAATCTTCGGTTCACTCCCGACGCCTCACCGTTGTTTCCGGGTGGCAGCGCGGTCTTGACGGTGCCTCTGGATTTCGAATGGAATGGCCAGTTGGTTGTCGTGACCCCACGGTACGACCTGATGCCGTCCATGACCTACCTGGTCACCCTGGATGGAAGCGCCCGGAGCGTTGAGGGCCGCGCACTCGTCCGCCCCCTGGATCATCGGTTCACCACGCGGTCGCTTTCGGAACCGACTCCGCCTGGTGGGGTTGTTGCACCTCCCGAACGTGTGGTTCCCGGTGTGCCAGTTTCCACTGAGGTGAGGCGCACCCCGCTTGCAACAACCGTTCCGCCTCGTCCCACGACAGGCACCGCGGCGACGGTGATCCGGGCAACGGTGGCCGTGACAAGTGTTTCCAAGGTGCCGACTCCTGGCAATGCGGGTGCCACCCCCCCCACCCCATCGCCCGATTCAAATACGCCTCGCTCGCCTGCCCAGTCCCCGGCTTCCGGCACCACCGTTCCTGACACCAACTCGCGGGCTGCCTCGTCGGATGGCGCGACGACACCGGCAACCTCGACGACCCGGTCGGCACAGGACACGTCCGGGTTGGTCACAACGGTGACCGCAAGTCCGGATGGTGCGCGGACTGAACCCGTAAGCCCCGTGGTCACTGGGACCCCGCCGGTGCTTGTGACCACGCCGTTGGCTCCGGCGACGGTGACCCCCGTCCGGTTCCAGGGTTCCCCAACCGTCGTGGGAGCGACGCCGATTGGCGGTGGCACTCCGATCGGGTGGGCAGGCAACGCGTCGCCAACCGTCGTCGGAGCGTCGTCCGGTGGATTGCGCGCGCTGATGTCCCCGACACCTGCTTCGGTCGGCGTCTACATCACTCCGCCACCGACCGCTACCAGTGTTGTCATCACGGTCGTTGCGGGAATCCTCCCTTCGCCCACCGTTGCCGGTGGTGGGGTGAACACGACGCCAGTGACGCAAATGGTGCCGCCATCGCCAACCATTGCCTTGCTTGGTGCGCGCACTCCTGTCACGCCCACCACCCCGGCAACACCGACGGGCGCGCCATAGGAGACGAGGGGCCTTCCAAATCAGGGTGCTCCGAGGAAAGTCCCGCGCACCATGGACGACAGTGCGTTGTTCGATGCGTTCACTATGGGCTTGGACGGGTGCAACCCTCGGTTCGCCGAAACTCACAGGTCTCCGCAGCACCCCGGGAGCCCCCTCGCACTCCGCAGGCCCATGTCTCCAAAGCCACGATGGTCACCAGGCGGGAACCACCGCCCCACTGTCCACAAATGTCCTATCGACCCTTACCCCGCAGCCCCTGCCGGCGAGGGCGCCGAAACTCACATGAAAGTCCCGTGCAGCACGCGTTGAGCGCGCACCGAAGCGCAATTCAATCACGGGGATGCGGGCGGCGCCGAGCGTTCAGGTTCCAGGTCAGCGCCCGACTGGCGACACTACCTGCCCCTGCGCGGTATCACGCACATCCCAACCGAGAGCGACGATCTCACCGCGGATCGCGTCCGAGGCCGCCCAGTTCTTCGAAGCACGCGCTTCGCGTCGACGATCCAGCAGTGCCTCCACTTCAGCAGGGGGGCCGGCCGGCGCCTCTTCCGGCACCACGTGCGCCAGTCCCATCGGCAGGACCGCATCCATCCTCAGCACCGTCGCCCGGCGGATTTCAGGGGAGAGCGATGCGTCGCGGATCGTCTCCCACACGACAGCGAGGGCCTTCGGAGCATTCAGGTCGTCACGCAACGCATCGCCGAACCGTGCTAGGGCGGCGTCATCCGCAATCGCGCTCGCGTCGATTGGCAGGGCGGCGAACTGTCCATGCAGGTTCCGCATCGCACTCGACGCCCCGTCCATCCCTTCCTCGGTGAAGGTCAGGTGGCTCCGGTAGTGCGCGCTGTACGTGAGGTAGCGGTACGCCATGGGGGAATAGCCCGCGTCGATGAGGGACTGGAGGGTCAGGAAGTTGCCTTCCGACTTGCCCATGCGGCGGTCCTTGAGAACAAGGAACTCGCCATGCACCCACCAATCCGCGAGCAGGTGGCCCGTGGCGGCGAGTGTCTGCGCAATCTCGTTGGTGTGGTGCACGGGGATGTGATCAACGCCTCCCGAATGGAGGTCGAATGGCACACCTAGGTACTCGGCTGCCATCGCTGAACATTCGATGTGCCAACCCGGGAACCCCTTCCCCCATGGGCTTTCCCACTCCATCTGCCGTTGTTCGGCCGGGTCCGAGAATTTCCAGAGTGCGAAGTCCTGGGCGTTGCGTTTCTCATCGTTGACGGCAACACGTGCCCCGGCTTGCTGCCCGGCGAGGTCGAGGCGTGCCAGCTGCCCATATTCCGGCATTTTCGAGGTGTCGAAGTAGATGCCGTCCGAGGTCTGGTAGGTGAAACCGCGGGACTCGATCTGTCGGACGGTCTCGATCATCTGCGGAATGTGGTCGGTCGCGCGGCACCAGATCGTTGGTTCGAGGACTTCGAGCCGTTGGAGATCCTGCTTGAAGGCCGCCGTGTAGAACTCGGCAATCTCCCATGCCGTGCGCCCCTGTTGGCGCGCGCCCTTCTCCATCTTGTCCTCGCCGGTGTCGGCATCAGACGTCAGGTGCCCAACATCCGTGATGTTCATCACATGCCGGACATCAAACCCCTCCGCCTCAAGGACCCGGCGCATCAAGTCGGCAAAGATGTAGGTGCGTAGGTTCCCGATGTGGGCGTAGTTGTAAACCGTTGGTCCGCACGAGTAGAACCCGACATGACCCGGAGTGCGAGAGGTGAACGGTGCGACCTGTCGGGTCCAGGTGTTATGGAGGCGTAGGGGCATCATCTCGTGGCGATTTTACCCCCACCCCATCTCGTCTGGACCGACACCCCGGCTACCCGCGCCCGTAGACAACCTTGAGGAGCGCCTTGATGTAGCCGTTCGCATATGCATGGCCATGCCAGTGCGTGAACGGTGCCGGCAAGTGCGGGGTGTGGTCCATCATGAATGGCCCGCGAAACCCGACTGCCTTGTACGCCTGCATTGTCGCAAGCATGTCGTTCTGGCCCTCATCGATGAACACCTCAATGAAGTCGTCCGGTGTCCCGATGATGTCCCTGAAGTGAACCACCCCGATCTTGTTGCGGGTGCCCACCGAATGGATCGCTTCGGCAACGTCACCGCCCATTTCGGCCACGCAACCTTGGCAGAAGAGCATGGCATTCGCCTCCGAAGGGACCAAGTCGAAGATCCGGTGGTACTGCGCGATGCTAGAGGTGATCCGCGCCGCGCCGCCGAGTGGGTCATGCACCGGGGGATCATCAGGGTGCAGGCAGACCCGAACCCCCGCCTCTTCAGCTACTGGCAGGACACGTTCGTAGAACCACTGGAGGTTGGTCCACATCTCCGCCTCGGTGATTGCATCGTGCTTGCGGTCGCCGTGTTCCGTGTCGCGCCCACCGTTCGCGTCGAGGTCTGCCTTGCGGTAGGTCGACAGCAGCGCACCACCCCGGCCAACCGCGGACGGCGTCCTGAAGTGACCGATCCCCTGGAATGTCGTGGCCGTAAGTGGCACACCCGCCTGACCGATCCCGCGCACGATCTGCGCCCAGTTATGCGCCTCGGCCTCGCGCCCATCAAGGCCGTAGACCACTGACTTCTTGGGCAGACCGCCGTTGTGCAGGACCGAAAGCTCGAGTCCGTGAGCCTCGACATGCTTGCGAAGCGCGATGAACTCCTCGGCGTGGGTGCCACCATCCGCGAGGTGTCCCGGCACCCGGATGATGACCCCCTCGACACCAGTTGCCTTCAGGAAATCCAGGTTCGACGCCGTCGTCTCATCCCATCCGATGCTGTCGATCAGTTGTGCGCGTGCCGGTGCCGGTCTTGACATGTTCCATCACTCCCTGATTTGCCTGGTTGGCGCAGCGTACTCCAACCACGTGCCCCGTCGCGTGGCGCTTCTCACACGCCAAGGAGGTTCGCCGGGTTTGTCCGGCACATCGTGTCAATCTCGGAATCCGTGAAGCCCGCAGTGTGGAGCCAGGCGAGGTACTGGGAAAGGCCATCCGGCCAGACTGGGTTCTCGGGTTGTCCGAGGTCTGATGCGATCACGGTCGATGCAACGCCGACCGCCCGGATTGCGTCGGCGTTGACCGCGAAGTTCGGCGTCCAGTGCCCGTCGGGTCCTGGTTGCGCGTAGACGCGTTCGAGGAAGGCCCCTTGCGACGCCAGCATCGCCTGGTCATCGTGACTCATCGCCACCATGCGGTTCTCGGGGTGGGTCACCAGAACGCGTCGCACCCCCCGGGCGAAGGCCTCCGGGACCGCGACGAGGGTTTCGGCCGGACTGGCGTGCCCGGTTGCAAGCAGCAGGCCGTGCGCAGCCACAACCTCGAACACCGCCTGAAGGTCACGACTGGCCCTGCCCCTCGCATCAAGCAGCCCGACGCCCGTAGCGCCCGGGTGCGTGTCCTGGCGAACGTGATGGGCAGCCCCGAAGGTGGGTAGCCATACGACACGTCCTCCGGCCCGGGCACACGCGGCGACCGCGTCCGGGTTCAGCCCGCCCACACTGGGGTTCAGGACGATCCCCCCGTAGACGGGTGCGCCGGGCACTGCCAATCGCGCCACCGCCGCCCGGTCGGCCGTCGGGGCGAGATGGTTCTTGATCACCACTCCGCCCATCCCGTGTTCCAGTGCAGCCCTCGCGGCGGTCAGGTCGTCAATCGATCTCGGGCGCACATCCGGGGCGCTGTGCAAGTGCAGGTCCACGACACCTTGGAGGTTCATGTGCAGGTCCTCTCTCCACTTCGTTGGCTTGTGTCCCGGTTGGTCGTTGCGTGCCAACCGAACCGCGCGTCTTTGTTACAATGACAGTGATAGAGATACATACCGACTCGGTCCAATCGGCTGGGCAGGTGGTGCGATGGAGTGTTGATCATGAAAACGGATGACCCGCCGGTAGTCCCCGCTAGTCCGAACCACGTGCTGCCCAAGTTTTTCGGAAGGGTCTTCTGGTTCGCAACGCTTGTCGGCACCGTTGCTGGAAACACGGCGAAATCCCCCCTTACAGGTAAGCCCGGTGTTGCTGCCCTGGGCTGGATCATCGGACCGCTTGGCGCGAGTTCCGGACATGCTGTCGGGGCGTATCTCGGGTATCGGATTGGTGGTAATGCGGGTGCACTTGTTGCGGGAGCGACTGGTGCATTTTGCGGCGGATTTTTGGGCGTGATGTTTGGCGGGTATGCGTGGGAGGCAATCGGGGAAGGCATCCTCGGGACGTTGCTTGGCGCCGCCGTCTCACTCGGCGTCGGCGCCGTCTGTGGAGTTATCACTGGCATCGTGGGCGGGGTCTTCTTCGGG
>Ga0209598_10000093_pt1 | contig 64244 bp, 59 predicted proteins | sample M_140807_EF_Meta_FD_187317 | JGI IMG/M metagenome (GOLD analysis project Ga0209598, IMG submission 187317) | Freshwater microbial communities from Lake Montjoie, Canada to study carbon cycling - M_140807_EF_MetaG (SPAdes) (version 2) | ecosystem: Environmental > Aquatic > Freshwater > Lake... | reverse complement strand
GCTATAGCGGGACTCCCCCGCGCAGATGCTCGAAGATCAGCGACGTCTGGGTGCCGGCCACGTCGGTGTCGGCATTGAGGTTGTCGACCACGAAGGACCTCAGGTCGTCGGTGTCACGGGCGGCCACGTGGATGAGGAAGTCGTCGGCGCCAGCCAGGAAGTAGACGTCGATCACCTGCGGCTTGCGCCGGATCTGCTGAATGAACGTGCGGATCTTGCCACGGGAACCGGATTGCAGGCTCACCGAGACCATCGCCTGCAGAGGCAGGCCAATGGCCGCGGGGTCGATCTCGGCGTGGAAGCCCCGGATGACACCGAGTTCCTGCAGACGCCGCACCCGGCCGTGGCAGGTAGACGGCGCAATCCCCACGGCATCGGCCAGGGCGCTGTTGGAGGCCCGGGCATCGGCGTGCAGGAGTGTCAGCAGTCGGCGGTCGACCTCGTCGAGATCGGCGGGCCGAATATCCTTCGGTTTAGCCACCGGGCTGAGCGGGTTTCGCGATTTTTGTTCGGGCACATCAATACTTTAGCGAATTTTCATCTAACTGATTGCTGTCAACCCGAAATATCTTCACACTTATGGTGATATATCCGCGATCAAGGAGCACCCGTGCGCGTCGGCGTCCCCACCGAAATCAAGAACAACGAGTACCGCGTCGCCATCACGCCGGCCGGTGTTGCCGAACTGGTGCACCGCGGCCATGAGGTGTTAGTCCAGTCCGGGGCCGGCGAGGGGTCGGCCATCCATGACCCTGACTTCACCGCAGCCGGTGCGCGGTTGGTCGACACCGCCGATGAAGTGTGGGCCGAGGCCGACCTGCTGCTGAAGGTCAAGGAGCCCATCGAGGCCGAATACAGCCGGATGCGCAAGGGCCAGGTGCTCTTCACCTACCTGCATCTGGCGGCGTCGCGTCCGTGCACCGAAGCGCTGCTGGCCTCGGGCACCACGTCGATCGCCTACGAGACCGTGCAGATCACTGGATCGGACGGGTCGGTGGCGCTGCCTCTTCTCGCGCCGATGAGCGAGGTGGCCGGACGGCTGTCCGCCCACGTCGGCGCCTACCACCTGATGCGCACCCAGGGCGGCCGCGGCGTGCTGATGGGCGGGGTTCCCGGGGTGGCACCGGCGGTGGTTGTGGTGATCGGCGGCGGTATGGCCGGCGATAACGCCGCCGCCGTCGCCTGGGGTATGGGGGCGCATGTGACAGTGTTCGACCTCAACGTCAATGCACTGCGCAAGATCGACGCCGAGTACGGCGGCGCCATCGAGACCCGCTACTCCTCACGGCTGGAACTGGAGAGCGCCGTCAAACAGGCCGACCTGGTGATCGGTGCGGTCCTGGTGCCGGGCGCCAAAGCGCCCAAGCTGGTCACCAATGAGACTGTCGCGCAGATGAAGCCGGGTTCGGTGCTGGTCGATATCGCGATCGATCAGGGCGGCTGCTTCGAGGACTCCAAGCCCACCACGCACGACGAACCGACGTTCAAGGTCCACGATTCGGTGTTCTACTGCGTCGCCAATATGCCCGGCGCAGTTCCGCGCACATCGACCTTCGCGCTGACCAACGCCACCATGCCCTATGTACTCAAACTCGCCGATAAGGGTTGGCGGGATGCGTGCAAGGCCGATCCTGCATTGGCCAAGGGCCTGTCGACGCACGAAGGCATGCTGCTGTGTGAGCAGGTCGGTGAGGCCCTTAACCTGCCGGACACCGATCCTGCCAAGCTGCTTGAATGATCCGGTGAACTGGATACTTCAGCAGCCCGCGGCCGTCGTCGCCTCGGCCACCGTCCTGATCATGGTCGGCCTGGCCGTGTCGGGGTTACTGCTGTTCCGTCGTTTGGTTCCGCAATCCCGGCTGGAGAAGTCGATGTCGGTCACCGGACAGGCGTTCACCTTGGTCGGCGTACTGTACCCGTTGGTGGCGGCCTTCGCATTGACGACCGCCTGGGACAATTACCAATCGGCTCAGGGTGCGACCGAGCAGGAGGCCGGCGCCGTCACCGAACTGCTCAACGCCTCCGAAGCCCTACCCGCCGCAGTCCGCCCCGGCGTGCAGCAGCAGACACTCGCCTACGCCCAAGACGTCGTCGACGACGAGTTCCCGCGGATGGGTCGCGGGCTGCCGATTGAGAGCCGGTCAGACCAACTCCGGGAACTGCGGCTGACCCTTTACGGTGCGCAACCGGTGACCGCGACCGAGATTTCGGCATACGAGGAATCCATCACGTCCGCTGAGGAAATCTCCCGGAGTCGCAGTACGCGGATAGCCGGAAACAGAAATGGCAGCACGTCCGTGCTCACCGGGGATCTGTGGGTGCTGTTGATCGGCGGCGCGTTCATCAGTCTGGCCTTCACCTATACCTTCGCGACCGACGACACCGTCATCCACGGGGTATGCGTGGCGTTGACCGCCGCCCTGATGGGATTTGTGCTCTATCTGATTTTGGCGCTGGATCGTCCGTTTGTCGGCACGATGGCGGTATCGCCGGAGACCTATCAGCGGGTGATCGACACGTGGCTCCCGGGTGAGCCACCCAAGTAACTTCTGCGAACGCGCGTTCGCCGCGGCCAGGGTGTTCCGACTAAATACCGCCGTCGAGCTGGCGGGCGATGCAGGCGAAGGCGTAGACGACGAACTCCCATCACGAGCGGTTTGGATTTGGGGCCAATCCCGGGCGCTCGGTCAGAGCGTTAGGACGTTGAGTAGCGGCTGCAGGCCTTCGAAATCGGTGATGTTGCGGGTGGCCAGGGCGGCTCCGTCGCCGATGGCGATCGCGGCGATCATCAAGTCGACGCGGCGCTTGCCGCCCGGTGCTCGGCCAGTGGAGGCGACGACGGCGCATAGTTCGCGGTAGATGTCGGCTTCGCGCTGGGTGAACGGCATGCCATCGCCGTAGGTCGATCGGTACTGGATGAGTTCGATCGCGGCCTGGGCGGCGATGGCGGGGTCGGGGTGTACAACGCCTTCGCTGAATTCCGCGAACGCGATTGCAGATACGAGGAACTCGTGTTCTCCCGGGGGCAGAAGCTCCCACTGCGGAGTTTGGATCAGCAGGTTGGTGTCGAGGTGGATTCTCACCGATCGCGATCGCCCACGCGACCAGTGGTATCGCGGCCGCGCTCGACGATTTCCAGCATGGTCTCCTGGTAGCGGGGAGATGTCGGCCGGGTGTGGATGCCGGCCTGCTTGATCTGGGTCAGAGTGACGCCACGCCGGCGTTCAGTGGAGGTTGCTGTTGGTGGCTGCTTGGCGATGACAACACCGGTGTCTTTGCCGCGAACGGTCACCCGGAATTCCTGGCCGGCGCCGGCGGCGCTGATGATGTCCGCGGTGTTATGACGCAGATCGCGGATTCCGACTGTCTCGCTCACACCTGCAATGTATCACTTATGTATAACTCATGTGTCACGTGGATATGTACGCATCGGGGCAACTTTTCGCCAGTAACGTCCGCGAACGCGCGTTCAGCCCGGAAGGGACCGAAGTTGTTTGGGCAGTGAACGTTTAGAACGGTGGGGCCCAAGCACGGCGGCGCCGAAATGCCCGGACAGCACCTTGCGGGCCACCGCGTTGACCTCGTCGACGGTGACGTCGTCGATGCGTTGCAGGGTGTCTGAAATGGTGCGGTATTCGCCGTAGTTGAGTTCACTGCGGCCGAGGCGGTTCATCCGGGACGCCGAATCCTCTAGTCCGAGCACCAGGGCGCCGCGCAGCGATCCCTTGGCGATCCGACACTCCGAGTCGGTGATGCCATCGCGGGCCACCGTCGCGAGTACCTCGGTGGTCAGTCGCACCACCTCATCGAATCGTTCGGGTAGGCAGCCGGCATACACCGAGAAGGCTCCGCAATCGGAGAACATGTCGATAGTCGAATACACCGAGTAGGCCAAACCGCGGGTCTCCCGGATCTCCTGGAAGAGCCGCGAACTCAAGCCCCCGCCGAGGGCTCCGTTGAGTACCGACAGCGCCCATCGGTGTTCCCAACTGCGGCCGGGGATCCGGACGCCGAGGCTCATATGGGTCTGCTCGGAGTCGCGGTTGATCAGTATCAGGCTGGGTCGGCCCGGCAATCGGCCGGCCCCGGAGCGTGGCAGCACGGGCGTCCGACCCTTCGTCAACCGGGCGCCGAAATGCCGACGAACCAGTGCGACCACGTGGGCGTGGTCGATATTGCCGGCCACCGCCACCACCATCCGCTCCGGGGTGTAGCGCCGAACATGGAAGGACTGCAACTGATTTCGCGTCATCGACGACACCGAGTCGATACTGCCGATCACCGGCCGGCCCAGCGGATGATCACCGAACATCGCCGACAGGAAGACCTCGCCCAGGGTGTCCTCGGGATCGTCGTCACGCATGGCGATCTCCTCGAGCACGACATCCCGCTCGACGGCGACATCGCCGGCGTCACACACGCCGTTGAGGACGACATCGGCAACCAGATCGACGGCCAGTTCGAGATCCTCGTCAAGCACATGCGAGTAGTAGCAGGTGTGTTCCTGGGCGGTGAACGCGTTCAGTTCGCCGCCGACGGCGTCAACCGCCTGCGCGATCTCGACCGAACTGCGGGTCGGGGTGGCCTTGAAGAGCAGGTGCTCCAGGAAGTGCGCGGCGCCGGCAACGGTCGGGCCCTCATCGCGCGAACCGACGTTGACCCAGACGCCGACCGACGCCGAACGCACCGACGGCACGAACTCGGTGACGACCCGGAGACCGCCCGCCAAGACGGTGCGACGCAGAGCCGAAAGCTCCGGGGCCGACGCAGCAGTGTGCTGGCCCCGGAAACCCGCCGGCTTAGCTACCGACGGTCGCGGCATCGGCTGGCGCGGGTGCGCCCTCCCCAGCGGTGTCCTCGTCCACCGGGACCAGCGAGATCTTGCCGCGGTTGTCGATATCGGCGATCTCGACCCGAAGCTTGTCGCCGAGTTTGACGACGTCTTCGACCTTGGAGACCCGCTTGCCCCGGCCCAGCTTGGAGATGTGGACCAGGCCATCGCGGCCGGGCAGCAGCGAGACGAACGCACCGAAGTCGGTGGTCTTGACGACGGTCCCGAGGAACCGCTCACCGATCTTCGGCAGCTGCGGGTTGGCGATCGCATTGATCATGTCGATCGCCGCCTGCGCTGATGCACCATCGGTGGCGCCGACGAACACCGTGCCGTCGTCCTCGATCGAGATCGAGGCTCCGGTCTGCTCGGTGATCGAGTTGATCATCTTGCCCTTGGGCCCGATGACCTCGCCGATCTTGTCCACCGGCACCTTGATGGCCGTGACACGCGGCGCGTACGGGCTCATCTCGTCAGGCGCGTCGATGGCCTCGGCCATCACGTCCAGAATCACCAGGCGGGCATCCTTGGCCTGCGCCAGGGCACCCGCCAGAACGTGGGATGGGATGCCGTCGAGTTTGGTGTCCAACTGCAGGGCGGTGACGAACTCCTTGGTGCCGGCGACCTTGAAGTCCATATCGCCGAACGCGTCCTCGGCGCCGAGGATGTCGGTGAGTGCGACATACCGCGTCTCACCGTTCACCTCATCGGACACCAGACCCATCGCGATACCGGCCACCGGCGCCTTCAGTGGCACGCCGGCGTTCAGCAGCGACAGTGTCGCAGCGCACACCGACCCCATCGACGTCGAACCGTTGGAACCCAACGCCTCCGAGACCTGCCGGATGGCGTAGGGGAACTCCTCGACGCTGGGCAGTACCGGCATCAGGGCGCGCTCAGCGAGTGCGCCGTGGCCGATCTCGCGCCGTTTGGGCGAGCCCACCCGGCCGGTCTCACCGGTCGAATACGGCGGGAAGTTGTAGTGGTGCATATAGCGCTTGGACTTCTCCGGCCCCAGCGAGTCGATCTGCTGGGCCATCTTGACCATGTCGAGCGTGGTGACACCCATGATCTGGGTCTCGCCACGCTCGAACAGCGCGCTGCCGTGGGCACGCGGGATGATCGCCACCTCGGCACTCAGCGCCCGGATATCGGTAATACCGCGGCCGTCGATACGGAAGTGGTCGGTCAGGATGCGCTGGCGCACAAGCTTTTTGGTCAGCGAGCGGAATGCCGCGCCGATCTCCTTCTCGCGCCCGGCGAAGTTCTCACCCAGCCGGTTGAGCACATCGCCCTTGATCTGCTCGGTGCGGTCGTCACGCTCCTGCTTGCCGGCGATGGTGAGTGCCTGGGACAGCGAATCGCCGGCGACGTCGGCGACGGCCGCGTAGGCGTCGTCGGCGTAGTCCGGGAACACCGGGTAGTCGGCGGTCTCCTTGGCAGCCTTCTCGGCCAGCGCACTCTGCGCCGCACACAGGGTGGCGATGAACGGCTTGGCCGCCTCCAACCCCTCGGCGACGATGCTCTCGGTGGGCGCGGTGGCGCCGCCGGCGATCAGTTCGATGACGTTGTCGGTGGCCTCGGCCTCGACCATCATGATCGCGACATCCCCGTCGCTGACGACTCGGCCGGCGACAACCATGTCGAACACCGCGCCCTCGAGTTGCTCAACGGTTGGGAACGCCACCCACTGGTTCTTAATGAGCGCCACCCGCACGGCACCGACCGGACCGGAGAACGGCAGGCCAGAAATCTGGGTGGAGGCCGACGCGGCGTTGATCGCCAGCACGTCGTACAGATCGTTGGGATCGAGGCTCAGGATCGTGACCACGACCTGGATCTCGTTGCGCAGGCCGGAGACGAACGACGGGCGCAGCGGCCGGTCAATCAGGCGGCAGGTGAGGATGGCGTCCGTGGACGGCCGTCCCTCGCGGCGGAAGAACGAGCCGGGGATGCGGCCCGCGGCATACATCCGCTCCTCGACGTCGATGGTCAGCGGGAAGAAGTCGAAGTGCTCTTTGGGTGACTTGCCGGCGGTGGTCGCCGACAGCAGCATGGTTTCGTCGTCCAAGTAGGCGACGACGGCGCCGGCGGCCTGTTGGGCCAGCCGACCGGTCTCGAATCGGATGGTGCGGGTGCCGAAGCTCCCGTTGTCGATGGTGGCGGTTGCTTCGAACACGCCTTCGTCGATTTCTGCGACAGACATAGAGGTCCGTACAGCCTTTCTGGGGATTCACTGTTCAGATGTTTCGCGTCGCCACAGTGGCCTCGGGTGACCCGAGAGCGAAAGCCCCTGGTTACGGCTACGGCCGTCGATCGAAGCGGCCGGGGTGTGAAAACAGCCCGGCAGCCACTACCGAAGACCGCCCGATCAGGGAGTCTCGCTAGGGAGACGCTGGAACGGGTCGCGCTGATGTGCGCGCACCGCACCGGGTGTTCGAGCCGGTAAATGGCCCATAACGCTGCTCATGTTACACGGCGGGTATCCGCCGGAAGCACACGCTTATCGACGCAGACCTAGCCGCTCGATCAGCGATCGGTAGCGCGCGACGTCGACCTGGGCGATGTACTTGAGCAGCCGCCGGCGACGGCCGACGAGCAGCAGCAGTCCGCGTCGGGAGTGGTGGTCGTGCTTGTGGGTCTTGAGGTGTTCGGTCAGATCGGAGATACGCTTGGTCAGCATCGCGATCTGGGCTTCAGGCGAACCGGTGTCGGTTTCGTGCAGGCCGTATGCGCCTAGGATTTCTTTTTTCTGCTCGGTAGTCAGCGACACGAAAAGTACCCCATCATTTGCAGTACCGCGAATAAGAATCATGCCGTGGCCACCGCGGACTGCAGCGCACGCGCCCTTGAGACTACCGGGTCAGGACTGAGCCGCCAAAATACTGCGAGCCTTACCGGTGTCCCGGCCCATCGCCTCAATGAGCTCATCGACTGAGGCGAATTTCTCCTGACCGCGGATTCGCGCCACGAAATCCACCGCAACATGCTGGCCGTACAGGTCGGCGTCGGTATCCAGGACATACGCCTCCACCGTGCGGGTCCGGCCGGAGAACGTCGGATTGGTGCCCACCGACACCGCGGCCCAATAACGCTCGCCGGGCACCACCGTCCCGGTTCCGGGTCCGTGGCCCAGCACGGTGAACCAGGCGGCATAGACCCCGTCGGCCGGAATCGCCGAGTGCATCGGCGGGGCGACGTTGGCGGTCGGGTAACCCATGCCCTTACCGCGTCCGTCGCCGCGCACCACCACACCTTGGACCCGGTGTGGTCGGCCGAGCGCCTCGGTGGCGGCCACCATATCGCCGGCGTCCACGCAGGCCCGCACGTAGGTGGACGAGAAGGTCACCGTCTCGCTCTGGTGGTGTTCGGCGACCAGGGATACCCCGTCGACCGCGAATCCGAAGCGCTCACCGGCCCTGCGAAGGGCTTGGACATTGCCGGCCGCCTTCTTGCCGAACGTGAAGTTCTCCCCCACCACCACTTCCACGACGTGCAGGCGTTCGAGGAGCAACTCGTGGATATAGCGGTCCGGGGTGAGTTTCATGAAGTCGGGCGTGAAGGGCATCACCAGGAATACGTCGATGCCGAGTTCTTCGACGAGCTCGGCGCGGCGCGCCAGGGTGGTCAACTGCGCCGGGTGGCTGCCGGGGAAGACGACCTCCATCGGATGCGGATCGAAGGTCATCAGGACTGTCGGCACACCGCGTGCCCGGCCCGCCTTGACCGCCCGGGCGATGATCTCGGCATGACCGCGGTGCACACCGTCGAAAACACCGATGGTCAGCACGCAGCGGCCCCAGTCCGAGGGGATCTCGCCCCGTCCGCGCCAGCGCTCCACGGGACTAAGCGTACGGCGCAGCATGGCCGCCGAATCCAACGATCAGGTGACGATTCGCTAAAGCGTCGCCGGGCGGATCACCACAACGGACCTGGTAAGCGCGTCCTTGTCCGCCAGCAGAGCGAGCACCCGCCCCTCCGGATCGGTCGCGGCGTAGACGCCCTCGATCCCCGCCGCCGGCAGCGGACGCCCATGGCCGGCGTCGACGGCCTGCTCGGCGGTGATATCGCGGCGCGGAAACCCCAGCAGGCAGGCCTGGTCGAGGGTGTAGCTGAGGGCCGGGTGGTCATTGAGCTGTTCGAGGGTTCGGGCGTGGTCGAGTCCGTAGCCGCCGACCCTGGTGCGGCGCAGCGCGGTCAGATGCCCGCCCACGCTGGGCCCCTCCCGTCCCCCTACCCGAAGACCGGAGCCCAGATCGCGGGCCAATGCACGGATGTAGGTGCCCGACGAGCAGTCCACCTCGACGTCGATGTCAACGGACTCACCGACGCGGCGGATCGCGAGCACGTCGAAGCGGTCGATCCGCACCGTACGCGCGGCGAGTTCCACCTCCTGGCCCTCGCGGACGAGTTGATAGGCCCGTTTTCCGTCGACCTTGATCGCACTGACCGTCGACGGCCGCTGGGATATTTCCCCACGCAGCACCGCGACACCGGCGCTGATCGCGTCATCGGTCACCCCTGCGGCCGAAACGTCCTGCACCACGTCACCTTCGGCATCATCAGTGGTAGTCGTCCGGCCCAGCCGAATGGTGGCCGCATACGATTTCGACGTGCCGCTGAGCAGGCCGAGGATCTTGGTGGCGCGCTCAATGCCGATCACCAGCACACCGGTGGCCATCGGATCGAGAGTGCCGGCGTGACCGACCTTCCGGGTGCCGAAGACCCTGCGGCATCGCGACACGACATCATGGCTTGTCATACCGGTCGGCTTGTCGACGATGACGATGCCGGGATTCGGAGCAGCGAGCGTCACAGCACGATCGCCGTCAGCGCCAGTCCCCCGGCCACCGACCACCGGCCGGCGAGTTCATTCAGCGGCGCACCGGACCGCGCCGCCGGATCGATCAGGATCCGGGACACGAACTCCCCCGCCGTTCCCTCCGAACCGACGGTGAAGGTGATGTGGGCATCCTCAAATCCCAGCCAGCGCTGGGTCAGCGGGAACCACACCTTGTAGGTTGCCTCCTTGGCGCAGAACAGGATTCGGTCCCAGTGCAGATCGGCAGGCAGCGCTGAGATCTCCGCGCGCTCGACTGGCAGGCTGATGGCGTCGAGAACGCCCTTCGGAAGAGCGTCATGCGGTTCGGCGTCGATACCGACCGATCGCACCGCCGCGCGACGACCCACGACCGCGCCCCGGTAGCCCTCACAGTGGGTAAGGCTTCCCACCACTCCGTGGGGCCAGTGCGGTTCGCCCCTGTCGCCCTTGAGGATCGGTGCCGGCGGCACGCCGAGTTGCTCCATGGCCAGCCGTGCGCAGTGCCGAACGGTGACGAACTCGTTGCGCCGCTTGGCAACTGAACGCGCGATCAGCGGCTCCTCCTCCGGCAGGGGAGAAAGGTACGACGGGTCGTCGTACAACTCCGCGTAAACCAGATCGGCGATATCGGGAAGTACCGCCCGCATGAACTCGCTCATCCGCGTCGGCTGCGCAACCGCTGCTGGAACTTCTCCGACTCCGCGCGCATCTCCGGCGTGATCATGAAATGACCGCCGAAGTCATTGAGATAGCCGGGGGCGTACTCCGGATCAGGCAGCACCTGACGCAGCCAGCGATAGGGCTTGCGGCGGCGCCACTCGCGCGGATAGCCCACCGACACCTCCTCGAATCGCACCCCGTCGTACCACGTCGTGCGCGGGATGTGCAGGTGTCCATACACCGCGCAGAGCGCGTTGTAGCGGGTGTGCCAGTCCGCGGTCTCGACCGTTCCGCACCACAGCGCGAACTCCGGATAGAACAGCACATCGCACGGTTCGCGGCGCAGCGGGAAATGGTTCACCAGGACCGTCGGGGTCATCCAGTCCAGTTCCTCCAGGCGTGCGCGGGTGTACTTCAGCCGGTCCCGACACCAGGCGTCGCGGGTGGCATAGGGCTCACTGGACAGTAGGAACTCGTCGGTCGCGACAACGTTGCGCTCCCGGGCGATCGCCAGACCCTCGGCCTTGGTCCGCGCACCTTCCGGGAGGAACGTGTAGTCGTAGAGCAGGAACATCGGAACGATGGTCGCCGGGCCGCCGCCTTCGGTCCACACCGGATACGGATGCTCCGGCGTGAGAATGCCCATCTCGTCGCACATCTCGACCAGGTAGTCGTAGCGGGCCCGGCCGAACACCTGGGCAGGGTCCTTGCCGGTGGTCCACAATTCGTGGTTTCCCGGCACCCAGATGACCTTCGCGAAGCGCCGGCGCAACAGATCCAGTGACCACCGGATGTCGTCGGTGCGCTCGGCGACGTCGCCGGCGACGATCAGCCAGTCCTCCGGCGTCGCCGGGTACAGCGATTCGGTGACCGGCTTATTGCCGGTATGACCCGTGTGCAGGTCGCTGATCGCCCAGAGCGTGGCTGCCACAACGCGTCAGCCTACTGGCGGCTAACCCGACACCTTGACGCCTGCATATCCTGAGTGGCGTGGCGAGCACCCGATTCACCGATCGTGCTGCCAGTCGCGTTCTCCGACTCCCGCCCGCAACGACCGGCTATCGAGTGCACCGCGGCCTGCGGGTGCCGATGCGCGACGGTGTCGTGCTGATCGCGGACCATTACGCCCCGACCAGCGCGTCGCCACTGGGCACGATCCTGGTGCGCGGGCCGTACGGCCGGGCGTTTCCGTTTTCGGTCATCTACGCCCAGATCTACGCCGCTCGGGGATATCACGTGGTGTTTCAGAGTGTGCGTGGCACCTTCGGCTCCGGCGGAGATTTCGTACCGATGATCAACGAGGCCGCCGATGCAGCCGACACCGTGGTGTGGTTACGCGAACAACCGTGGTTCACCGGAACATTCGCCACCATCGGACTGTCCTATCTCGGCTACACGCAATGGGCGCTGATGTCGGACCCGCCGCCTGAACTGGCCGCAGCAGTCGTCACCGTCGGACCGCACGATCTCCACGAATCATCCTGGGGCACTGGCTCGTTCGCGCTCGCCGACCTGTTGGGCTGGTCGGATCTGGTCGCAAATCAGGAGGCGCATCCGGTTCGGCGGGTCGCCTTCCAATTCCGTGCCGCACGTCGGCTGGCGGGAGCCGTCCACGGTGTGCCGGTGGCCGGCTCGGCGCGGGCGCTGTTGGGCGGGGGGTCACCGTGGTTCGAATCCTGGGTCGATCGCCCTGATGCCGATGATCCGTTTTGGGCGGGCATTCGCGCGACAACCGCATTGGAGCGAGCGGCGGTGCCGGTGCTGCTGCTGGGCGGGTGGCAGGACATCTTCATCGACCAGACCCTCACCCAGTACCGGCAGCTGCACGACCGCGGCACGGACGTCGCGATGACGATCGGGCCGTGGACCCACGACCAGATGGTGACCGCGGCCGGCGGCACGGCCGCAGCCGAGACACTGGCCTGGCTGGGCACCCACCTGGCCAAGAAGCCGGGACCGCCGCGCATGGCACCGGTGCGGGTGTTCATCACCGGCCGCAACCGGGACGGCTGGGTCGATCTTCCGGCGTGGCCGCCGGCCACTGCCGCGAAGGTGCTCTACCTGCAGGCCGGTGGACGACTCGAGTCAGCACCGTCATCCGCAGCCACCTCGAACCACGACGGAACCTCCACGTTTCGATACAACCCCGCCGACCCCACCCCGACGGTGGGCGGCCGACTGCTGGCCCGCCCGTCCGGCTACACCGATGACACCGAACTGGCCGGCCGGGCCGATGTGCTGAGTTTCACCGGCCCGCCCCTGGGCGCCGAGATGTGCGTGTGCGGAAGTCCGGTCGTCGATCTGGCCTACGAGACCGACAACGATCATTTCGATGTATTCGTCCGGATCAGTGAGGTCGATGCCCGCGGACGCTCATGCAATGTCAGCGACGGGTTGCGGCGATTCAGCGCGATGCCGACCGAGCCCATCCGTATCGAACTCGACCCGATCGCGCACCGCTTCAGCGCCGGCTCACGGATCCGGGTGCTCATCGCCGGCGGCTGCCACCCGCGCTTCGCGCGAAACCTGGGCACCGGTGAATCGGTGCTGAGCGGGCAGCGGATGGTTGGATCCACCCACACGGTGCGGCACGGCGCATCCTCGACGCTGACGCTGCCGGTCGGCGATCCCGGGTAGCGGTGAGCCGGCGCGGGCACACCGTTACGGTGTCGCTATGGCTTCCAACAGCTCGGCAGACATCCTGCTCATCGACACAGGCGACCGCGTCCGGACCCTGACGCTGAACCGGCCCGAAGCTCGCAATGCGCTGTCCAGTGCATTGCGCAAGCAGTTCTTCGCCGCACTACGCGACGCCGAAGCCGACGACGGTGTGGACGTGGTGATCTTCACCGGGGCCGATCCGGTGTTCTGCGCAGGCCTGGACCTCAAGGAACTCGGCGACACCACCGAGTTGCCCGACATCTCCCCGAAGTGGCCGCCGATGAGCAAGCCGGTGATCGGCGCCGTCAACGGAGCGGCGGTGACGGGCGGGCTCGAGTTGGCACTGTACTGCGACTTCCTGATCGCCTCGGATCGGGCCCGATTCGCCGACACCCACGCCCGGGTGGGCCTGCTGCCCACCTGGGGCCTGAGCGTGCGACTTCCGCAGAAGGTGGGTGTCGGGATGGCCCGACGGATGAGCATGACCGGCGACTACCTGTCGGCAACGGATGCGCTGCGGGCCGGCCTGGTCACCGAAGTCGTCCCGCACGAGCAGTTGATGCCGGCCGCGCGCGCCATCGCCGCCTCGATCGTCGGCAACAACCAGAAGGCGGTGCGGGCGCTGCTGGAGTCCTACCACCGCATCGACGGAGCGGACACCAGCACCGGGCTGTGGATGGAAGCCGAGTCATCGCTGGCGTGGATGCATTCGGCCAGCGGGGACGATATCGCCGCCAGCCGTGCGTCCGTGATGGAGAGGGGCCGGGCGCAGGCCCGGCAGTCAGGCTGAGCCGGGCGCAGGCCCGGCAGTCAGGCTGAGCCGGGCGCAGGTCAACTGAACCCGCCGGTTGCGTTGACTGAGGAATCTCGCAGGGCGCTACTCGAACATCGTCTGCAGGGTTCCTCACTCGGCGCGGGCGACTCTCAGTCGGCGGGGCCGTCTGTCGCGCCCGAATCCTCATCCGTGACACGGTAGGGCTGCGCGTCCCCCGCCGGGGTGGCGCCGACGCGGATGCGGGCAACGTCGGCGTCCGCGGCGCGAGCCCGGGCCAATAGCTCCTCCATGCGATGAGCCGTATCCGGAACGGTGTCGCGTACGAAGGCCAGCGTCGGGGTGAACTTCACGCCGGTGCCGGCCCCGACCTTGGAGCGCAGCACGCCCTTGGCGCTTTCCAATGCCGCTGCCACACCCGCGTAGTCCGGTTCGTCGGTCAACGAGCGTCCGATCACCGAGTAGTAGAGCGTCGCGTCGTGCAGGTCGCCGGTCACCTTGGCGTCGGTGATCGTGACCCCGGCCAGTCGCGGATCCTTGATCTCATATTCGATCGCCGAGGCGACGATGGTCGAGATCCGCTTGGCCAGCCGCTTCGCCCGGGCAGGATCAGCCACTGTGTCCTCTGCTCTTCGCGCAAGCGCTCATCGCGCGCTACACCCGCGCCTTCTCGACCAGTTCGTAGGTCTCGATGACGTCGCCCTCTTTGATATCGGCGTACGTCACCGTCAGACCGCACTCGAAGCCCTCGCGTACCTCGGTCGCATCGTCCTTCTCGCGCTTGAGTGACGAGACGGTGAGGTTCTCGGCCACGACGACGTTGTCGCGCAGCAACCGGGCCTTGGCGTTGCGGCGCATGATGCCCGACTGCACCAGGCAGCCCGCGATATTGCCCACCTTCGAGGACCGGAAGATCGCGCGGATCTCCGCCCGGCCCAACTCGCGCTCCTCGTAGATCGGCTTGAGCATGCCCTTGAGGGCCTTCTCGATCTCATCGATGGCCTGATAGATCACCGAGTAGTAGCGGATCTCCACACCCTCGCGGTTGGCCAGTTCGGTGGCCTTGCCCTCGGCGCGGACGTTGAAGCCGATGATGATCGCGTCCGAGGCCGACGCCAGGTTGACGTTGGTCTCGGTGATGCCACCGACGCCGCGGTCGATGACCCGCAACTCCACCTCGTCGTCGATCGGGATGCCCAGCAGAGCCTCCTCGAGTGCCTCGACGGTGCCGGAGTTGTCGCCCTTGAGGATCAGATTGAGCTGGCTGGTTTCCTTGAGTGCCGACTCCAAGTCCTCCAGGCTGATCCGCTTGCGGGACCGGGCGGCCAATGCATTGCGCTTACGCGCGCTGCGCCGGTCGGCGATCTGGCGAGCGGTGCGATCCTCGTCGACGACGAGCAGGTTGTCACCGGCACCGGGCACCGAGGTGAATCCGATGACCTGCACCGGCCGCGACGGTGTCGCCTCGGTGACGTCCTCGCCGTGCTCGTCGACCATGCGTCGGACACGGCCGTAGGCGTCGCCGGCGACGATCGAGTCGCCCACCCGCAATGTGCCGCGGGTGATCAGGACCGTGGCCACCGGGCCGCGGCCACGGTCCAGGTGCGCCTCGATCGCCACACCCTGTGCTTCCATCGCCGGGTTGGCCCGCAGGTCCAGTGCCGCGTCGGCGGTCAGCAGAACCGCCTCCTCGAGCGCCTGAATATTGGTGCCGTTCTTGGCGGAGATGTCGACGAACATGGTCTCGCCGCCGAAGTCCTCGGCCACCAATCCGTATTCGGTCAGCTGCGAACGAATCCGCTGTGGGTCAGCACCTTCCTTGTCAATCTTGTTGACCGCCACCACGATTGGCACATCGGCGGCTTGGGCATGGTTAATGGCCTCCACCGTCTGCGGCATGACGCCGTCGTCGGCAGCCACCACCAGGATCGCGATATCGGTGGCCTTCGCACCGCGGGCGCGCATGGCGGTGAACGCCTCGTGGCCCGGAGTGTCGATGAAGGTGATCAGCCGTTCGACGCCGTCATGTTCGACGGCCACCTGGTAGGCGCCGATGTGCTGGGTGATGCCGCCGGCCTCGCCCTCGCGGACGTTGGCCTTGCGGATGGTGTCCAGCAGTCGGGTCTTGCCGTGGTCGACGTGACCCATGACGGTGACCACCGGCGGACGGATCACCAGATCGTCCTCGCCGCCGGAGTCCTCGCCATAGGTGAGGTCGAAGGACTCCAGCAGTTCACGGTCCTCATCCTCGGGTGAGACGACCTGAACGACATAGTTCATCTCGCCGCCGAGCAGTTCGAGGGTCTCATCGCCCACCGACTGGGTGGCGGTCACCATCTCACCCAGGTTGAACAACGCCTGCACCAGTGCGGCCGGGTTCGCGTCGATCTTTTCGGCGAAGTCGCTCAGCGACGCACCGCGGGCCAACCGGATGGTCTCACCGTTGCCGTGCGGAAGGCGCACACCGCCGACGACCGGTGCCTGCATGTTCTCGTACTCGGCGCGTTTGGCCCGCTTGGACTTGCGGCCACGACGGACCGCGCCGCCGGGACGGCCGAACGCACCCGCCGCGCCACCGCGCTGACCGGGCCGCCCGCCGCCACCGCCACCGGGACCACCGGGACCACCGGGACCACCGGGACCACCGGGACCACCGCCACCGGGACGGCCGCGGAAACCCGCACCCGCACCTGCAGCACCGCCTGCGGCGCCGCCGCCGGGACCACCGGTGCGGTAATTACCGCCACCGCCGCCGGGGCGACCGCCCTGGCCGGGACCGGACCGCGGGCCGCCGGGACCACCGGGACCACCGGGACCGCCGGGACGCGGGGCGCCCGGTCGCGAGGGGCGGGCACCCATGGCGCCGCCTGGACGGGGCGGCATGTTGCCCGGGGTTGCCCCACCGGGCCGGAGCCCACCGGGCCGCGGCGGCATACCGCCGGGTGCCGGCGCGCCGGGCGCAGGACGGGGAATCGGACGCTCGACCGGCTGTGCCGAAGAGAACGGGTTATTGCCCACCCGGGGCTGGCGCGGGAGCGCGGGCTTGGGTGCCGCCGGGCCGGGGCGCGGGCCGGGTTCGGCAACCGGACTCACCGGAGCCGACGCGGCCTCGACCGGTGCGACCGGTGCGACCGGGGCCGGCGGTGCCACCGGGGCCTGCGGTGCGACCGGCGCGGCCGGAGCGGGCACCTTCTTCGCGGCCGGAGGGGCCGCGGGGGCGGCGGCCGCCTTGGCCGGTGCGGCTTTCTTCACGGGCGGCGCATCTGGGGCGGCCTGTGCGCCGCCGAATGCCTCTCGGAGACGGCGCGCGACCGGCGCCTCAACCGTCGAGGACGCCGATTTGACGAACTCGCCCTGCTCGCTCAGCCGAGCGAGAACATCCTTGCTGGTAACACCGAGTTCTTTAGCCAACTCGTGTACGCGGGCCTTGCCTGCCACTGCTTCTCCATCTCTAGAGGCGTCAGCGGTGGGTAGGCCGCGCCTCGGGTTTAACTACGACGCATGATCATCGTCGGGTCTTCACGGTGTACTCATGTTCTTTCCGATACCTGTTCTGTAGCCGGGGCGGCGAGCATTGCGAAATGCTCGACCACCGCGGATGTGTCCGGTGAACCAGTGATGCGCAACGCTCGCGCGAAGGCGTGCCGCCGGATCGCCGCCGTGAGGCACCGATCGACGGGGTGCAGCCAGGCACCCCGGCCCGGGCGGGAACCTGTTGTATCGACGGTGACGGCAGATTGACCGTTTCCCGTCGACTCGGCCACCACTCGGAGCAGTTCGACAGCCAACTCTCGCTCCCGGCAACCGATACACGTCCGTACCGGACTTCCGGTGGGCGTCGCAGCGGCCGGTTTCTCGCGCTGGATCACGGCTCACTCTACCGTTACCGCAGCTGAGTTAAGAAATGAGCCTCCGTGCCGCCCGGGGCGCGCCGGGCGCCGCCCGGTCGGGATCGCCGCGCGCACCGGCCAAACCTGGCACGCTGACCGGCATGGCACTGCCCGCCATCGTGCCGATGCCGCCGCTGGCCACCGGCATCGGGTTGCCCTGGGACGTCACCGTCGTCGACCCGGTTGCGGCCCTGGCTGCCGCGCGAGCGGAGTTCGGCGACACCTTTGTGGTCGACAGCGGCGGGGACCGTTACCTCTTCACGTTTTCCCCGCGCGGCGTCGCATCGTTTTACGCCCTGCCCGAAGACCTCGCGAGCAAGGGCCTGGCCGACTTCCGGATGTTGCGCCGCAAACTGCCCGACGAGATGTTTCTGGGCCGGCGCACCCTGCCGTCGCAGCTGTTCCGTCGCGACGACGTCGCGTCCTATCTGGCCAACCTGACCCGGGCGCTGGTGGTGACCGGCGGTGAACTCGGCGATCGCGGCTCGGCCGACCTGTTCGCGCTGACCCGCCGGATCGCACACCGCATGGGTCTGGCGTCCTGGGCCGGCCCGGGGTGTGCGGACACCGAGCGCTTCGAACGCCTGGTGTCGGCGCTCGACGACCTCGACGGGTCCGAGGCGTTCGTGAACCCCGACGCGATGGCCGCGGTGGCCGCCAGCGGCAAGGCAGCCGAATGCGCAGCCCTTGAGGAGATCGTCGCGGTGATCGGTGAAGTGATCGACGAACCCACCGATGGCCATCCGCTATTCGGCCGGATCGTCGCCGAGTGGGCCGACCAGCCTGCCGAGCAACGTCGGCGCGGCGCGGCGCTGGACGTGGCGCTGATCCACATCGCGTCGATGTCGAATCTCGCCGCCGCCCTCGGCTGGCTGCTGGTCGATCTGATCGGCCACCCCGCCGAGCGAATGGAGGTGGGTGCCGGCGACCGGGCGCTGGCTGAGCAGTGCGCGCTGGAATCGACCCGGCTGGCCCAGCGCTCGATCATGCCGCGTTTCGTGCTGGCTGAACTTGACTTCGATACCGGGGACGCGACCTACCGCGTCACGCCGGGCACTACCATCGCCACCCTGCTGCCGCTGACCAACACCAGCGCCGGGCCGGGCCTGGCGCGCTGGGAACCCCGGCGCTGGCACCGCCACCGGCTGGTCGACCCGAGTGACCTGGCGTCGGCTGAACTGGTGACGTCCTTCGGGCACGGCCGGCATAGCTGTCCCGCGCAACCGTTCGCGCTGTCCGCGATGGCGATGATGGCGATCCACCTGTTCGGTGCCTACGACATGGCCCCGGGATGGTCGGCTGCGCCGGCCCCGCTACCGGGCCAGATCGGCGGGGTCGCGCGGGCCGCCGGCCCGACTCCGGTCAGCTACCGCCGTCGCTGACATCCGGCTCAGTCCCCGGCGCGTCGCTGCGGATGTCGATCCGCCATCCGGTCAGCCGCGCGGCCAGCCGGGCGTTCTGGCCTTCCTTGCCGATGGCCAGCGACAACTGGAAGTCCGGCACGGTGACCCGAGCCGAGCGGGTGGCGGCATCGACGACCTCGACCGACACCACCTTCGACGGCGACAGCGCGTTGGCGACGAACCGGGCCGGGTCCTCGTCGAAGTCGATGATGTCGATCTTCTCCCCGGACAATTCGCTCATCACGTTGCGCACCCGCTGCCCCATCGGGCCGATACAGGCACCCTTCGCATTAAGACCGGTGTTAAGACCGCCGGGCTTCGCCCGCACCGCGATCTTGGAACGGTGCCCGGCCTCGCGGGCGACCGCGACAATCTCCACCGACCCGTCGGCGATCTCCGGAACCTCCAGCGAGAACAGCTTGCGCACCAGATTCGGGTGGGTTCGGGACAATTCGATTCGGGGTTCGCGGGTACCGCGGGTCACCCCCACCACATAGCAGCGCAGTCGCGCGCCGTGATCGTAATTCTCTCCCGGAACCTGTTCGGCCGCGCGGATCATGCCGTCGGAACCCTTGGTCTCGCCCCCGACGCGCACCACGATGTTGCCGCGGGCGTTCTCACGGGCGTCCTTCTGCACCACCCCGGCGACGATGTCGCCTTCCCGCGCCGAGAACTCACCGTAGACCCGTTCGTTCTCGGCATCGCGGAACCGCTGCAGCATCACCTGGCGGGCGGTGGTCGCCGCGACGCGCCCGAATCCCTCCGGGGTGTCATTCCATTCCCTGATGAGCTCGCCGTCGGCGTCGGTCTCGCGGGCCAGCACCTGCACCTCGCCGCTCTTGCGGTCGATCTCGATGCGGGCGTCGGCCTGGTGGCCCTCGGTGTGGCGGTAGGCGGTCAGCAGTGCTGTCTTGATGGTCTCGAGCAGTTCGTCGACCGAGATGCCCCGGTCGATCTCGATCGCATGCAGTGCGGTCATATCGATATTCATCTGTCAGCCTCCGTTCCGGTCCCGCCGACCAGTTCAAGTTCTTCGGCCTTCGGAGGCGAAAACTCAACCTGGACAACGGCTTTACGGACGTCAGCGAGCGCAACCCGGCGAACCGTCCAGCCACCACCGGCCCGGATCACCAGATCGGCCACCCCGTCAGCGATCCCGCCGAGCCGGCCGGTGAGTGCGGTGCCATCGGCCAGTTCCACCTCGACTTTACGTGCATGGGCGCGGCGAAAATGTTTTTCGGCGGTCAGCGGTCGGTCGACGCCAGGCGAGCTGACCTCGAGGTCGTAAGCGGTATCACCGGTGTCGACGGCATCGAGCCGCTCGGAGGCCAACCGGGACAATTCTGCGACGCCGTCCAGATCCAGCGGACGATCGCCGTCGGCGATGATTCGGATCCGCGGCGGACGGGTTCCGGTATCGATCGACACGTCCTCGATCTCGTAACCGGCGCGCGCAAATTCAGTACCGAGCAGCTCGATCACCCGCTCTGGCGAGGGCAATCCCGCGGACTGTTCAGTCACAGCAGGCTCCTCATCTTGAATTGTGCTTGTACAGCGTCATCGGATATCGGCTCGGTGGAACCGAAACCCAACGATACGCCAGCGACCGGGGCAGCAATGGCAGGATGTTGACCGTGCCCAGGACCCAACCCAGCCACGCTGCGGTGCCTGACGCAACCGGCGCGTCGGCGCTCAGCCGACGACGGGTGCTCGCCGGGGCCGGTCGGGGTCTGCTGGCGCTGGCGTTCGGCGGGACCGCCGCCGCGGCCTGCGCCTCGAAGCCATCCGGACCTGACCCGCTGGAGGCTGAGCTTTCCGCGGCCCGCACGGACAGCGAACTCGCGGCTGCCGCGGCCAAGGTTGCCGCACCGGCGATGGTGCCGGCCCTGATCGAGGTCTCCACCGAGCGGGCCCGGCACGCGACCGCGATCGTCGAGGAGCTGTCCCGGGCGGCAGGCAGACCAACCCCGACGCCAGGCGCCGAAACCACCGCGCCCACCGCGGGTGCGACCACCGGGAGTCCGCCCACCGGGAGTCCGCCCACCGGGAGTCCGCCCACCGGGGGTGCGTCCACCCCACCCGCTCCGCCGCCGTCGCTGGGCGACGTCGTCACCGCGTTGCGTCGCTCAGCCGATGACGCGGCCACGCTGGCGCCGACCCTGTCGGGCTATCGGGCCGGCCTGATGGGTTCCATCGCCGCGGCCTGCACGACGTCCTGGATGGTGGGCCTGACTCCGGCCGAGCCGAGGCAGCGATGACGGCACCCAGTCCACCCGAACCCAGTCCACCCGAACCCAGTCCACCCGAACCCAGTCCACCCGAACCCAGGCCCGATCCGGACCGGCCGGCCGATCCCGACCAGGCCGCGCTGTTTGACGCCGTGGCCGCAGAGCACGCCGCGATCTACGGCTATGGGATTGTCTCGGCGCACATCTATCCCGACGAGAACGAACTGGTGTCAAAGGTGCTGGCCGAGCACCGGGACCGGCGGGAGGCCGCCGTGTCGATGCTGACCCAGCGGTCGGTCAAGGTGCCGCTGCCGGCCAGCGGCTACCAGTTGCCGACAACGGTGAACAACGCGAACGAAGCCGCCAAACTCGCGATCCGAATGGAGAGCGACTGCGCGGTGGCCTGGCGGGCGGTCATGGAACAGGCGACCTCCGAACAGGACCGCGCATTCGGCCTGACGGCGCTGACCCAGTGCGCGGTGACGGCGGCGCGCTGGCGGCGGGTGCTGGGCGCGTGGCCGGTGACCGTGGCCTTCCCCGGCGGGGGCGAGTAGCTGGACCAACCGGTGGGGGTTCAGCCCGCGGTCAGAGCCGCGGCGATATCAGCGGCCGCAGTGCCGACAGCGATATCGCGGGTCTCGCCGGTGAACCGGTTGCGCAATTCGGCGGTGCCGTCGGCCCACCCGCGGCCGAGCACCACGATCCAGGGCATCCCGAGCAATTCGGCATCTTTGAACTTCACCCCCGGCGAGACGGTCCGGTCGTCGAGCAGCACCTCGAAGCCCAGCGCATCGAGATCGGCGGCCAGGGCCTCGGCACCGGCGCGGGCATCGACATCCTTGTTGGCGATGACGACGTGCACATCGAACGGTGACACCGACGACGGCCACCGCAATCCGAGTTCGTCGTGCTGCTGTTCGGCGATCACCGCCACCAGTCGCGAAACGCCGACGCCGTAGGAACCCATTGTCGGCCGCACCGGCTTACCGTCCTCGCCGAGCACGTCGACGGTGAACGCGTCGGTGTACTTGCGACCGAGTTGGAAGATGTGGCCGATCTCGATTCCCCGCGCACTCACCAGTGGGCCGGCCCCGTCCGGAGACGGGTCACCATCGCGGACCTCCGCGGCCTCAATGATGCCGTCGGCGGTGAAGTCACGACCCGCAACCAGACCCACCACATGCTTGCCGGCTTCGTCGGCGCCGGTGATCCAGGCGGTACCGGGAGCAACGCGCGGGTCAACCAGGTAGCGAACACCGTTGTCCAGCAATGCCTTCGGGCCGATATAGCCCTTCTTGAGAAAGGGATACCTCGCGAAGTCGGAATCGTCGAGCATCGCGTATTCGGCAGGATCCAGTGCGGCGCCGAGTCGCTTGTCGTCCACCTCGCGATCACCGGGCACCCCGATCCCGAGCAATCCCCACTCCCCGCCCGGTGAGCGAACCTTGAGCAGCACATTTTTGAGGGTGTCGGCGGCGGTGACGGTGCGGCCCAACCCGGCGGTGTTCGCCCAGTCGACCAGGGTGGCGATGGTCGGGGTGTCGCCGGTGTCGTGCACCGTCGGCGCCGCCAGTGCATCGACCGACACCGGGTCGGGTACCGCGGTGGTGACCGCCTCGACGTTGGCGGCGTAGCCGGATTCCAGACACCGCACGAAGGTGTCCTCACCGATGTCGCTCTCGGCGAGGAACTCCTCGGATGCGCTGCCACCCATCGCACCGGAGACCGCCGAGACGATCACATAGCGAATTGCCATGCGCGCGAACATCTTCTGATAGGCCTCCCGGTGGGCCTGATACACCGTCCGCAGTCCGTCGTCGTTGACGTCGAAGGAGTACGAGTCCTTCATGATGAACTCGCGGCCGCGCAGGATCCCCGCCCGCGGCCGGGCCTCATCGCGGTACTTGGTCTGGATCTGGAACAGCAGCACCGGGAAGTCCCTGTAGGAGCTGTACTCCCCCTTCACCGTCAGGGTGAACAATTCCTCGTGCGTGGGCCCCAGCAGATAATCGTTATCGCGGCGGTCCTTGAGGCGGAAAACCCCGTCGCCGTACTCGGTCCAGCGGTTGGTGGTCTCGTACGGCGCGCGCGGCAGTAATGCGGGGAACAGGATCTCCTGACCGCCGATGGCGACCATCTCGTCGCGCACGATGTTCTCGATCTTGCGCAGCACCCGCAGGCCCAGCGGCAGCCAGCTGTAGAGACCTGGCCCGATCGGCCGGACATAACCGGCTCGGATAAGCAGTTTATGGCTGGGCACTTCGGCGTCGGCGGGGTCGTCGCGCAGCGTTCGCAGGAACAACTCGGACATACGGGTGATCACAACGGGCCAGCTTAGGCCACCCATTAGGGTGAGGTGCGTGACAGCCGACGCGAACCGCACCGGTTACGTGGTGACGGCGGATCCCTACACCGGACGGATGCCGACACACGCCGGTGATCTGGCCGTCGAAACCCACGGCATCGCACCGATCCCGCCGGAGAACCGGTACGGCACCGCGCGGCGTCTGTTCACCGTGTGGTTCGCACCTCAGGTCAATATGACCGTGCTCTTCACCGGCACCCTCGCGGTGGCACTGGGCCTGGGGTTCTGGCTCGGCCTACTGGCGATGGTGATCGGTACGGTCCTCGGCTCGCTGGCGGTCGGCTACCTGTCCACCTGGGGTCCGCGCACCGGCACGGCGCAACTTCCCAACGCGCGCATGGCATTCGGGCCGACGGTGCCCGTGGTAGCCGTGATCCAGTGGCTGTCGTCGATCGCCTGGGACGGCCTGGTCGGGTTGTTCGGCGGTGAGGCGCTGGCGGAGTTGCTCGGCATCCCGTTCTGGCTGGCGGTGCTGATCGTGCTGGCGGCCCAGGCAGTGGTGGGTGTGTTCGGCTACGAGGTGATCCACCGAATGCAGGCGGTGATGACGGTGGTTCTGTTCGTCACGTTCGCGGTCTTCGCGGTCAAACTCGTAGCCGGGAACGAGATCATCAGCGCGCCGACGTTGGCCGGCGCGGATCTGGCCGGTGCATTCGTACTGGAGGTGACCATCGCGCTGAGCCTGGCGATCTCCTGGGCCAGTTACGCCTCCGACTACAGCCGCTACCTTCCCGCGCGGACCCCGCGTTCACAGGTGTTCGGCTACACCTTCGCCGGGTTGGTGACGGCGTATGTGGCGGTGCAGGCAATCGGCATCGCGGCCGCGGGTGTGCTGACCGACCAGACGGTCGGGGGCGTCCGCTCGGTCATGGGCGGTGGCACCCTGGGGGCGCTGGCACTGGTGGTGATCGCAGCGGGTTCGGTGGCGTCCAACGCGATGAACGACTACAGCGGATCACTGGCACTGCAGACCGTCGGGGTCAGGGTTCGCCGGCCGGTCTCAGCCGTGGTGGTGGCGGTGATCGCCTTTGCCCTCATCATGTGGCTGCACACCGGCGATCTGGCTACCCGATTCCAGGGCCTGCTGTTGTTCGTGAGCTACTGGATCCCGGCATTCGTGGCGATCACCGCCATCGATTGGCGCATCCGCAGCGCGGGCCGCGATATCGTTCATCCCGAGAACGAGAACACCCGGCGCGCGGACTCGATAGCAGCGCTGGCCAGTTTCGTCGTCGCCTTCGCCGCAGCGGTGCCGTTCATGCACACCAACCTGATCACCGGCCCGGTAGCCGAATTCCTGCACGGAGCGGATCTGGCCTACTTCGTGAACTTCGCAGTGGCCGTGGCGCTTTACGGCGGTTACCGGGCGCTCCTGCGACGAGGACGCGGCTAGATCTCGCCGGCTTCGACGGCTTCGCGGGTGTGCTGCGCGGCGGCGATCTGCCGCGCGGAGAACCCGATGAAGAACGCGCTGACGCCGACGAGGATCGCGACCGCGGCGATCCACAACAGCGAATAGGTGTAGCCCGCGTCGAGTGCGTCGAGTTGGGCGGGTGTCATATCGGCCACCGGCCCGGTGGTGCCGCCGAGATACAGCGTGCGCGAGACCTGCACCGCCTGAATGACCACCAGCACCACCGGCCCGCCGAGATTCTGCACCATCAGGGTCACCGCGCTGACCGGACCGATCTCGCTCGGGCCGACCTCGGCCACCGCACACAGCGGAAGGATGACCGAGATGACTCCGATGCCGAAACCGCCGATCAGAATCGGCAACAACAGGTCGGGGAAATACGGGATGGTGCGGGTCAGCGAGGCCCCGAACAACATGGCACCCAACACGAACAAACCGCCGCCGATGATCAGCCATCGCGGGGCGATATGCGGGGCCAGTCTCGCCGTGACCACATTTCCCAACCCCAGTGCCAATGCGAACGGAATGAACCCGATACCGGCGTGCAGCGCCGAGTACCCGAGCACATCCTGAACGTAGAGCCCGATCATGACGGTCAGGCTCAACATCACCCCGCCGCCCAGAAACAATGACACGAACGTCATCACCCGGTTGCGGTCGTTGAACAGCGACAGCGGCACCAGCGGGTTGTCGGCGCTGCGCTCGACGATGAGGAACGCGATGCCCAGCAGCACGGCCGAACACCCGGCTCCGATCACCCAGGGGTCCAACCAGCCGCGCGGCGGCCCCTGGGTGAAGACCAGCACTGCCGCCGTACATGCGAGCGTAGCCACCAGCGCGCCGGTGATATCGAGCTTGAGTCGTTCGTGGCGGGTCTCCTCCAGTCGGGTCAGCCCGATCCAGACGATCAGCACACCGATGGGAAGGTTGATCAGGAAGGCCAGCCGCCAGGAGATGACGGTCAGTGCGCCACCCAGAACCAGGCCCAGTACCGACCCGATGCCCTGCATGGCGGCGGACATCGCCATCGCCCGGTTACGGGCCGTTCCGGCGGCGTAGGTGGTGGCGATCAGTGCCAGCCCGGTGGGCGCGGCGACGGCCGCACCGATGCCCTGGACCGCCCGCGCGGCGATCAGCAATGGGCCATCGGTGGCCAGTCCGCACGCCATCGATGCGATCGTGAACACCCCGACCCCGGAGATGAAGGCCCGCTTGTGGCCGATCGCATCGCCGACCCGACCGCCGAGCAGCAACAGTCCGCCGAATGTCAGCACGTAGGCGGTGATGACCCAACTCTTGCCGGCGTCGGACAGCCCGAGTTCGGCCTGCATCCTCGGCAGCGCGACGATCACGATGGTGCCGTCGAGGGTGGACATCAACTGCATGCCGGTGATCGCGATGATCGCGACACCGAGAACGCTGGCGGCAAGCGGTCTGGCCGGCGGATCGGGAACGCTGACGCCAGCCATGGCTGCCTACCCTACCCAGCCATGTGCCCCACGGTGCCCGTGCCGGACGTGCGGAGCTTAGATCTCGCCGGAGTCGATCGCTTCCTTGACTTCCTGGGCGTGCGCAACCTGTTTTGCCGAATACCCGATGAACAGCGCCACCACGCCCACGATCAACGCCGCGCCGGCAACCCACAGCAGTCCATAGGTGTAGCCCTGGTCCAGGGCGTGCAACTGTTCGGGGTTCATCCGCTTGACCGGACCGGTGGTACCGCCCAGGTACAGCGTGCGTGACGTGATCACGGCCTGGACAACGGCGAGCACGACGGGCCCGCCCAGATTCTGCAACATCAGGGCGATCGCCGAGACCGGCCCGATCTGATCGAAACCGACGCCGGCGATGGCCGACACAGTCAGCGGCACCACAATCATCCCGATGCCGAAGCCGCCGACCACGATGGGAATCACCAGGTTCGGGAAATATGGGATACCGGCGTTGAGCGTCGAGCCGTACACCATGGCGCTCAGCACCAGCACGCCGCCGGCGATCACCAGCACCCGGGGCGAGAAGTGCGATACCAGTTGCGACGAGACGCCCAATCCGACACCCAGGGCGATCACGAACGGGATGAATCCGATCCCGGCCCGCAGCGCGCTGTAGCCCATGATGTCCTGCACGTAGAGACCGATCAGCACCGTCAGGGTGAACATCACGCCGCCGGCCAGGAAGATCGCGGCGAAGGTGGCCAATCGGTTGCGGTCGCGGAACAACCGGAATGGCACCACCGGATTGATGGCGGTGCGCTCCACGAGCACGAACACGGCGAAAGCCACGACAGCCGCGACGCCCGATAGCAGGGTCAGCGGCGCCAGCCAGCCGTTCTCCGGGCCCTGGGTGAAACCGAACACCGCGGCGGTACAGCCGACCGTCGCCAGCAGTGCGCCGGCCGCGTCGAGTTTCATCCGCTCGCGGTGGGTCTCGCGCAGGTTGTGATAGGCCAGGTAGATCATCAGGATGCCGATGGGCACGTTGACGAGAAAGGCCAGCCGCCAGGACAACTCGGTGAGCGCGCCGCCGACGACGAGACCCAGCACCGAGCCGATCCCGGTCATGGCGGCGAATACCGCTGTCGCGGCGTTGCGGGCCGGTCCCTTGGGGAAGGTGGTGGCGACCAACGCCAGGCCGGTGGGCGCGGCGACCGCCGCCCCCACGCCCTGAAGAAGCCGGGCAACCACCAGGGTCGTTTGATCCCAGGCGATTCCGCACAGCACCGAGGCGATGGTGAACATTGCGACGCCGACGATAAAGGCCCGCTTGCGCCCGACGGTGTCGCCGAGTCGTCCGCCGAGCAACATCAGGCCGCCGAAGGTCAGGACGTAGGCGGTAATCACCCAGCTGCGGCCGGCGTCGGACAGGCCCAGCTCGTCCTGGATCTTGGGCAGCGCCACGATGGCCACGGTGGAATCCATGGTGGCCAGCAGTTGCATACCGCCGATCGCGGCCACCGCGGAGATGAATCGCCCCGACGGCAACCAGGCCGGGAGATTAGCGCCGGTGCGTGCCAACACTCCCCGCCCGGCGAAACCGTCCTCTGCCGGGTCCCGGCGCACCGGCACCGGACGCGGGGCGGCGGCTTTCCGATAGCCGTCAGCGCGACGCAAGGACGCGCGGTCAGCATCGTTGAGGGCCGTCATAGCGACCTACCCTACAGTAATATTAAGAGGACGTTAAAGTCTCGAATGCGGCCACGGGCCCGATCACGATGATCGCCGGCGGCCGAATCCCCTGGTCGCGGATTTGTTCTGCCACGTCGGCCAGCGTCGCCCGCACCACCCGTTCCGCCGGCGTGCTGCCGTGCTGGACCACCAGAACCGGCGTTTGCGCAGGCCGACCGCCCTTGCGGAGCACATCGGCGAACAACTCGATGCGCTCGACGGCCATCAGCAGCACCAGTGTCCCGGTCAGCTGGGCCAGCGCATTCCAATTGACTAACGATTCGGGGTGCTCCGGTGATAAATGACCGCTGACCACCACGAATTCGTGATTCACCGCCCGGTGGGTGACCGGAACCCCGGCCAGTGCGGGCACCGCGATTGCGCTGCTCACGCCCGGCACCACTGTGACCGGGATCCCAGCCTCGACACAGGCGAGAACTTCCTCATACCCGCGGGCGAAGACGAACGGATCGCCACCTTTGAGTCGCACCACGAACTTGCCCGCACGGGCCCGGTCGATGAGCACGTCGTTGATCGCGTCCTGGGCCATCGCGCGGCCGTAGGGGATCTTGGCCGCATCGATGATCTCGACATCCGGTGCCAGTTCGGCCAGCAGTTCCGGCGGCGCCAACCGGTCGGCCACCACCACGTCGGCATACGCCAGCAGTCTGCGCCCCCGCACCGTGATCAACTCGGGGTCGCCCGGCCCACCACCCACCAGGGCTACCCCGCCGGGAATTACATCGGTGGCCGTCGTGGCGACGATGTCGGGTGCGATGCGGCCCAGTTGAAAAGCATCCCGGATCGCCGAGCGCACGGCCGCGGACCGACGGTGTTCACCGCCGGCCAAGACACCCACCAGCAGACCCTCGTAGTCGAAGGACGCGGGCGTGACGGCGGTGCCGTCGCGGGCGGCGTCGGCGCGGACGCAGAAGATACGCATGCTTTCGGCCTCGGCCACCACCTCGGCGTTGACCTCGGGGTCGTCGGTGGCGGCGATGGCGTACCAGGCACCGTCGAGATCGCCGTCGCGGTAGTCCCGCAGGGTCAGGGTGATACCGGGCTGCTGGTCGGCCAGAGCCTCGACCGCCGGAGTGGCCGCCCGCGCGATGACGTGCACATCGGCCCCGTGGGAGATGAGCACCGGCACCCGGCGCTGCGCCACGGTGCCGCCCCCGATCACGACGACCTTCTTTCCGGCCAGGCGAAGGCCGACGAGGTAGGCGTTCTCGGTCACCCGGTGAGCTTAGTGAAGTGCCGCATGGCTGCGACCGGCCTGCTCGACGAACCGGCGGACCGCGTGGGGCTGAGCCGCCGGCTGGGTGTGCAGATACGACGCGTGCACTCCAGCCTGTACCGCCCCATCACTGGCCGGTTGATTCCCGGCCGAGCGAAGCAGCCAGGCCGGCTGCACCGGCTGTGCGAATTGGACTGTGGTGCGGTGGAACTCGTGACCGGTCACCCGCTGGCCCTCGGCGTACAGTGCGGAATCTCCGGCGGCGACGGCGTCGCGATAGCCCAGTGTCAGCCGCTGGGTGAAGCTCGCTGAGCCCGCCAGTACGCCGCACATCGGGTGCCCGTCGAGATCGGACATCAGATACGTCAGTCCGCCGCACTCGGCATGCACCGGGGCGCGGGTGGCCAGTTCACGAATCTGGGAGCGCAGCGCGGTATTGGCGGATAGCTGCTCGGGGTACTGCTCGGGGAATCCGCCCGGCAGCACCAGTGCCGCGCACCGCGGCGGAAGGGAATCGGTGAGCGGATCGAAACTCACCACCTCGGCGCCGGCGGCGCACAGAAGTTCGTTGTGCTCGGCGTAGCCGAAGGTGAAGGCGTTGCCGGCCGCGACTGCGACCACCGGCCGGCCGGCCACCGGCTCGCCCACCGCCTCAGCGGGTGACCACGGTGCGCCCAGCACAGCGGAGTCGGCGAGCGCGACGACCGCATCCACATCGACGTGCCGGGCCACCAGATCAGTCATCGCCGCCACCGCGGCCACGGCCTCGTCGCCGTGCTCGGTGGCGGTCACCAGACCGAGGTGCCGCGACGGGACCGACAGTTCGTCGTGCCGCGGCACCGCACCGAGCACCGGAACGCCCACCGACTCGCAGGCCTGCCGCAGCACCTGTTCGTGGCGCTCCGAGCCCACCCGGTTGAGGATCACCCCGCCGATCCGTACTCCGCGGACAAACGTCGAAAGACCGTGCAGCACAGCGCCGATGGTCTGACTCTGCCCACGCACATCCACAACCAGCACCACCGGAGCACCCAGGAGTTGGGCCAAGCCTCCGGTGGACCCGCGTGCCGGTAAGGCGAACTGCTCGTCGATACGGCCGTCGAAAAGACCCATCACGCCTTCGATGACGGCGATATCGGCGGCCGCCGAACCGTGTCGGTAGAGCGGACCGATGAGCTCCTCCCCGACCATCACCGGATCGAGGTTGCGGCCCGGCTGGCCCGCCGCCAACCCGTGATAGCCCGGATCGATGAAGTCGGGACCGACCTTGAACGGCGCGACACGACGACCGGCGCGGCGCAGGGCGCCGATCAATCCTGTTGCGATGGTGGTCTTTCCGCTGCCGGAGGCGGGCGCGCCGATGACAACGGCGGGCGTGCTCACCATTCCAGACCGCGCTGGCCCTTGCGCCCGACATCCATCGGGTGAGCAATCTTGGTCATCTCGGTCACCAGGTCGGCCACCTCGAGCAGCCGCGGCGGGGCATCGCGTCCGGTGATCACGACGTGCTGGCGACCGGGCCGGGCCAGCAGTGTGTCCACCACGTCGTCGACGTCAACCCAACCCCATTTGAGTGGGTAGGTGAACTCGTCGAGGACGTAGAAGTCATGGCGTTGCTCGGCAAGTCTGCGGGCGATCTCGGCCCAGCCGTCGGCAGCGGCGGCGGCATGGTCCGCATCCGAACCTGACTTCTTGACCTGAGCCGAGGGTCGCGCCGGGCGCGCCCAGGACCAGCCCGCACCCATTTTGTTCCACTCGACGGCTCCGCCGACTCCCTGCTCGGCATGCAAACTGCCGAGTCGCTCGAAGACGGACTCCTCACCGACCTTCCACTTGGCGCTCTTGACGAACTGGAACACCCCGATGTCCATTCCGGCGTTCCAGGCCCGCAGAGCCATTCCGAAGGCCGCCGTCGACTTACCCTTCCCGACGCCGGTGTGCACCGCGAGCACAGCGGTGTTGCGGCGTTGTCTGGTGGTCAGCCCGTCGTCGGGAATGATCAGGGGTTGGCCCTGTGGCATCGCGCGTCCCCCTTCCCGACTCTCACGCCGCCCGGCGCACAGCCTGCGCCAAATGATCCGCGCGCAATTGCTCCAGCCGCAGCACCGGTGCTCCAAGTTGATTAGCGAGTTCTGCGGCCAGACCCAATCGGATATAGGACGCCTCACAGTCCACCACCACCGCGGCGGCACCCTCGGCCACCAGCTGGGCGGCTGCAATACGACTGCGCCCCAACGGGTTCGGGCCGCCCGTGGCACGCCCGTCGGTGAGCACCACCACCAGCGGCCGGCGGGTGCGGTCACGGGCTCGTTCGCGCATCACGACGTCGCGTGCGGCCAGCAGGCCCTCCGCTAACGGAGTGGTGCCGCCGGTGTCGAGCCGGGTTAGCCGCCGCGCGGCGATATGCGCCGAGGCGGTCGGCGGCAGCACCAACCGGGCGCTCCCGGCGCGGAACGTGATGACGGCCACTTTGTCGCGGCGCTGATAGGCATCGCGCAGCAGTGACAGTGCGGCACCGGTGACCGCGGCCATCCGGTCTCGCGCGGCCATCGAACCGGAAGCGTCGACGACGAAGATCACCAGGTTGCCCTCCCTGCCGACCCGGGCCGCGCGGCGGACGTCCTGCGCCTCGGGTCGCACCGGGCCGGCGACCGCGCGGCGGTTTGCGGTGGCCAGCAGTGTCGCGAACAGGTGCAGGCCGTAGCCCTGCTCGGGTGTAGCGCTGGCGCCCACCGTCGCGCCGGCGGAATTGCGTGCCGGCGAACGCCGTCCGGCGTGGCCGTCACCGACGCCGGGCACCGTCAACGCGCGAGTGCGAAACGTCGCTGTAGGCGGCGCCGAAGGACGAACTGTCGACGATGAATTAGCCTGTCGAACAGGGCTTTCCGTCGATCCCTCCGCTGGCTGGCCGCCTCCGGAAGGATCGGGATCCGGCTCGGGTTCTCCGCCTGCATCGGCCGCGGCAGACAGTGCCTCGTCGAGATCGCCGGCATCGATGCCCGGATCGTCGAACGGGTCACGGCGACGCCGATGCGGCAGCGCGAGTTCGGCCGCCACCCGGATGTCGTCTTCACCGACGGTGATTCTCCCGGCCGCTTCGCGTGCCCGGGTCTCCGCCCCGCGCCAGGCCGCATGGGCCACCGCGGTGCGCGCAATCACCAGATCGGCCCGCATCCCGTCCACATCGAAGGCTGCGCACAGTGCGGCTATCCGATTCAACTCGCGATCGGGCAACTCGACCTCGTCCACCAGTGCACGCGCGGCGGCGATCCGGATAGCCAGATCGCTGTCGGCATCGGCGTACCGGGCGGCGAATCCAGCCGGGTCGGACTCATAGTCCAGCCGTCGGCGGATCACCTCGCTGCGCACCGTCACCTCGCGGGAGGCGCGCACATCCACGGCCAGACCGAACCGGTCGAGCAATTGCGGGCGCAGTTCGCCCTCCTCCGGGTTCATGGTTCCGACCAGCATGAAACGTGACTCGTGGGAGTGCGACACCCCATCGCGTTCGATGTGCACGCGGCCCATCGCGGCGGTATCCAACAGAATGTCGACCAGATGGTCGGGCAGCAGGTTGACCTCGTCGACGTAAAGCACACCGCCGTGCGCGCGCGACAGCAGGCCCGGCGAGAAGGCGTGCTCACCGTCGCGCAACACCTTCTGCAGATCCAGCGATCCGACGACGCGATCCTCGGTGGCGCCGATCGGCAACTCCACCAACTTCGCACCCGGATCGGCCTCGGTGAGCACCGCGGCCAATGCCCGTACCGCGGTGGATTTGGCGGTGCCCTTCTCGCCGCGGATGAGTACGCCACCGATCTCCGGGCGCACCGCGCACAGCAGCAGTGCCAGCCGAAGCCGGTCGTGGCCGACGATGGCGCTCAGCGGGTAGCCCGGCGGGATCACGAGCGCGCCCGCAGCATCGGGACGTGCGGGATACCGTCCTCGACGAACTCGTCACCGGCCACCACAAAGCCGTGCCTGGAGTACATCTCGACCAGATAGGTCTGGGCGTTGATATGGCACGGGTGCTCGCCGACATCGGCTAACGCGGCCTGCAGCAGCCGGGTGGCATGCCCGCCGCCCCGCGCGGATTGTTTGGTACACACCCGACCGATACGGAACAGCTTGCGGCCGTTGGGGTTTTCCTCTATCAGACGCAGTACCGAGATGACCTCACCGACCGGTTCCTGCAGCCAGAAGTGGCGGGTCTGGGACTGCAGATCGCGGCCGTCCAACTCCGGGTAGGGGCAGGCCTGCTCGACGACGAAAACCTCGACGCGCAGCTTCAGCAACTCATACAGGGTTGCCGTGTCGAGATCCTTTCCCCAACAGCGGCGCAACGCGACCGTCACCCGACTCCCGAGCCGACGTTTCGGTCCAGGCCCAGCACCGTGGTCCCGTGTGCCCACACCTGCTCGAACAGGCGCGGCTCGGCGTTGTTCCATGGGTCGCTGCTCTCGGCGGCGGCGGCGGCGAGGCTTTCCACCAGCGTGATCGACCAGTCCGGCTCGACCAGTCGCAGCGGTGCGCCCAGCGTCGCGCTCATGATTCCGGCACCAACAGGTAGCACGTCGGTCCTATTGTTGTTCTCGGCCACACAGACAGGCTATCCCGATCGGCGCGTCCCCGACCGACGGAGTGATCAGAGCCACCCCCCGCGGTTAAGGTTTGAACTGTGACGGCAGCGCAGGCCGAGTGGACCGACGACGTCCTCGCCGGTTACGTCCAGACCACCCGCGCGCTGGGCGCCGACCCGGACGGCGAAGGTGACCTGTTCGCCACCCTGGTTCGCTCAGCCGACCCGACCCCGTCGCCGCGCGCGGTGCTGGCGTTGCACGGGTACACCGACTACTTCTTCAACGCCGAACTTGCCGATCACTTCGCGGCCGCCGGGTGGCGGTTCTACGGCCTCGACTCACACCGATGCGGCCGCTCCTGGCGGGCGGGCCAGACCCCGCACTTCACTACGGATCTGGCTCGCTATGACCGCGAGTTGGAGTGGGCGATGGCGATGATTACCGCCGAGAATCCCGGAGCCGCTGGGCCGGCGACATCAGATACCGCGGCGGCGACGGTCGTCTACGGCCACTCGACCGGTGGTCTGGTTGCGGCGCTGTGGCTGGACCGGGTGCGTAAGCGCGGGGACACCGCGACCATGGGCATTGCCGGACTGGTGCTCAACAGTCCATTCCTGGATCTCAACGGCCCGGCGATCCTGCGCACCCGGGCAACCTCGACGGCAATCGGCGCGGTCTCGAAGGTGAGCAAGACCCGGGTGGTGCGCGGGTCCGGTTCCGGTGGATACGGACAGACGCTGCATCGGCAGTACCACGGGGAGTTCGATTACAACCTGCAGTGGAAGCCGGTGGGCGGCTTCCCGGTGACGGTCGGGTGGATTCACGCCATCCGTCGCGGGCAGGCGACGCTGCATCAAGGTCTGGACATCGGGGTGCCCAATCTGGTGCTGCGCTCCGATCACAGCGTCGCCGAGAGCGCCGAGACCGACGTGCTGCAACGCGGCGACGCGGTGCTCGACGTCGCGCACATCTCCCGCTGGGCCGGCTGTCTGGGCAACCGGACCACCAGCGTTCCGATCAAAGACGCCAAGCATGACGTGTTCCTGTCGCTGGCCGAACCGCGCGCGGCGGCCTACGCGGAACTTGATCGCTGGCTGGAGCAGTTGGCCCTGCCCTGATTCGCGAGTGTGCGGTTTCTGTCGCCGCCGCGGCGTGTCACAGATGAAACCGCACACTCGAGCGGGGCCAGCGAGAACACCCTGCCGGCCCTACCAGATCTAGCGATACCTACTGCTGGGACTGCCAGCGCCGTTCGGGTCGGCCGTAGCGCCAGAAGCCGACCGCTGCGGCCCAGGTGACCACGAATAACCCGACGACGACGAAGCCGACGTGCTCCAGGCTGATCGAGGCGATCCATTCGGTGACCGGATTGGACCAGCCCAGATCGTCGCGGGCCACCGACACCAGTTCGATGGTGCCGATCAGGAGCGCCACCACCACCGACAGGCCGGTAATGGTCAGGTTGTAGTAGATCTTGCGCATCGGGTTGGCGAATGCCCAGTCGTAGGCCACCGACATGAACACCCCATCGAGACTGTCCATCAGACTCATTCCCGCGGCGAACAGCACCGGCAGAGTCAGGACCGCGTACCAGGGCACCCCGGCTGCCGCACCGGTGCCGGCGAGTGCCAGCAGTGTCACTTCGGTCGCGGTGTCGAATCCCAGCCCGAACAACACTCCGACGACGAACATATGGGCCGGCCGGGCGATGCGCCGCATGACAGGGCGCAGCAGACGAGCCAGCAGGCCACGATTGTCAAGCTGATCCTCGAGCTCACGCTCATTGAACCGGCCCGCGCGCAACCCTGCGAAGGCCCGCCAAATACCCACTAGCGCAACCACATTGACGATCGCGATCAGATACAGAAATCCACCCGATGCCAGGGTTCCGGCCACGCCCAGCACGTGCCGGGTGGGCGAATCGGTATCGAGCAGTACGCTCGCCGTCCGGGCCGCGGCCACCACCAGCAGTGCCAGCACCACCACCATTGCCGAATGACCGAGGGCGAACCAGAATCCCACCGCCTTGGGTCTGGCACCGTCGGCGGTCAGCTTGCGGGTGACATTGTCGATAGCGGCGATATGGTCGGCGTCGAAGGCGTGTCGCAGGCCCAGCATGTAGGCGGTGACACCGAGGCCGATGGAGAGCACCTGTGCACCAACCTGGTATCGCTGGGGTTCCACCACCAAGATCAGCGTGCCGAATCCGACCGCGTGCAACGCTGCGATCACACCGACCAGTGCGCAGACCTGCACCCAGTCTTTACGGTTCCAGGACAGGACGAGCCGGCGTAGCGCCATGCAACCTCCGCATGGGGATCTCGCGTCCCCGTCGTGGTGACCTCGGACGGGAGGGTCTGGCTACCAACCTCGTCGCGGCGGCCCCGCTACCGGTTGGACACAGTGGCGCGACCGCACCGGAATCTCACCGGTTTCCGCACCGTCCGAACTGAACCCGTCGACCATACCGCGACGAGTTCCTCCCCGGCTCGTGAACTAGGCCAGGAAGCCGCGCAGCAGCGCCGCCGAACCGGCGACGTGGACCAGCATCGCCGCGCCGGCCCCGTCGGGATCGCCGGCCAGGATGGCGTTGACGATGGCGTCGTGCTGATCGTCGGAGTGAGTGATGTTGCGCCCCAGCAAAGGAATTCGATCTAGCAGCGCATTGAGCCGCATCCGGTTCTCGGCGACCAACAACACCAGTGACGGTGAGCCGGCCGCCTCGGCGATCGCCAGGTGCAGCCGGGAGTCCAGCCGGCGGTAGTCGTCGGGCTCCGCCGTACGCACATCGGTGAGCCGTGCCGACAGGACTGCACGTTCCGCGGGGGTCAGCGACGCCGCCGCCGCCATCCGGGCCGCCCCGACCTCCAAAATCTCGCGCAGCCGAAGTGCGTCGTCGATCTCGACGCGGTTGACACCGTCAGCGCCCCCGGTGACGGCCGGTAGTCGCTCAGCCAGGAACGTGCCGCCGTAGCGCCCGCGCCGCGACACCAGGTAACCCGTATCGGACAGCGATTTGATCGCCTCGCGCACGGTGTCGCGACTCACGCCGAGGCGAGCGGCGAGTTCGCGTTCGGGCGGCAGACGGCCCCCCGGTGCCAGCACGCCCAGCCGGATTGTCTGCAACAGCCGACCGACGGTGTCCTCGAAGGCATTGCCGAGCGGTCGAAACAACGCGACTGCGGGGGGTGCAGGATCGGGGGGTGCAGGATCGGGAGCTGACACGGATATTCCTACAGCGGAGTGACGTACGCCGAACTGATACCGCCGTCGACCAGGAAGGTCGACCCGGTGATGAACGAGGCGTCGTCGCTGGCAAGAAATGCCACTGCGGCGGCGAGTTCCTCGGCTTCGGCGAAGCGGCCCAGCGGGATGTGCACCAGCCGCCGGGCCGCACGCTCGGGATCCTTGGCGAAAAGCTCCTGCAGCAGTGGGGTGTTCACCGGACCGGGGCACAACGCGTTGACGCGGATGCCCTGGCGGGCGAACTGTACACCGAGTTCGCGTGACATCGCCAGCACGCCGCCCTTGGAAGCGGTGTAGGAGATCTGCGACGTGGCCGAGCCCATCACCGCCACGAACGATGCGGTGTTGATGATCGAGCCCCTCCCGGCAGGCACCATATGGCGTAGCGCCGCCCGGCAGCACAGGTACACGCTCTTGAGGTTGACATCCTGAACCCGTTGCCAGGCAGGCAGTTCAGTGGTCTCGATGAGATCGTCATCGGGTGGGGAGATACCGGCGTTGTTGAAGGCGATATCGATTGAGCCGTAGGTCGACGCGGCGGTGTCGAACAGATTGTTGACCTCGTCCTCGTCGGCGACGTCGACCGCGACGAAGAGCCCGCCGAGTTCTTCCGCAACCGAGGTGCCGGTCTTGGGGTCGATATCGCCGACGACGATGGTGGCGCCCTCAGCGCGCATCCGCTGGGCGGTTGCCAGCCCGATGCCGCTTGCAGCACCCGTGATCACCGCCACTTTGCCGGCCAGTCGCTGAGTCAGATCAATTTTCGGGCGCGTCATGGGGCCTCTCCGATGGCGTAGAAGACGTTTTTGGTTTCGGTGAAATGCAGCGGTGCGTCCGGTCCGAGTTCGCGGCCCAGCCCGGATTGCTTGAACCCGCCGAACGGGGTGTTGTAGCGCACCGAGGAGTGCGAATTGACACTGAGGTTTCCCGCCTCGACGGCTCGCGAGACCCGCATCGCCCGCGACAGGTTGTCGGTCCAGATCGAGCCGGAAAGACCGTATTCGCTGTTATTGGCAAGCGCGATCGCGTCAGCCTCATCCTCGAACGGCAGGACCACGACGACCGGACCGAAGATCTCCTCGGTGACGGTGCGGTCTTCTCGACCAGGGGTGAGAACTGTGGGCGGGAACCAGTACCCGGGTCCACTCGGCGCGGACCCCCGGAACGCGACGGGTGCGTCATCGGGAACATAGTCAGCCACCGCATCGAACTGCTTGCGGGACACCAGCGGTCCCATCTCAGTGTCGCGGGCGCTGGGATCGCCGACAACCACTCCTTTGACCGCAGGTTCGAAAAGTTCCATGAAACGGTCGAAGACACTGCGCTGCACCAGGATCCGGCTCCGCGCGCAGCAATCCTGGCCGGCGTTGTCGAACACCCCGTATGGTGCGGTGGCCGCGGCTCGTTCCAGATCGCAGTCATCGAAGATGATGTTGGCGCTCTTGCCGCCCAACTCCAGCGTCACTCGCTTGATCTGCTGCGCCGCGCCCGCCATCACGTGCACGCCGATCTCAGTGGAGCCGGTAAAGACGAGCTTGCGGACATCGGGGTGGGTGATGAGCCGCTCCCCCACCACCGAACCCTTACCCGGTAGTACCTGGAACAGATCGCGCGGCAAACCAGCCTCCAACGCCAGTTCGCCGAGCCGGATGGACGTCAGCGGCGTCAGCTCCGCCGGCTTGAGCACGACAGCGTTACCGGCGGCCAGTGCCGGTGCGAAACCCCACGACGCGATGGGCATCGGGAAGTTCCACGGGGTAATGATCCCGATGACCCCCATCGGCTCGTTAAAGGTGACATCGAGTCCCCCGGCGACCGGAATCTGCCTGCCGGACAATCGCTCCGGGGATGCCGAGTAGAACTGCAGAACATCGCGGACATGCCCGGCCTCCCACTCGGCCGCCCCGATGGGATGCCCGGAGTTGGCGACCTCCAGCGCTGCCAACTCGCCCACGTGGGCGTCGACAGTGGCGGCAAAGGCGCGCAATGCGGCCGCACGCTCGGCCGGCGGGCTCGCGGCCCATGCCTTCTGGGCGACTTTGGCCCGCGCGATCGCGTCATCGACGCGCGCGACGTCGAATCTATCGACGGTGCGCAGCACTTCCTCGGTGGCTGGATTGATCAGCTCGGTGGTAGTCACGAATGCACCCTTTCTTTCGAGAAGGTTCTGGCGGCATCGACGAGTCCGGTGAACACTCTCAGGTCGTCGAGGGTCTCTTCGGGATGCCATTGGACGGCCACAACGAAGTGATCCCCGGGCAACTCCAGCGCTTCGATCACGCCGTCGGCGTCGCGGGCACTGACCACCAGACCGTCGCCCAGGGCGTCGACGCCCTGGTGGTGGTAGCACTGCACTTCCGCACTCTCCCCAATTACATCGGCCAGTCGACTTCCCGGCACGGTGTGAACCGTTGAGGCGGAGAACACCGCATTGCCCTGCTGGTGGCCGGTGTGTCCGAGGATGTCGGGCAGGTGCTGGTGCAAAGTGCCGCCGAGTGCGACGTTGAGCACCTGTGCGCCCCGGCAGATACCGAGCACCGGCATCCCGCGGCGCAATGCCTCACCGAGGAGCGCGAACTCCCAATTATCGCGATCAACGGCCGGTTCGTCGGTGGCCGGATGCGGCTCGTCACCATAGGCGGACGGGCCGACATCACTACCTCCGGTGAGGATCAGCCCGTCGACGCCGGCAAGCACCCTCGCGGTGATATCGGCGTCAACGCGCTGCGGTGGCAGCAGCGTCGCGATCCCGCCGGCGCGGACCACACCCTGAAGGTAGGCATCCTTCAGGAAGCTGGCGCGGACATCCCACACTCCGGTTTGGGCTTGCTGCAGATAGGTGGTCAGGCCGATCACCGGTCGGGGGCTAGAGGCGCTCAAAGCCGCGCACTCTTTCCCAGTCGGTGACGACTGAGTTGAACGCGGCGATTTCGATGCGGGCGTTGTTGAGATAGTGCTCGACCACCTCGTCGCCGAACGCCTCGCGAGCCACCGCCGATGCCTCAAACAGCTCGGCAGCCTGCGCCAGTGTCACCGGAAGCCGTTGCGCCCCAATGTTGTACGCATCCCCCGAACACGGATCGGACAGCTCTAAACCCTGGTCGATGCCGTGCAGCCCGCCGGCGATGAGCGCGGCCACCGCCAGATACTGGTTGACGTCCCCACCGGGAGTGCGGCACTCCACCCGCATCGAATGCCCGCTGCCCACCACGCGCATGGCGCAGGTCCGGTTGTCCAGACCCCAGGCGATCGCGGTGGGCGCGAAGCTGCCCTCGACAAAGCGCTTGTAGGAGTTGATATTCGGCGCACTGAACAGGGTGAGTTCACGCATGGTTGCGAGTTGGCCGGCGATGAAGCTGCGGAACATCGCCGACATGCCCAGCGGATCACCCGCATCGGCAAGGACGGCGCTGCCGTCGTCGCCGCGCAGCGAGATGTGGATATGGCAGCTGTTGCCCTCGCGTTCGTCGAACTTGGCCATGAAGGTCAGGCTCTTGCCGTGCTGATCAGCGATCTCCTTGGCGCCGTTTTTATAAATCGTGTGGTTATCACAGGTCACCAGAGCGTCGTCGTACCGAAAGGCGATCTCCTGCTGGCCGGCGTTGCACTCACCCTTGACGCCCTCGCAGTACATGCCGGCCCCGTCCATTCCCAGCCGGATATCGCGCAGCAATGGCTCCATCCGCGTCGAGGCATGGATGGCGTAGTCGACGTTGTAGTCGCTTGCCTTGCTCAACCCCCGGTAGCCGGCCGCCCACGCGTCGCGGTAGGTGTCGTCGAACACGATGAACTCCAGTTCGGTGCCCACCAGTGCGACGAGCCCGCGCCCGGCCAACCGGTCCAGTTGGGCTTTCAGGACGGCGCGCGGCGAGGCGATGACCGGATCTCCGCCCGCCCAGCGCAAGTCGGCCATCACCAGCGCGGTTCCGGGCAGCCACGGCAGCAGACGCAAGGTGCTCATATCCGGTGCCATCACCATGTCGCCGTAGCCCGATCCCCAACTCGACATCGCATAGCCGTCGACGGTGTTCATCTCCACATCGACGGCGAGCAGATAGTTGCAGCATTCGGACCCGTGCGCGGCGACGTCCTCGGCGAACAGCCGGGCCGAGACCCGCTTGCCGGTCAGCCTGCCCTGCATGTCGGCGAAGGCGACGATCACCGTGTCGATCTCACCGGCGCCCATCAGCCGGTCCAACTCGCCGGGCGTCAGCATCCCCTGCCGACGGCCGGCTGTGTTGTCAGGCGACATCGGAGCCCCCTTCGCTAGAACGGATTACCGACCCCCGGACGCGGGGTCGGCACCAAGGTTTACACAAACGACACCGCAAAAGGTAGGGCATCAGACCAATAAACGGCATATCGTACCCAGCACGCTCGCATTACCGCCGCGAAGGAGACCCGCCGTGCCTGAGGGCCACGAACTACTCAACGAAGACGAACGGCAGTTGGCCCAGTTGGGCTACTCCCAGGAACTCGACCGGTCCTGGTCGGGATTCTCGAACTTTGCCATCTCGTTCTCGATCATCTCGATCCTGGCGGGCTGCTTCACATCGTTCGGCCTGGGCTGGAACAACGGCGGCCCGGCGGCCATCGCCTGGGGCTGGCCGATCCTCGCGACGTTCATCCTGCTGATCGGCTTCTGCATGTCGGAGTTGGTGTCGGCATTCCCCACCTCCGGTGGAATCTATTGGTGGGCGGCCAAACTCGGCGGGCCGAAGGCCGGTTACTACACCGGCTGGCTCAACCTCGTCGGGCTGATCGCCATCCTGGCCTCGGTGGCCTACGGCAGCGCGACGTTCCTGGATCTGACCCTGGGAACCCTCAGCGAGAACTGGCTGGCCGGCTACAGCCTCACGCGGGTCTTCGTGATGTTCCTGATCATCCTGGCGGTGGTGGCCGTCATCAACATCTTCTCCAGCCATCTGCTCGCCGTCATCAACAACATCTCGGTGTGGTGGCATGTGGCCGGTGCGGCCGCGGTGATCGCGATCCTGATCGTCATCCCTGAGCACCACGCCAGCGTCGGCGATGTGTTCGCCAAGACCGTCAACAACAGCGGAATGTGGGGCGGTGCCACCTCCGGGTTGGGCTGGCTGCTGCTCGTGCTCCCGATCTCGGCGATCCTGACCCAGTACACGATCACCGGCTACGACGCCTCTGCGCACCTCTCGGAAGAAACCAAGAGTGCGGCCGGCGCCGCGGCCAAGGGCATCTGGCGGTCGATCTTCTACTCCGCGATCGGCGGCTGGATCCTGCTGCTGACCTTCCTGTTCGCGGTTCAGGACGCTGACGGGGTGTCCAAGGCCGGTGGCGGGGTGGCGTCGATCTTCAGCCAGGCACTGACCTCCAAGTGGGCGGCGGCAGTGTTGTTCATCTCTACCGCGGGGCAGTTGTTCTGCACCACGGCATGTCAGACGAGTGCCTCGCGCATGCTGTTCGCGTTCAGCCGTGACCGCGCGGTGCCCGGCCACCAACTGTGGTCGGCGGTGAACTCCCGGCGGGTGCCTGCCAACGCGGTGATCGTGACGGCGGTGATCGCCGCTCTGATCACCCTGCCCGCGCTGGTGCCGGTCGACATCAACGGTGCGCCGGTTCCGATCGCGTTCTTCGCGGTGGTCTCCATCGGTGTGGTCGGCCTGTACCTGGCCTTCGCGGTGCCGATCTACTACCGCTGGAAGGCGGGCGATTCGTTCCCGGTGGGTAGCTGGAACCTCCGCGGCCACTACAGGTGGATGGCACCGCTGGCGCTGGCCGAAATCATCCTCACCTCGATCGTCGCCATGTTCCCGACCGCACTCGGCGGTGTGCCGTGGGATCCGAGCTTCGAGTGGAAGTTCGTCAACTACACCCCACTGCTGGTCGGCGGGACGTTCATCCTGCTCTGGATCTACTGGCACGCCTCGGTGAAGAAGTGGTTCACCGGTCCGGTGCGCCAGGTCGATGAGACCGGCGCGCAACTAGGCGGCGTCCGCTAACTGTCCACCGGTTTCTCGATGTTGACGACTTCGCCGCGATTGATCGACACCCAGTCCCGGGCTTGCAGATAGGGGCGGAACGCCTCGGCGATCGCCTGCTCATCGGCGGGGGTCTTCGGCCGTTGCAGTTCGTAAAGATGCGGGAACTCCGTCCACGCGACGACGGCGTCCCAGAGTCGCACGGCCGCATCCCCGATCGGCGGATCCACCAGCACCGGCCCGAACAGACACTGACCGTCCGGGAAGAACAATGTCGGGACGCCGTAGCCCTTGGCATCGACGACACGTTGGTGCTCGGCGCGTACCTCGTCGTGGGTGGTGGGGTCGTTGATCGCCGCATCGACCAGATCGGGGTCCATCCCCAACTCGGCGAGCAGATGACGGGCGACAGACCTCTCGTGCGGCTTGTGTCCTTCGACGTGCAGGGCACGACCGGCCCGGGCGTACCAGGCATCGAGGTCAGCCATCGACGAGCGCCGCAGCAGCGCGCCAATACGCATCATCGACCATCCGTAAGACCATTCACGTTCCCATGGATGCTTCTTGCCCTCGACGCGGTTGATCTCCTCGAGACTGAAGAAGCGCCAATTCACCTGCAGCCCAGTCACTCTGCTGACCTCGCGAATCCAGAGCGAGGTCTGATAGGCATACGGGCACATCACGTCGAAGTGGAAGTCGACGGACTCCGGACGCCCGGTCACATCGTGTACCGGAGATTGCGCGCGGCGCGCTCACCGAGTTCGGCGTCGCCGGTCCAGGTGATCGTGCCGGAGTCGATCGGACCTTGGGCATCGATGCGCCCGCAGGCCAACTGGATGAACGTCGTCGAGTCGGTATTCACTTCGACATCCGGATTGTCCAGGCGCTCCACCCGTTTGGCACGTCCGTCGACGGCAACGGCGTAGTCGGCGGCTATCGGTCCATTGAGGTGGAAAACGATGCTCTTACCGTCAGGCAGGCCAACCTTTTTGCCGACGATATAGCTCAGCGAGCCCTCAACCTCGGCGAGTGCGATCTCGGCGGCCACCCCGGTGTCATCGGTCGACAAGCCCAACGGGGTGGTGATGTCGCGCTCGTGGACCCAGAAATCGAACACCCGGATCGCCATGAACCTTCCATACGTGCCGGGACCGACCGGCGTAAATGACGGGCGCTCCATATCGGCCTGCGACAGTGCGTCCAGATCGCGCCGGCGGCTGGCGAAGACCCCGCGAACCTTGTCCAGGTACTGCGCTCCATGCAGACCGGCGGTCAGAGCCAGGAACTCTCCCGCCCGCTCGAATGGCGGCATCGCCGTGGCATCATCGGGTAGCCAGCCGACCAGCACCGCCTCGACACTGGCCAGGTGGTCGACAACCCCCCGCACGGTCCAATCCGGGCACAGTGACTGCACCTGCCACCGGGCCTCATCCAGGTCGGCACACAGCGCTTCGACCGCCGAATAACAGCTGTTCAATGCGACGCGAAGCTCATCGACGCCACGCGTCGCCGGGCCTGATGCCATCGTGGAAACCTCCGTCGCTGCACAATGCCGGGGCACACACCCCAATCCGGAGCCTATATTAGTAGATTACTGCAGACAATATAGTTGTCCCGCACAGGCGAAAGGCGCGGAGGATTACCGACGAACCGTCTACTATTTCGCCCATGGATGCTCCGGAGCTCAAGCGTGGCCGGGGTCGGCCCCGGATCCATGAAGACGATGTCCTTCTGGAAGCCGCGTTCAAGGCATTTGCCGCCGATGGCTACGAGGGCATGTCGGTGCGGACGGTGGCGACCGGACTCGGGCTGAGCCATGGCGCACTGAACCGGCGCTTCGGCAGCAAATGGGAGATCTTCGAAGCCTCGATCACGCACGGTTTCGCGACGATGATCGCCGCGATGGCGTCTGAACGAACCGCGCGACCGGTGCCGGCCGACGACCTGGCGGAGGTCCGCGAGACGATCCGCAGTTTCATGGTGGTCAACGAACATCGGCCCGAGTTCTGCCAGCTGATGAATATGGAAGGTCTGCGCCGCACACCGCAACTCGAGGTGATCATGGCGGCCAGCCTCGACGCCCTCATTCCCCAACTCAGCGCACTGCTGCGCCGATTGGAGACGGCGGGCGTGATCTACCCCATCACGATTCGGGCATTGTTTTTTCTGGTGGCCCACGGCGCCGAAGCGGCGTTCAGCCTGACGGGGATCGCGTCGTACTTCGATGACATCGACGGCCCCCTCGATGCTCAGGCGCACATCGAGGCGATGACGGATCTGATAATGCGTGGGATCACCCGATAGTCGTCAGGGTTCCGCGCGCCCGGCCTTCGAATCGCGTTCCAGCTCAAGCACGTCCAGTATCAGATTTTCATTGATGAAGTCGAACTCGATATTCTCGACGCTCATGTGGTGACGCACCCTGTTGAAGAACTCATTGACCGCCGAGTTGTACTTGAAGGTGGCATGCCGATTGAGCTCTGGCATTGCCGAGGCGGTCAACTGAACGGCCATCGCGGTGTAGACGACGCGCTGGGCGGCGTCGGCGACATCGGCCGGAGCCACCAGCCGAATTTCGGACAGCAGCGAGGTGAATTGACCAACTTCGTCATCGAGGACTCCGGTCTCCCTGATGAGCCGCACCAGAATCTGCATCCGGCTCCCGCCGGCGTCGATCGCGGGATAGATCTCTCGGGCGGCCGCGAGTAGTGCGCGGTCATCGGTCTCCGGGGATATCACCGTGGCTGCCGCAGGCCCCCACCGCTGGGAGACCCGTTCCAGCGCGGCCGGACCCACGTCGAGCTTCTGGATCCCGATGATGAACGCCATCGCTCCTTCACGAAGGTGTGCGTTACGTTGCCGCGACTCCTCGGTGGCAATGGTGCGGTCGTGCATTTTTGCGGAACTCCAGTACCCGACAAGGCCACCAATCAGGGTGCCCAACAGTCCCGATGCCGCAGTAATGCCCAGGCTGATCAAGCCGAAGGTGTCCATCATTGATTCCGCCATTCAGCCGACCGTCGACATACCTGCGTCGCGACTGCGAATAATATCCTGCGGCGGATGCCCGGCGGATGGGCGTTCGAATAGGTGCTGCTGCCTAGTAGGTGCTGCTGCGCAGCACGATCTCGGCGGCCAACTGGGCCGTCGACTCCGCGGCGTTGCGCCGACCGGCGAACTCCACCAGACGGAAGTCGCCGTAGACGTAGCGCTGGCTGGCCCTGACCATCGCCCGGGCTGCCGGGGTGGTGACAATGGCCGTGGTGTTCATTTCCACCGGCGGGCAATCCGCGTCCTGGATCAGCCCGTGCGGGTCGGGAACCCGCGGATGCCCGCGGTCGATGACCACCAAGCCGGTGAATCGGTCGGGCCGCGTCCCGGCCGCCTCCCACGCCAGTTCGGCACCGAACCGATCACCGACCAGGACCGCCCACGGCACCTCGAGTGCGTCGAGTACGGCAACGACAGCTTTGGGATGCAGTCGGGGATCCGCCCCGATCACCACGGTTCGCACCGATGCGATGTGCAACCGCTGACACAGCGTGTCATAGGCGGCCGGCGCATGCTGAGCAGCGCCTAAGACGACGACGTAGGGCCCCCTATCCGGACCGGTGACACTCACCGGCACCGGGAAACCGTCGACCGTCATCAACGTCGCTGGCATCTACCCACGCTACTGCGGATCACGGATTCGCGGACGGGTTTCGGAAACCGGATCAGGCAGCGCGAATCCGGGCGACCTGTTTGCTGAAAACGTCCAGGAACGTCTGCGGCAGTTCAGCTTTCGGCCCGATTCGTGGGTTACTGGCCGGTAGCGAAATTCCGAAAACCCCACGGCCGCCTACGTTTCGGAAGGCCATATAGATACTGCTGGTCGAGCCGCGGAGCGTCATGGTCTGCTGGTAGCCAAGCCCACCCCGCTCAAGTCCGGGTAGCTCGGCAGTGATGATCGGAATCCCCGGAGACTCAGGATCGAAGAAGGCCTCGAATTTCGCACAGCGACTCGCCTCGGCTTCGAGCTTGCCCAGGTCCAGATTCCACGACAACAGGGTCATCGCGATCCGCGCCCCGTCATAGGACACGGCGTACTTCGCCGCGCTTCCCGGACCGCGCTCGGCCGATTGGGCAATCACATTGGTCAGCGCATTCGAACATCCCTGCGGCCGCGACAGCATCGGGCCGGGCTCCCCCGCACCGTCGGGTTGTCCGGACTTTTCCGGGATCCGGTCGTATTGCACGCCGGCCGGGAAATCGGACTCGCGCAACATCGCCTGCTGCAGGACCGCACCCGGCCAGGTCGCGGTGCCAGCCACCGTGGTGGCGCACCCGGTCATCAGCGTGGCCGCGACCAGTACCACCGCCGCTACTCCCCGACCCGACATGGGTTTCAGGGTAGGTGATGCAGCGCGCTGGTGATGGTCGGGCGAGTCGGCGTCGGGCCTTCCAGCAGTCCGAGTACGGCATCGAGGTCGAGATGCGCTGTGAGCAGGTCGGCCATCACATCAAGTTGGGCATCACGGCGTGCGGGCACACTGACATCCGGCGCGACGCGGAATCCGGGGCGGTCCGCGGCGACAGCCGTGAGCCAGTTGCGCCGGAAGTCGTCATTGTCGAGCAGTCCGTGCCAGTGGGTGCCGAACACCCGATCGCGGACGTATCCGTGCGCGCCGCCGTCGGCCTCGAACCAGGTGGCCTCAGCGCAGCGGACCACCTGGCCGTGATGGATCTCGTAACCGGCCAGTGGGGTTTCCCAGTGCCGCAGTTCCTTGTCATCGGCGAACACGATGTCGGCATCGAGCAGGCCGAGCCCTTCGACCGTGCCGCATCGGCTTTCGACCGTATCGTCGATACGGCGGCACAGCATCTGGAACCCTCCGCAGATACCCAGGACCGCTCCGGCATGGGCGACGATTGCATCGGCCAGGCCGCGCTCGCGCAGCCAACCAAGATCGGCGACGGTGGCCTTGCTGCCCGGGATGACGATGACATCGACGTCGGCCAGGTCCGCGGGTTCGCTGACCCACCGGACAATCACCCCCGGTTCGCAGGCCAGTGCCTCGATATCGGTGGAATTCGAGATCCGCGGCAGCCGGATGGCCGCGACCCGCAGCACCTGGTCGCCGCGCGGGGGCGCCGGCACCCCGACGAGTTCTCCGGCCACCACCGACAGTGAATCCTCGGCGTCCAGCCACAACTCGTCGCTGTAGGGCAGCACGCCGTAGGTCGGTCGGCCGGTGAGCGCGGCCAATTGATCCAGGCCCGGCACCAGCAGGGCCGGATCGCCGCGAAACTTGTTGACGATGAACCCTGCGATGAGCGCCTGATCCTCCGGTGACAGCACGGCGACGGTGCCGAAGAGATGCGCCAGCACACCGCCCCGGTCGATATCGCCCACGACGAGCACCGGAAGGTTCGCCGCACGCGCGAGGCCCATATTCGCCAGATCGGTTGCGCGCAGGTTGATCTCGGCGGGCGACCCGGCACCCTCGCAGATCACCACGTCGAACTCATCCCGCAGGCCGGCGAGTTCCTCGGCGACAACGCCGGCCAGGTGTTCGCGGTGGGTGATGTAGTCGATCGCGCTGACGGAGCCGATCGGCCTGCCGCGCACCAGCAGTTGGGAGGTGCGGTCGCTGCCGGGTTTGAGTAGCACCGGGTTGAACCGCACACTCGGCGCCAGACCGGCGGCACGGGCCTGCATGCCCTGCGCCCGGCCGATCTCACCGCCGACCCCGTGCGCGTCCAGGGCGACACAGGAGTTGTTGCTCATGTTCTGCGCCTTGAACGGAGCGACCCGAATGCCCTTGCGGGCCAACAGTCTGCACAGCCCCGCGACCACCATTGATTTGCCGGCATCGGAGGTGGTGCCGGCGATCAGTAGTGCCCCGCCGGTCACTCTGTCCCGCCGAGCAGACGCAAAATCGCACTCCCGAGGGCCCAGGCGTGCGATTTTGCGTCTGCTCGCGGGGAGGGGAAAGCGATCACGGCAACGTCAGGATCTCGGCGCCGTCCTCGGTCACGACGAGGGTGTGCTCGAACTGGGCCGTCCACCTGAGGTCTTTGGTGGCGACCGTCCAACCGTCGTCCCAGATCCCATAATCCAGCGATCCCAGATTGATCATCGGTTCGATGGTGAACGTCATGCCCGGTTCCAGCACGGTCTGGACACTGGGCTGGTCGTAGTGCAGGACCACCAGGCCGTTGTGGAAGGTGGTTCCGATGCCGTGGCCGGTGAAGTCACGAACGACGTTGTAGCCGAAGCGATTCGCATACGCCTCGATGACCCTGCCCACCACCGACAGCGACCGGCCCGGCTTGACTGCATTGATGGCGCGCATCGTCGCCTCGTGCGTGCGTTCCACCAGCAGACGGTGTTCCTCGCTGACATCACCGGCCAGGAAGGTCGCATTGGTGTCGCCGTGCACGCCGTCGATGTAGGCGGTGACATCGATATTGACGATGTCACCGTCGGCCACGACGGTCGAATCCGGGATGCCGTGGCAGATGATCTCGTTCAGTGAGGTGCAGCAGGACTTCGGAAAACCCTTGTAGCCCAACGTCGATGGGTAGGCGCCATGATCGACCATGTAGTCGTGGGCGATCCGGTCGAGTTCGTCGGTGCTGACACCGGGAGCGACGGCCTCGCCGGCCGCGGCCAGCGCGCCGGCCGCGATACGTCCGGCCACCCGCATCTTCTCGATCACCTCGGGCGTTTGCACCCAGGGTTCGTTGCCCTCGACGGCCGTCGACCGCCCGACGTATTCGGGGCGCGCAATCGACCTCGGCACCGGCAGGGTGGGTGAGACGACCCCGGAACTGAGGGGGCTACGCGCGGGCATATTCCTCACATTAACGGCGACGCAACGACTTCGACTGGCCCCGGCTCAGCGGCGGCCGCTTGGGTGCGCGGATGTTCACCGAGCCCAGCACCACCCGGCCGGTGAGCACCACGTGCGGGTTGCCCTCGGCGGGTGGATTCTTGCGCCGGTCGCGGGCGCTGCCGCCGTAGACGATCACGTCGTCGATCGACGCGCTGGCACCGTCGGGCAGCCGGATGTCCACCGACCCGCGGACCATGTCCAACTCGATCACCACCACCGGCCCGGCGAAGCGGGCGTGGGTGAGGTCGAGATCGACCGATCCCACCCGGCGCACCAGGGCCAGCCTGGTCGGCACCATCCATTCGCCGTGCCGACGCAGGGAACCGAGCCAGCCACGAAGCTCGAGGCGATCGGCCGCGGAGGTGGCGATGGCACCCGGTCCGGGGAGGTCACCGATGAGCACTTCGAGGTCGACGGGCTGGCGAGCCAGCGAGACCTGCACCGAACGTTCCTCGAACTCGCCGATGTCGATCAGTCCGAGTGCGACGGCGTTGTGCAGCCGCCGCAGGGTTCCGTTGCGGTCGGCGTCGGACAACCGCAGTGCGGGGGTGCTCTCGATCTCGGTCATAGCCATTTCAACTTACCTGCTGGACTAAGCTCCCCGATATGTCCGATCTACCCAGACGAACCATCCTCGGCGCCGTCGTTGCCGGTGCCGCTGCTGCCCCTTTGGCCGCCTGCGGCAAGAGCGCCGACTCCGCTCCGGCGGAAACAACGCAAAAAGCTGGTCAGGTGCTGGCTCCTGCCGCCGACGTTCCGGTTGGTGCGGCGATCGTCGCGCACGGCACGTTGATCAGCCAGCCCTCGCCCGGGGTGTTCCAGGGTTTCATAGCCCGGTGCACACACGCCGGCTGCGCGCTGGGGGTCAGGGACGGTGCCGCCATCTGCCCCTGCCACGGCAGCCGATTCGCCTTCGACGGAGCGGTGACACAGGGCCCGGCGACGGAACCACTGACCCCGCGTGCCATAGCGGTTAGCAATGGCGAAATCATTGTGGCCGAAGCCAATTCAGCCGCCGGGGACCCGTCTGCACCGATCAGATGAAACTGATGTCGCTGACCCTGATCCTGCTGGCCTGAACTCCGGTCAGGGTCACCTTGTTGCCGGCAAAGTAGACGACGGCATTGCCCTTCTCGGTGACGATCCGTACGCCGGTGGCGCCGGGCTGGCCGAGGTTCTCGAACTGCAACCTGTCCTGACCGACCTTGAAGTCGGTGATCACAGCGTCGACGCCTTTGGTGCTGACGATGAAGGTGTCACTGCCCGCTGCACCGGTCATGGTCTGACGACCGGTGCCCGCGACGAGCAGATCGCCCTTGGTTCCGCCGACCAGGGTGTCGCTACCGTTGGATCCGACCACCAGTTGCGGTGACGCCGGGCTCCCCATCACACCCCCTCCAGCCACGCCACTGCGCCGCTCGTAGAACACGAACGCATCGGCCTGCATGTGCTTGGTGTCGGTGTTCCCCAGCATCAGCGAGGACAGCGTGGTCGATTCGATGGCCCGCATCGTTGCGGCGTCGAAGCCCTGGTTCTGGTACCAAAGTCGGTCGCCGTCGCGCAGGTTCTGGAATTGCTGGGCGATGATCACATCGAAGGTCTGCCCCACCATGGCTCCGGGCACATGGTTTTCGGCCAGGCCGCCGATCCAAAGTTCCACCTTGTTGACGTCACCGTAGGCGGCTTGCAGGGCGGCGGCGGTGGCGGCATCGGAGGTGATCGCCGCGAAGCTGGTGTAGGGCTTGAGCCCCAGCGCCACCCTCGTTTCATTCAGGGTGCCCAAGCCGAGATCGCGCCCCCGCTGCAGGTTGATCGAGGCCAGGTCCAGACCGATTTTCGGCGCGAACAAGAAGTTGCGCAGATCGTCGACGATGTGCACGTCAAGGGCGTTGGACAGGTCGTTGGTCAGATGGCGCAGCAGGCCATCGGCGCCGCTGTCGGCGATGAAATCTTCCGGGCTCTGGAAGAAGGCATCCTTGAGCGTGACTGCCTCACCGATCTCAACGCCCTGCTCATCGGTCTTCTCCAGGTTCGCCGAGACGATCGAATGCCCGAAACGGTATGCGGCACCGGCGAATTCCAGGGTGAGCCGAGGATCGACGCCCACTTTGTAACCCTGGTAGGGCTTGATCGCGGTGGTACCGAGCAGATGCGGCAGGAATTCGCTGTAGGTGATGCGGGCGATCTCCGCGCCGACGATCGCGCGGGCCTGATCGTAGAGCTGTTCACCCGTCCAGTCCGGGTGAGCCAGCTTCAACTGGTCGACCTGACGGTTGTGCTCGCGCAGGAACAGCGTCTGCAACGCGGTCAGGTCGGGGTTCTCCTGGACGCGGATGTCACCGCCCACGAAGGCGCCGTCGACGATCGGCAGGTTGTTGCCGGGCGAGGTCAGGAGGTGCCCGTCGGCGCCACGCAGACTGGCGGCCGTGGTGGCGTCCGAGCCGTACACCATCGAACCGTCCAGCCAGCCCGTCACGTTGTTGGTGGCAGTTGCCGGCTTGCCGGCGACCCCGGTCAACGGGTCGATGACGGCGCGGGTCAGTGGGATCGCACCACTGAGGTTCGCATCGCCCGAGGGAACGGTGATGTCGATGCGGGTGACGTTGTCCGACAGCGTCAGGTTGATGTCGTGGTCGATGAACTGACCCCAGGCGTACATCATCCCGGACAGTCCCTCGGCGTTCGGGGTCTCGGCATTGCCGGCGACGACCAGATTGCTGACGGTGCGGGCGTTGGGCAGGTCGGTGCGGAGCGCCGCGATGCCGTCGGCGAAGCGGGCGGCGCCGATCCGACCGAAGGTCGCTCCGGCCGCATTGAGCGCCGACTTGGCGAGGCTGTTACCGGTGCCGTCAATCGAGCGGTAGCTGACACCGGGCCGTGGTGGCTTGGGCTGCGGGACGGCGGCCTGCCGAGCTGTGACCGCCGCGGCCGTACCCGCAGTCGACGCGGTCGAGGCGATCCGGGATGCCGCGACGTCGCCGGCGCCAGCCGTCGCCCGGGTCGCCGCGCCGCGGTCCGCTCGGTGCGTCGCCGCGGCCGGGCGACCGGTTGAGGACGCCGGTTCGGAACTGTCCGCCCACGCCGGTGCCGCCGCGATCGCACCGCCGATACCGAGGGCGATGGCCAAGGCGCCGACGCGCCCGATTGTGATGACTTTGGCGGTTCCTAACATGACTGCCCGTCCTTTTCCTTAGTTGTTCCTGAGCTCAGTGATCCTGCATCTCGGCGGCGTCCCAGAAATCTGGACGGGGTCGAACCTTGTTCTGATCAGCAGTTGTTATTGAATTATTGAGGTCATAACATCACCTCATTGGGCTGAAGTCAAGGACCAATTCGTGAGGAAACCTGAGCGCGGCGGATAACTCCCTCAGATTCGGCGGTTCGGGTCCCAGCCGGCTGGATGACCTGAATCGTCGGATCGGGATGGTTGGGTAGTAGGATCCGGAGTGGGGTGGTCGTGACACGTCGTACGGGAAAGGCGGGGCTGTGACAGCGCAGAAGCCCGACCCCACCGGCGCGAAGATTCTCGACGGCGCGATCCGCGTCCTCGGGGACTTCGGGTTCAAACGGGCGACGGTCGAACTGGTCGCGAAATACGCCGGCGTCTCGCACATGACGATCTACCGGCGCTGGCCCAGCAAGGTCGATCTCCTCAAAACCGCCATCGTCGGTGAATTCACGAGACTGCTCGACACCGCATTCCAGCAGGCCGCCGGGCATGGCACCGCGTTCGCCGACCGGACCCTGCATGCCTTCACCGACGTCGTCTGGGCAGTTCAAGGCCATCCTCTTGCCACCCGCGAGCTCAATACCGAGTCCAGCGAATCCTCGCCGATGATGTCGAGCACGGCAGCGGCGGTGATGGAGGCAAGCGTTCCGCTGGTCGCCGACCAACTTCGACGTGCAGGAACCACCACCGACGACACTCCGGCGGATCTCGAACCAGTCGCCGACGTCTTCGTACGGCTCGCCTATTCACTGGTGACCGTGAAACGACCGGAGCGGCCACTGACCACCCGAGCGGAGGTCGCGGACTACGCGAACGAGTGTTTCGGCCCCTACCTGAAGGGCTTGAATCCGCAGGCTGAGCTCCTCGTTGTCGACGACACGGCCGACGATGACACGATCGACGATGCCGCAGTCGTCGACCTCGAGAAGCACCGAGCGTCGCGCGCCCGCCCGCAACGTCTGTACCTGCAGATTGCGGCGGCAAGCATATTCGGTGTTCTGACGCTGGGGGCCGGCCTGGCCGCAGTTCTGGGCGGCACTGTCAAGCTGCCCTTCATCACCCCGGCGGGGATCAGCAAGCCCACGAACACAGTGCCGCCGACCGGCATCCCCGTCGGTCCCCGCCCGGTCCTCGAACTGCAAGTCCCCGCGCCGCCACTGCAGCCCGACTCGCCCGCACTGCTGTTCCCGCCCGCAGCGGCTGACCCATCCCTGCCACGGCCGACGGTTCCACAGATCGAGGCAGTTCAGCGACCCGCCCCGGCCGGCGGCCTCGTCGGTTCAAACCCCGCGGCAGGCGGCGCACCCGTCCCGGATAATCCGGTGCCGGTGTTGGCACCGCCGCCGCCGAAACCAAGCCCAGGTCCCCAGCCCGGCCCAGGCCCCACACCTCCCGGACCCGGACCCGGACCCGGACCGCAGCCCGGCCCCGGCCCTGGGCCAGGCCCCAAACCTCCAGGCCCCGGACCGAAGCCACCCGGTCCAGGCCCCAACCAGCAGGGCCCCAACCAGGGCCCCAACCAGCAGGGTCCGAACCAGCAGGGCCCCAACCAGCAGGGCTCAGGCAAACAGGGTAATCAGCAGTCCGGACCATCTCAATAACGGACCGCCGGCATTAGCTCGCCGGGGACGGCTGGCAGTCAGGCCAGATAGCCGTCGGGGAGTTCCTGCAACATCTGTCGGACCATGCGGACCGCGTAGGTCGACGATCCACCGCCGACGATCAGCGCCGCGAAGGCCAGATCACCGCGGTAGCCGGCGAACCACGCGTGCGAGCCGCCGTCGAACTCGGCCTCGCCGGTCTTGCCGTACACCTCACCGATGCCGTCGATATCCTTCGCGGTGCCGTTGGTGACGACCAGTCGCATCATCGATCGCAGACCGTCGAGGGTCGCCGGATCCGCCGGCGGGTGGTCACCGGTCTCGGTCGTCGGCCGACCCACGATCAGGTGCGGTGTCGGCGTCGTGCCCGCCGCGACAGTCGCCGCCGCCAGCGCCATCCCGAACGGAGTGACCAGAACCTTGCCCTGGCCGAATCCGTCCTCGGTGCGCTCTGCGAGATTGACCGTCGCCGGCACGGTACCGGTGACGGTGGTCAGACCCTCGATGGTGTAGTCGGCACCGATGCCGTACTCCGATGCTGCGTCAGTCAGCGCACTCGGTGGCATCCGGCTCGCCAGTTCGGCGAATGTGGTGTTGCAGGAGTTAGCGAACGCCCTGGCCATCGGAACGGTGCCGAGATCGAACCTGTTGTAGTTCGGGATCGTGCGGTAGCCGATGTCGATCTCGCCCGGGCACCCCATCAGGGTGTTGGGCGTGGCCATATTGCGCTGTAGCGCCGCTCCGGCGGTGACGATCTTGAACGTCGACCCAGGCGGATACAGCCCGGTGGTGGCCGCCGGGCCATCGACATCGGCGGCGGCATTCTGTGCGACCGCCAGGATGTCCCCCGTCGACGGCTTGATCACCACGAGCATGGCTTTACGCCACTGTCCATCGACGGCGTTCTGGGCAGCGTTCTGTACCCCCCGATCGAGAGTGAGGGAGATCGACGGTGCCGGTTTGGCCGCGACCTCGGTGAGGACGTCGACATCGGAACTGTTCTTGTTGACGCTGACCACCCGCCAGCCGGCCTCGCCGTCGAGGTCGTCGATCACCGCCTTGCGCACCTCGGTGATGATGGCCGGTGCGAAGCGGTCGTTGGTGGGCAGCAGGTCGGCCTGCGGGGTGACGATGACGCCGGGCAGCCCGGCAAGCAACGGCGCCACCCGGTCGTGATCGGAGGGCCGCAGCGTGATCAGTTCCATGGGTCCGTTCGAGGAGCTGGCCTGCTCAGCCAGCCGCTGCGGGTTGAGAGTGTCGTCGAACTGATGCAGCACATCGGCGACCACGCGTGCGGTGGACATCAGGTTGGCGCCGGACTTCGCGGCATCAAGTTGGTAGTGGTACAGACTGCCCGGCACCAATACCTCGGTGCCACTCTGCTCATTAACCGAGGCCCGCCGCGGCGGATCAGCCCGCAGTTCGAAAGTTTGATTCTCGCCGAGCTTGGGGTGCAGGGCACTGGCGACCCAGCGGACCCGCCACTTTCCCTCGTCCCGGATCAGGTTCAGCACGCCGTCGTAGGTCCAGGTGCGATTTTTGGGCAGCTCCCAGGTGAAGCGGTAGTTCACGCTGCCGGTGTCCTCGGTGTAGCGCGAGCCGAGGATCTTGGCATCCAGATGAGTGGCCTGCAGGCCCGACCAGGCCTCATTCAACGCGGCGTGCGCATCGGTCGGCAGGTCGCTGAGTTGGGCGGCCGCCCCGGTGTCACCGCGGCCGAGGTCGGCGAAGAACTGCGCGGCAGCCGGCGCGGGCCCGTCCGGGCGCGGAGTGCACGCCGAGAGCGCTCCCGCTGCCGCCAGCGCCAGCACCGAGGCCAGGCCTGTGACGCGTGTTGCTCGTGAGGTGAAAGTTGCCATTGAGGCAGATGTTATGAGGCTGTGACCACTATCCGTCGGAGGCGCACCGCCCGACCAGTGCTGAGAGTGAACTTTTCCCGCCCATACCGCGGTCGGCGGGACAACGACTCAACGCTGCGGCGCAGAAAAACTCGACGTTGCGGCGCAGCATCTAGTCGAGCAGAACGGTCGCGAAGGTGCCGACCTCGCTGAAGCCCACCCGGGCGTAGGCGGCACGGGCGACGGAGTTGTAACCGTTGACGTACAGGCTCGCGATGCGACCCGTCTGGACCACGGCCGCCGAGATCGCCGCGGTTCCGGCCGTACCAAGACCGTGGCCACGCCATTCGGGGTGCACCCAGACGCCTTGAATCTGGCCGACCGCGGGCGACTGCGAACCAATTTCGGCTTTGAACACCACATGACCACGCTCGAAGCGGGCGAAGGCGCGTCCGGCCGTGATCAGGCCGGCCACCCGACGGCGGTAACCGCGCCCGCCGTCACCGGCCCGTGGATCCAGGCCGACCTCGCCGATGAACATGTCGATCGCAGCCACCAGGTAGGCGTCCAACTCGTCAATCCGTACCCGCCGAACGCCCGGGTCCACAGCGCATTGGGGTTGCGACCCCAGAGCTAGCAGGGGTTGGCGGTCACGCACATCGCGCGCCGGGCCCCAACCGTGCTGCAGCCGATCCCACATCGGCAACACCAGATGGGCGCGGCCGACCAGCGACGAGCAGCGGCGCGCCGTACTCAGGGCCCGATCGGCGAACGCCACGAGATCGTCGCGAGCGCCCCGAAGCGGGATCAGATTGGCTCCGGCGTAGCACAGCGAGTCCTCCGCATGCCGCCGCGTCCAGAGTTCACCCCCGATAGAGCCCGGATCGACGCCGTTGTCGGCCACCCGCGCGGCGACCATGCACGCGCCCACCGGATCGGCGGTCAGCACCCGGCTCACCGCGGCCGCATCGCGCACCACCGACACCCGGCGACCGTCAACCGAGCGAAGTAGTGGCGGTGCCGACATCATCGTTCTTTCTGCGGGTTCCACCCGCGGGGCCGGTTCTTTCTGGGGGTTTCACCCGCGGGGCCGTTGCTTGCTGCGGGTTTCACCCGCGAGCAGGTTGCCGCTTCAGCTTACGGTGACCACCGGCGAACCGCCCGCAGCCGTGTCCGTGCCGCGCAAGCCCTCGGCGATTCGCATGGCCTCTTCGATGAGTGTCTCGACGATCATGGACTCGGGCACAGTCTTGATCACCTCACCCTTGACGAAGATCTGACCCTTGCCATTGCCGGAGGCAACCCCGAGATCGGCCTCGCGCGCCTCGCCCGGCCCGTTGACGACGCAGCCCATCACCGCCACCCGCAGTGGCACGTCCAGACCCTCGAGACCCGCGCTGACCGCGTTTGCCAGGGTGTAGACGTCGACCTGCGCACGTCCGCACGACGGGCAGGACACGATCTCCAGTCCGCGCGGCCGCAGATTCAGCGATTCCAGGATCTGGTTGCCGACTTTGACCTCTTCGACCGGCGGTGCCGACAGCGACACCCGAATGGTGTCACCGATGCCGCGGGACAGCAGCGCTCCGAAGGCGACCGCCGACTTGATGGTGCCCTGGAAAGCGGGACCAGCCTCGGTGACACCGAGATGCAGAGGGTAGTCCGATTTTTGGGCCAGCAACTCATACGCCGCCACCATCACGACGGGGTCGTTGTGCTTGACGCTGATCTTGATATTGCCGAAGCCGTGTTCCTCGAAAAGCGAGGCCTCCCACAGCGCGGACTCGACGAGAGCCTCCGGAGTGGCCTTACCGAACTTCTCCATGAACCGCTTGTCCAGTGAGCCCGCATTGACCCCGATGCGGATCGGAATGCCTGCTGCGCCAGCGGCTTTGGCCACTTCGGCGACGCGGCCGTCGAACTCCTTGATGTTGCCCGGATTAACCCGAACAGCCGCACAACCGGCGTCGATCGCGGCGAAGATGTACTTCGGCTGGAAGTGGATGTCGGCGATCACCGGGATCTGACTCTTGCGGGCGATCTCGGCGAGGGCATCGGCGTCCTCTTGGCGCGGGCAGGCCACCCGGACCATGTCACAACCGGTGGCCGTCAGTTCGGCGATCTGCTGCAATGTGGCATTGATGTCATGGGTCTTAGTCGTGCACATCGATTGCACCGAGATCGGGTAGTCACTGCCCACCCCGACATCACGCACCATGAGTTGACGGGTCTTGCGCCTCGGCGCCAAAACCGGGACCGGCGGTGCCGGTATACCCAGACCAACTGACATCTGCGAATCTCCTACTGGAACAATCGAATCGGGTTGACCAGGTCTGCGGTCACGGTCAGCGCCATGTAGCCGACCACTACGGCGAGGATCACATAGGTGGCGGGCATCAACCTGGTGTAATCCACCGGGGCCGCAGGCAGCGCGCCGCGGATTGCGCGGAACATATTGCGGATCTTCTCGTAGATCGCTACGGCGATATGGCCGCCGTCGAAGGGCAGCAACGGCACCAGGTTGATCGCGCCCAGCACAAAGTTGAGTTGAGCCAGGAAGAACCAGAACGCCACCCACAGCCCGTGATCGACGGTGTCGCCACCGATGATGCTGGCGCCGACAACGCTGATCGGGGTCTCCGGGTCACGCTCCCCACCGCCGATCGCGTGCACCAGTGCCCCGACCTTGCTCGGGATCGCGGCCATCGACTTGCCCAACTGAACGGCCAGATCGCCGCTGAAGGCTAAGGTCCCCGGCACCGCCGACAGCGGGTTGTAGTGCGTAGGACCGAACTGCGCGGCGCCGATCCCGATCGAGCCGACGTCCGACGGTCCGGTTGCCTCGCCGCCGTCAGCGGGGGTGATCCAGCGCTTGGTGGTCGCCACGTCGACGATCGCATCGACGGTCGTCGTCTGTCCGTCTGCAGTGCGCTCAATGACAAACGCAGTGGGGCCCGAGGACTTTCGAACCTCGGTCACCATGTCCTCGAAGGTGCCCACCGGCGTTGCACCCACCTTGACCACAACGTCGCCGGCCTTGATACCGGCCAGCGCTGCCGGACCCGTTCCGGTGCACGTTCCGAGTTCGCCCCTGGTGAGCTCAGATTTGACACAGCTGGTTTCGCCGACGACCGCGGTGGTCGGCGGGTGCAGGTTGGGCAATCCCCAGACCAGGGCGATTCCGTAGACCAACACCAATCCGATGATGAAGTTCATGGCCGGTCCGGCGAACAGCACCGCGACCCGCTTCCAGGTCCGCTGTTTGTACATCGCGTAGGGCTCGTCCTCGGGCCGCAACGTGTCCACCGACGTCATGCCCGCGATATCGCAGAAGCCGCCGAGGGGAATCGCCTTGACCCCGTACTCGGTGGAGCCGAGTTTGTTGGGCCGCATCGTCGACCACAGCGTCGGCCCGAAGCCCACGAAGTAGCGACGCACCTTCATCCCGGTGGCCCGCGCGACCCACATGTGGCCGCATTCGTGCAGAGCCACCGAGACAAGAATGGCCAACGCGAAGAGCACGATCCCGATTACGAACATCATCGCTGTGGTGCGACCTCCTGTGCGGCGACGTCAATGGCGTCGTGGGCGCGTCGGCGAGCCCAGCGCTGGGCCTCGAGTACGTCCTCCACGGTAGCCGGTTCAGCCGACCACTGGTCGGCAGCGCCCAGGACGTCAGCGATTGTTCGCACAATCGCACCGAAACCGATACGTCCGGCCAGGAAGGCCGCGGCCGCCTCCTCGTTGGCGGCGTTGTAGACCGCGGTCATGCAACCACCGGTCTCCCCGGCCCGGCGAGCAAGGGCGACAGCCGGGAAGACCGCGTCGTCCAGGGGCTCGAAATCCCAGGTGGCCGCAGTGCGGAAGTCGCAGCCGGCAGCGGCGCCGGCGACCCGGTCCGGCCAGCCCAGCGCCAGCGATATCGGCAGTTTCATATCCGGCGGGCTGGCCTGGGCAATGGTGGAGCCATCGGTGAAGGTCACCATTGAATGCACGATCGACTGCGGGTGCACGACGACCTCAATGCGCTCGTAAGGAACGCCGAACAGCAGGTGGGTCTCGATCAGTTCCAGTCCCTTGTTCACCAGCGACGCGGAGTTCAGCGTGTTCATCGGCCCCATATTCCAGGTGGGGTGCGCACCGGCCTGCTCGGGCGTCACCGATTCCAGATCGGCGGCCGACCAGCCGCGAAACGGCCCACCGGAGGCGGTGAGTACCAGTTTGGCCACCTCGTCGGCACTGCCGGAGCGCAGGCACTGGGCCAGCGCGGAGTGCTCGGAGTCCACCGGGACGATCTGACCGGGCCGGGCCGCCCGCAGAACCAGCGGACCACCGGCTACCAGGGACTCCTTATTGGCCAGCGCCAGGCGTGCACCGCTGGCCAGCGCGGCCAGCGTGGGTTCGAGCCCGAGCGCACCGACCAGGGCGTTGAGCACCACGTCAGCCTCGGTGTTCTCCACCAGTCGGGTGGCGGCGTCGGGGCCGACGTGGGTGACCTCGCCGACATGCTGCGCAGCAGCCGGGTCGGCGACCGCAATGTTGGTGACGCCGGTGTCGGCGCGCTGACGGGCGAGCAGTTCGGGATTACCGCCGCCGGCCGCGAGGCCGACGACCGCGAAACGATCAGGATTGGCGGCGATCACCTCCAGCGCCTGGGTGCCGATCGACCCGGTACTGCCGAGGATCAGAACGCGCAGGCGGTTGGCGGGGCTCACCGGACCCATTGTGCCGCGCCGTCGGCCGGGACGCGGTGGGCGGACCTCATGGTTATAGGGTATGACCGTCGTCACACCAGCCCGTCCAGGTAACATCGTGCATCGAATGACAAATGCGGCCGCTGTTCGGCGTGTCGCCCATTACACGGATCCGGAGACCCAAAACATGATTGCTCAGCGTTCAGTGCTCACTGCCGCGGGTGTGGCGGCCATCGCGGCCCTGACCCTCTCGGGCTGTTCGACGGCCACCAAGGAGTCGGCGTCGTCGATGACCGATAAAGCCTCGTCGATGGCGAGTTCGGCCGGTTCTGCCGCCAGTTCGGTGTCCTCCTCGGTGATGGCGATGCCGGCTGCCGGCGACCCCGTGGGCGCGGGCTGCGCGGCCTACGCCACGGCTAACCCCTCCGGCCCGGGATCGGTCGCGGGCCTAGCCATGGATCCGGTCGCGACCGCCGCCGGCAACAGCCCGGTGCTGACCACGCTGGCGTCGGCGCTGTCGGGCAAGTTGAACCCGAACGTCAACCTGGTGGACACACTGAATAACGGGCAGTTCACGGTGTTCGCACCCACCGATGACGCGTTCGCCAAGATCGACGCGGCCACCATCGAGAAGCTCAAGACCGACTCGGCACTGCTGACCTCGATCCTGACCTACCACGTGGTGTCCGGTCAGGCCGACCCGACGCAGGTCGTCGGCGAGCACACCACCGTGCAGGGCGGTTCGCTGAAGGTGACCGGATCAGGCAACGACCTGATGGTCGGTGACGCCGGCGTCGTCTGCGGTGGTATCAAGACGGCCAACGCGACGCTGTACCTGATCGATACCGTCCTGATGCCGCCGGCCGCACCGGCGTCGTCCGAGGGTTCGTCAACGTCGATGCCGACCACCACGACGACGCCCTAGTCGCACTCGGGTCGGGAACTCTCCCGGCACCAGTTTTGCAGGACTGACAACAAAGAGGGCCGGCCGCGAAAGCGACCGGCCCTCTTTGCATGCGGGGCGACAAGGCAGCATGGGGGCATGCCATCGACACTGCTGTGGTTGCGCCGCGACCTGAGACTGCGCGATCTGCCGCCGCTGCTTGACGCCGCCGCCGACGACTCCGAGGTACTGGCCTGTTTCGTGCTCGACCCGCGATTGGAAGCAAACGCCGGTGCGCGCCGGCTGCAGTTCCTCGGCGACTCTCTGCGGGCACTCAACAGTGACCTCGGCGGCCGGTTGCTGATCACCCGCGGACGCCCCGAGGAACAGATCCCGAAGATCGCCGCGGCGATCGCCGCCAAATCCGTGCACATCTCCGCGGACTTCAGCCCGTTCGGGGTACGCCGCGATGCGACGGTGGTCGCAGCGCTGTCGGACGTCCCACTCGTCGCCAACGGATCGCCCTATCTGGTGTCGCCGGGGCGGGTGACCAAAGATGACGGCAGCCCCTACAAGGTATTCACCCCGTTCTTCCGGCGGTGGCGCGAGGTCGGCTGGCGCGCCCCCGCGCAGTCCGATCCTGCGGCGGTGACATGGATCAACCCCGACGGTGTCGCCGCACTCCCGCGCCGGGTCGAAGCACCGGATCCCGGTGCAACACTTGATATTCCCGCGGGCGAGGCCGCAGCACGACACCGATGGGCGGAATTTCTCACCGACGGCATCCACACTTACTCCACCGACCGCGACCGGCCGGACAAACCCGGAACAAGCCGGATGTCTGCCCACCTGAAGTACGGCACCATCCACCCGCGGACCATGTCGGCGGATCTCATTACCGGCGAACCCGGACCGGATGCGTACCTGCGTGAGTTGGCGTTTCGCGACTTCTACGCCTCGGTGCTGCACCAGTGGCCCCGCAGTGCGTGGCACAACTGGAACCCGAACTTCGACACCATCGAGATCGACACCGGACCACAGGCCGAGGCGGTCTTCGAGGCCTGGAAACAGGGCCGCACCGGCTACCCCATCGTCGACGCCGGGATGCGCCAACTTGCCGGGACCGGCTTCATGCACAACCGGGTCCGCATGATCGTCGCCTCATTTCTGGTCAAGGATCTGCACCTACCGTGGCAGTGGGGCGCGAGGTGGTTCCTTGATCAACTCGTCGACGCCGACATCGCGAGCAACCAGCACGGCTGGCAGTGGGCTGCGGGCACCGGAACCGATGCCGCGCCCTACTTCCGGGTGTTCAACCCGACCACCCAGGGCGAGAAGTTCGATCCCGACGGCGACTATGTGCGGCGCTGGGTGCCCGAACTCGCCGATGCCGCAGAGGTCCACAAACTCAAGGCGGGACGTCCCGCGGGGTACCCGGAGCCGATCGTGGACCACGGGACCGAACGCACCGAAGCGCTGCGGCGGTACGGGCTGATCCGCTGAGCCGGGTATGCCAGAATGACGACAGACACGAGTCGACAGGAGCCGCAATGGTCAACACCGAGGTGGAGCGTTATTCGGAGGTCGATACCGCAGACGTCCCGTCGGCGGCCTGGGGTTGGAGCAAGATCACCCCTCGCACCTGGTACGCGCTGGGAATCTTCATCGTCGTATTCCTGCTGGGCATGATGCACGGTAACCACGTCGGCCACGTGGAGAACTGGTTCCTGATCGCCTTCGCGGCGATCGTCGCGTTCGCGATCGTCCGCGACTGGGTCATGCGCCGGCGCGGCCAGCTTCGCTAACCTTCGGCGGCCAGCTGTCCACAGGCTCGGTCTGATCGCCTGAGCTCCAACTACCCGCCTTCGGCGGCCAGCTGTCCACAGGC
>Ga0209598_10000092_pt1 | contig 64367 bp, 53 predicted proteins | sample M_140807_EF_Meta_FD_187317 | JGI IMG/M metagenome (GOLD analysis project Ga0209598, IMG submission 187317) | Freshwater microbial communities from Lake Montjoie, Canada to study carbon cycling - M_140807_EF_MetaG (SPAdes) (version 2) | ecosystem: Environmental > Aquatic > Freshwater > Lake... | reverse complement strand
TACCCCCACGGGGAGTCGAACCCCGGTTTTCGGACTGAGAACCCGACGTCCTGGGCCACTAGACGATGGGGGCATTGGCACATCGAACTGTAAAGGTGTCGGATGGGGTGTCAAGCGAACTTGAGATGCCACCCGCAAACCCGCCGCAATCGGACCGCCTCTAGTCGCGGGGCGGCGGCGGGGCGAAGGGTGGTCGGTCCCAGAATGGCGGTGGATGCCCGCCGGGTGGATGCCCGTCTGGCGGATGGCCGCCGGGGGGTGGGAATGGAAAGCGTTCGTCCGGAGGGCCGCCGCGATGTCGGTAGTCTGGCGGCGGGCCATCGGCTTGCCGGTCTCGCGGTGGACGTCCCCGGGGCTGGCGGTCGCCGGGCTGACGCCCGCCCGACGGCTGCTCGCTCGGCTGCCGGTCCTCCTCCGGGCCCTCGCCACCGGGTCGATCTCCTGCCGGGCGGATGATCACGGGCCGGCGGAAGAGCGGCCGAATCCGGCCGATCGCAAACCCGGCCAGAAGCGCGGCCACGGCCGCCGCCGCGGTCGCCATCCAGAAGCGGCGGGATGACTCCCGCTCAACCTGCTCCCGCGAGATCACGTTTTGCAGCTGCATCGTCGCTTCCCGCATCTCGAGCGTCCGGCTGTGGGGCCGTTCCATCCGCGTCGCTGAAACCCTTCCGCCCACGAATGAGCCAGGCGGCCAGGCGGTTTCGCCATCCCAGCGCAGGGGCGAAGGCGTGTGCCGCGATTCCGGTGCCAGCGAGGCCTCGAATCCGCCCACCGCCTGGAGCAGTTCGACGGGCGTCTGGAACCGGTCCTGGGGCCGCTTCTCCAGCAGGCGATCGATGATCGAGCAGAGTCGGGACGGAAGATCGGCGCGGGCCTGGCCGAGGGGCAGCGGCGGCTCCTTGATGTGGGCCATCGCCACCGCGAGGCTCGTTCCGCCGGTGAACGGTGGCCGGCCGGCGAGCAGGTGGTAGACGGTCGCCCCGAGCGAGTAGAGATCGCTGCGGCCGTCGACCGTCTTGCCCTCGGCCTGCTCAGGGCTCATGTAGAGCGGCGTGCCGAGCGTCATTCCCGTCTGCGTCAGGTCGAGGCCGTCGGTGTCGGAGAGCACGCGGGCAAGTCCGAAGTCGGCCACCTTCACCTCGCCCGCCGAGGTCACGAGCAGGTTCTCGGGCTTGATGTCCCGGTGAACGATCCCCTGCTCCGCCGCCCGGCCGAGCGCCGAACCCACCTGGGCCAGCACGCTCGCCCCCTGGGCCGCATCGAGCGGTCCGCGGATGGCAAGCCAGGTCTTGAGCGTCGGCCCGGAGACATACTCCTCGGCCAGAAAGTGGATGCCATCGACGCAGGCCACCTCGTGAATCTGCACGATGTTGCCGTGCACGAGCGAGGCTGCCGCCCTGGCCTCCTGCTCGAACCGCTGCACGGCCGTCGCCTGGGAGGTGCCCGCGGCCCGCAGCACCTTCAATGCCACCCGGCGGCCGAGCGACTCCTGCTCGGCCAGATAGACGTCGGCCATCGCGCCACTTCCAAGCCCGCGCAGCAGCCTGTATCCTCCGAGCCTTCGCCCGGAGAGGTCACCATCGTCTGAGACCCTGGCGGATTCGCCGCTGTCCATGCGGTCGAGCGTATCAGCACCACGAGGACTTTTCATGCCCACGCCATCCGCCGCCGAATTGAAACAAGCCGCCAAGGACCTCGATCTCGCCGGGTTCGACTATGAACTCACGCTCGAGACGAGCAAGGGACCGATCCGGCTGGCCCTCGATTCGAAGTTGGCCCCAGGCCACGTCCGCAACATGGTGGCCCTCGCCCAGAGCGGCTTCTACGACGGCGGCTGCTTCCACCGGATCATCAAGGGCTTCATGATCCAGGGCGGCTGCCCGCAGGGCACCGGCACCGGTGGTCCCGGCTACACGATTCCCGCCGAGTTCAACTCCACTCGCCACGAACCGGGCGTGCTCTCGATGGCCCGCACGAGCGACCCAAACTCGGCCGGCAGCCAGTTCTTCATCTGCCTGGAGCAGGTGCCTCATCTCGACAACCAGTACACCGCCTTCGGCCGCACGGCCGACGCTGCGAGCCTCGAGGTTGTGAAGGCGATCGGCGGCGTCCGTACCGGCAGCAACGACCGGCCCGTCGAGCCGGTCACGATCACGAAGGCGACCGTTTCGAAGAAGCCCAGGTAGGATCTTTGTTCGCACGACGGGTTGTACGTCAGGCCGCGTCTTCACCCATTGTCCGCCGCCTGCCTCCGAAGATCGTCTTCAGGCCGAGGATCGCCATCGCGGCCCCTCCGGCGGCAGTCAGCATGGCCTGGCCGTTGGTGCGGACGTCGAGCAGTTCGCCGAGCGATGGGGGCTCGGCTACGGGAGCCTGCGGCTCGGCTGCGAACACCTGCGGCTGGACTGCGAATCCCGCTCCGGGGTCGAAGACCGGTGCCGGCGTCGCCCCCTCGGGCCAGGGCTGAGGCTCAGGGGAGCGGGTTGACCGCTGGATCACGTCGGGCAGGTCCCGTTCGCCGGCCGATGCCAGCCGTGTCCGCGTGGGGACTGCAGGGGTGCCGAGGCCCCTGTCGATGGCGGGCTGGGCTGAGAATTCGGCGATCGGGATTGGCTGGAACCCGCTCGACCCGACCTCGGACAGAAACGTCTTCAGGCGGATCGAGCAGCTGCCGATCGTGCGGCCGTCGTTCTGGCCGAAGAGCACGCCCGCCAGTTCACCCCTGGAGTTGAGGATCGGGCCGCCCGAGTCGCCCTGTCGGGCGGTGGCGGAGAGTTCCACGAACTCCGTCGGGTAGCCCGATCCCGGCGCGAGATAGGCGGTGCAGGGTCCGGTTTCGGCCCGGAACGGGCCGCGGCCGTAGCCGGCGATCGTGAGTGGCTCGCCGATCTCCGGCCGGGCGGCCGCGAGCGACACCGGCGTGGCCTTCGGCTTCCAGATCACGATCGCCGCCAGGTCCCAGGGCTCGTCCCAGCGGACGACGGTGCCCGCCGACTGAAAGCCGTCGGGAAACTGGACGAGCACGGCCGAGCGGCTGTCGCGGATCACGTGCCAGTTGGTGAGCACGAGCCCCTGCGACCGGTTGACGTCGACGAGCACGCCCGAGCCGAGCGAGGTGCCGGAGCTCTCGGGGGCCACGATCCGGGCCACGGCCGGGTGGGGCTGCTGTCCGTTGCCAACGTAATCGGCGAACTTCTCGGGCGACCAGGTCGCAGATCCCGGCGCCGGCCGACCCCAGCCCCAGAACGGATTTTGTCCCTGGGCGGGAATCGGAACCGCTGCCGCCGCGATCAGGAGCGAGGCCGCCAGGAGAATCGTTCCGCGTGTGTGGTGCATACGACGGATCTCCTGATGCGACCGCGGGTCATTGCGGCGAGCCGCGCATGGCCTGCCGCCGTGTTTCCCGGTCGATGATCCGACGCAGGAGTTCGCGGCGGAGCCGGAGCCGCTCCTGGTCGAACGAGGATGAGGATGGGATCGTGCGGGCCGGATCGACCAACAGGCTGCTGGATCGAATGACCATCGGAAGTGCCTCCTGCGAGGGTGCGAGCCGGCCGAACGCACCGAAAGAGAGGCATCGGCATCCACGGCAGCCGCCATGGAGCAGAAAATGTTCAGCCCGCGCAGACTCCGCAGTCGTCAGGATCGGCTGCCATCGGCCGGCTCGGGACCGCCGTCATGCCTGTCGTCTTTGACGATGAAGCCGCGGTCGCGGAGGCGGTCGCTGAGGGCGGCGATGTGATCCGGTCCGGAGGTCTCCACCGTCACCGCGACGCTGGCTGAAAACACTTCGGGTCCGGCGAACGTCCGCTCGTGGACGATCTCCTGCACGTTGGCCCCCGCCTCGGCGATGACGGCGGTGAGCGTGGCGATGCCGCCGGGTCGATCGGTGACCCAGGTCGTGAACCGCCAGCGGCGGCCGTCGACCGCCAGTCCGTGCCCGATCACCCGGTCGAGGATCGAGAGGTCGATGTTGCCGCCGCAGAGGGCGAGCACCACATTCCTGCCCGCGAGGTCGCCGGCTCCCTCGGCGAGCATCGCCGCCAGGGCCGTGGCCCCGGCCCCCTCGACGACGGTTTTTTCAAGTTCCAGGAGCCGCAGCACGGCCTGCGAGATCGCCTCCTCGCCGACGGTGACAACCCGGTCGACGAGCGGCGCGGCGATCGCGAACGAGGTGTCGCCCACCCTGCCGACGGCCAGTCCATCGGCCAGCGTCGGATGAATCGCCACCTGTTCCGGACGCCCGGCCGAGAGCGACGCGCTCAGGCTGCCCGCGGCCGCCGGTTCGACGGCGATGATCCTGATGCCGGGGCGGATCGCCTTGGCGGCCGTGGCCACGCCGGCGAGCAGGCCCGCGCCGCCGCAGGGGATCACGATCGCGTCGGCGTCGGGCACATCCTCGAGGATCTCGAGACCCATCGTCCCCTGCCCCGCGATCACCCGCAGGTCGTCGAATCCGTGAATCCGGTTGAGCCCGTCCCGTTCGGCGATCTCGATGGCCTTGCGGCGGGCGTCGTCGAATGTCGCGCCTTCGAGGATCACCCTGGCCCCGAGCCGGCGGCAGGTGGCCACCTTCACCAGCGGCGCAAACCGCGGCATCACCACGGTCACCGGGATGCCGAGCAGCCTGCCGTGGTAGGCGAGCCCGAGCGCGTGGTTTCCGGCCGATGCCGCCACCACGCCCCTCGCCCGTTGGGCATCGTCGAGCAGCAGCAGGGCGTTGCGGGCCCCGCGTTCCTTGAACGAGCCCGTCCGCTGCAGCAGGTCGAGCTTGCAGAAGATCCGGGCGCCGGTCAGCTCCGAGAGGGGAATGCTCGGCGGGCAGGGAGAGCGATAGATTCCGGAGCGGATCCGGTCGTGGGCGGCGCGGATGTCGGCCAGCGAGAGCATGCTCAGGTCACCCGCCTCGGCCGATGAAACGAACGCACGTCGATCCACTCCATGCCCGCCGCCTTGGCGGCGGCGATCCCGAGGTCGCTGTCCTCCCAGACGACGCACCGCTCCGGCCGGACGCCGAGCCGCCTGACCGCCTCCAGAAAGGGGTCCGGATCGGGCTTGTGGCGGGCGGTGTCCTCGCTGGCCACGATCGTGTCGAAGCAGTCGGCGATGCCGCAGTGGGCCAGGATCTGGCGGCAGATGTGCTGGTAGCCGCCGGTGACCACGGCCATCGGCACCCGGCCCCGGGAGCGGAGCACGACCTCCACGACCGGGTCGATCGGCAGGATCTCACCGAGCTGTCCGAGGAACGACTGCTCCTTGAGATGGGCCGCCTGGTCGATGTCGATCTCGATCCCCACCTCGCGGGCGAGCAGCGCCACGATTTCCCGCGACGGGCGGCCGCCGAGCGAGTAGAAGCGGTCCTCGTCGAAGACGATGCCGTGCATCTCCGTGACATGCCGCCAGGCCACGTAGTGGGCCGGCATCGTGTCGGCGAGGGTGCCGTCGCAGTCGAAGAGGAGCGCGTCCTGGTTTTGAAGCCGCCAGGGGGCCGCGGGGGGGTCTGCCATGCGGTCGGGTCCGGTCGTGCCGGTTTTTCGGTCGGGCGGCGGGAGTTCGAAGACCCGCGAACGTAACCTATGGTTGCCCTGGACGACAGGCCCTTCCCCCCCCGGGATTTCCCCATGCAGCTCCCCGCCATCGGCATCCGGCTCCGCATGCTCCTGCTCGGCCTGTTGCCGGCGATCCTGATCTTCGCCTCGGTTCTCTGGCTCTGTTTCGCACGAATGGAGTCGCTCCTGCTCAGCTTCGGCGAGGAACTGCTCGTCGATCGGGCGAAAATGATCGCCAGCGAGATCGACCGCTCGTCGCTGGAGGCCGTGACCGCGGCGAAGGTGATGGCCTTTGCGGCCGAGGAGGGATTTTTCGGCAGCCGTGGGGAATCGCTCGCCTTCACGAGGAAGGTGCTGCAGAACTACCCGCAGTTCATCGCCACGTACTATGGCTACGAGCCCGACGCCGACGGCGGTGATGCGGCGGCCGCCAAGGCTGCCGGCGGCAGTGGTCCCGGGAGCCTGCCCCGAGAGGCGCTCGACCCCGCCGGCCGATTCATTCCCTACTGGGTCCGTTCCGCCGCCGACCGCTCGAAGATCGAACTCCGGCCGCTGACGCTTCTGGAAGGCCTCTACTACGAGGGTTGCCGGAAACGGTTTCTCGACGCCTCAGTGAGCGACAAATCGATGGTCAGCGAGCCCTACGACTACGAGGGCATGCTGATGGTGGAGGACACCTACCCGATCTCGGTCGACGGCGAGTTCAAGGGGGTCGCCGGCGCCGACCGGTCGCTCGAACAGCTGCTGCGAAACATCGAGGCGATCAAGCAACAGCTGCGGCTCGCCGACTGGAACGTGGAGATCTTCCTGGTCAGCCGGCTCGGCCGGGTGGTGGCCTCGACGGTCAGGGCCGTCGAGATGGGCACGAAGCAGGTCGAAGACACCCCCTACGCGAAGATCTTCGACGAATTCCAGACCGCAGCGACCACGTCGAAGGTGGTCCGCCACCCCGATCCGCTGACCGGCGCCCCCTCGCTCTACGCGGCGGCGAGGGTGCCGACCGGTTCCTGGACCGTCGTCATGCAGACGCCCAGAAAAGACATCGTCGGCCGCGTCCGCGGCCCGCTCGTCACTGCGGCAGGCCTGGCCGCCACGGGCCTGGCCGGTGTGCTCGCCCTGCTTGGCTGGCTGGCCAGCCAGTTGACATCGCGGATCGGCACCGCGGTTGCGGCCTCCCGTCGGGTGGCCCTCGGCGACCTGACCGGCTCGGTCGACATGCGTGGCGGCGACGAGACCGGGCAGCTGCTCCGCGACATCGGCAGCATGACCTCGAGCCTGCGGGAGATCGTCTCCCAGGTGAAGCGGACGAGCGTCGATCTCAACGCCACCGCGACCGAGCTTGCGGCGGCCGGCCGCCAGCAGGAGCATGCCATCCATTCGCTCGGGGCGAGTACGAGCGAGGCGGCGGTGGCCAGCCGGCAGATCGCCGTCACCGGTCAGGAACTGCTCGGCACGATGGACGAGGTGGCCGAGGTGGCGGCGGAGACCGCGAGCGTGGCCGACGCCGGCCGCGAGGGGCTCGCCGGCATCGGTGCCACGATGACGCACCTCGAGCAGACGACCGCCGCATTCGCCGACCGCCTTTCCGCGATCCGGCAGCGGGCCGAGGACATCAACATGGTGATCACCACCATCACGAAGGTCGCCGACCAGACCAACCTACTTTCGATCAACGCCGCGATCGAGGCGGAGAAGGCGGGCGAATACGGCCAGGGATTCATCGTGGTCGCCCGCGAGATCCGCCGGCTCGCCGACCAGACCGCCGTCGCCACGCTCGACATCGAGCGGCTCGTGGAGCAGATGCAGCAGGCCGTGACTGCGGGCGTGACGGAGATGGGGCGGTTTGCGGAGGAGGTGAAGACGGGCGTGGAGCGGGTCAACGGAATCAGCGGCCAGTTCTCCGACGTGATCGACAAGGTGCAGGGGCTGACCGGCCGGTTCGAGCATGTGAACCAGGGGATGAAGGCCCAGGCCTCCGGTGCCGCCCAGATCACCGAGGCCCTGATGACGCTCACCGACGGCTCGCGGGCCGCGGCCGAGGCGCTCAGGGAGTTCAAGGATGCCTCGCACCACATGGCCCACTGCGTGGGCGGACTGACCGAAACCGTGAGCCGGTTCAAGGTCGAGTAGGCCGGGGTTCCGGCTGTCCGGGAAGCCTGCGGGGGCTGCGAAGAGTGGTTCGTTTTCGCGACTTCTCGCGGTCCCGCTGTTTCTTCCGATTCCGGCCCCTCTGCCGGAAATTCTCATGCTGCCGACGGCGTCGAGTCGATCACTCCTGACGATCGTGCCGGTTTTTCGGCGTGGGGACTTCCCCGCCCGCTGGACCAAGCAACGTCAGGACAGCGCATGAAGATGAGCCGATACGCCGCACAGAGTCAGGGCAGAAAGCGTGCGGTCGCACGCCTGCGATCGATCCGGCAACGGGTGTCGGAATGGCGGCAGCATGCCCGCCGTGCCGCGACCCTGGCGGTGATCGCCGCGGGGATCACCGCAGCCCCGTCGTCCGCCATGGCCCAGATGGGTCAGGCGGCGATGGCTCCGGCGGGCGGGATCGTCAACGGAGCCGTCCAGCGGTTTCAGGATCTGAGCGAGAACGGCCCGGGCTACACCTACTACGGAATCAACGCGGCCGATCGCGGCCTCGGCTACCGTGGGAGCTACTTCACCGTCGGCGGCTTCATCCCGATGCTCGAGGACGACCTCGGCGGCTTCTGGGCGGCCGATCTCCGCGGCCACCTCTCGAATTACGGCGGCTTCTTCTCGAACCTGGGAGCCGTCCGCAAGCAGTTCCTCGGCGGCACACTCCTCGGTGTGGGCGTCTACTGGGACTACGACGGCGATCAAAACCAGTACTCGACCGTCACGATCCCCTACACCACGACCTCCTTCGCCGGCGGCCAGAGCTACAACCAGGTCGGCGTCTCGGGCGAGTGGCTGACCGATTTCGGCAACCTGCGGAGCAACGGCTACATCCCCGTCGGCTCCACGGCCCAGCTCACCGGCCCGTTCGTCGACAACGTCATGCTCTGCCAGAACGGCATCAACGCCGCCCTCGGCGGTGCGGATCTCGAGGTCGGCGCCTACATCCCCGGCCTCGCCGACTGGGCCGGCATGGTGAGCGTCGGCGGCTATGCCTACGGCAACACCCGCTACTCGTTTCCCAATGGCACCGCGGCCGTGCCCTGGTTCGGCGGCGTCTACACCCGGCTCGATCTGACGCTGATCAAGAACTGGGACTTCTCGCTGCAGTACAACAACGACAGCTACTTCGACTCGACGGGCTTCGCCCGGCTGACCTACCGGATGGGGGGCAGCCGCCGCCGCAACGTGCCCGACCAGATGGAGCAGCCGATGATGCGAAACGAGCACATCGTCCGCGCCTATCAGGCACCCATCGTGGCCACGAACCCCGACAACGGCGGTGCCGTCTGGCGGGTGTTCCACGTCGACAACACCGCCGTCAGCGGCGGCAACGGCTCGGCCGCCTCGCCGTTCACGTCGCTCGCCCAGGCCGAGGCGGCGGCGACGAGCCCCTACGACATCGTCTACGTCCACGCCGGCACGAGCACGACCGCAAATCCTTACCTCACGCCTGTGGCGGGCTACGAGTTCCAGGCTGCCAACCAATACCTCGTCGGTCAGGGCAGCACGCTCGCGATCCCCACGGTGACCTGCGGCGACAAGCAGTTCTTCGCCAGCAACAACAGTTCCATCTATCCGGTGATCAGCAATCCGATCGGCCCGGCGATCGTGATGTCGCAGCCTGGCAGCACCGTCAGCCACTTCCAGATCACCGGCTCCCCGCTGGGCATCTCGGACGGCGGCGGGTTCGCGTTGCCGGGAACGGCCACGGCCTCCGACATCGTCATCGTGGGCACAAGCGGGGCGCTCCAGCGGGGCGTCGAGATCGCCAATTCGACCGGCACCTTCAACCTCGACAAGATGCAGTTCACGGGGCTGACGGCCGACGGCATCGTGGTTTCCGCCGACAATGGCGACGTCAACATCACCAATTCGAAGTTGACCGACACGGTCGGATCGGCCGTTCGTGTGTCGGGGGCAAACGCCAATGTCAGCATCGCCAAAACGAGCATCGTCGGAAGCGTAGGCACGGCGGTTCGCGCCGGCGGGGCCGGCTCGGCGATCGTCCTGACCAGTTCCACGATCACCGACACGATCGGTGACGCCGTCGTCGCCAGCGGATCTTCCTCGACAGTCACTGCCAACTCGATGGCGATTCTCCGCAGCGATGGCTCCGCCTTCGTGGCCTCGGGGGCCGATTCGCTCATCAAGGCCTCGAAGACACTGGTCACGACCACGGGGAGCAGCGGCGCTCTGGTGTCGGGGTCTGGGGCTGCCGTCTCGCTGGTTCAGACGAAGATCGTGGGCGCGGGGGTCCACGGTGCCTTCGTGACGGGAACGAACGCCAGGCTGTATCTCTCCGGAAGCTCTTCGATCAGCGGTTCAGGATTCGACGGGATTCGGGTTCAGGGCGCGGATCAGACCGTTCTCGTTCAGGACTCACGAATCCTGGGCTCCTCCGCAAACGGCGTCACGGTCAACGCAAACTCGGCAAGCACGGCCACGCAGGTCAGCCTGTTGCGGTCGAGCATAGAAAGGTCTGGAGGCATCGGCGTTTACGCGACGGGGGTCAACGGCCCGACCGAGGTCGTCCAGATCTTCGGAACCCGGATTAGCAACGCCGGCGTGGGCGTTTCCGGCGTGAGCAGCAACATCGACATCGGCCGCGACCCGACAGTTCCGAGCGGGCTGATTTCGTCGATCACGAACGCGGGCTCCTTCGGTGTCACCGTGGAGGGGAATGCGCTCGTCCGGGTGGCCGACACGACGATCTCTGGCGTCGATGTCGGCATCGACGCCACGAACGCGGTCGCAGGCAGCCTGACCCAGCTCACCGCAACGAACAATCGGATCACTTCCACCACCGAAGGAATCCAGATCGTGGCGAACAACGGCACGACAACCGTGCCTCGAACAGAGGTGACCGCCGACATCGCCAGCAATCGAATCACGACGAGTGGTTCCACTGCGGGAATCAGCCTGACGACGCTCAATCCGACGGCGGCGCCGGCCCCCCCGGCATATGCGATCGGAATCGCCAACGCCACCGATGCCACCGAACTTGGTGCGGTCAACTTCAACACCACCGTGACTCAGACGCCTGTTCCCAGTCAGGTTGCCTGGCTTCCGCTTTTTGCAACGCCACCGCTGCCAGCACCGGCACCACCTCCGAACCGCGTCGTCCCCTCGCCTCCCTGACGCCTGGGCCGCAGCCTGAAGACCCGCCGTTCATCAGTTCCGACACGTTCTCACACCCCTACGCCAGACCATGCGACTTTCGAGCACCCACGTCCGGCTGACACTGGCGATCGCGATCCTGATCGTCGCCTCCGCCGGCACCGTGCAGGCCCAGTTCGGGCAGACGGCCATGGCCCCCTCGGGCGGCCTCGTCAACGGCGCCGTGGCGAGGTTTGCCGAGCTCGATGCCAACGGCCCGGGCTGGATGTACTGGGGCATCAATGCCGCCGACCGGGGTCTCGGCTACAACGGCAGCTACATGACGCTCGGCGGGTTCATCCCGATGTCGGAGGACGACCTGGGCGGCTTCTGGTCGGCCGATCTCCGCAGCCATCTTTCGGTCTACGGCGGGTTCTTCTCCAACGTCGGCCTCGTCCGCAAGCAGTTCATGGGGGGCACGATCCTCGGCGTCGGCGTCTACTGGGACTATGACGGCGATCTCAACCAGTATCCCACCGCCGGCACGCTCGGCACCGGGCCCTATGGCCAGTTTGGCCATGCCTACAACCAGATCGGCGTCAGCGGCGAGTGGCTCACCGACTTCGGCAACCTGCGAAGCAACGGCTACATCCCCGTCGGCACGACCGCCTCCACACTCGGCGCCCCGGGCAGCCCGTTCACGAGCAACTATCTCCTCTGTCAGTACGGCCTCGACGCCGCCCTCACCGGTGCCGACCTCGAAGTCGGCGCCTACATCCCCGGCCTTGCCGACTGGGCCGGCATGATCAGCGTCGGCGGGTATGCCCTCGGCAACTCGCGCTACGACTGGTCGGCGGGAACGAAGGCCGGTCAGGATGTCGTGCCCTGGTTCGGCGGCGTCTACACCCGGCTCGATCTGACGCTGATCAAGAACTGGGACTTCTCGCTGCAATACAACAACGACAGCTACTTCGACTCGACCGGCTTCGCCCGGCTGACCTACCGGATGGGGGGCAGCCGCCGCCGCAACGTGCCCGACCAGATCGAGCAGCCGATGATGCGGAACGAGCACATCGTCCGCGCCCACCAGACTCCGGTCGTGGCCTACAACCCTGCGACGAGCGCGGCCTACCGGGTGATTCACGTCGACAGTTCCGCCGCCGCGCTCGGCAACGGCACCGCCCAGGCACCGGTGCGGACGCTGGCCGCCGCCCAGACCCTTGCCACGAACCCCTACGACATCGTCTACGTCCACACCGGAAACAGCGCCACCACGCCCTATGCCGCGAACGATTGGACCTTCGGCAATGTCAATCAGTTCCTGATCGGCGAGGGCTCGACGCTCGCCCTGAACACCTCGACCTGCGGCTACAAGCAGTTCTTCACCTCGCCGACGTCGACCCGGCCGATCCTCGAATCGACGGGAGCGAACGCCGCGGTCATTCTTGGAAACGGTTCCGTCGTCGATCATTTCGAGATCGAAGCCACTTCGCTCAGCCTGGCGGGCATCGGAGCCACCAACCTCACGTTGACGCCGGTCACGACCGCCAGCGTCAACGATGTGCTGATTTCCAACGTGGCCGGCAATACCGCCGTCGGCCTCAACAACGTTGCCAGTGGAGCGACGGTCAACTTCACCAACATGCTCGTCCAGAACCAGGGCACGGGCCTTTCTGTCACAGGGGGCGGGGCGACCGTCAACTTCCAGGGCACGATCACGGGCACGAGCGCTGCGGGCAACGCGGTCTTCATTGATTCCCTCACGAACGGCACGGTGAACGTCAACACCACGACGAACACCCTCAATACCGGGTTGGCCCGCAACACGGCACTTACACAGCAGCTGGTGATCCAGGACGTGGGATCGGCGGCGACGGCGGCGATCGTCGTCTCGAACAATATCGGTTCGACGATCAGCGTCGGTCAGGCCCGGATCGCCACGCCGACCCAGCAGGGCGTTCAGGTGACCAGCAATACGGGGCCGGCCAGTGTCGTGACGTTCACGAACCTGAATGTCGTGGGCGCCACCGAGGAGGCCTTCAACAGTTCGGCCAACCAAGGCACGCTCCAGATCAACGGCCGCAGCTCGCTCGCCTCGTTGTCGACGAGCCTCGGAGCCTTCACGGGCGACGAAGCCGGCGCAACCTACGACATCTCCTTGGAATCGGTGGCCTCTGCGAATACGACGGCGTCGCCGGGCGTCGCCGCGGTCAATCTCGCCGGCACGACGGTCGGCGCGTTCGACATCAACGACACGTTTCTGGTGGGCGGGGCTTCCGGAACCGTGGCCGCCAACGTGACGAACACCACGACCGGGCCGGTGACCGTGACCGTGCCCACGCCTTGAGCCCGCCCCCGGATCTCCTCCCCCGAGAGCCTGACGGTGTTTCTGGCCGGGCAGGTTTGGGATGGGTGGCCAAATCCTTGCCCGTGGCCGTGCCGACAAGTAGCCTAGAGGCGTCCGAAGGGCACGTTGGGGGGCGGTCATCTCCCGGTGTCTGCCCGGGGTTCAGTCTCATCGTGGAGCCGCATCGATGCGTCGTCGTCCAGCCCGTTCACGGTCTGCCAATCTCCCGTTCCGGGCTGGATTCCAACCGGAACCGCTCGAACGTCGCGACTGCCCGGCCGTCGTCACGATCTCAGCCGCTGCCGATCATGTGGACGAGGAGACCGCCTCGACAACGTTCGAGGTCAGGCTGTCGGAACCGGCGGCCAGTCAAATGTCGGTGGGGTATCTCGGGCTTGGGACCGCAGGCGGAGCCGATTACCGGCTCTCGATCGGATCCAGGCAGATGCCGAGGCGATCGGGGGAGATCGTCTTTGGGCCGGGCGAGTCGGTGAAGACGGTCACCATGACCCTCGCGAACGACACGCTCCGCGAGGGGGATGAGACGGCCACGCTGCTGCTCTACAGGCCGAAGGGCTGCACGCTCGGCGAAGAGCGATCGGCGACGGTCACGATCAGCGACGACGACAGCTACACAGCGTCGATCGTCCCGCTCGCCGGGCCCGACGAAAACCGACTCCAGCCGGGCGATCGGGTGCCGTTTCTGCTGCAGCTCTCCTCGCCGGCGACCCGCACCGAGGTGTTCACGATCAGGACCAGTGACGGCACGGCGGTCGGCCGCGAAGACTACAGCCCCTTACGAAAGATCCAGGTCGTGCTGCTCCCCGGGCAGAGCGAGAAGCAGTTCTGGGTGCGGGCAACGCCGCAGGATGTGGCCCGGGCCAACGACGAGTTTTTCTTCATCAAGGCCGAGCCGAGATCCCGGGACTTCCCTCCCGTCGAGTGGCGCGGGGCGTGGGTCGTCGGCGCAGCTCCGGCCGAAAAGCCCGAACTCACGCTGGCCGATGCCGATGTGCCGACCGAGGCCGACAAGAGCCGGATCGCCACGTTCACGCTGACGCTTTCGGCGCCCTCGCCCGATCCAGTGAGCCTGATCGTGAATACCCGGGATCTCGATCTCACCGGTGCAGCCAGGGCGGCGAATGGTGATTACGTCGCGATCGTCAACCGTGAGTACGTGATTGCCCCAGGCAAACTGACGCAGACGATCGAGGTCGAGCTGTCAACCGATACGATCAAGGGTCTGCGGGCCGCAGACGATGGCAGCGTGTTTCAGATCGTGGTTTCGAACCTGACCGCGAATGCCGTTGTTTCCGGTCCTGCATCTGCGACCGCGAGGTTTTCCCCGTTCCGGATCGAGGTCTCCTTTCCTGATTCCTCCCTCACGCCGACCCAGCGGGAGGTGTTCGTTGCTGCGGCCCGCCACTGGTCGCGGGTGATCACCAGCGATTTGGCCAACATCGACGGGATCGACGACCTGCGGATCACGGCCACGGGCGTTGCGATCGACGGCGCCTACGGAATTCTCGGTCAGGCCGGTCCAAGAGATATCCGCCCCAATACGGATGGCCAGCAGTATGCCGGATCCGACAACGACGGCCTGCCTTACACCGGCGCCATGCAGTTTGACACTGCCGACCTTTCATGGATGGAGCAGCAGCAAACGCTCGAAAGCGTGATCACCCACGAGATGGGGCATGTGATCGGCATTGGCACGCTCTGGACCCGATTCATCCGGAATGCGGGAACGGCTACGGTCAACTACGTCGGAGCGAACGCTCTTCGGGAGTATCGATCGCTGAAAAACGACCAGACTGTGACGAGCATTCCCGTTGAGAACGTCGGGGGTAGTGGTTCCGTCGATAGCCATTGGCGGGAGAGTGTTTTCGATACGGAACTCATGACGAGCGTCGCTGAACGGCCCGGCGTGGAGATGCCGATCAGCCGGATGACCGTCGGGGCCCTGCAGGATATCGGCTACACTGTGAACTACGCCAAGGCCGAACCCTACACGCTCCCCCGGGCGGGTCTCGTGGCCGCACAGGCCGCCCAGAGTGCCGCCGCCCGATCGCGGCCGGTTGCCGCCGATCGCACCTCAGCGGCCTTGCTGCCGCGGATGATCCCGATGCTGGCCGCCCAGGCGGCTGCCAGTCTGGATGCGGTCCAGCCGACGGCCTCGGCGTTCGCCGCAGTCGGCCAGACCCAGCCGCAGAAGCCCGCCATCCGGGCAGCCCTCTTCGCCCGAATCGGCTGATGCGTCTCGGCTGATCATTTCAGGAGACCGTCACGGAGCCGCCGCAGCGGATCGTCCCTGCAGCGAGGCAGCGGGTGTTGATCGCCAGCCGGTAGGCGTGGTTCCAGCCGCTCGTGTCGACGTCGTCCCGCAGGCCGCGGCTGCGGCGGGCCTCGAAGGCGTCGCGGAAGTGGCTGGTGATGGCGCCGGTCAGGCTGTCGCGGCTCGGCACGACGCACCGCCGGCAGACGTTCGTGGCCTTGAAACTGGCCTCGCCGATCGAAAACTCCCGCGGTTCCGGGGGCGGCAGGTTTGCATACGGATCGGCCGGCAGATCGGCCGGCAGAACTGCGAGCGACGGGGCGAGGTGCGGCCGGGTCGGGCTGGCGAGCGTGTCCTCCCAGAAGGGGTCGCAGCCGCCGACCTCGAGATTGGTCCTGAATCGGCGCCGGCTCTCGGCAAGGTCGAACCCGAACCAGCGGGCCACCTCCACGAGTGTGGCGGTGGAGATGAGGGTCGGCCCCGGGGCGTCGCGGTCGTCGGGAAAGCCGCCGTCGAGCCGCTCCTCCAGCAGCAGATCGATACCGAAGGCCTCGGAGAGCCAGCCGCAGGGCCCGTCGCGGCCGGGCAGGAGATGAAACGATCCGGGCCGGAGCGAGCCGAGCCGTTCGATCCCCGGGATCGCGTTCGCCGCGATGGCGGCGGGATCGACATCGAGCGACACGAGCCGCTCGTCGAGGGCAAACTCCGCCCGGATCGCCGTAAAGAGCGGCGAACGCTTGGCGTTCATCACCTTGCCCTCCATGTCGACCAGCCGCCAGCGACGGTCGTGTTCGAGTCCGCCCGACGGCAGCAGGCGGGCCTCGGCCACCTCGACGCCGTCGAGGCTCTTCAGGGGATAGAGCGTGATCAGGTCGAGCCTGGGCATGCCCGAATGTATCACGCTGTTGCGCCAGGCCTGGAAGGCCGGGTGAACACCAGCCGGCGGAGGCCGGCAAGGCAAACATGGACCGGAGGTCCATGTTTGCCTACATTCGGAAGTTGAAGGTCTGCCAGACGAGCCGCAGGATCCACTGGCCGACGGTGCGGCTGCCGACCTTGATCCGGGCCGTGCCCCGCATGCCGGGCGTGAGCACGGCCTCGGTGTCGTCGAGGGCCATCATCGCCTCGTAGCTCGTCGAGATCGGCATCTCGCGCCCCGATTCGTCGGTCTCGGTCGGCACCTGTCCCCCCGCCTTGACGCTCATCCGCTCGGAGCCGCTCTCGAGGTGGGTCTCGGCGATCTCCGCCACCGTGCCGGAGAAGGTCTGCCAGGGGAAGGAGTCGAGCTTGAGGTCGACCTGCTGCCCGCGGGAGATGAACTCCACCTCCGATTGGTCGACCACCATCACCGCCTCGAACTGCTCCGGCTCCCCCACCATGCAGAGCACGGTTCCCTCGGTGAACGTCGCCCCGAGATTCTTCTCGTCGAGCGCGTGGCCACTCCACTGCGGCAGCCGGCCCGAGCCGTCCTTGGGGGGCTCGACGCCCGCCGGCGGCAGCACGAGTCCGTCCCGCGGGGCCACGAGCACCAGATCGGACCGGTCCTTGCGTTTCTTCTCCAGCTGCTCCTCGACGCTCTTCAGCGACTCCTCGACCGTGCCGATCTCGAGGCCGGCGGCCGGATCGCTGAACCGCTCACGCTCGAGGCTGTTGAGCCGGGCCCGCGACTGGGCCGCCTTCCCCTCGAGGTCGGCGATCTCGAGGTCGAGGTCGATGCTCGAAAGCCGGGCCAGTTCTGCTCCCCGCTTCACGATCGAGCCGGGCTTCACCGCCAGGCTCTCGAGCCGCCCCGGCACCGTCACGTAGACCGTCTCCTCGCCCCGGGGCCGCAGCTCGGCCCCGCACCAGACCCGTTGCGGCAGCGGGATCAGCGCGATCGCCGCGGCGACCGCGGTCGCCGCGAGGGTCGTGAGCACGAGATTCAGCGTCTTCACTTCGTCGCGCCTCCCTGGCACGTTGAGAAACTTGATCATCCCCTGCACCGGCCTGACCACCAAGCCCCAGAGCGCCGCCCCGGCGAGGATCTGCCCGAGCACCTCGAGCCGGTACGGTTTGAACACGCTCCAGACGAAGAGAAAGATCGAGAGCGAGACGAACCAGCCATAGAGGCTCGACGCCACGGCATAGAGGGCGAACAGGCCGCGGTTTCGCTGCGGCAGGAACGGATCCTCCGGCTGCTTGATCCCCAGGCACCACAGAGAGGCCAGCCGGCCGAGGATCGTCGTCGCCTTCTGTCGCAGGTTGGGGATCTCGAGGACGTCGGAGAGGATGTAGTAGCCGTCGTACCGCAGCAGCGGGTTGGCGTTGAAGAGGATCGTCGACACGCTGGAGACGAACATCACGTCGAGGCAGAGCTGGTTGAAGATCCCGGGATGGGAGTTCCACCAGAGGAAGGTGGCGATCGAGGCGATGATCACCTCGACGTACATCCCCGCCGCCCCGATCGCCGCCCGCTTCCACTTGTTGGGGAGCATCCAGCTGTCAGACACGTCGCAGTAGAGGCAGGGGGTGAAGACGAGCAGCATCATCCCCATCTCGTGGCACTCGCCGCCGTAATGCTTGCAGGAGAGGCCGTGGCCAAACTCGTGGAGGACCTTCGTCACCGCCAGGGCGGCGGCGAGGTAGAGCCAGTTGCCCGAGGCGAAGAACTGGTGGAACTCGGGCAGCTTGGAGCGGAAGACGTCGAAGTTGACGAGCACGAGCAGCAACGCGCTCGACACGAAGACCATCATCGCCACGATCGCCGGGGCCGAGAACAGCCAGCCGAACCAGGGATCGAGCCGTTCCAGCAGCCGGTCGGGATCGATGCCGCGGAACCGCATCGACATGATGTTCGACAGCCAGGCCATCCACTGCTTCCAGATCCGCTGCCGCCGCCGCTCGAAGAGCTGTGGCCCCTGCCCCGGCCGGTCGCCGATCACCAGCCCGCTGCGGTGGAGCGTGGCGATGAACCGGGAGAGCTCCTCGAGCGTGATCCGCCGCGGGGGAAACTTCGCCTCGAACTGGTCCTTGAGCGTCTCCAGGCTCGTTTTTCCGTCGAGCATGTCGAGCAGCGCGTATTCCTCGGGCCGAAAGCGGAAGTAGGAGAGCGAGATCGGATCCTTGACCACCCACCAGGCCTGTCCCTGATAGACCTGCCGGTTGGTGACCAGATCGCCCCGCCGGCGGAGCCCCACCGGGCGGGTCGTGCTCGAACGGAAGGCGTCTGACGCGGTCGACATGGCGTGGACCGAACAGGCTGCAAGCCCGTCTACCTGGAGTGGATCGTCATCGAGGCGGTCTGACCGGCCCGCAGCAGCCATTCCCCCGACGCCGCCTTGCGGTTGGGCACCTCGGCGAAGACCCGATAGTCGCCGCCGCTCTCGACCAGCGGGCTGACGAAGACGATCTTCCCCTCGAACCGTTCGCGGCGGTCGTTGGCCAGCCGGACCTCGACGGTCACGGGCCGCCCGCGGATCTCCTCGGGGTCGTACTTGGCGGCGTCGACGTAGCCCTCGACCCGGAGCCTGTCGGTGCGGACGAGGTGGGCCAGCGGCTCGCCGAGCTGCATCCACTCCCCCTGGTGCCGGAGCACGTCCACCACGACCCCGTCGAGTGGCGACGTGATCAGCCGGCGTTTGATGTTGATCTCGGCAGTCTGCACCTCGACCTGCTTGGAGAGGGCGGCGAGCTTGGAGAGGCTCTGCTCCAACTGGGCCTGCTCGATCTGGAGCTCGCTCTTCTGTTCGTTGAGCTTGAGCCGCTCCCGCTCCACCTCGGTGACACTGCCCGGCACTTTCGTGTGGGATTCCTTGGCCTTGTTTGATTCGGCCTCCGCCACCCGCTCGGCCGCAACCGCGTAGCGGATGTCGACGTCGCTTTCCGACTTCGCAAAGGCCTGCTCGTATTCGGCCTGGGCCTTCCGCTTCTCCATCTGGGGCTGGTCGTCGTCGATCTTGGCGATCGCCTGGCCCGCCGTGACGGTGTCGCCCGGCTTGACCGTGACCTCGACCAGCAGGCCGGCCTCGCCCGCCGAGACCTTCGCCTCCTCGACGAGCGAGACGAGGCAGCGTTCGAGGACGGGCTCGGGCTTGACGGTCGGCTGCTGGGCCGCGGCCGGTGCTGCGAGCAGGAGGACGGCCAGGATCAGGCGGGGGATCGGGCCTGCACTGAAGAGATGACGGAACGACGGCATCGACGGGCTCCTACCAGAGTCGGAACAGGATCTGCGACTGAATGAATGAAAGCACGTCGTGAAACCAGACGTAGCCCAGCGGACGCCTGCCGCAGTTGATTCTCGCGGTGACGCTCGCCCCGGCCCCGAGCTCCTCCTTCTCGTGCCGCTGCGGGTCGATCGTCACCCTGACGAGCACGGTGTTGCCCTGCTCGCCGCGGACCTCCGCCTGCTCGTGGATTTCCTTGACGGTGCCCCGGTGCCGGGTTCCCGGATCGGTGGCGACGATGTAATCGACCTCCAGATCGCGTCCCGCCCGCTTCGCCTCGGCCGCGGCCCGGTTCACGTGACCGAGCCGGTCGTCGGGCATGTGGATCTCGAGTTCCCAGGGGCCGGTCTTGTCGGCCACGCTCATCAGCACCTGCCCCTTCTCGACGGGCCGCAGCACGAGCCGGTCGCGGACCTGCCAGGTGACGATCACCCCGTCGATCGGGCTGCGGACATCGAGGTCGCGCTTCTTGGCCTCGTAGAGCTTTCGCTGCGCCTCGAGACTCTCGATCTCCCGCTGCAGCTGTGCGGCCCTTCCGGCCATCCTCGTCCGCTCGTCGGCCGAGATTTTGCTGTCCTCGAGGAGGGCACGTCGGGTGGAGGAGAGCTGCTCCTCGCTCGAGGCCTTGCGGCCGAGCACGTCGGTGAGGGCCACCTCCAGGTCGGTGTTTCGCAGCACGGCGAGCAACTGGTCCTGCTTCACCTCGGCGCCATGCTCGAGACCCGGCTCGAGTTTTGCGACCACGCCCTCGATCTCGGCGAACACGTCGCGGCGGTGGACCGGCTCGAGCGTCCCCTTCCCTTCGAGCCGCAGGTCGGCGGGCACGAAGACGAGGGCCAGAATCCCGGCCAGCGTGGCCAGGGCGGCGAGCACCGTCCGCGGCAGGTTGCGGGCGGTCGTCAAGGCCCGGGACTTGCCGAGCAGATTCAGCAGGCCGTAGAGAGGCAGGCTCGTGTGGGCAAGCGCGTTTGCGATCGCCACCCTGCCGTGCTCGGCCACGAGTTCGACCCGGGCCCGCCTGCCGCCGTCGAACGAACTCGACGAGAACCACTCGGCGACCAGGGCACCGATCGGCTCCGGTGCCCGCTTCGGCGCCGCCTCGGCCTTCGCCACGGCCACGGCATCGACGCCGCCGGGCTTCACGACGGGAGTGGGCCGGGGCTTCTCCAGCGGGATGATCGCGAGCGACGTGGCATGCGACTCGTCGATGTAGATCTCCAGTTCCTCCTCGATCTGCGGCGGTAGTTCGCTGGCGGGATCGGGGTGCCAGAGCGGGTCGCCCGCCCGGGCCACGACCCGCACGAGCGACTCGATCGCCTGCACGGCGGTGGCCCGCCGCTCGATCGACTCCTGGCCGCTGACCGCCTCCAGCCGCAGCCGCCGTCCGCGGTTCACGAGCACGCTCACCCGATCGCAGCCGATGATCCGCCGGGCCTCGTTCGCCAGCACGAACGCCGTGGCGATCGGATCGAGCGTCTCGTGGACGGCGCGGCTGAAGCGATCGACCTGGGCAAGCGTGGTCTGCTGCGAGTCGAGCGTCTTGAGCTGCCGCCGTTCGAGATAGCCGCCCGCCACGGCCGCCACCTGGTCGAGGAACTTGAGATATCCGCGCTCGACATCGGGCTGGTTGGGCTGGTGAAACACCTCCACCAGACCTGCCCGCGTGCCGGCCCGGTCGAGCGGCGCGGCGACGACGAGCAGGTCGGTGGGGTTGTCTGCCAGCTGGCGGCCATCCGCCCCGGTGAGGCCGGCCCGAGGCGGTACGATCAGTCCGCCGGGGCTTCCCATCAGCGACTGCACGAGCCGGCCGTGGGCCTCCTGCGAATCTGCCGCGTCGGTCAGGCCGGTCGCCTGCATGCCCACGTGGCAGACCGGCTCGACCCGGCCCTGATCGCCGACCAGCCAGACGAGCCCCGCCACCGCGCCCATCGCCTCCAGCACCCGGTCGAGCAGGCCGCGAAAGAAGTCCGCCTCCGCAAGGTCGTTGCGTGAGAGGGCCTCGATCTCCTCGACGAGCGCGCGGATCTGCGCCCTCGCCTCCTCGATCGCGCGTTCGTCGACCGTGCTCATCAGCCCTGCCTTCAGACCTTCGCCTGCGGATTGACGACCCGCTTCTGGACGTCGGTCTCGAGCACGCCGAAGGCCTGCTCGTGCCGCTGCACCGCCATGCCGAGGGCGTAGGCGAGCCGCTTGGCCGTGAAGAAGTTGACGATGATCCGCTGGGTCAGCTGGATCGTCTCGGGCGACGTGCCGCCGACCTGCTTGTTGAGCCCGAAATCGACGATCAGCTCCTCGGGGGTGCCCGTGACCCGGCAGAAGTTGGCGTAGTGGGCGACGATGTGGGACTCGTCGACCGGGACCTGCATCTGTTCGGGGGCGGCGGGACGCGGCTTGGTTTCATCGGCCATTGGAGGCTCCAGTCAGGGGATTGAAGGGGGATTGGAAAACACCCGCCTGAGAATGGACTCGCATGCTCGCACATGAGTCTCGGCGGGCCCGCTAGTCTACCGCCCTCCGTGGGCGGGGGCCAATCAAGGCTACAGCCAACGGAAGATTTTCAGTGCGATGGCGAACGACACGCCTCCCCACAGGGCGACGATCGCGATCTCGGAGCTGCAGGCGGAGAGCGGAAGGCCTTCGAGCATCACGCTGCGGAGCGCATCGACGAGCGGCGTCAGGGGGAGCAGCCGCAAAAGCGGCTGCATCCATTCGGGATACCGTTCGCGGGAGAAAAACACGCCCGAGGCGAGCCACATCGGCAGCATGAGGAGGTTCAGCCCGCCCGACACGGCCTCCAGCGTCTTCGCCCGGGCGGCCACGAGCAGGCCGATGCCGGCGAACGACGTCGCACCCAGGGCGAGCAGGAAGGCGACGGCCCAGGGACTGCCGAAGATCCGCACGTCGAACAGCCAGCGGGCGAAGCCGAGCAGCAGGATCATCTCGGGAATGACGAACAGCATCCTCCCAACCATCACAGCCAGCAGAAATTGCCAACGCCTGAGGGGCGTCGCCAGGAATCGCTTGAGCAGCTTCCGCATCCGCATCTCGACGACGGCGAAGCCCACGCCCCAGAGGCCGCCCCCCAGCAGCGACAGCCCCATCAGCCCGGGCACGAGAAAGTCGATGTAGCGGCCCCCAGGAGACGCGAGCGGGTCGTCGCTCGAGGGGAGCAGGTCGCGGCGGCCGGCGGCCCGTTCGAGCGCGTCCTTGACCCGGTCGCGGGCCAGCACGCCCTCCGGCCGCGAGGCGTCGAACCGAAACAGCAGCCGGCCGGAAGCGTCTCGGTCGACGACCAGATCGCTTCGACCGGTTCGCAGCCGCTCGGAAGCCGTCGTTCCGTCGACGACAGCGGGCCTCAGGCCGGCGTCGGCCGCTCCGATCGCCTCCCGATCGGCCTCGGCCGCCGCTCCCCGGACCAGATCGACCCGCAGCTGATCGATCGGCTTCTGACGGAAGGCGATCCCCAGCGAGAGGATCATCAGGAGCGGAAAGCCATACACCCAGAAGAGCGCCTCCGGCTCGCGGCAGAACTCGATCAGCCGGCTGCGGACGAGTTCCAGGAATGGCCGCAGCGGCGAGCCCCGGCCGGAGGACACGACGGGGGGCGAGGGTGCCTGGGTCATCGGCCGGCCTCCGCGTCGAAGGCCGCCCCGCCGCCGTCTCCCGGCAGGATCGGCTCCGCCCAGCCTGACTCGCTCAGCCTGCGGCCGGCGAGTTTCACGAACACGTCGTCGAGATGGGCGACGCCAAACTCGGCCAGCAGTTCGGCCGGCGTGCCCTCGGCGATGATCCGGCCTGCGTCGACGATCGCCAGCCGGTCGCAGAGCCGCTCCGCCTCGTCCATGAAATGGGTCGTGAGCATGACGGTGTGTCCGCAGCCGCGGAACATCTCGACGAGCGACCAGATCTGCCTCCGCGACTGCGGGTCGAGGCCGGTCGTCGGCTCGTCGAGGAACAGGAGCCTGGGCCAGCCGACGACCGCCGTCGCCACGGCCAGCCGCTGCCGCTCGCCGCCGGAGACATCGCTCACCCGGGCCGCGGCCTTGTGCACGAGGCCGACCAGTTCGAGGGCGGCGAGGGGCTCGATGCCCGAGGAGTAGAACGAGCGGAACAGCCGGACCGTCTCCAGGAGCGTGAGCTTTTCCGAGAGCCGCGTCTCCTGAAGCGAGACCCCGATCAGTTCCCGGAGCCGGCCCTCGTCCCGGTCCCAGCGAAGGCCGAGCACCTCGACGGAGCCGCTGGTGGGCGTGAGCAGACCCTCGAGGATCTCGATCGTGGTCGTCTTGCCGGCGCCGTTGGGACCGAGCAGGCCGAAGCACTCCCCCCGGAGGATCTCCAGCGACAGGCCCCGGACCGCTTCCACGGGCGGACGCCCCGAATAGCGTTTGACGAGGTCCCGAACCCGGATCGCCGGAGTCGTTTCTGACGGCAAGGAGAGAGTCGCTGCGGGAGGCGTTTGTTCACGGTTCATGCCTCCTCCTCCCAGCCATGTCGGGTCAGCCAGGCGTCGCTGACGAACCTGTGCATCAGGGCCTTGAACGCCCGCAGTGCATCCCGCTGCCATCCGGCATCGGCTGGGTCGCCTCCCACCTCGATACCGCGAAACGAGAGCCTGCAGGGCCAGCCGCGAGTCGCCGCCACGCCGTCGAAACGCTCCGCGATCCTCAGGGCCCAGGCGGCTCCGAGCGTGTCGCGAAGGGCGAGAAACGGCCGCTCGACCAGCCGCACGAACCTGCCGGCAGCGGGGGCCGGCTCGGCTGTCCGCGGCAGGCAGGCGAGGGCCGCACCGGCAGCGATGCAGCCGGCCGCGACGGCGTCGAGCGAGTCCTGCGGCAGGGCCGAGTCGCTGGCCACGCCCGGCATGAATGGCCAAAGGATCCCGATCATGCCGCCGGACAGGAGCGTGGCGGCCAGGCCGTGCCGCGTGCCGACGAAGTTCATCCATCCGACCGCCGCGAGGATCGCGAGAAATGAGCGGCCGATGATGTGGACGTCGGGCATGCTACCGGGACGGATCAGGGCGGCCGAGAGGGCCGGCATCGAGATCACGACCGCCAATGAGCCCACGATCAGCTGCCAGACCCCATGCTGCGGCCGCTTCGCCCCCAGCAGCGACATCGCCGGACAGACGGCCAGGGCCGCCACGGCCAGCCGCCCGCAGGCCAGCGAAGACCTGTCGTCGAGCATGCCCGAAAGCCGCGCAAGTCCCTCGAGGGCCAGGGCCAGACAGGCTGCCACCGACCACCAGGCCGCGGGCATTCCGGTCGATCCGCGGGCCCGGAACGCGCCAAAGCCCGCCGCCAGAGCGGCAATCAGGGCGGCGGATGCGGTGGCCAGCGGCAACGATGGGAACGGGAATGCCATCCCGACAGCCTACCCGACGCCGCCGGCGGTGCGGGTTGCAGGGGGAGTGAGGCCGTCGTGGGAGAATCTCGCCGCGAGGGCGACGAAGGCCGATGGTTCCAGGAGAGTCTGCCGTGGCCGGCATGCCCTCAGTGGAATCATCCCATGCTTCGGCTCATTCAGGCGCTGGTGCCGTGCTCCAGCTGCCGGACGGCGGCCTGTGCGCTCGTTCTGCTTTCGCTCTCCGGGTTCTCATTCGAGGCCCGCGGGATCGAGATGTTCACCTACTTCGGCGACGGCAGCCGGATCGGCCTGCCGAACCTCGAGGTTCCGATCGAGGCTTATCCAGGTATCCCGCTTCGCAGCGATCGGATCCGGGCCCGCAATCGGGCGATGCAGATGCGTCGCCGCGGTACTCCGGCGCCGGTGCCAGGGCAGACGCAGATCGCACCCGGCATCTCGATCCGAACGATGCCCGGGTTCGAAGCCGAGACCGTGGTCCCGACGCCCGCCTCGGCCGAATAGCCGACTGATGAACCACCGGCTGGGTGGCGATCGCCGCCCAGCCGGTCGATTCTGAAATCAGCCCGCGTCCTTCTTGAGTTTCGCGAGCAGGTCGACGGCGTCCGGCCGGGTGGCAAACATCGGCTCGTTGGCCAGCACCTCCTCGAGGATCTTGCGGGCCCGGTCCTTCTCTCCGCGATCGGAGAGGAGCTTGGCCACGTAGAACGCCCCGTCGGTGGTGAGCGCGTTGTTCTGCGTGATCTGGGCGAGGATCTTCTCGGCATCCTCGCGGCGGCCGAGCTTGTAGTAGACCCAGGCCAAGGTCGTGAGGGCGTTGACCTGCTGCGGGGAATTCTCCCGGTGCATGGCGACGTTGGCCTCCGCCATCTCCAGCGCCCGCTGCTGGGAATCCTTGCCATCCGACTCGATCAGCACGAGGGCCAGCGAATTGGAGGCCGGGAAGTTGCCCGGCGACTGGACGTGGGCGTCGTAGAAGAACCTCTCGGCGGCGGCATAGTCTCGGGCCACCCGGGCGATCGCCCCGCGAACCACCTTCCCTTCGAGGCTCTTGGCGTCGAGTTTCAGGGCGTCCTCGGCGATCGCCTTGGCCCGCTCGAGGTCGTTCTGGCCGAGGTACCACTGGGCGGCGGCCAGCAGCACGGCCGGATCCTTGGGGGCCTCCTTGATGGCCGCCTCGATCAGCTTCTTGGCCGTGTCGCGCTTCTTGGCGTCGTCATAGAGCCTTGCCATCGCCAACTCCGGCTGCACCGCCTTCTGGTCGAGCTTCTTCGCATCGCGGAACTGCTCCAGTGCCTCCTGCGACTTGTTCAACTGGAAGAGCACGATGCCCATCCGCTGGTGGGCGCTGGCGTTGTCGGGATCGAGCTCGATCCAGCTCTTGAGATGGGCCTGTGCGGCATCCCATTGCTTGCGGGCCTCGGCCACGGCGGCCCCGCCTGCGTGGCAGCGGATCTCGAAGTCCCGCTTCCGCTTGGCGTTGTCGGCGTATTCGTTCGTCAGCTGCGTGGCCCTCTGGAAGAGCATGTCGGCGTCGGTGACCCGGCGATCCTGGAACGCCAGGTCGCCCAGCATCAGGAAGGGCTCCGGATCCTTGGGAAACTTGACGACGGTCTCCTCGAGTTCGGCCCGGGCGGGGCCGAGCTGGTTCACGCTCAGCCAGAGCATCGCCATCATCACTCCGGGCGGCGGCAGCTTCGGGTTGTTCGACTTGACCCGTTCGAGGATCGCCCGGCAGCCGTCGATGTCGCGGTCGCGGAAGCGGTTGATCGCGCCGGTCACCTCCTGCGACTGGGCGTCGTCGGAGACGGCCTTGCCGATCAGCGTCTGGGCGGTCACCTGGGCCGTTGCGGTGGCCGGGATCGCGATCGTCGCACCGACACACACCGCCACGGCGGTTGTAGCCGCAATCGCCCGAGATCGAATGACGTGAGAGATCATGCCGCTCTGCTCCTGAAGGTGAAAACCATGTCCCGCCCGACTGTTCTGGTAATGTAACGACCGAAAGTATTTTTCGCCATCGACACCGCCAAGGGCGATTTTCCCGATGATCCTCGGCGCAGTCCTCGAACGCGAGATCCGGTTCGCCCCGCTTTCGCGGGGACTTTTCATCGCCCGGGCCCTCTATTGCACCACGCTGTTCGCCATCATCGCCACCTGTTGGCTGGTGGTCACCGGCACGCAGTCGGTCGCCACGGCCGGCGACACGGCCCGGTTCGGTGCCACGCTGCTGCGGATCCTGGCCCCGCTCCAGCTCTGTCTTGCCGTGCTTGCGGCTGCCCTCACCGGCGCCGTCACCGTGAGTCTGGAAAAGGATCGCCGGACGCTCGAAATGCTGCTCGTCAGCCGGCTCGAGGACCACGAACTCGTCCTCGGCAAGCTGGCGGCGAGCCTGGTGCGGGTGGCGTTGCTGCTTGTGGCCGCGATTCCCGTGTTCGCCATCGCGGGGCTCTTCGGCGGGGTGACGGCGGGACAGCTGGCCCGGCTGTTCGTGGTGACCGCGGCGGCGGCGCTGGCGGCTGCGAGCATCGCGACCACGGTCGCCTTTTGGAAGGAGACCACCTTCCAGACGCTGGCCATCACGATGTTCCTGCTCGTCGCCTGGCTGGTCTCGGGCGAGGTCGTGGCCGTTCTGCGGGGGCCCGAAGCGGCCGCGGTGGTCTCGCCCGCACGAGCCGTGTTCGCGGCCCTCTCCCCCTCGGCGACGCGGCTGCTCGGACCGTTCCTCGCCGTCTGCGGAGGGATCATCGTCGCCACCAATGCGATCGCCATCCGGCGGGTGCGTGCCTGGAACGTGGCGGCGGAATCGAGGCGTCGGACCTCGGCCGGAGCGGCAGCCGGCAGACGGCCATCCCGTCAGGTCTGGGCGAACCCGATCCTCTGGCGGGAGATCTGCACGCGTGCCTACGGCCGCACGATCCTGCTCGTGCGGATCGCCTGGCTCGTGCTCTTCGCCATCGGCGTGGCGGGGATCGTGCAGGCGTCGCGGTCCGCCCAGCCCGACAGGCTGGCGGTCGCCGTGGCCATCCTGCCGATGGCGCTGGCGAGTCTGGTGGCGGTGGCGGCCCTGGCGGTGACGAGCGTGACCACCGAACGCGACCGGGGCACGTTCGACCTGCTGCTGGTCAGCGACCTCGAGCCCGGCGAGTTCATCTGGGGAAAACTGCTCGGGGTGCTGGCCGTGGCCCGTGAGATCGTCGTGCTGCCGCTCGTGCTCTGCGTCTGCCTCGTGGCGACCGGCATCTCCAGCCTCGAGGACGGCATCTACCTCACGGCGGGAATGGGAATCCTGCTCTTCTTCGCCGCCGTGCTCGGGCTGCATGTCGGCCTCTCCCACCAGTCGTCGCGTCGGGCGATCGGCGTGGCCCTGGGAACGGTCGCGTTCCTGTCTGTCGGCGTGGCCACCGCGATGCGGATCATGGTCGCCTTCGGCTCGAGTTTCGAACTTCAGCTGGCCCCGTTTCTGGCCGTGATCGTCGGCGGAGCGGTCGGGCTCTATGCGGCGCTCGCCGCCCGCAACCCCTCGCCCGCAATCGGCTGGGCATCGGCCATGCTGCCGGCACTGACCTTCGTGGCGATCACGGGATTCCTCCAGGGCAACACGCTGCAGGTGCTGTTCGTCACCGCGGTCGCCTACGGGTTCGCCACGCTCGCGATGCTCGTTCCGGCGATCGGCGCCTTCGACCTCCTCACCGGTCGAACGACTACCGGCGAATGACGCCGTCTGCCGTTTCGCTGCCGGCTCCGGTCAGGGCGGCGAGCCGCTTTGCGATCTCGGGCGAGCCGTCGCCGCGGGCGATGGCCTGCCGGTAACTCTCGCAGGCGTCATGCCTGCGGCCCAGGGATTCCTGTGCCATTCCCTCGAGCGCCAGCACGTGGGCCGGGGTCTGGTTGGGAGGGTAGGTCTCGCCGAGGATGGCGAGCGTGGCGAGGGCCCGTTGCGGGCGGTCGAGCCGGCGGTAGACCTCGGCTGTGTCGAGCAGCAGGTCCCGATCGTCGGCCGCGAGTGCCAGCCCGCGATGCAGGTCGGCCAGAGCCTCCTCGTCGCGGCCGCGGGCCATCGCCACCTGTCCGCGCAGATGCCAGGCGGCGGCCGAACGCGGCCCGCCCTGAACGGCCGCCGCGGCCAGCCGATCTGCGTCGTCGAGCAGCCCCAGTTCCATGTACATCCGGCCGCCGTCGATGCAGAGGCCGACCTCGCCGGGCGAGAGCCGCAGCGCCTCGGCAATCTGGGTCACGGCCTCCATCCGTTCGCCCCGCTTCCAGAGCACGTCTGCATAGTGCCGCCGGGCATCGACGTCGGTGGGGCAGCTCTTCACCGCCTGCTCGAGCAGGCCCTCGGCTCTGACCAGGTCGTTGCCGTCGGCCGCCGAGAGGCCCTGATTGGAGAGGGTTCGTGCCGCCGCGAGCGCCTCCGGCGCCGGCCCGCCGCGGCGGACGAGCCTGCACCCCGATCCAGCCGCCACGACGAGCATCGCGGCGACGATCCCAAGCACGAACCTGGCGGGGCGTTGGCTCACGGCGGGCGGACTCTATCGGGTGGCCGTGGCCGGAACAACAGCCGGATCTGCTCGCGGATCTGCCGCGGATCCACCCGGTCCCCCCGGATCGCCGGCGGCCGCTTGCCGATCTTGTGTGGCTCTCCAGGTTTGCCTGCCGGGTCTGCAGCGGGCCGAAACGCCCTTGTTCCGACTGGCCGGCTGCCCCTACCACAGCCGATCCCATACCTGCAGACCTCCCCATGAACCCATGCGCTGAAAACATCCGGCCGTTTCTGCAGATTCCAGCGATTCTGGGATGCCTGCTGGCAGGATTGTCCGGCTGCGAGGTGCGCGACGAGGTGATCCGGCCAGTGGTCCGCAGCCGGCTCATCGACCGGTCCACGCTCGATGCCGTCCGCTCGCCGGTACGAGAGATCGAATGCGTCGGCGGCTACGAGGACGGGCGGGCCCGGGCGATCGCCGACGGCAAGCCGCTGCTGCTCGTCTTTCGGGCCGAATGGTGCCGGTTCTCCGCCGAACTCTCGCAGCGGACCCTGCGGGACGGCAGGCTCGTCGAGGTTTCGCGTCGGGCCGTCTGCGTGATGCTCGACGCCGACAGGGATGCGGCCACATGCCGCCGGTTCGGGGTGACGGTGTTTCCCACGGTCGTCGTCTGCGGCCCCGACGGCCGCGAACGGTTTCGAACGAGCGGCCCGGCGGCTGCCGATGCCGTCGCCACGGCGATCGAGCAGGTGACGGTTCCGGTGCGGGTCGCCGCGGGCGATCCCGGTGGCGATCCACCACGGGCAGAGTGACCGCGGGCCGTCTGGAGTAGGATTGAACGCATGGCATCCAGGTCGCAGACAGCCCCCGCCGCCAAGGAGAAGTTCCACGCCTATCCGTGGTGGAGTCCTCGTTTCTGGCACGGCATGCCGCTTGGCGTCTGGCACGACCTGATCGCCGAGCACGGCTACCGGGCCTCGCCCTCCCGCTGGGGGCTCGTCGGCACGATCACCGCCGCGACCGCCTTCAACTCGCTCGCCGAACCGCTGGCATCGGCCCGCTTCCGCCGCCAGCTGCGAAACCCGCCGGAAACAGCCCCGCCGCTGTTCATCATCGGTCATTGGCGGTCGGGCACCACGCTCCTGCACGAGATGCTGATGCTCGACGACAGGTTCTGCTGTCCGACCACCTACCAGTGCTTCGCGCCCGGACACTTTCTCCTGACCGAGGGCCTCGTGACGTCGGCCCTGAGCTGGATCATGCCCTCGAAGCGGCCGATGGACGACGTCTCGGCCGGCTGGCACCGTCCGCAGGAGGACGAGTTTGCGCTCGCCAACATGGGTGCCCCCTCGCCCTATCGGCGGATGGCCTTTCCCGTGACCTCTTGCGACCGGCCCCAGGCCCTCGACCTGACGACGCTGACGGAGGATGCGCTGGCGGTCTGGAAGGCGTCGATGCGGCGGTTCCTCGGCATCCTCGCCGTTCGCGATGCCCGGCGGCCGGTCCTCAAGAGCCCACCCCACACGGCCCGGATGGCGGTCCTGGCCGAGATGTTTCCCGGCGCCAGGTTCCTGCATGTGGTCCGCGATCCATTCGTCGTCTTTCCCTCGACGATGCGGCTCTGGAGGTCTCTCCACCAGTCGCAGGCCCTCCAGGTCGACCCCGGCGACCGGCTCGAGGGTTATGTGTTCGCCGCCTTCGACGAGATGTACGCCGCCTTCGAACGCGATCGGGCGTCGCTCCCCCCGGGAAGCCTGCACGAGGTCCGCTACGAGGACCTCGTCGCCGACCCCGTGGGCCGGCTGCGGGCGGCCTACGAGGCGCTCGCACTCGGAGACTTCGACCGGGTGCTTCCCGAGTTCGAGGAGAAGGCCCGGTCGATGAAGCGATATCGCACCAACACCTACCACCACGATCCCCGGATCGTCCGCGAGATCGCATCCCGCTGGCGGCCGTTCATCGATCGCTATCGGTATGCGGTGCCGGAGTCTGAGACCGTCTCCCCCGCATGAGCCGGACCTTCGGGTCGGCCTCCATGCCCCGCATTTCGTCCTCGAACTCCTCGGCGGTCATCCGGATCCGGCGTTCGAACCGCAGCCGTGCCATCCCCAACTGCCCGACGGCGACCACGGCGGCGGCGGCGACGACGGCAAGGAGCATTCCCCGGGCGGCTGTCAGCCAGCGGGAGGCATCGGCCGTCAGATCGGCTTCCGCCAGGAGTCGGATGAGCGGCGTCGCACCAGACGCCCCGCAGGCGATGATTCCGGCCAGGCAGCAGCCGTTGACAAGGGCCGCCCGCAGCGTGCCGAGCGAGGCGATCCGCCGTGCCCCCGCCAGCGGATCGACCCGGCGCCAATCGGGGGCCGCGTGGGCCAGCCGCCAGGCCGAACCGTCGAGCAGAAACCTGACAGCCAGCCCGCATGATGCCGCCGCCAGAACCAGCACCGCCGTCGGCAGGAGGATCGTCGGTGGGATCAGCCCGCCCAGGTCGGTGGTCGCGGTCTGACCAGCGGCGGGTTCGCGAACGGCGGCCACGAGCCAGTGCCGCATCATTTCCGTCGCCGCGTCGGCCGTCGTCCGACACCACTCGGGCAAGAGCGGCACGACCGCCGCCACCGTCGCCACCCAGCCCAGGGCGGCCGCCGAGGGCACCAGGCCCTGGATCCGGGCAGCCTCGCGTCGCCGCGGCGTCGCCGGAATCGAACGCTCGGCTGCATCGGACATGGGAGATGCCTCCGCGGAAACTCAGCGGGCGAGGAAACAGTCTTCCAGCGGTCCCTGCAGAAGGCTGCAGAAACCGGTCGACCAGGCGTCGGCCCCGAGGGAGATCGCGGCCAGCAGCACGAGTGCGGCGCAGGCCTGCAGCAGGCCGGGCCCCGGCGAGAAGGGCACTGCCCGGATGCAGATCGCGGCCGTGAGATGGAAGCAGAGCACCGCGACGAGCCCAGGCACGGCGAGTGTGACGGCAAGCGAGAGTGCCAAGGCGGGCAGTCGCAGGCCGAGATCGACAAGCGGCATCGTCTGGGCCGGGCAGCTCCCCAGCGTCGCACCCACGGGGAGGCGGCCGATTCCGTCGAGGATCGCCAGACAGATTCCCTGCAGGCCGCCGGCAGTGAGGAAACCACCGCAGCCGATCCACCAGGCGAGCCGGGCGACGCCGGCCGACTGGGCGTCGCCGTCGGGATCGAAGTCGTCGGCCCAGGAGAGGCCGGCGACGCTGCCGAGCACGCCCCCGGCCCAGCCGGCCGCCGACATCATCGCGGCGGCGGCGGTTCCCATTGCGATCCCGACGACCGTCTCGCCGATGAGCATCATGACGAACGCGATCGGGCCTCCCGGCAGCTGAGTCGTCTCGGTCTGGGCCACCAGTGCGGTGGGCAGCGAGACCATCGTCAGGGCGACCGCGAGCCCCGTCAGGATCTGGGTGGAGAGTCCGGGAAGCATCGCCGAGCCGGTGAACAGCGTCGCCGCGATCCGGACAAGCAGGCCCGCTGTCAGGGCAGCGGCCGCGGTCGGATCGACGGCCAGCGATGCGGCCAGGGTCTGGACCAGGGTCTGGGCATGGCCGGCGTTTTCCATCAGGGCACCCCGGCCGAGGAACGGACGAGTTCGACCATCCGCTCGAGCATCCAGGGCAGGAGCAACATCAGGGTCGCGACGATCGCGACCAGCCGCGGTACGAGGCCGACGACCTGCTCCTGGATGCCCGTGGCCGCCTGCAGCAGCCCCATCAGGCCGCCCGTCAGGAACGCCACGGCGAGCAGCGGCGCGATCATGATGAAGCCCGAAAGCAGGGCCTGCCGCACGCATTCAATGAGGTCGGGGTCGGTCATCGGAAGGTCGGCTCCGTCTGCAGGGATCAGCCCGTCGTGCCCCGCACGCTGTCGAGCAGCGATTGCACCACGAGCGACCAGCCGTCGGCCATGACGAACACGAGCAGTTTGAGCGGCAGCGAGACGAGCGTCGGCGGCAGCATCACAAGCCCCGTTGAAACCACGAGCGTGGCGACGAGCAGATCGAGCACCAGAAAGGGGAGTAGCAGCCGGAAGCCGATGGCGAACGAGGTCTTCAGTTCGCTCACCAGAAATGCCGGCAGGAGCGTCTCCACGGGCACGTCGTCGTAGGTGGCGACCTGCTTCGGGGCCGAGGGATGCCGGGAGAGAAAGAGGAGCATCGTGTCCCGGTTGCCCGACTGCTCGATCTGGCCCGCCATCCAGCGGCGGATCGGGAGCGTGCCCCGCTCGCAGGCCGTGGAGAGCTCGATGCGTCCCTGCTGGTAGGGCTCGACGCCGTCCCGGTAGGCCTGCGTCCAGATCGGCCAGATCACCATCGCCGAGAGGAAGAGCGCAAGCGAGGTCACGATCTGGTTCGAAGGCAGCTGCTGGGTGCCGAGCCCCTGTCGCAGCAGCGAGAGCACGACCGACATCCGCACGAACGAGGTCGTCATCAGGAGCACGGCGGGGGCGAGGCTGGCGACCCCGAACATCAGCGCGGCCGAGAGCGTGGCATCGAGCGAGCGGGCCTCGAGCATTCCGCCGAGCATGGCGGCCCAGGCCGACTGCGGCCGCTCCGCCGGGTGGGCCGGGGCCGGCGAGCTGCCAGGCTGACTTGCCGCTGGAGTCGGCGCCGACGGCGGCGTCAGCGGAGACGGAGCCACGGGCTGCATCGCGGCCGGCTCGGCGGCGGGCTCGGCTGCCGCCGTGGTTTCCGCAAATATGCCGCAGAGGCCGACGGTGAGAAGGATCGCGGCGGCGCCGGTCGAACGGAGCGTGGGGGTGGCCCGCGGGCGGAGCGGCGGCTGCACACCCCGGCAGGCTGCCGCGATGCAGGCCGTGGCCTGCGGGTCGGTCAGTTCGGCCAGCGTCTGACAGCCTGAGGCAGATACCCCGACGAGCAGCGTCTTGGGGCCGAAGCGGACGATCCGCACCGAGTGCGGGCCGCCAAGCGACGCCTCACCGAGCACGTCGAACACGTCCGGAGGCAGCCTCGGCTGCCGGCGTTGGGACAGCAGTCGCAGCCCGCCGATCGCACCGAACCCGGCGACCAGGGCGAGCAGCAGCCGCCAGTCGATCGTTGCCGGCGCCACCCGGTGCGGAGGCTGCGTCGGTGTCGGCCGAGCGGCGGGCCGCTCGAGTGCGACTGGCTCGAGCAGCCGGGCGGGCGGGGGCGGTGCGGCTGCGGATGACGCTGCGGACGAAGCTGCAGGGTCGGCGGCGGGATCCGCCCCGAAGGCGAATCCGGGCCCAGCCACGGCTGCCAGCAGCATGATCGTGGAGACCACCCGCGCTCGACCGGCGGCCACGGTGATCATGCGGCGACCCTTCGTGAGGGCGGTTCGTCATGTCCGCGTTCATCGATGCCCGACCAGTCGATCTGCGGATAGGAACGCCCGGAAGCGGCGGGGTTGGCCGGGCGACGTGAACCGGCCCACCAGAGCAGCCCGGAGAGCAGACCGATGCAGATGCTCATCCCCGCCAGCCAGATCTCACGGGGAAGTTTCTCTGGATCGATCCGCGGCTGTCCGGAGCCGATGCTGGCGACGATCTGCGACAGCGACATCCGGCCAGCGTCGGCCTCCGCCACTGCTGGCGATCCCCGGTGCGGCGTTGCCTGGCCAGACTCTGGAGGCGTCGCAGAAACAGTCGCTGCCCCAGTCTGCGATCCCATCGTGGGATAGATGGTGACCATGACCTGGCGGCCCTGCGGATCGGTCGTCGTGGGGATCATGCCGGCGACCAGACCTCGGATGCGGTCGACCTCGGCCGACTCGAACGCCGTTCGCTCCGGTGCCGTTCCCGCACGAGCCCGGGAGGCGAGGGCGGATTGCAGGTAGTGCTCCGGGATCGCGATCGCCACCCGCACGGCCGCGAGCAGTTCCTCTCCGATCTGCGGAACGGACTTCTGGGTGGCGGCAGCAGCCGGCTGCGTCCTCGCGACCGCTTCGGGCTGGGGAATCTCGAGCGGGGCGTTTGCGTCGGCGACCTTCTGCGGCGCGACCGTCTCGGGAGCGGCGACGGCATCCGGGATCGGCGGAGTCGCCGTGGAACCGAACTCGACCGTGACATCGACGACCGCCCCCTTGACGTACGAAATCGACTGCCTCACCTTCGCAGCCAGCAGTCGCTCGTAGGAGAGTTTCCGGGCGAGTCCGGGATTCACGGTCGCCTCATCGGCGATCTCCTCCAGCGGTCCGGCGAACACCCGACCGCTGCGCAGATCGGTGACGGCAACCCGCTCGGCTGACAGGCCTGCGATGGAGGCAGCCACCAGGATACGGATCGCCTGCACCCTGGCCGGGTCGAGATCGACGTCCGGCTGGGTGCGGATGCTGACGCTCGCCGTCTTCACCGCACCGCCCGTCAGCGATGCCGGCTTGTCGGCGTCATACAGCACCGCGGCCCGTTCGACGCCGGGCATCGAACAGAGCACGAGCGAGAGCTCCTCCTGTGTCGCCACCCGGAGCAGTTCGGCCTGCATGGTCTTGCTCTGCCAGGGACTGTTGCCGGCCAGCGCCCGCCTCAGGCTGCCGCCGAACTCTCGCGGCAGCGCCTCGGCGTCGACGAGTGCCCGCATGTAGGCGCTCTGGCGACTGCGCGGCACGTAGACCCGGCCTCCGTCCGTGCGGTAGTCGGTCAGCTGAGCCCGATCGAAGGCGGCCTCCATGATCGCCAGTTCCGAAGAGGGCAGCACGTTTCCCGAGAGGAGTTCGGTCTCCTCGCGGATCGGCCTGTCGCGGAGCAGCCAGGCCGCCCAGCCGATCGACGCTGCCACGAGGCCGAGCGCGACGACCTGGGGAACCGAAACGGCGGCCCGCCGTTCGGGAAACGAGGCAGAATGGTGTGCGTCCATGCACGGCCCTTCGGTGGTTCTTGGGTGTGGATCGGGGCGGACCGGCCGGCCCTCAGGCGACCTTGCGCCGGGTCCTCGAATGGGGAATCCGGAGCGTGCAGGCCGTGCCACCGTCCGGGCAGCCTTCCGAACGCAGCGTTCCCTCGATGCGGTCGAGCAGCCTCGTGGTCTCGGGATCGGTGGCGGGACCGGCAGCGGAAATCTGATCGGCCGAATCGGCGACCTCGATCTCCAGGCCGGCGGCTGTGTCGATCGTGGTGACGAGCACCTCGGGCCGCAGGGGTGGCCGTGTCGATCGGCGGTCCGAGGACCGCTCCAGGGCGCCGACGACCAGCGGCAGCAGCAGGGCGTGCACGACGCGGCCATCCGCGGCGACGGCATGTTCGGCGCCGACGTCGAGCGTGATCCGGCAGTCGGGCAATCCCCTGCGGCGGCACTCTGTCAGGGCCTCGGCCACGACCGACTCGATCAGTCTCAGGGCCGACGTGGCAGGGCCGTTTGGAATCGCCAGAATCCGGGGTTCATCCGCCGCGGATCGCGAAGGGTTCGGTTTCATGGTGCAGGTGTCTCGGAGGATGAGGACGCCGGAGCGGGCATCCGGCGGGGACGTCAGCGGGCGCACTGCGGGGCCGCGACGGTCGACGTGCCGCAGACCTCGTCCATCAGCCAGCGGTTGACGTCGCCGAGGATGGCCTTCGAGAGCGGGTTGCGGCCGGGATAGATCCGCATCGCCAGCGTCGCTCCGGCGGCATGGAAGAGTCGCAGGGTGCGGTCGGTCTGCCGGGCCGTGGCGGCCGGCGCGTCGCGATGGCAGCAGAGCAGCATCGGCAGACGGCGGACATCGTGGAGTCGGGAAAACACCTGCTCGCCAAGCGGGAAGTCGCCCCCCAGCGAGATGGCGCCGGCGAAGGCTCGCGGATGCCTGCAGGCGATCCTGAAGGCCTCGGTGCCCCCACTCCCCTGCCCCACGAGATAGATCCGATCGCGGTGCACGCTGAGCCGGTCGCAGACCCGGTCGATCGACGCCCAGACGGCCTCGTCGCGGTCCGTCATCGAGCCGCCGGGCTGCACCGCGATGAAGTTTCGCAGGCTGACCCGCTTCATCACCCGTCCGAGGTCGAACCGGCCGTCGCCGTTCTGGTCGGGAAGCCAGACGAGCAGCGGATAGTCGTAGCTCGGCTCGTACCCAAGGGGCGTGAAGAGGGCTTCGTCGCCGGCGGTGTCACCGTCACCTGGGGCCAGATTCCATGCCGCCAGATAGGGAAGTCGGCTGCTCATCGGTCACCTCGGGCTGAAGACAACGGCCTGTCCGGGCGGTTTGTAGTGGAACCCGGGATCGCCTTCAACGTCAGCCTCCCAGCCTCTGCGGACCAAACGGCGGCATCGAGAGGCGACGGCCCCCGAATGCGGTCAGGGCGGAAGACGGGGCAAGACAGGCAAGGGACGGCGAGGTTCAGGCGGTGAGCCGGTTCATCACCGACACGAGATCCTTGACCGCCGCGATGCTCTTGTCGAGCGCGGCCCGTTCGTCGGGCAGCAGCTTCAACTCGATCACCTTCTCCACGCCTCCGCTGCCGAGGATCACGGGCACGCCGACGAAGTAGCCGCCGACACCGTATTCCTTGTCGCAGTAGGCGGCGCAGGGCACGAGCCGCTTCTTGTCGCGGACCACGGCCTCGACCATCTGTGCGGTGGCCGCGGCCGGAGCGTAGTAGGCGCTGCCGGTCTTGAGCAGACCGACGATCTCGGCTCCGCCGTTGCGGGCCCGGGTCACGATCGCATCGAGCCTGTCAGCCGCGATCAGTTGGGTGACCGGGATGCCTCCGACGCTCGTGCAGCTCGGGATCGGCACCATCGTGTCGCCGTGGCCGCCGAGCAGCATCGCCGAGATGTCCTCGACGCTGACGCCGAGTTCCATCGCCAGGAAGGCGCGGTAGCGGGCCGTGTCGAGGATGCCGGCCTGACCGATCACCCGGCTGGGCGGAAAGCCGGTCACCTGGAACGTTCGCTGGACCATGGCATCGAGCGGATTGCTGACGACGATCACGATCGCCTGCGGGCTGGTGTCGCGGATCTGGGCCGCCACGTCGCCGACGATCTTGGCGTTGGTCGAGAGCAGGTCGTCGCGGCTCATGCCGGGCTTTCGGGCGATCCCGGCGGTGACGACCACCACGTCGCTCCCGGCGGTGTCGGCCCAGTCGTTGGTGCCCGAAAGCCGGGAATCGAAGCCCATGATCGGCGATGCCTGGAAGAGATCGAGCGCCTTGCCGGCGGGCATGCCCTCGGTCGCGGGGATGTCGAGCAGCACCACGTCGCCGAGTTCGGCCGAGGCGCACCAGTGGGCGGTTGTCGCGCCGACGTTGCCGGCGCCGATGATCGAGATCTTTGCACGTCGCATGGATGGTCCTCCGGATGTGTGAAGACGCGAGTCTCGCCGCCGCCTGCGGAAGGTTCAACCCCCGCCGGGAGTCCAAGCCGGTTCCGCCGGGGCCGGCGGCCGGAGAGGGGAGCCGCGGCGGCTCAGGGGAGGTCGATCCGGTCCGGGAGCTTCCTCCGCTCGAGGGTGCGGCGGAAGCGGGTGTCGGCTGCGGAACGGAATGCCGCCAGCACGAGCAGCAGTGCCACCAGGCCCGCGACCGCCGCGAAGATCCATCCGAGGATGCCGGACGCCTCGGCCGTCGACGGCTGCGGCGTCCAGGCGGCGCGGCGGCCGATGATCAGAGGGGTTTCCTGTCTTCGTTCGACCGACCCCTCCTCCCCCTTCAGTTTCGGCAGTTGATAGCCGTAGCGTTTGAAGGCGAATCCGGAGACCTGTACCCGCTCGTTGATGCTCTGGCCGGTCGGCATGCCGTCGGGCAGGGTCCGTACGCAGCAGACGAGCGGATAGGTTTCCTGGAGCCGATCATGGACCTTGAGCAGCCCCGTCGGCACGAACACGTGGAGCTCCCAATAGTGGTCCCTGCCGACGGCTTCCCGCCGCAGCGGATCATCGATCTCGATGCGGATCGCCCGGCGGGCCGTTCCGGCAATCGACACGGGGTCGCCGCGGTGCCCCTCGAACCAGCGGCTTCCGGGATCGATCAATTGCACGACATCGACGGGCGGCCGGGCCGGTTGGAGATCACGACGGTCTTGGCGGCCGACGGCGGCGAGCATTCCATAAAACGCCTCGGTGTCTCCGGCGACGAGTTTCGGACCGTCCTTCACGGAATCGAACAGCCCATAATCCATGCCAAGGCGGCCGAGCGGCGTGGGAGGATGCCAGGCCACGCGGCGGGCGACGAACAGCCAATCGTGCGGCTCGGCGGGCCATTCCGCGGCCACCTCGGGATCGGTCGGCGAGGTCGGGACGGGCCCGGGTGCATTCGACACCAGAAGGCCGACCAGGCTCGCCGGCTCCGCGATCGCCCGCCATCGCGACCACTGTCTGGGGGTCGCGGCGGCCAGAACGTCGATCAGTCCCGTGGCGGTTTTGATCCTGACCAGATCGAGCGACCTGCGGCCGGCGAGTTCGGCGTCCTCCGGCGGGAGCGGCACCGTCGCGACGAACACCGCCGTGCCCTCCAGCCGCACGAGACGATCGCCAGCCTTCGGGACGACTGCTGCCGCGGCGGTCCATGCCGCCTCGTCCTCGTCGGCCGCGAGTTCCAGCCGTGCGAGCAGTCGGATCACCAGCCGCATCTTGGCGGAGTTCCACTCCGAGGGCTGCTCCAGCGCCACCCTCGAGCCGCGGTCGAGGTTCCAGGTCGCGAGGTACTCGCCGAGCGACCGTCGATTGGAATCGACCGCGAAGGCGGCGGAGTTCCAGGTCGCCTGGGAGATGATCACCTGGGACAGGATCACGATCAGGCAGACGAGTCTGGCCCTGAGGTCTCCTCGCCGCCCCGAGGCCCGTTCTTCGAAAACCGGATCGGCCGGATGAGCCGATCCGGCCGCCACCAGTGCCTCGCCGTTCATGACCGGGGCTCCGCGGGGCCTGGCTTGGGAGAGGCTGCCTCGGCCTCGAGCCTGCGGAGCGATTCCTGCGGAGTGAGCGTCTCGATGCCGGACAGCGCGGCCGAGAGATCGACGTCCGGCCCGGCTGGCCGCCGCTCGCGCCGGCCGTTGGTGAGCCACATTGCGGCGACCGTGGTCGCGACCACCGCGGCGATGCCCGCCAGCGCCAGGCCACCGGCGAGGGTGCCCCCGGGAGCTGCCGCCGACTGGCGATTCCAGATCGGTTCGGCCGCCATCACCAGCGGTGCCGTGCGGATGGCGTCGCTCGCCTGATAGGCCCAACGCTTGAAAAAGTAGCCCACCACATCGACCGATTCGCAGACCTTCATGCCGTGCGGCATCCCGTCCGGGATGTCGAGGAAGTAGACCACGATCGGCGATGCCGGGCCGCCGTCGGGCTCGATCCACGCCTGCCAATAGCCCTCGATGTCGTATCCGTTGGGTGGAGCCTCGACCTTCTGCAGCCGGTGGATCGTGCCCCGAAACCGGATCAGCCGACCGCGGAAGCTTCGCGGCTGGCCGAAGAGTTCGGCAAACCCCACCCGCCGTGCCCCTGACCGCCGAAGGGCCTCGGAGCCGGTGGACCGCAGCGTCTGCCAGATCTGGAACCAGGCCTCGTCGTCGCCGGGCCGGAAGACCGTGTCATCGCGGACGGACGCGAGGCTCTCGGGCGTGGCGCCGAGATCCTCGGCCGGGGCGGTGACGGGCTCCGGATCGGCTTCGATGATCACGCTGTCCTCGATCCTGCGGTCGACGTTCGCCGAGCGGAGGAGAGTGTCGATCTGCGGAGTGGCCGCCGGCAGCGGCCGGTCCCAGGGACGCTCGTACCACGACAGCAGCAGGAACAGCGACAGAGCCGGCGGCATCACCAGCCAAAACAGCCGATGGCGTTCCGAGGGGGAGAGGAAGTTTCGCGGACGCGCCCGAGCCGGCCTGCCGGCGGTGCTGTCGGAAGCCGGCGGTTTCCCAGAGGAGGTCATCCGCATCGGGGAATCTGGTCAGGAGATCTGGTCAGGAAATCTGCGGATCCTGTGGCGGTGCCTTGCCGGTGGCCTCCGCATCCCGCTTTTGCCGCCGCATCTCCAGCCAGACATAGGTGCCGAACGACCCCAGGAGCGTGAAAGGCATCGCGAGCATGATCAGGATGCTGTAGGCGTAGCCACGGGCGAGGTTCAGTCCCTCGGGGTCGTTCGCGGCCACGCCGTCCTTGCAGGTCGGGCAGCCGAAGACCTCTCCGGCCAACGCGACCGCGAGCAATACCGCAACGCCGACGAACATTCCCGGTCTCATGTTCCGATTATAGACATCCCGATCCGCCCTGGCCCACCCGGGGTTTGGCAGGCGAAGCGGGGCCGGAACGGCCCGATTCGGGTCAGACCAGGCCATACAGCATCAGGTAGATCACGACGCCGGTCACCGAAACATAGAGCCAGATCGGCATCGTGATTCGTCCCAGGCGGCGATGGGCCTCCCAGCGGCCGCGGTAGGCGAGCACGAACATCGAGATCGCGAGCACGGGAACGGTCACCGCCAGCAGAATGTGGGAGATAAGGATCGCGAAGTAGACGATCCGCACAGGCCCCTGCCCCGTGAACGGCACGTGGCCGACGAGGTAGTGGTAGGTGAGGTAGCAGACCAGGAAGATCGCAGACACCGCGAAGGCCGCGATCATCGTCGCCCGATGGGCCCGCCACTGGCCGCGCCTGATGAACACCCAGCCGGCCACGAGGAGCAGCGTGGCGATCGTGTTGAGCACGGCGTTGGTCGTCGCCAGCGGATGGATGGCAAGCAGGATAGAGGGTGGCATGACGGGACCATCTCATGGAGTGGCGGAGGGTGCGACGGCAGCAGGAGCGGTTCGTCCCTCGGCGAGGACGTCGAGGATCAGTTGCTTGAGGAGGGCGACCCGATCCGGCTGCAGCAGGTGATAGCCGCCCCGCAGGCGGCCTTCCCGGTCAAACACGACGCCCCGCTCCGAATGGACGCCGACCTCGGCAGGCAGGAAGAACGTCTCGTTGGCGACCTTCTTGATCACGGCCATGTCGCCGGTGAGAAACTTCCAGCGATCGGCATTCGCCTCAAAGCGGTCGGCATACCGCCGCAGCACCTCGGGGGTGTCGTTGTCGGGATCGCAGGTCAGACTGACGGCGACGAGATCCGGATCATCGATCTCTCGGAGCAGGTCGGCGATGGCCTGGTTTTCACGAAAGCATGGTCCGGGGCAATTGGCGAAGAAGACGCTTCCGAGCCAGACCCTGCCCCGCAGGGACTTCGAGTCGAAGGCCTCCCCACGCTGGTCGGTGAGCGAGAACGACGCCGCCGGTGCACCCCCTTCCACCTTCTCGACCACCGGTTGCGGTGCCTCGGGTCTGGAAGCGAGGGGCCGATCGATCGCCCGTTCGGCCGGCTTCGTGCAGCCCCAGGCCATGGAGAGCAGAAGCAGCCAGTTCAAAACCAGGCGGCCGTGCAGCATGTGTCGAGTTTTGCCCCGGTCTTCCGCGGGAATGGTGCCGCTAATTATGGTTTTGCTGCCCCGCAGGATCGGCCAGCAGTTTCGCCTCGCCCGCCTGCTCCATGAGCCGCACGTCCGATGGCCGGGCCATGTGCAGGGCCCGTTCCTGCGCGACCATTCTCGTTCGCAGGCCGATGTCCGGGATCAGCATGATCCCGAGAAACAGGGCCATCATCGCGGCCGGGATCGTGAGCACGTACTTCCAGTTAGCCTCCCAGAGAACGTGCATGAAGAACAGCACGACCAGCATCGCCTTGGTGCAGGATACGGCCATCATGAAAGCCCAGCCGACATGCGGCTCATTTCGCCAGGGCCAGGCCGGAGAGTAGGTGAGGAACGACATCGTCGTCAGCACGCAGAGGGCCGCGAAGACGGCCAGATACTTGGCGATGCCGCCGTGGCCATGGTCGCCCGAGGGGTGACCAATGTCATGATCGTGGTCGTCATGCCCTGGGATCTCACCGACCCGGGTGATGGGGCCGTGGGTGTGGGCGGGATCGGAATGGGGAACGCTCATCGGAGTGTGCCTTTCGGACGCTCGGCGGACGGCCGGAACAGGAAGGATCAGAACAGGTAGAGAAGCGGGAACAGAAAGATCCAGACGAGATCGACGAAGTGCCAGTAGAGGCCGGCATTTTCAATCATGCCCGCCCGCTTGGGGCCGAGCCTGTAGAGCAGCAGGATCGCGAACACGATCAGCCCCACCAGGACGTGGATCGCGTGGAATCCGGTGAGCAGGAAGTAGGTGCTCGCCCACATGTTGCCCCCCGGAATCACCGCTGGAAGTTTCAGCCAGGGAAACGTGTCGTTGAGGCCGTGGGAGCCGTGACCCGAATTTCCCGAGTGGTCGGCCGACGCGTCGACGGGCAGCGGCATCACCTGATCGGCGACCACGGCCAGATCGAACGGCTGCTGGTCGGGGCTCGAGACCATCTGCCCGATCTGCTTCAGCCGCCGGCGGCCCGAAACCTCTTCCGGGCTGAGCGTGTTCTCGGCGGCGTCGTCGAGCTCCTTGAGCCGGTCCATGATCGCAGGCTCGCCGAGGCGGGCCCGAACGGCCGAGCCGTAGTACAGATCGGGCTTCTCGAACACCCGGCTGCGGGGCGACCAGGGGTAGATGCCGTGGGAGAACTTCGCCTGATATTCGTAGCCCTTCACGCCGAGGAACAGCGTGCCGAGAGCGAGCGTGAGCACCATCCAAAACTTGGCCAGCCCCGTCCTGTTGGCCCGGGCGGCCTCCAGTGCCAGCACGATCGTGACGCTCGAGCAGATGAGCACGAACGTGTTGAAGGCCCCGATCGGTTCGCTGAGGTGGACATGGTGGGGCTTCGGCCAGACCGGCGCCCCGAAGCGGAGCACGACGTAGCTGCCGAGGAGCGCCGCGAAGAACATGATTTCCGTGGAGAGGAACAGCCACATGATCAACTTGCCGCGGGAGAGCGGCAGGCCGGGCTGGTACTGAAGCACCGGGCCGTGATGGCCGTCGTGACCGTGACCATTATCGTGGTCGTGTCCGTGTCCGTGAGAGATGGTCGCTGCGGAGGCGTTCATTCGAAATCCAGCGTGTCGGTGTCGTGGCTGTCGGGGGATGTGGACGTGATCTGGTGTGACGGATCGTGCCCGGTGCGGGTCTCGGGCCGGCCGAACAGCACCGCGGCGGTGAACAGGCCGAGGAGCGTGCCGAGCGACACCAGCAACAGACTGCGGGCCGAGTCGTCGTCGCGGCGGACTGCGAACCGGACCGCAGCACCACAATAAACGATCGAGACGGCGGCTGCAGCCAGAAACATCGGCACGCTGCCGGAGGGCACCGCCAGAACCAGGCTGACCGGCACCATCGCCAGGGCGGCTGCCAGCGATTGGCCGGCGGCCCGCAGCCCGCTCGGATCATCGACCGTGAGCATCCTCAGGCCGGCGGCGGCATACTGGCGGCGATAGAGCCAGGCGATCGCCATGAAGTGAGGAAACTGCCAGAGGTAGAGGACGGTCGCCAGCGCAGCAGCGGTCAGGGCCGAGGCCGGGTCGCCCGCGGCAAGTCGCCGCGGACCGTCGGCCGCCAGCCAGCCGATGGCCACGGGCAATGCCCCGGCCACAGCCCCGACCGCCGTGTTGAGAGGGGACATCCGCTTGAGCGGGGTGTAGGCGACCACGTAGATCAACCAGGTCGCCGCCGCCGCCGCCGCCGGCTGCCATCCGGCAGCGAGGACCATGATGCCCATTCCGGCGATCAGCAGGCCGGCGGCGATTCCGCCGGCGGTCCCGACCGACATCCTGCCGGCGGCCACGGGCCGGCGTGCCGTTCGAGGCATGAGCTGATCGGTCTGCCGTTCGAGGATCTGGTTGGCGATGCTGGAACTCGAGGCCACCAGCGCCGTGCCGAGAAGCAGTCCGAAGAGCATGCGGCCCTCGATCTCCCCCGCCGTGAGCCAGGTCGCCGTGGCGACGGTGGCCAGCACCATGACGGCGATCCTCGGACGCACGAGGAGCGACACATCAGCCAGCAGCATCGCCGCCGACGACGCAACGCGGGCCTCGACCGGCGCGACCGCGATCGGACCGTCGAGCGAGACGGCTGCTTCGGCGATCGAAGGACTGGTGATCGTGGACATGGTGGTCAGGTTTCAGAAATCGAGTCTGCCGGTCGTTCCTTGATGTTCATGCCGGCGAGCGTGCATGTCGGCCGCCGAACAGCCCGGTGGCCGTGGCCAGAGCCACCGAGCCCCCGAGAATCATCATCCCGAGCACGACGTGGCCCGTGACGACCGCCGCCCCTCGCGGGCTCCGGGCCGCCAGCGGCTCTGTCGGCATCCATGCGGTGGGAATCCAGCCTGACGGAATGCCCCAGGAGACGGCCCAGGCCCCGACGCCCAGCAGGAGCTGGCAGGCCACGAGTGCGGCGATGGCCAGGGACCAACGGCGGGCCGAGATCGAGGCATGCCGACTGCAGGCGACGGCCGACGCGAGTGCCAGCGCCGTCACCGCGGCGGCCCCGAGAAGGTGCAGGATCACGAGCCAGCGGAATGCCATCGGCGTGATGCTGGAGGCGTCGAGATGCCGCAGCTGGGCCCCAGCCACAAGCTGGATGTAGGCGGCCACGAGCAGCGCCGTCGTGACCCGGCCGGTCGCCCCCGATGCCTGGGCGTCTGACGCCGCGGCCCGATCGGACCGCCGGGCGGTGAGTGCCGCGATCGCGACCGCGACCGCGAAGAACAATGGCCCGGTGCAGGCGTGCACCTTGGCGACCGTCTTGTCGTCGAGCAGCACGCGGGCGCCGCCGAGTCCGCCCTGCACCAGCACGAGCAGAACGGCCGCCACGACGAGCCCTCGGACGGTGGCGTTCGGCTCCCGCACCCAGACCACGGCGGCCAGCAGGAGCGTCATCATGCCGACGACCGCGCCGAGCAGGCGGTGGCCGTGCTCCAGAAACAGGTCCCACGGCCCCCAGAACCATTCCGCGAACGGAAACAGGAACATGTTGTGGCCGTAGGTCGCAGGCCAGTCGGGCACCGCCATGGCCGCGTCGTAGGTCGTGACGAGCGCACCGAAGCAGAGCAGCACCGCCGTGACACCGACGAGCAGGCAGGCGGTCATGTGCGGCCAGTTGATCGACCGTGAAGTCATCGGAGATGTTCCCGCTGACGCCGCCGGTTTGGATGATGGACGATCACGCTGGCTTTCCTTGGAGGCCGAATGGCCGGCCCGAATGAGTGGGCCAGGCTAGTGGGCCGCAGCCAGGGCGGCCGCGGCCGCGTTCGGTGGATCGGTCTGCATGAGGTGGTCCTTATCTACCCCCGGCACCGAATACTCGTAGGGGCCGCGGTAGACCACCGGCTGGAAGTCGAAGTTGCCGTGGCCCGGAGGGCTGGGCGCCGTCCATTCGAGCGTGTTGGCGTTCCACGGGTTCCGACCGGCGATCGGCCCGTAGAACATGCTCCAGAAGAAGTTGATGGCGAAGATGATCTGCGTCGCCACCATTCCGATAGCGCACCAGGTCATGAAGGCGTTCAGCGGCTGGAGGTGGTGGAACGTCTCGTAGTGGTAGGCGTCGGCCAGCCGGCGGGGGAAGCCGACGGCACCGAGGATGTGCATCGTGAAGAAGGTTCCGTTCATGAAGATGAACGTCAGGAAAAAGTGGACCTTGCCCCAGAACTCGTTCATCGTGCGGCCGAACATCTTGGGGAACCAGTAGTAGATGCCAGCCCAGACGCCCATCGCGGTGCCCGCGAAGAGCACGTAGTGGAAGTGGGCCACGATGAAATAGGTGTCGTGGATGAAGATGTCGACCGGCGTCGCGGCCATGAAGATGCCGGAGAGACCGCCGATGATGAACATCGAGACGAACGCCAGCGCGAAGAGCATCGCGGTGGTGAACTGGATCTTGCCTCCCCAGATCGTGCCCAGCCAGTTGAAGGTCTTCACGGCGCTGGGGAGAGCGATCATCATCGTCGAGACCATGAAGGTGATGCCGAGGGCCGGGTTCATTCCGGAGATGAACATGTGGTGGCCCCAGACGATGAAGCCGAGGCCGGCGATGCCGGCGATCGAATAGACCATCGGCCGGTAGCCGAAGAGCGGCTTGCGGGCGAAGCAGGTCATGATGTCGCTGACCATGCCCATCGCCGGCAGGATCATGATGTAGACGGCCGGGTGGCTGTAGAACCAGAAAAGGTGCTGCCAGAGCAACGGCTGGCCTCCACCGGTCGCCTGCATCCAGTTGTTGACGATGTTGCCTTCAGGCGAGAAGAAGCCGGTGCCGAGGGTGCGGTCGGCCAGTTGCATGAAGCCGGCGGCGGTGAGCACGGGGAGGGCGAAGGCCTGGAGCACGGCGGTGATGAACATCGCCCAGATCGTCATCGGCAGGCGGAACATCGTCATGCCGGGAGCCCGCATCAGGATGATCGTCGTCATGTAGTTGACGCTGCCCAGCATCGAGGAAACACCGACCATCGTCAGGCCCAGCAGCCAGAGGGTCTGCCCCCAGCCGGCGCCGGGAGACGAGGCGACGTTGGTGGAGAGCGTCGGATAGCTGGTCCAGCCGCTCGAGGCCGCTCCGCCCTCGACGAAGAAGCTGGCGCCGAAGGCGATGAAGGCCGGCCACATGAACCAGTACGAGAGCATGTTGAGGGTCGGAAAAGCCATGTCGTCCGCACCGATCATCAGCGGGATGAGGAAGTTGCCGAACGCCCCCGCCAGGATCGGAATGATCACCAGGAAGATCATCACGGTGGCGTGCATCGTGAAGAGCATGGTGTAGAACTCGGGGGCCATCTGGCCGCCCTGCTGGGCGAAGAGTTTGCCGAGCACCGGCACGTCGGACCAGGGCCAGGCGATCTGCCAACGGACCGCCAGGGCCAGCAGGCCGCCGATCAGGAACCAGACCAGCGTGGAGAAGAGGAACTGCAGGCCGATGACCTTGTGGTCCTTGGAGAAGACGTAGGTCGAGAGGAATTCGGCCACGGGCCGCGGCCTGCGGGCCGGCCGCTTGAGCGGCTGCTGCACGGAATCTGTCTGGAGCGTCGTGGGGCTGCTGGCGATGCTCATTGGGTTTCTCCTGATGCGGCGTTGTCGGCTGCCTGGTGGGCTGGGAACTGGCTGGTTGCTAGTTGGTTTGTCTGGGTGCGGTGCGGGGATGGACTGATGGCGACCGAAGTCAGTTGGACTGGGCGACTGACTGCGAGGGGTCTGCCTCCGGCTGGGTCGCCTCCTGGGCGGCGTACTTCGCTTCCAGCCAGCGGTCGAAGGCCTCGCGGGATTCGACCGTCACGCGGCCCTTCATCTTGTAGTGGCCCCAGCCGCAGAGTTCGGCGCAGACGATGTCGAACTCGCCGGTTTCAGTCGCCTTGAACCAGACGGGGATCTTCATCCCCGGAACGGCGTCCTGCTTGATGCGGAGATTGGGGAGGAAGAACGAGTGCAGCACGTCCATGCTCTTGAGCTGGACGAGCACGTCCTCGTCCACCGGCACATGCAATTCATTGACGAGAAACAGGTCATCGGGAGTGCCGAGCGTTCCGTCGCGGCCCGGATAGCGCAGCCGCCACTCGAACTGCCTTGCCACCACCTCGACCGTGGGCGCCATCGCCGGACGTCGCATCTTCACGTCGGCCCAGGTGTTCATCTGGTAGATGGCGAGAAACAGCAGCGTGGCCGCGGGAATGATCGTCCAGACCACCTCCAGCGTGTGGCTTCCATGGATGTAGGTTGCCGGCCCCTTCGACTTGGCGGCGTCGTACTTCCAGAGGAACCAGAACATCGCGAGTTCGGTGGCGACGAAGACCACGCCCGTCAGGGCGAGGATGAAGTAGAACAGGCTGTCGATCGAGCGGCCGTGCTCGGAGACATCCTTCGGCAGCCAGATGTCGAACGCCGGAGCCACGGCGAACGTCGCCACCCCGAGCACGGGCACGGCGAGGAAAAGCAGGCTCCAGAAGATTCCCGACAGGCGGTTCACGGCGTTGCTCCAGAAATCAGGGTGGGTGCTAAAAACGATCGCGGGCCAGCATCGGCTTGTCGGCGCCAAGTTCGCCGTCGAGTTCATACGGCAGCGAGCGGATGTAATTCACGATGTGCCAGATCTCCTCGGGCGGAACGGTCCCCTTGGCGGCGGGCATCGGGGCGCCATTGATGCCGGCGTGGATGCGGTAGTAGAGATCGAGTGGCCGCCGGCCGCCGCGATAGATGCCATGCCGGAGGTTTCGCGGGGGGATCGTCCGCGGACGGAGCGCGTCGCCATCGAGCACGCTGTCGAACTTCGCCAGCCAGGCGATCTGCTTGCGGTGCTCGTCGAGATCCTCGGCCGACATCCCGGAGGTGGAGGTTTCCCGGGCCTTCTCCGAGCCGCTGCTGATCTCCTTGTTGATCTCGACGATCGCCTTGTTCCAGTCGTCGTAGTCGTTGGCCTGGCCGTCACCGAGGCCGGTCACGCCATGGCACTTCACGCAGTTGGCCTTGTCGCCGTAAAAGAGTTCCTTCCCCTTGGCGATCGAGGCGACCAGGTCGATGCCGGTCGGCATCGGCGGCACGGCGATCTGGGCATCGGCGGCGGTCTTCCACTTCTCGGCGATCGGCGAGAGGGTCTCGTCGACGAGGAATTCCCGGCTCTCGGGGAGTTTGCCCTGGGCGTCGTCGTCGAGTTCGAAGAAGGCCCGCATCAGAGACAGTTCCGTTTCGCCCCGGATGCTCAGGTACTTGACGTATTCGGCGAGCGCGTCGACCTGGGCGGAAGAGAGCAGAGCGAACGAGGGCATCGAGGTTCCGGGAATGCCGTTGTGGAGGACGCGGACGAGATCGGCATGGGTCGGTTTGTCGGCCCGCTCGGTGCTCTTGAATTTGAAGACCCCGGGGCGGTAGTCCCGCGGATAGGGATTGAGAAAGGCGGCCGTGGGGCCGAGCGCGTCGCCCGTCACCCCGTGGCAGTGGGCGCAGTGCTCGCGGTAGAGGCCGTTCTTGCGGCCGACGATGTCGCTCCGCACCGGGCCGGCCGCGAGCCGGAGTTTCGCCTCGTCGAGGCCTGTTTCGGGGAGGCAGGTCGGCTCGTCCGGAGTGCCGAACATCGCCAGCAGCACGGTGGCCACCTGCTTCTCCTGCTCGGCGGTGAGCCGCTGCTTCGTCGCCTCGACCATGTTGAGCCGAAACGACGCAGCCGGCGTCCGGCCGCAGCCCACACCGCCGGCGACAAGGCAGAGGGCCGCCCCGGCGACGAGGGTCGAATTGAAAAACCGGCGGGCAACAGAGCTGTCTGTCGTGTTCATGGTCCCGTTCATGTCATGTGCCAATGGCGGACGCCGGAACCTCCAGCGTGCCGATGTCCTTCACCTGATCCGGCTCGAGCGTGATCTGGAAGCGGCCCTTGGGCGTCCATTTCAATTCCGGCTTCTCGATTCCGAGGGCGCCGTTGGGCCCGGTCGAGCGCTCGTGCCAGACCTGCATCTCGAGCGGCTCGCCTGCCGGAAGGTCGGGAATCGTGAACGAGCCGTCCGCGGCCGTAACTGCCACGTAGCCGTCCTTGCGGAACACGGCGTAGGCCTTCATCCAGGGGTGGATGTTACAGGTGACCGTGGTCGGCATGCCTGTCTCGCTCTCGGGCTTGTAAATCGTTCCCTGCCCGGCGGGGATGAGCTGGTTGAAACTCGTGCCGGCGATGTTGGTGTTGTGACCGATCGGGTCGCTGTTTTTCACGTCGATCGGCTGACCCACGCGGGCGGCGAATACGGGCGAGAGAAATTCACACTGTTTTTGGTCCAACACGAGCGGAGTCTGGGACGGAGAGGCTTCCTTGACCCGGCTCGACTTTCGCGCAAAGACCACGACATTTGCCAGGCCCTTCGACGACGGATCGATCAGCAGAGACCGGTCGAGCAATTTCATGCCCCCCTTCGAACAGACCTCGGTGTCCTTGTCGGCCAGCAGCGGCTTGGCCGTGCCCGGATCGCCGGCAAACACAAACCGGCCCTTGAGCGTGCCCCAACCGGTGCCGGTCGAAGCAGTTCCAGCAGGCCCGCCACCCGCCACTGCGGCGCTGACGAGCGTGGCCCGGATCGTGGCTGCGGCAGCCGCATCTGCGGCCGGAGCGGTGACTCGCTCCGACGAACAGCCGAGGCAGAGAACAGCCGAAGCCAGCGCTCCCGCTCCCAGAAGGACCTGACGGCGTCCGTTATTTGCTGAACAGGCTCGCATCGAGCAGCATCTCCCCGAGGTCGTTGTCGCCGGCGGCGACCTTCACCTTCTTTCGCCCCTTGGCGACTTTTTCCTGCTTTCCGGCGATCGTCATCTCGCCGAGGTAGCCGGCCTTCTCGTGCCAGAACTGCAACTCCAGATCCCCGGCGGGAACGTTCTTGAGTTCGAATGAACCGTCGGCTTTGGAGACGGCTGCGTAGGGATTCGAGCGGACGACGAGCCAGGCCTTCATCCAGGGGTGGATGTTGCAGGTCACCTGGGCCGGAATCGCCTCGTCGGACTGAAACGTGATCGTCGACTCGCCCGAGGCGGGGATCAGGCTGTTGGAGGGGGCATTTTTGACCGTCGCGACGTTGCTGTTGTGGCCGACAGTGTCGGAGTTCTTGAGCACGAGCGACTGTCCGGTCTGCACCACCGCCACATGCGGCTGGAAGCGGCAGTCCTTGTTGTCGAGCACGACCTTCTCGGACTTGCCCGCCACCAGGTCGGGGTGCACCTTGACCGCCTTGTCACGCACGAAGACCACGACATTGGCAACGCCACCGTCTTCGGCAACCACGAGTTCCTCGGCCAGCAGTTTGTGCTTGCCGCAGACCTCGGGATCCTTGTCGGCCTTGAGATCGGCCTGCTTCGGGGCCGCACCGCCAAACTTGAATCGGCCCTTGATCGTGCCCCACTCGTCGGCTGAAGCGGCGAGTGGACAGGCAAGAATCGAAACGGCGATCAGGAACGGCCCGCCAACGGTCTGAAAGAAGGTTGAAACGATCGCAGAACGTCTCTTTGTCTGGCTGCAAGCTGCGGTCATCTGATCGGGGCTCCGGAAGGCGGAATTGGACCAAGGGGGAAGAACGCGGACTGACGTTGTCATTTTAGCGCCACGCCGGGTCTTCGGGAGTCTGCCGGCGGGTTGGCGGACTGTTTCGGCGGGCTGGGGGGCTGCTGCGGCTGTGGTGGCTGCTGTCGCTGCGGCTGCGGGAGATAGGCCTCCAGCGACAGGTTCCGCTTGGCGAACGTGTCGAAGTGCATCAGCAGGTCGGTCAGGGCATCCACCTGCTGCTCGCTGTCGCCGACGTAGAGATCCTGGCTGACAGGCTTGTCATAGGGGATGTTCACCGGCATGCCGGTGTATGGCAGATACCGCTTCGGATTGGCGATCCAGTTGTGCACGTAGTCGGGACGGAGCCGCTCGTGAACCCGCTCGAGCTGCGGGGCGAGCGCCTTGGGATTGCCCGGCGGAGCGTAGTCGCCGACGAGGTGGCACTTCACGCAGTAGTTGTTGTTGGTCACGATGCGCAGGGCCCCGTCGAGGTGGCCAGGATGGGATTTCTCCGCCTCGGCAACCGAACTCTCGTCGAGCCTTGGATCGTAGACGTAGGGATACTCGGCCCCGTCGACTGCGGCGAAGTAGTTGACGAGTGCCGCCGCCTCGGAGGAATGGAAGTTGAATTTCGGCATCCGGAGCACGGCCGGCGGACGGATCGTGTGCGGATTGAGCAGGAACTTGTGCAGCCAGCCCGACTGCACCTTGCGACCCTCGCCCACGAGCGGCGGGGGCAGCCAGCCCCAGGCATCGTCGGGCTTGACGTTCGGGTTGATCTGCTTCTCGTCCTCGATCACGACGGGGAACAGCAGTCTGGCGAGGTCGCCTCCCTTGGCCGGATAGTGCCTGCCGGCCCGGATCGCATCCTCGGGAACGATCAGATTCTGTCCGCCGACCTGCCGGGGATCGCCGTCCACGAGTGCATCGTGCCAGAGCATGACGGGCTGGTGCGGAACCGCCTCCGTGTCGCCCTCTTCGATCGGAACTCCGTCCTCATCGACCATTTGCGGCCGGCCGGTCTCGGGATCGAGGATCGGCATCCCCACGAGTGTGGCATGCCGGCGACCCTGGCGATCCGTCACCAGCGAGCGGTCGACCTGCTGGGGCGAGAAGTGTGGCGAGAGGAACGGATAATCGGCCACCGTTTGGGATTCGCCAAGCGATTCAGGCTTGTAGCGGATGTCCCAGCGGTCCATCTGCAGGGTGTGGCAACCGCCGCAGTTGTACTGCTCGGCGACGACGAGCCCCTTGAGACGTGCCTCTTCCCGGGGCGACGGCTTGTGGATGAACTGCGGCGCCGGCGGTTCGGCGACGAGCCCGAGCACGAAGGTCATCACTGCCTCCCGCTGCTCGGCGTTGAAGGGGAACTGCGGCATCCGATACCGCTCGTTGTACGATTTGTTCTCGACCTTCTTGTAGTCGTAGGTCCGCGGCTGACGGAGCTTCTGCCAGAGGAATCCCTCCCGCTCGTGGGCGAGCAACTTCTCGAGGAAGAAGCCGGTGTCGGGATCGACCGACTCGGGAGTGACATGGCTTCGCGGCGGTGCCGCATAGGCGAGGTCGGGAGCCAGAGGCTCGTCGCCGGTCGGGGTCGTGGCAAGACCCTGCCCGCCCTTTCCGTGATGGCCGGCGTCATGAATCCCGGCGCCTTCGCCGCCTGCGTGATGCGGACCGCCATGGTGACCGCCGTGGCCATGCTCGAGTTGGTGCATCACGAAGTGGGCCACCTGCTCGAACGCGATCTTCGACGGCTCCTTGCGGCCCCAGTCGGCCAGAGCGGCGCCCGCCGCCTTGCCATCTTCGAATCCGGGGATGTCGTGGCAGGAGTAGCAGGCCAGCTTGGCGAGCGTCTTCTTGCCGATGTAGTTGAGCAGGATCGCGTTCTTGTTGGCGGCATTCATGCCGAGCAGCATCCGCTCGTCGCCCTGAATCGCGGCCTGATCGGGGCCGAGACCATTTTTGAGAACCTCCTCGGCGCGGACCGCCGGGAACCGATCCTTCAGATACATGAACGCCAGTTCTTCGGTTGCCTTTTGCTCATCGGAGGTGAGGGCGTTGGCGGCCGGAACATCGGCCGGCTTCCAGTCCTCGGTCGATCCCATCAGGTAGGCGGTCGCGTCAGCGGCCGGGTCGCTGACGGAGCCGTCGGCGAGCGGGACCGGCTCGAGCAGCACGTTCGGCATGATCGTCCGCGGGTGGTAGCGGGCGGGCTCTCTCAGCCAGCTGTAGAGCCAGGCCGGGCCGTTGGGATGCGAGGCGACCTTCGCCCCGATCCGGGAGAGGTTCGGGCCGTGGACGCTCTTGGCCTCCGGGAAGTCGGCATGCTGGTGGCAGGCGAGACAGCCCCTGACCTGGACCACCTTCTTGCCGCGCTCGACGTCGGGCTTGGCTGTGATCCCGTCATACGGCCGCACATATTCGAAGGGGGCGCTGGCGCCGAGCAGGTAGTTGATCATCGAGCGGATTTCGATCGGCTCGTAGCGTTTTGACTCCTCAAGCCCCTTCCCTTCGAGGTGCTCCCAGAGGCCGAAAAACCGCGGCATCTTCGTCGAAGGCCGGAAGTCCTGCGGGTTCCGCAGCCAGGCATAGAGCCAGTCGAACCCGACCTTGCTGGCCACATGCCGCAGCGAAGGCCCGACCTTCGGCAGGGTTCCGGGAGTCTCCGGATCCTTGAGCAGGGAAGCCAGTTCGTGGGATCGCTTCGAGAGCTTGGCCTCGTCGCCGGCGGCCGCGTCGCGCTCGATTGCGTCGCGGAGCCGCTCACGGGACTGGGTTCCGTCCGGGCTGGAGCGGACATCCTCGACCCAGCGGCGGACGGTGCCTCCCATCGACGCCAGACCCGGATCCGTTGTCAGCGATTCGGCAACCTCGTGGAAGTTGGGAGCCAGCCGCATGTCCGGGCCGATCCGCTTGTCGGGGCCGGACCAGCCATTGATCTCGTGGCAGCCGTAGCAGCCGTACTGGCGGATCAGATGGTAGCCCTCGACGAGCTTGGGTGCGGGCGGCTCCGGGAACCGCTCGCTCGGCTCGAGGTCGACGACCTGATGGTGGCACTTCAGGCAGCTCGATTCCTCGAACCGCTGCGGCAGCATCGGGAAGATCCAGTGATGATTGTTGAACCAGCCATGCTCGTCATGCCACTCGTGGGCCTGCTTCGGCGTGTTGGGGGTGTGCGACGACCACTTGAAGCTCGTCGCACTGCCCTGCCCCTGATGGCAGCTCGTGCAGCCGAACGACTGCATCGGGTGCGGGCTCGTCGAGCCGACGAAGAGATCGAGACGGGGATGCGTCGAGTAGGGCTGCGGGACGCCCCGCTGCACGACCAGTTCGAGTGGTTTCCCCCAGGAGGGCGACTCGAGCAGCCCCGCCACTGCGACCTTTCGCCCCAGGGTCTTGCCCCCCCCGATGTCGGCGATCACGTCGCCGGGCATCAGCCCGGCCATGGCCGCCGGCGACTCGGGCAGCACCACGCTGACGGTAGAATCCTCGTGGCGAAACAGGCCGCCGGGCGCGAGATGGAAGCCATAAGCCTTTTCGAGCTGTTCGTTGGCGTCGCCGGTCGGCGCGGGCGGCGGCTCCGCCGGAGTGGGCAGCGACAGGGTCACCGTTTCCCGGCCTCGATAGGCCGGTTCGGTGGGCTGGCCAGGCATCGACTTGTCCATGCCACGGTGGCAGGTGATGCAGCGGTCGAATCGGGCGACGTCGCGAAAGTTGTTGTTGATCGTGAGCTGGGGAAGCCAGATCTGGTCGACCCGCAGCGGGCCGTTGAAGGCGTCGAGAACAGGCAGTTCGAGAACCGTCTTGCCGACGTTTGGGGCCCGATCCTTGAGCGTCTTCGAAAGCTGGAGCAGTTTCTGGCGATGGTCCGCCAGATCCTTGGCGGCAGCGTCCTCGGCGGCCGTGATCTTTCGGAGCGTGGCCTCGAGATCCTTGCGGTGGGTGTTGGCCGCCTGATTTTCCAGCGTCGCTTTCGCCACCTCGGCCCGCTTGGCGTCGGCCAGGGAGAGCAAAGCGTCGAGACGGCCCTGCGGGGCCGACTCGGCGACCCCGAGTTCGTAATCAGCCCGATTCTTGTCGAGTTCGGCCTTGCGGAGCTTCAACTGCCCGGCAAGCAGATCCTCCCGGAACTTGGCCCGCCTGACGATGTCGCGGAATCGCTCGAGCAGGTCGCCCCGCAGTGAAAGCCGGGTCCGCTCGTCCTGCTGATTGGCGAGGACATCGACGTCGACCTGGGCACGGTCGGCCGCCTCGAGGTCCGCCGGAACGGTGCGAACCTGGTCGAGAAACTGCTTCGTGAGGGCCGGATCGAGGCTGTCGCTGCGGGTCTTCGCGAGCGCCGCGTCGAGTTCCTTCGAGCGTTCCTCGTAGCCGCGGGAATCCTGCTCGTCGACCCGGGCCGCCGCCGACCAAGTCTCCAGAGCCCGGAACTCCCGCTGATACTTCTTCCAGGGCCGGTTGTGGTCGACCGCCAGCATCACCACCGTGGCCAAAAGAAGAAGGATCGCCGACACGCCGAAGACGACGTGCAGGACCTTCATGTCGCGCCAAGTCTGTTCTGTTGCGGGCATCGTTGTAGGAGGTTTCGTCGAACGGGCGGAGTGGGAATCGACTCTGGTTGGATTGTAGGTCTCGGTTCCGGCCAGGCCTGCCTGGAGGCCGGAACCTGCCGTCAGACCGTCAGAAATTGAGCGAGAACTCCGGAATGCTGACCAGATACTTCAGATTCAGGGTCCACCGCAGGATCATCTTGAGCGGCAGCGTGAGCATCAGCAGCATCAGGTTCGCCATGATCATGTAGCGGATGAACCCCATCTTGGCGAAGAAGCCCCGGAACACGGTCACCGCCAGGAGCGGGGGCAGAAGGACGAGGTAGGCCCCCAGCAGCAGCAGGCCGGGCGCCTCGCGGAGCAGGATGTAGCCGATCTGCGCGAGCGTTCCCGCACCCTGCGGGGCCCGCGGCAGCGGTTGGTCGAGCAGGCTGACCCAGAACATCTGCGGCAGGTCGACGTTGTTGAGCACCTCGACCTTGTAGGGCGTCCAGTACTCGAACGGACCGAAGAAGTTCCAGTTCGGGCCGCGCAAAAACGTGCCGAGGATGATCAGCGTGATCCAGAGTTCAAAGAACCCGAACTGGTAGACGAGATAGCTGAACTTCCGCTCCTCGATCGAGTAGTAGCCGTTTCCCTTCTTGTTGAAGTCGAGATACGGCATCGCCATCAGGCCGAAGACCACCAGGCTCGGCAGCACGACGCCGGCATACCAGGGGTCGAAGTAGACGAGCATCTCCTGAAGCCCGAGGAAGTACCAGGGCGCCTTGGAGGGGTTCGGAGTCTTGACGCTCGAGGCCGGCTCTTCGAGCGGTGCCGGCAGGCAGATCGCCCAGAGCAGCAGGAAGGCGGAGACGCCGACCATGCAGATCAATTCGGTGTAGACGAGGTCCGGCCAGACGAGCACCTTCTCGTCGTCCAGTTTCTCCATCGGCGGCAGTCCCTGGCGGATCCGCTCGTCATTGACGACCGCCTGCTTGGTGGCGACCCAGGTGAAGAAGGCGAGCAGGAAGACCAGCCCCACGATCGGCACGTTGTCGGGCTTCATCACGATCGAGGCGAAGTTTTCGTCGGCCATCGACAGCCCCATCAGCACCAGGGCGATGTTGAAAACCGACCAGGCGACCATCGGCTGGACGAAGAACTTGCGGAACACGAACAGGATCGTGAACAGGGCCGTCGTGCCGAGCGTGTAGAGCATCGGGCCGGAGAGTTTGTTGACCAGGCTCCGGGCGGAGAGCGGCAGTCCGGGCACGAGGCTCGACGAGCCGGAGAGGGCGAGGCTGGCGAGGATCATCATCGCCGAGGCGAAAACCGCCCAGAAGATCGCCCAGCCGGTCTGCTTCTTCTTCTGCCAGAGGATGAGCGCGGCCACCGCGTTCATCAGGGCAAGACCGGTGTAGTAGGAGCCCAGAAATCCCGAAACGTCCTTGAGGAACGTTCCGGAGGAGCTGAGAAAAAGTCCGAACGGGATGCCGAGGTATTCCATGGTGGTCGAACTACAGCGGACCGCTGATGCCGCCGTCCTTTCTGACTCGCCAGAAGTGGATCGCCAGCAGCAGGGCCACGGCGAGAGGGATCGCGATGCAGTGCAGCACGTAGAAGCGGTTCAACGTTTCCTCGCCGACGAACCGGGCTCCGAGCAGACCGAAGCGGGCGTCGGATGCGTCGGTGATCATGTCGATGCCGCCGATGGTGAGGAGCTGCTGTCCGGGCCCCTCGTACCCGAGGATCGGCGTCGCACGGGCCATGTTCGAGCCGACGGTGATCGCCCAGATCGCGAGCTGATCCCAGGGCAGGAGGTAGCCGGTGAAGGAGAGCAGGAGCGTCAGCAGGAGCAGGATCACGCCGATCACCCAGTTGAACTCCCGCGGCGGCTTGTAGCTGCCGGTCAGGAAGACGCGATACATGTGCAGCCAGGTCGTGATCACCATCGCATGGGCGCCCCAGCGGTGCAGTTCCCGGAGGATGCCCAGGCTCGTGACGTCGCGGAGCGCAAGGATGTCGTTGTAGGCCCACTCGAGCGTCGGACGGTAATAGAACATCAGCAGGACGCCCGTGACCGTCTCCACGAGGAACAGGAAGAACGTCACGCCGCCCATGCACCAGGTGAACGAGAGGGCGATGCCCTGCTTCTTGATCGAGACAGGGTGCAGATGCAGGAAGAAGTTCGTCAGCATCACGACGATCCGGTTCCGCCGGTCGAGCGGCATCGGATGACGGAAGATGCTCTTCCAGATCTGGGAGTTGCGGATGGTTTCGCCGATGGCCATGGTTCAGTCGATGTCCGGTGCGGTTGGCGTGGTCAGACGGTGATGTAGCATTCGGGATCGGCCCACTGGCCGAGTTCTTCCTGGAAGGAGCGGCTCTTGTCGACCTCGAGTTGCCCGTCATCCGAGAGCCGGATGGCGTAGCGTTCCAGCGGCCGCGGGGCCGGGCCCTCGAAGTTGACACCATCCTTGTAGAAGCCGCTGCCGTGGCAGGGGCACTTGAACTTCTGCTCGGCCTCCAGCCAGTTGGGCGTGCAGCCGAGGTGGGTGCAGACCGTCTTCAGGGCGTAGATCTGTTGCTGGCCGCCGACGTCGCTGTTCACGACCCAGACGCCGTACTGGGCCACGAACTTGGTCTCGACCTTGCCGACCGGGAACCCCTCCTTGAAGCCGACCTTGAAGCGGCTGGGAGGCTCCGCCAGCACGTTCGGAAAGAAAAAGCGGGCCAATCCCAGGGAGAACAGGCCCCCGGTAACCGACAGGGCGGTGAAGCCCATCGCCATGAACGAACCGAGGGCGATCTCGAGAAAACCGCGTCTGTCCTCCTCTGCCTCGGCCCCCTTCTTCGCCGCCGGCTTCAGCGGCTTCGGGGGCACGGCTGCCGCCGCCTTGGCGGGAGCCTGCTCCACCGACGCCTTTTCGATGACCGGTTTCTTGGCAACCGGCCGCGGCGGGGCATCGGACTTGCTGACGGGACCAGGCTTGGCCCCTGCCCTGGCGGCCGCGAGGATGCTCGCGGTGTCGCGTGCGACTGCCGGCTTTGGTGCGGGCTTGGCCGTCTGCTTGGCCGCAGGTTTTTCAGCCGCGGGCTTGGCAGCAGGAACGGGCTTGGGGGCGGCTGGCTTGGCGGTGGATTCCTGGGATTCACCGGCCGACTTGGCCCGGGCAAGCGCCATGATCTCGGCAACGCTCGGCCTGCCACCGGCACCGCCCGAGGGCTTGGCAGCTGGTTTTGGAGTTGCCTTGCCGGCCGGCTTGGCAGCAGGAGTGTCTGCTGCTGGAGAAGCGTCCGTTGGGACTGCCTCCGCCGGTTCCGAAACGGCCGCCGGCGCAGTCGCCGCAGGATCGCTTTCGGGGGAACTGCCAGCCTTCTGTGCGCGGGCCGCCGCGAGCACCTCGGCGACCGACATCTTCTTTTTGTCTGCCATCGGGATCGCCTCGGCGACATCACGCTGGCATGCCGGCCGCCCTGCCTCCGAGCTGCGGCCAAGAACCAGCTGCAAATCGTTCAGAAAAAAGGTTTTCCGGCCTGATTTCCGAGTTCGTGATTTTTTTCACGAACTCTTCTTAACTGTATCGACCGTGGGCGAGGTGTCAACGTCAGGCGGCTGCCATTCCCGCCGGAATGTCACCCCTCCTTGCCCCAGCGGCATGCATGCCGCCACAATCCGCCCCCGGCCCCGTCGTGAATCACCGCTGGAAGGAGCCCGCCCGTGCCCGTCACATCCCGCCGCGTTCTGATTGTCGGCGGAGGCGGGCGGGAGCATGCCCTGGCCTGGAAGCTCGTCAAGGATGGGGCCGAGGTGCTCGTGGCCCCGGGCAACGCCGGCACGGCGTCGATTGCGGAGAACGTGCCGGTCGCTGCCACGGATGTCGCCGGGCTCGTGCGGCTTGCAGCCGAACGCAAGGTCGATCTGACCGTCGTCGGCCCCGAGGCGCCGCTCGTGGCTGGTCTTGTCGATTCGTTTGCCGCCGCTGGCCTGCGGGTTTTCGGACCCACGGCTCGGGCGGCCCAACTCGAGGGCAGCAAGCTGTTCTGCAAGCAGATCCTCCATCGCGGCGACGTGCCGACGGCCATGTTTCGGGAATTTCGCTCCGTGGCGGCGGCCCGGGAGTTTCTCGAGGCCCGCGAGGATGTGCCCGTGGTCGTCAAGGCCGACGGACTCGCCGCCGGCAAGGGGGTTTTCGTCTGCGAAGATCGCGCGACTGCGTTGGAGGCGGTGGCGACGCTCGGCAGCGACCCGCAGTTCGCCGCCGCAGCCAGGGGAATCCTGATCGAGGAACGGCTCGATGGCGTGGAAGTGAGCGTCATGGCGATCACGGACGGCCGCACGATCATCACCCTGCCGCCCCTGCAGGATCACAAGGCCGCCTATGACGGCGACCAGGGGCCGAACACCGGAGGCATGGGCGCCTACTGCCCCACGCCGTTCGTCGATGCGGGGCTCCTGGCCGACATCGAGTCGCGGATCCTGGTGCCGACGGTGCACGCGATGCGTCGGGCGAAGGTTCCCTTCCAGGGCGTGCTCTACGCTGGGCTGATGCTCACCTCGCAGGGGCCGAAGGTGCTGGAGTTCAACGCCCGGTTCGGCGATCCCGAATGCGAGGCCCTGCTCGTGCGGCTCGAGTCGAGCCTGCTCGAACTGCTCGATGCCACCGCCGACCGTCGTCTCGAGGCGGTCGAGCCGCCGGTCTGGCGAGACGGCGCGAGCGTCACGGTGATCATGGCCTCGGAGGGCTACCCGGGGCCGGTGGAAAAGGGCCGCCCGATCCGCGGCCTCGAGGCGGCCGCCGCGGTCGAGGGCGTGGAGGTTTTTCATGCTGCAACCAGGCTCGACGGGAGCCAGGTCCTCAGCGACGGCGGCCGCACGCTCGCGGTGACGGCGGTCGGCGATTCCCTCGCCCGGGCCAAGCTGCTGGCCTACACGGCCGTCAAGGAGATCCGCTGGCAGGGCGCATGGTGCCGCAAGGACATCTCCGACAAGGCGATGGCCCACGAACTCGGCGCCGCCCAGGCGGTGGAGGCGGCCGAATGAAGCTCCGAGTCGGCATCGTCGGCCTCGGCAGCCATTGGGAGAACCGCTACCTGCCCGCGCTCCGATCGCTGGCCGATCGGTTCGAGGTTCGCGGGGTCTGCGAACAGGTGGCCCACCTCGCCTCCAGGGCCGCGGGGGAACTCGGCACCGTCGCCGTCGACGGGTACAGGGCCCTCACCGCCCGGGACGACATCGATGCGATCCTCTATCTGGCCGATCAGTGGTATGGCACGGCCCCGATCCTGGCCGCCTGTGACTTCGGCAAGGCGGTCTACTCGGCGATCTCGTTTCCGCTCGAGCCGGCGGACGCCGAGCTGCTCCGGCGTCGGGTCGACGAGGCCGGGATCGCGTTCATGGCCGAACTGCCCCGGCGGCATGCCTCGGCGACGGTTCGTCTCAAGGAACTGATCGCCACCCGGCTGGGGCAGCCGAAGATGCTCTTCTGTCACCGGCGGGTGCCGCTCTCGGGAGGACCTTCGAACGCCCAGCCCCGCGACTGCTCGAGCGAGGCACGCGATCTGATGGAACTCGTCGACTGGTGCCGCTACGTGGCCGGTGTCGAACCGACGAGCGTGGTCGCCGTGAGGCATGCCGAGACGCCCGGCGCCGATGTCGACGACTACCAGATGATGAGTCTCGACTTCTCGACGACCGGGCGGCCCGGCGACGGGCCGCTGGCCCAGATCAGCTGCGGCTACTACATGCCGCGGCAGTGGGACGAGGCGGTCGGATTTCGCCCGCCGCCGGGCCTGCAGGTGGTCTGCGACAACGGGATCGCGTTCGTCGACCTCCCCTCGGGGCTCGTCTGGTTCGACTCCATGGGACGGCATCAGGAGTCGCTGGAGAGCGAGCGGCCCGTGGGCGAGTGCATGCTCGTGCAGTTTCACAGGAAGGTGACCAGCCTCGTCAGGGCCATGAGCGGCCTCGACGACAGCCTGCGGGCGATGCAGATCGTTCAGGCCGCCTCGACCAGCCAACGGGACGGACGCCGCGTGGAACTGACGCCCTCCTGACGGGCCCGCCCCGAGGTCGAAGCCGAGGCCGGCCAAACTCAGCCGAGCGCGGCCACCACGAGGTCGCCGATCTCGCGCGTGCCGTGGCCCATCTTGCCGGCCGCCTGGCTTTTCATCTTGGTGCCCGTCACCTCGGCCACGGCTCGGTCGATCCGGGCCGCCGAGGCGGGGTGCCCGCTGTGCTCGAGCAGCATCGCCATCGCGTTGATTGCGGCCATCGGGTTGATCACGTTCTGACCGGTGTATTTCGGGGCGCTGCCCCCCATCGGCTCGAACATGCTCACGCCTCCCTTGTCGGGATTGAGATTCGCCCCCGCGGCCACGCCCATGCCGCCCTGGAGGATGCCTCCGAGGTCGGTGATGATGTCGCCGAACATGTTGGTGGTCACGATCACGTCATAGGCGTCTGGATTCTTGACCATCCACATGCAGCAGGCGTCGACGTGGTTGTAGTCGGTCTTGACGTCGGGATAGTCCTTGGCGACTTCCTGGAACGTCCGCCACCAGAGGTCGTGGCCGAAGGTGAGCACGTTCGTCTTGGCGACCAGCGTGAGCGTCTTCTTGGCGCTGTTCCGCTTCCGCGTGTAGTCGAAAGCCCAGCGGATGCACCGCTCGCATCCCTTGCGTGTGTAGATGGCCTGCTGCACCGCGACCTCGTCGGGCGTGCCCTTCTTGAGGTAGCCCCCGACACCGCAGTAGAGGTCCTCGGTGTTTTCGCGGACCACGACGAAGTCGATGTCCTTCGGGCCGCGACCGGCCAGCGGCGTCTCCACGCCGGGGAGCAGTTTCACCGGCCGCAGATTGATGTATTGGTCGAGTTTGAATCGCAGGTCGAGCAGCAGGCCCTTCTCGAGGATGCCCGGGGCCACGCCAGGGTGTCCGATCGCACCGAGAAAGATCGCATCCTTCGACCTCAGCAGTTCGAGGCCGCCCTCGGGAATGATCTCGCCCGTCTTCAGGTAGCGGTCGCCGCCCCAGTCGAGCGACTCGACCTCGTAACCGAATCCATCGAGCTTCGCGACCGCGGCCAGCACCTTCATCGCCTCGGCCGTCACCTCGGGGCCCGTGCCATCTCCGGGGATCGCGGCGATCTTGAGCTTCGTGGCGGCCATCGGGTTTTCATGCTCCGTGTGGGGTGAAGGTTGGACGGGGCTGGAAAGGTTACGGCGAGTCGCCCCGAAACGAAACCCATCCGCAGCGACGCCCCATCCTGAGGCCCGGTTTTCTCCCGGTTGGGATGAAACACCCTCCCAACCAGCGACCGGAGGTCGCCAAGGAAAATTCAGCAGGATGCCGAGATTTTCCGTGTCACGAGCCGCCCCGGCTTCGGGGCGGCAAAAGTCTCGTCGCTGTGTCCCTCGAGGACTTTTGTCCAAACGCTCCTCGAGCATTCGCCGACCCCTTCGCCTCCCGAGACGTGGCTTCCTGCCCGATGTGGGACAGGCTTCAGCCTGTCATCGCCAAGCACT
>Ga0209598_10000091_pt1 | contig 64419 bp, 67 predicted proteins | sample M_140807_EF_Meta_FD_187317 | JGI IMG/M metagenome (GOLD analysis project Ga0209598, IMG submission 187317) | Freshwater microbial communities from Lake Montjoie, Canada to study carbon cycling - M_140807_EF_MetaG (SPAdes) (version 2) | ecosystem: Environmental > Aquatic > Freshwater > Lake... | reverse complement strand
GCAGAACCACTCGCAGAACCAGCCGCAGAACCACCCGCAGAACCAGCCGCAGAACCACCCGCAGAACCAGCCGCAGAACCAGCAGGACCACTTGTTACCCCCGATATCTTATCTTGAACATATATCCTCATAGCCGATGAACCCGCTGTAAGATTTGGTATTTTAGATACTAAATATTGGTTAGCATAGGTGTATTCCTTTGTCTTATTTGCTGTTTGTGCGGAATTATAAGGAAATGTAGCAGGAGCCATAGCATATTGTGTTATTTTGGAAACTTCCAGATATAGAGTATTAAAATATGAAATATCATCAGGGGATAATTTATTCAAGACAGCATTCTTACCACCAAGAGCACTTACACCCATTGAGAATATAACCACTGAATCAATATATACTTGTAAATCATTTTGTGAAGGAGTACCAACAGTAGGATTTGCGGTAGTTGAACCAGGAGTCTGCGGTGAACTATTCGGATTTGTGGCTGTTGTGTTTGATGTTGTTGTGCCGGGTGCTCCACCAGTACCAGCACCTGCTGCTGTTCCAGTATTAACTGTATTTCCAGATGAATCTGTAGTTACTGTGTTAGGAGGCCCTGCGGGAGGAGTTGAACCAGCAGGAGGAGTTCCCGCAGTTGCGCCAGCAGGAGGACTTCCAGCAGTTCCGTCAAAAAACTCGTATGATTTTTCATGTTCATTTAGAAAAACAACAGCACATGCGATAAAAAGCGCAACACCAATTAAGAAATAGACAGCCTTCATCCTGTCAAAAGTAGCGAAAATGCTACGGCAAAAACACTTATTTTCAACAGTTTGACTGTAAAAAATTAGTTTTAAATGAATTTATTTCTAAACCCTACAGTTCCAGCAGGGAATTTCGTTGCGTTTTATCCAAATAGACGGGTCAGGAGACGGACATGCTGCTGTGACTTGACGAGGTCTATAGTTTATTTGTTGGGTGTCTATTGTTTTCTTCTGTATTTCACGACGTTTATCCTTTATACGTTGCGTACGTTCCATCTTTTCTCGTTGTTCTTCAGCCGCTTTCAGGATTTCATTATAATTGGGTGAATTATCATATGATTTTGATAGACCGCATGACTGTATAGGCTGATTAGCAAGTTGGCTTTGAACTTGTGAATTAATCATTCCTTGAACATCGCTTAATGTGACAACTGGTTTTTCAGAAGCAGCTGCCATTATGGCCTTGGCTTGTTTTGTCATTTTATCTTTTACTGCTGCCTCCGCTGCATCAGCCTCAGCAGTTTTGGGTTTCTTTGGCTTTTCTAGATCAGAACCAGGAGATTGTTTCAATTCAGGATGAAGACCTTTTTCAAAAAAACCACTATCTACTAGACCCAATTGATTACGTCGTTGATGGATTTCATATCTTAATTGTTCTCTCTCCTCCGGTGACATACTTCTGTACTTCGCAACTAGTTCTTGTAAATCAAGAGGACTTTGTGTTGATGTTGTAAATGGTTCCAATGGGTTTAATGCATAAAATACAAGTGTTGTAAAACCAACTGCTAAAATAGCCATTGTAAAAGGCTTCATTCCCTAATTAGTTTATCTAAAAGAATATACGATAGAACAATTATTACAGGGCCAATAACTATAGCAGAATAAAGTTGTAATAGATTATCTTTGGCATAGATATAATCAGGTTGGGGATAAAACTGCTGCTCTTTAGAAGATGAAGGACTAAAAACACGATTTACACGGTCTGTGCTATAACGCGAATCTTCGTATCCAGCCTCCACCTTCTTACGCATCAACTGTGCGGCAAATGTAGATGCGGGGTCAAAATTTAAAGTAGGTGTGGCATCAGATGGAACAAAAATCTTACTGATATTTTCCTTACTATAGCGATTATCGCCGCCATAGCCACTTCCTTCTAGTGCTTTTCTTCTTAACTGTGCCGCAAAAGTAGATGCTTGATCGTAGTCCAAGAAAGTATCATTTACGATTGTAAGAGTGAATAGAAGATAGAACGCGGTCAAACCGAGTACTAATATCAATTTAGATACACGCATTTCCTATTTATTACATGGTATTTTCATCTTCATTCTCATCATCCTCTTCATCTTCAGCACTTGGTAAATACTTATTTACACCAAGAGCCTTCTCAATCTCCGAGTCTGTCATAGGATGTGTAGCACTATTAACAAGAACTGTTTGAGCCTTATAGGATGTAAATGTCTCAGGTAGTAAGAGCCCATAAAGAAGACCGAAGAGAACACCGAAAGCAATGACAAAACGAACTGAAGGCTTTAAAGACATCTCTACTTATGCCTGTTTTTTTGCGTTTTCCTTGCTTTTCTTGCCCTTCTTGTCTTTCGCGGCCTTGGCTGAATTGTACTTGATTGTTTTAAACGTTTCTGTAACTCTTCAGGCGTTTGCGGTATTACTTTTGTTGGAACTTGATCCGCTAGCAAAGGACCATCTTGTCTTACAGGTCCTCCCAGAAATGATGCGATTATACTAGCAGGACGATTTTCAGGATTTAGATGCTTCATATTCGGCTTAACTTCAGGTGGCCGTTCAGTGCCATTTTCAAGACCCAGATTATAACGTCTAGCAGCAGAATACGCATCACTGTTTCCTTGTTTCATTATATTTAGAAAGCGACCAAGATTGCGGGATTGAATTGCTTTATCTAATTCATCAAGATTTAGAGTTAAATCATTGTGTCGTCTAGGTTTCTCTTGACTACGAATTTCTAGGGCAGTTTGAGGCGTACCCTCACGCAAAAGTGTACCAAATAAATCGTCTGAATCAGTTTTAGTTTTATTCCGAATCATTAAAGGCATTGGATTACGATAAATATCAAGTTCCCATATTTTATCAGGACGAACTGTATTCGGAGGAGGTGGAACTCTTACTGTAATGCCTCCATCGCCTCTAAATCTAAATCTATCAGACTCAGCAACACCTGCTGCTAAACCTGCTGGATACCATAGATGAGGAAAATGAGTTAATTTACGAGCTTCTCCATACCACATATTTCTAATACCTCTTGCTCTACCAGCAATCTTTATTCGCTCATGTTGGTCACGCATAATTTGTTTTAATTCAGCCAAAGACCGTAGAGGTGGATCAAAAAGTGTAAAAATGAAATTTTTTAATTCAAGGAAACTTTGTGAAAGTTCCGCAACATGTACATCTTTATAACTGGCTCCTTGATAAACAGGACCGAATGCCATCGGAGGAGCATTAAGAGCAAAACGGCCCAGATTAGCAGTTCCTTTTTCAGTGATTGTTGCTTTTCCTACTTGTTGCGGTCCTATAGGTATTTGAGGAGGAGACCAGGTTATAGGAGTTTCATATTTTTCATTCATTACTTTTGCTATAAAAGCCATATCTGGATGTGTTACAGCCTTTTCAAATAAATCTAAATTAAGACCTCTACGTCCTCCTACCATTCGTAAAATGTATGACGATAGATATTCTTTTTCTATCATATCAAGTTCCTCAGGACGAAGATTGGGGTCTGGACGAAATTGTAGATATAAATCCCCTACTGTATTTATACCCATTGATGTATCATCTTTAGGAAAAATAATACTCCGAGAATGATTATATTCGCGATCAAACGTATCAAAAAAACGAATACTCCAAACATGTCTTGGCTTAAGTTCAAACTCTAATCCACGATTCCATTTGTGTGATCCAACAATTCGCGCAGTATTATCTCTTCTAACTTCTGGCTTGAGATTGGGTAATACATATGCCATATCCTGTGTGGCATTTCTAATGAACTCTTTAATTTGTCTATTAGAAGTCAGTCGAGGTTCAAACATATTATATATATGAGCGAGTAGCGTGACCACATGGTTAACTTTTTTATATATTCTTCTATTTACAGGTGTATTTTGCCAATCTCGTAAAACACCAAAATGGGCCATCCCTACTTAAATTTGAATATATTTTGTGGCATTTATGGTGGCAAAGATGCTTTCCTATAAATACAAGGAAGATGATGTGCTAGAAGTTGGAATTGATGAAGCAGGACGCGGCTCCCTCTTTGGACGCCTTTACACTGGCGCAGTAATTCTCCCTTTTGACAAAGATGATATCTTTGACCATGGAGCAGAACTCAAGCAGATTAATGATAGTAAGAAATTGACAAAGCGGCGCAGAGACATCTTGTACGATTATGTTAAGGAAGTTGCTCTTGACTGGGCTTCAGGCTATGCTGAACCAACGGAAATTGATGAAATGAATATTCTACAGGCAGATTTACTAGCTATGCGTCGCGCTGTTAGCAAACTAGAATTTACAGCAGGACGTTACTTGATTGACGGAGATACTCCGGTGAATTTCTCAAAATCGGGTTCTGTTATTGAAGAATACTGTATTCCTCAGGGAGATGCGAAGTTCATATGTATCGCTGCTGCATCCATTGTGGCAAAAGTGGAGCACGACCGTTGGATTCAAGGTATTTGTGCTGAGACACCAGAACTTGACACTAAATATCACTTACTGTCAAATATGGGATATGGAACAGCAAATCATATGCGTGGATTGAAAGAATATGGCGCTACTAGCCTTCACCGGAGGTCTTTCAAACCTGTTAAAGATGTGTTAGGATGGCTTGGTTCGCTCTAAGCTTTAGAGCATCCACCCCCATTCAAATGAATGTTGGGATCTTAGACTCTTAAAACCAGTTCTGCTGGCTGCGGTTGCGGTTCTGCTGGCTGCGGTTGCGGTTCTGCTGGCTGCGGTTCCTCTGGCTGCGGTTGCGCTGCTGCTGTTGCTGCTTCTGCTGCTGCTTCTTGGCAGTCTTGCCCTTGCCACCACGCTTGCCGGCCTTTGTCTTCTTAGCGCCACCCTGTTGCTTTAATGCGTTCATATTATATATTAAGGTAAGCGAAATAAATTTGAACGCAGACCATTTTTTTAGTTTATGTAGAATATTGTGAAATGCGTCTGCTCTTTGTTGATACGGAAACGAATGGTCTACCCCAGACACGCTGGGCAGATGAATCCGATTGGAAGAAATGGCCGGAGATTCTCCAAATTAGTTGGGAAATCTGGGAAGTAAAGGAAGGCACTGAGCCTAGTATTGTGAAGTCAGAAGATCATGTTCTTAAACAAGATCCGGAGATTAAGTGGTCTGCTGAGGCTGAGAAATTCCATAAGATTTCATTCGCAATGTGCCAGGCACAGGGAAAGGAATGGAATCCTGTTCTTAAAATGTTTCAGAAAGATTTGGAGAGATGCGATGCTCTAGTTGCTCATAATCTTGACTTTGACCGCAAGATTATTCGTGCTGCTCTATGGCGTTCCAAACTCGTACCATGGGCGTCTTTTAGCGGTCCTGGGATGGCAACAGCAAATGACCATATCGTTCTTGAACTCTGTACTATGCGGGGAGCACAGGGATTCTACAACTTTGGTCCAGACCGAAATGGCAATCCAAAAGCGCCCACGCTAAAGCAACTCCATGATGCTTGTATTCCAGGGACCTATGATTGTTCTGGTGCGGGTCCATGGCATGATGCTAAACACGATATTCATTGTGCTGCGCTCTGTTTCTGGGTTATGTGCCGGGACTTGAGATTTCATGAAATTCTACCCAAGTGTGCGCAGCTTACTGGACGCAAATTTACAACTGAAGAAGAGGATTTGCTTAACTCAATCAAGCCCTATACAGGAGTGTAACCAAGCAGATTCTTCTGCTCGTCGCTCCAGGCTATAAGGTCCCTGCATAAAATGACCTGTCTCAGCATCTATGCGGCATGCGACTGTCCATCCTTTTTTTCTGAGAAGCGTTGTCCATTTGAGGGGTTCCCAATACATCACCTCCGTATCATGGAGACCGCCCGACGCTAAGACAGGAACACCGGGGCCATCTTTTGTTGTTAGCAGAGGATCTAGTGCTACGGCAGCACGGAATCCATCATATTCTGAGGTATCAAAGAACTCGTCCATTTCCAGACGTAAGACAGGAATTATATCATTGGTTGAACCTTTTACAACATCTACAAAAGGGACCTCTGCGCACGCAGCACCACATAATCGCCTCGGGTTTGATACTTTTTGAACCGCATTCGCAATATGAAATCCTCCAGCAGATCGGCCATATAGAATTGTCTTTGCTGGTTTGATGTTGTAGAGTGCTTGAATCTGCGGAATGGCTGCGATATAGTCTAGCAGACCGACCATGCGATTATTGCCACGCGCCGCGTCCCAATCCGCAATTCCATTGTCTCCACCACCACGCACACAGATGAAAGAGATAGCGTACCCTTCTTGTAAAAAAGGTAAGAATCGTGGTATTAAATGTCCAGGTGTTGGAATACCATAGTGGCCATAGACATAGGCTATTAATGCTCGTGGCTCTGTGCCTTTTTTATAAACTGTTGTGACAGGAATATGGTGACCTTCGCGAACACAAATTGCGTACTCTGATTCTAAACCGAGGTCACTCGCAGAGTCTGCTTCCAACTTCACACTTAGGTCTTTATTAATTTTTAGTTGCTGGGGTCTTTGTGTGGGTGAAAACCAGAGAAATTTGTTATCTTCTGTGGAATCCAGCATAAGTAATTTGCCGGCTGTATTAGGTTGAAAAAGGACTTTTTCTTTACCATCACGTACAAAAGATAATTGAATAATTTGGTGTGTTAGTGTTTTACAGAAAAACCCATCGTTCTTTGGAAGAGGGTAAATATTGGTTATCTTCCGGTTTCCAACGATACTCCATACAATTTGTGTAGTCCGTACATTATATACAGCAACATCTGTCCACCAGTATGGATATGCGAATCCCAGTATATTCCGTTTACCATCAACCACCTTTTTACTGCTTATACTTGATAAATCAAGGACGTATAAATTCCGAAATCGCCGACCTTCTTGAAAGTACCATAGACGTTGTCCTACAATTTCGCAGGGCAGCACAACTTGATTTCGTGAACGGCTTTTAACAAGAGATTTACAGTGACCTGTGTCAAAGACTTCTTCTAAGGTATAAAAACGTTGGACTTCTTTACATGTTTGAACAATAAGTCTTCCTTTAGTTACTGTCATTGAACCGACATTATTTATGCTCCAAGCAATGCGTAAATCACTTTGGTTATATGCCGTTAACTTCTTACGTTCACTTCCTTGCCATTGCTCATCTTCAATAACCAGCAAATACTCCTTGAAAAAAGCATATTCGTAAATACAAGGCCAGACTCGTTTCTTATAGGTCAAGTGCTTGAGGTCATGGTCTAAATAGCGGACTTCTATGCCATTATCAATATGATGAGGTTCTCCTAGCATAGTCTCCTCGGCTTCCTGCAGAAGTTTCAACCACTTCTTTGTATTTAAGTGGCTAATAGATTTACGCCAACGAGCAGCCTCTTCTTTTATTGCTGTCTGCGTATCAGGATGGTCTAGATGCTCCATATAGGCAAGTTCGTCTTGATATTCAATAAATGGAAGTTTGACGATTTCCATCCCTCTATTAAGGTCGCTTAAACTATTTTTGCTTGAATATTATAGGTATCTAAGAGATCGTAATGGCTTTACCGGTTCAAACAAATCCATATATTACCGAGCATATTGCTTTCAAAGAACAGGAACAGGAAATTATGAAAGCAAGTCGTATGCTGGAAATTGAAGGAATTTATCATTGGAATAAACCCTTAAAGGAAGAAGTATTTGATGCTGTGCGTCTTTTCTGCGCTACGCATCGTATTGAATTTGGTATTCGTGTTTTTAATAGTGAAGCATTCTGGCAGGATAGAGAATGCTTAGTGCGGTTGCCTGCGTTTCATATTTATTATAAAGATGAATATGAAAAGTCATTTTATTGTGAAGAAGATCCGGCAGTCATGATACAAGAAGTTCTGCGCGATTTTAAAAATCTATCACGCGGGCAAAAAACTGTCTCGTGGTGGCCTTCGTTCAAATGGCCACTAAAACGGAAAAGGAAAGTACCAGTGGTTAGCTCAACAAATGTGGCTTAAAATGGTATATAATATAGAATCTAGTATAATGGCGTATATTTTTGAATCTAGAGAAAGAATGGTTCGTTTCTGTGTTCCACCAAATAGCATAATTGGTGAAGTTGGGGTATTCAAAGGAGAATTTGCTAAATTTTTATACAGCTTAAATCCTCAAAAACTTATTCTTTTTGATTTATTCCAAGGAGTAACAGCATCTGGTGACCAAGATGGTAATAATGTTCAATATGCTAATCTAGACGATGAATATAAAAATCTAAGAAATTGGTCATCAACACAACAAAATATTGTTCTTGAAAAAGGTGATAGTTCTTTGCTGCTTTTCAATTATCCAAATGAGTATTTTGATATGATTTATTTAGATGGAGATCATTCCTATGAAGGTGTTAAAAAAGATTTAGAACAGGCAATTCTTAAAGTGAAAAAAGGTGGATGGATTATGGGTCATGATTATGAAATGAATATGGTTAAAGCCCAAAACACATATACATTTGGTGTAAAACAAGCTGTAGATGAATTTTGTGTTAAATATAATCAGAAAATTATAGCAAAAGGAAATGATGGATGTGTCTCATATGGTATTTGCATTAGTAATACATAATACATTTAACATTTTTTCCATATGATCTATATAGTGACCGGGTTTTCCAGCACAGTCAATTAACATACAATTGTTAATATTGGTCATTGGTAAATTATTATAATGTACACAATATGGATTTAGGTTACATAGACGGGCTTCTTTTTTATCTATATATATATAATTATAAATTGCTCTATTGAATAATGGCTGTTCTAGAGTATAATAATTGGTTTTTACTTCATTATATTTTATAATCATTTTGAAGATATCAATAGCAAGAGATTTACCATATATAATAAATTTTCCAGCACTTAATCCTCTTATTTGAGAATTACACTTTAAAAATTCATTCTTTTCATTTTCCGGAATTCCTTCACTAAAATAATCATAATTAAAATCATTTTCTTCATGTATAACAATTGAATTTGGTTCCATTACTAATGTCGTAAATGTTTTATTAATAATAACATCAATATCAGTATAAACAAGTATATCATAATTATGAGCCAGCATAATATCACTACGAACTAATTGATTATATTTCAACATACATCCGTCCATTAATGTTTTAGGTTGTTCAGCTTCTATTAAAGTATATCTACCTAAAAGTAATTTAGCAATATTTTCAAAAGGAGTTTCATGTTTTAAGTAATTTAATGTATATCGGTCGCCTATGATCCATAAAGAATCATTTTCAGTAAGAGATTTTGATTTAACAACATAGGAAAACCAAATAAGAAACATTTGAATATACTGATTCTTATGAACCGGTTTATCTTCTAATGTGAATAGAATTGTGTATAAAAGTACAGATGGTGCCATTTTAAATATTATATGTATTTGGCTTAAAATAGTGCGTCTAGTTATTTTTAGTCTGGCGAAATGGTCAAGAAGGATTTGAAGGTCCTTATCATTTGTATGAAAACGGAAGCATATGGTTTATCAAAGGATGTGGAAATTCTGGAAACAGCACTCAAGGAGCGGGCTTTGAAAGCTACTGAAATAAATCTCATGATTGAGCATGTAGATCCGCGTACAACCAAAATTCCGTGGGCAGATGTAGCATTTCACATTGAGGTCCCTTGCCGTCTAGCAATTCCCTATGCTCGGAAGCATTATTTCATGGTGAATCCCGAATGGTGGTATAAGGAAGAGTGGAAGTGGACAGCCGCAGTGGAAGGAGCAACATTTATTCAGCGTTATCCCAAAGCAATTACTACACAGGATATGCCCGAAATATCAGCAGCTTCAGTTTTCACTCTGCTATGGCGTGCTCCTGCTGTGCTTCCACCGCCTGTTAAGAAGATTCGTCAGCGGACATTTGTCTGTTTCCTCGGTGCTTCCAAGCACAAATTGGCTGCCGCTCTTGAAGTTGTTGCTATTTGGCCCGCAACTGCTCCTCTTCTTAAAATCTGGGGCTCAGCAGATGTAATTGCTAAACTCAAAGAAGTCTGCGGGGAGCGCACGAATATTGTCCTAAGCAATGAACATATTAGCAATGAAGAAGTTCTCAAAACACTAAGTAATAGCGAATATTGTCTCCTGCCTTCTCAAGCAGAAGGATTCGGTTATGCTCTATGCGATGCGATGAGGACGGGATGTCTACCGCTTTGGTCGGATGTTCCAGCATATCGGATTTTCTTGGATGATGTAATGGGTTCTAATGGACAGATGATAACATCGGATGGAGCTGCATGTGAATTTTTGGCTGCTCCTCGTCCTCTTAAAACCAAGTCATTTAGCATAGCACTACAACTTCTGCTGGAGATGCCGCAGGATGACATTTTTGCTACAAGAAATCGGCTTATTTCTGCGTTAAATGAACGTACAACTATCTTTAGACAGCACAGCCAATTACTCTGGAATACAATGCTTCGTGACTTGGAGACGCTTCCTGCGCGTCCCGGTTTTGGTGCTGCTCCTTCTTCTCCATTAGTAGGTGCGGATAATCTGCTTCCTCGTGTAGGAGTAATTACTCTTACATGGAATCGCCCCCATTGGATGAAGTTGGCTTTCCAGACTATTCTAGCACAGAGTTGGCCACTGGAACGTCTAGTATGGACCATTGTAGACGATGGTTCATTTGGCAAACGCGTAGATATTGAAGTTGGTAAATTTGCTGATGCAAACCCGCGTCTTACGATAGAATATGTAAGTCTTGGAAAGAAGACGCACATTGGCGGAAAGCGTAATCGCGGTATTCGGCGTGTTCTTGAGAAATATCCAGAAACGGCGTATTTCTGTATGATGGACGACGATGATGTGTATTTTCCGCATGCGATTCGTGATCGTGTAGCGTGGCTTTCTAGTACAGGAAAAGGCGCATGTTATGCTAGTGTATTACCTTTGTATGATCTTACCACATATACAAGTGCTATTAATGTGCCGCCTCTTTCTCTTGGACCGGCTAAACGCTGTAGTGAAGCTTCAATGGCTTTCACGACGGAGTTTTGGAAGGCACGGGAGTTCCCAAACACAGTAAGTATGGCAGAAGGAGAAGCATTCTTTGCTGGAAGGGAGACAGAAACGGTGGAGATTACCCCGCAGGGCATCATTGTTTCTCTTTTACACGCGCAGAATACGAGCAGCCGCGGAATCAGAGCGTCGGCGGATAATAAAGAGCAACAGAATGGTTGCCACTACGGATTTAGCGACGAGTTTTTCTTGTTCTTGCACGGCCTCGGCGCGGCCTCCGTGTCCGCTGCTGCTGCGGCTGCCGAAGACGAGGTGAAGGCGAAGCAGAAGGCAGCGTTCCTTGCTGCGAAGGAGAAGCAAAGTTCCGTAGAGCCGCCGCCAGTTTCGGTGGAAGCTGCTTCTCTTTTAAAGCCGCAGGAAGAGACGCAAACCCCATCGGATTCTTAAAGTTGAACATTTTCTCTTTCGGATAATTGGATAGAAAACGGACAAATCGGATTTTGTCATTTGTTCCCGCAGTCTCTTTTAGAACCTTAAGAAACGCAGGGTCTAACAGCGCTGTTAATTTAGAATCCTTCACAATGGGATCAATAATATCAACTGTTGTAACTCCGTGTTTATCCAAAATTGTTGAGGGATTATCCATGTGTGATAAGGAAGCAATAAGAGCATCCACTTGAGGGACTTGTCCTTTAAGAGTTTTCTTTGAGACTTTCATGAGAACCGGCGACATTTCTTTAACAAATGCTCCAACTTCGGGAAGAATATCATCATCCAGTAGTTTTACGGATTTATTCAAATCTAGAATCTGATCTTTGGGGAATTTATGAATCCATGTTTTAAAACCACTTTTATTATTTTTCTGTACAAAACCTTCCAGTTGATTTAAGAAATCTTCTTGAAAGTAACTGCGAATACCGTCGGGCTGGAGCCGAAGAAGGGGTCCAAATGCTTCTTGCATAGTCAACCCTGCGTCATCCAAGAGTTTATCGGGAACATCAATATATTCACACGCATCAATGAATTTCTGCCATTGCGGCTTTGCTGCGTCGGGAAGAACTGTTTTAATTTTATCTTTATTATCAAGAACTCTCTTGAGAAGTTCATACATACGGGCAACAACTGATTTTCCACATTTGGCTTCAAGTGTCTCGGGTTCTGCGATAACAGGAACACCAACTATACTTTTAATTAGTATTGAAGCGGCTTTTCTATGAGGCCATGGAAGAGCAGTCTGTACTTTCTTAATAATAGATTCTGGCAGAAGATAAATATACCACGGGTCGCCTTCGGTGATTTTCCGGATGGCGACTTGAACAGGGGTCAAGCAGAAAATGGGGGAATCACTGAATAGAGTGCGGATTTTATAGAAATCTTGAACTTCAAGACGCATAATACCCGAAACGGGTGTGCCACTAACAACATATAATAGGTCGCGGACTTTAGCAATTTGTTCTTGTTTAGGCATGACGAAAGTGACAAGCCACCAGACAAATGCGCGACCAATGTCACGGGGTGTATTGAGGGCTATTGCTAGAATCTGATTTTTAGTCTCGGGACTTATGAGCGTCAATGTATTGAGTACCATCTTCCATCGCATACTGGACCAATAACCGGATTTAACTGACCCATATAAAGTTAGAATTGCATGTTTCCAGTCGCCGCGGGCTAATTCAATAAAGGCCATGATTGTGGAAAGAGCAGGGGAAATCCAATTGAATAGGACATCGGGTAGAATCGTCAAAATCATACGAATTAATTCAACGAGCAGAAGAATTAGAGAAATTGCTAGTTGTGTAGGAATCGGCATTGTGGGTGTTACAAAAGGTCTCATTTTGTCAACTGCCCAAACACCAATGCGGCGTGAAACTGCGTCATTAATACGGTCAAGCGCATTCACTGTTGATAAGCTGCCGCCTACAATATCATCAAAATTGTATTCCATATGAACAAGATGTTGGTCACCGGCGTGGCGTTGTGGCGGCAACGATTTTAGACCTCCCCAAATATCTTTTACTTCAAAAATAAGTTCTTCTAACCATGGAAAACGCTGAATCAATTTGGCGAACATACCACCACCTTGCGTAACCATAGCTCCTCCGTGTTGTCTGCGGTCCTCTTTAGCAGCTGCTGCTTCAGACCAGTCAATGGATGCAAACATTTCTGTAAATTTTGCAGCTTCTTCGGTATTCAAATCTAATTCAAGTGCTAGAGCATCGGCTGCTGTTTTGGTGGGTAGCTGATTAATTGTAATTGCTTCATAGAGAACAGCCCATCCTAGTAGAATCTTTCGTAGACCATCAAAAAACACATTTGGTTTATCTTTGAATTCTGTTTCAGAAACTTTTAAGTTTTGTAAAAGTTTTTCTCGTGATGGTGCTTCCATCCCCTATTTTAAGACCTTTAAATTAATTGGATGTAGACTAATAGAATGGTGGAAGACTGTGTAGTCTGCGGTGAAGCAGTAACACCAGAATGTAAAGGATATAAATGTAGCCATGGGCACGAATATCACCGAATATGTTTAACTACTAGCACAAAAAAGAAGATATGTCTAGTCTGTGAAACACCGGTTAGATTACCATATGCTCCACGAGCGCCGCGGCGACTGGATAGAAAACCGCGATCTTTTTTATGTAAAGGTAAAACTGCTATGGGTAAGAAATGTCGTAATAGAACATACGCAGGATACTGTCATTTACATAATGCGGCTCCTGCGGATACAATTAATATATAACTTCATTTATTAAAAGAGGAAGGAATGAGTAATTCAACTCATGGCTCACCATTATTAGGTCCATTAGAATATGCTGTTGGTATGTTGGCTCCAGCAGAGTTTTTGGATTTGAATGCGGGTTCTGGAACTAGTAATGAATCAGCATCACGTCTTTCTACAAACATAGGAACCGCACGTAGTCTCCAGCAACGATTTATGAATGAAGTCCAAGGGGCTTCTGGTTCCGATGAGCGAGATTGGTTGCGCATATGGCGAAAGAAGATTCGGGAACCTATTACACGATTCAATGATGTTTTCTTTGATTTTTTGATTAAAGACCGTGAAGGGAAAGATCAGGAAAGCATCACAAAGATGAAGCAATTGATTACAAGAATGTCTAACAATATTCCTGCTTCAGGACGCTCATATTTCCCTGAACTCGGATGGGATATTAGTATGAATACAGTGAAACAGGAATTAGAAGAAGATTTAGATATAAATTTAGAAGAATTTAAGGAATCGCAGAAAAAGTTGTTGCGGGTCTACAGTGAAACATTAAAAGATCTTTTTGTTGTGGATGCTCGTCTACAGGAAAAAATCGCAAAAATGAATCAAGTTGTGGATAAAGTTCAAGCATTTATGCAGTTAGAAGCAAATTCTGAATTGGATGCTATGGCCGAACCTACTGCGAATTATCTAGCAGCCATACTTAAAAATAATGATATAAGTAGTGATTTTATTCATTTTATGATTAAATATAAACACTGGATAGCACTCTATGATACAATTCAATTATCTCAGGTCGCGGCTCCTAATGGTCCTCCAACCTGCTGTATCTGTACTGTGGCCGATATTACGCACGCAATGATTCCTTGCGGCCACACTTTCTGCTCGGGCTGTATTAATAAGCAAATGAGTCTTTGTTATCTCTGCCGGACAAGCGTGCGCGACAGACTAAAACTACATTTCCCGTGATTCTTCAACCTTGGGTTCTAGGAATTCATGCTGGAAAGCATGGGGTTTTAGTCTTTCTAGTCGTTCTTTTTTTTCAGGAAATTTCAGTGAAAGTTGCTGTAAAATATATTCTCTTCGTTTTGCTATGAGCCGAATGAAGAATTGACGGGATTGAGTGTCTTCTATGTCTGCCATTTGTGTTTATAGTTAGGGTCGCAGCTCCATCAATTTTTTATTTGTAGGGTATCGCGTGTAACTAATAATAATTTAAGGAGATAGTAGAGTAATGAGTCAGGACGAATACATTATTTCACATATGAGTGAAACCGCATTACAACAGCAAGGAGGAGCCATAGTTCCAGCAGACGATGTTCCCGAAATTTCCGTTTTACCTAATTATCTTAAGGAATGGCTAACACTAGAAGATGATCTAAAAGTATTGAGTGCTGCTGTGCGGGAAAAGAGAAAGCGTATGGGTATTTTACAGGGACTTATTACGAAGACCATGAAGGGGCATAAAATAGCACGCGTTAATATTAAAAGTGGGGCAATTCTATATCAGAATAAACAAACAAAAGAATCTATGGGCAAAAAGTTTATTATATCTAAGTTGACGGAGTATTTCAAAGGCGATATTGTTAAAGCAACTGAGATTTTTAATTATCTTGAAGAACATCGTGGAAAGAAGAGCAAGGAGAATATTAAATTAGAGCGTGATTAGTAGAAATGACACTGCGTATGCTAAGCCCACTCGTGGATAGTGTTGTCAAAATGGATTTCCGGGAAAACTTTACGAATCATGTATTGGATGCTGGAGCAATAAATCCTGCTGCATTCCTTATTGCTCTTTTATTTGTTCTAGTAATTGATGTTAGTATTATTTATTGGCTATGGAATCATGTAGTTGTAAATGTCATTACAATTGCAAAACCCATTAAGAGTATCTGGACCGCAGCGGGTCTTCTTTTTTTCTTATTAATTGTACACACTTAGGTTTACATAAATGTAGATGTTGCCCGGAGTTCTTCTAGAGCACGCGGCTCATAGAATGCCGGGTCGCGTACACCATCGGGTATATCAAGTTGGGGTTGAGTTTTAAGGCATTTATCTAACATGACTGCCTTAAGACTTCCAACATTAGATTCAAGTTCTTGGATGGCTGATTGTGTTACCGCAGGATAGTAGGCATCTAGACCCTTAATTAATTGCCTTCCGCGAATTAAATAGCGGTCAGTGGCCAGTTCAATATCACGTTGACGAATGGCCTTCTTATGGCAGCGACCTACAAGAGTAGCCGCGGGTTCAACATCCTGCTCTGTTGAATAGGGAACATCAATGGATTTATAAACGCGACCAATACCTTCATTAATATCAGTCTTAACTGCTGTTATTTTTTGAAAAAGAACATCTAATTCACGTTTCTTTACATTATATTCAGAGGCTGTTTCATACGAGCATGCTGGATATGTTTGGCCGCTAGCAAAATTCTCGTACAGAACTCTACGAGGATATAATTTGGCAAAAGCAAGTACTACAAAAAGAAAAAATAATAATGAAATTTCATACATCATTCTGTATCTCTATACTATGTGTTTATAATCCTCAACGGCCACGGCCACGGCCACGACCCCTTGTCGCTGTAGGTGCCGCAAGACCAGTAGGTGCTGCTACAGGTGGCAGAATGCCTTCAGCAGCAGCCGGGACAGGAGGAAGTGCTGGAAGTTGCGCCGCAGTACCAGTAATTGTCAGCCAATCCCGCTCCATTGTATCAAGCAGACCCAGAAGAAAGCGAATAACAGCCACAATGGCTCGCCGTGCTGTCATTTCTCCATCCGCCTCTGAACCGATTTCCAGAGTCAATTCCTTCTTGAGTGGATGACCCATCTTATAACCCGCATAGGTGAGACGTGGGGCCTGATCCGCCATAATATGACGCTCAACTAGATACGTCTGGAGTAGATTTCCAAGAGTATGGTCCTCTGTGTTATCAAAGATAACCTCAACACCCTTACGATGTCCCAGTGTGGGCTGAATACGAACATTTGCTGGAATCTGCATATCAAGAGTCTGGTATTTCTGAAGCATTATCTTGATTTCACGGATGCCGCGATGAACAACTGCGGGCACGCTCATAAGTCCATTTGTCTCAATCTCAAAGTCAAAACTGTAGGGCTCATTCTCCTCATCTACCAAGAAGCAACGCTGGATTTCTAGTGTAGCCCACTCCCTCTTTAGGTTATTAAGTTGAGCCGGATTTACCTGACTTTGCTCATTAATCTTCTTTGACTCCTTCAGCCAATTCTGAAAGAACTCTTCCTGCCGAGTACGGTCGGGATCAATTGTATGTCCATATGAACACTGGCAGATAGGAGAATATCGGACATTCTCTTCACCCGTAGATACACTCGGATACGCAACTAACTTGATTTTTTCTAGACTATCAGCCGACCACTGTGGCCGGAGATGAGTAATCATGATTGGCTCCTTTGTAGTTGCGTCAACTGGAAACCATGCGGCGTTTCCTTCTGGTCCTAAATCCTTCCAGCCCTCCGCATCCTGAACAAAGATACGCATGTCCGCAGTTGTAACCATCCGCGACTCCTGTGTAGGATTTGCTACTTCAAGTTCAACACGATACTTTTTGGGGTCAAAATCGTCAACCGCTGCGACATAGATAGGAATCATCCCAATGCGATGAGCCAGCATTTCATTTGGTAGAGGCGTTGTATTCTCCTGAATATGAACCTCTGACTGCTCAGGCGGCTCTGTGCGAAATCCAATTGTGGGAACCTTACATTGAATAATACGAACAAGAGTATTTGCGATTGTTGTATGACTAGGCGCTAGTGTGAAGGCCGCCCGCTCCTTCTTCGTCGCATCTGTCATGAGGGAGGCCCCCGATTCTGTATAGTTGCTAAACATTCTGCCTTATCTTATTCACAGGAATATGTTCAAATTTATTCACAAACACGCGTAACTCTAGTTCCATGAAAATCGTCATCCAAACAAGGGATGCCACACTTGTGCTTTTACTCCGAGAAATGCCGATTCTCACAATCATTTCTTGAGGAGGTTAAACGAGCCGGATACCAATCAGAATTTAAATTTATTTGTGTTGATCCCGATGCTTCTGGTAAAAGGCCGCCGATTGTAGATAAGGGACGTGTAGAAAAATGGTTAACAGCTGTTCCTACACTCATTATTGATGGCGAAACTGGGCCTCGTACAGATGCGGAAGTCTTTAATTGGCTCTCAATGAGGAAACTGCAGGAGGGGCGCTCAGGTCTTTCTTCGGGTGCTCCTGATAGTGTTGGAACTGCTTCCGAACCTGTCGCTTATGGAAATGAACTGGCATCTGGAAAGTGGTCAGATTCCTATAGTTTTTTTGGTCAGCAATTTGATGTGGGAAAAGGACAAGGGTTTGACCCTATTCCACGAAACTTCGGTCAACTCCAGGAGGGTACGGGAAGTATTACCGGAATTGGTGGTCAAACCGCAGGACAAGTTGTCGCATCACAGTCGCAGCGTAGTAAGAAGGAATTGGCTATGGATAAAGCATATGAAGATTTTCAACGAAAACGGGATCAAGATACTCCCGCACCCTTTGCTCGTAAATAAAATGCTTAAAGTTTCTAGCATAAATTACAATTAGGGTTATGGACAAACAGGCGTCTTCTTTGAGGAGGTTTACCAAGACTCTGATAGGATTTTTTGAAATGCTATCGGATTCCTATCCAGAAGAACGTGATATTCGTTTAGCTACAGATGGTTTGAAGGCAATTGATGCGACTAATCCACGGATTTTGCTGACACTGTTTATGAAAAATGTATATCCTACCTTCCGAGACCCCGTATTGTCCAAGAATGAGGAAGTATTGATTAAACTAGGGCAAGATGTTCTACAGAATAAGTTCAGTGAAATGTCATTTGCTTTCTGGATTTTTGACAAGCATTGGAAAACCATGTCAGAACCAGATAAAGATAAGATTTGGAAGTGGTGTACTGCTTTAGTACTTCTTTCTGAGCGTGCGGCGGCTTCTCCGTGATTTACGGAAGATCGGGTCATTGTATCCGGAGGATAATCGCGGAAGAGAACTATTCTTCTTAAATAATTTATTGTAATTGTCATTCGTACCATTACGACTTAGTATAGGTAATCCTGCTGGTGTCATGCTTCTTTGATTATTACCCGTAGGATTATTATCATTTCTGGATAAGATAGGTAATCCATAAGCTGTTGGATCTTGATTGATTTCTCCAGTCATAGACGGGATACCAACTCCGGGTTGCGAACCAGACCCCTCAATACGAACAGTGCTACCAGCAATAGGATTTGCTGATAATTCTCTGGTCATATCTCCCGTTGGATACGATTTCCGTAATCCAACAATATAACTGTAAATTAAATCAGTAAGACGATTCATTTCATTACGTGCTTTACCGTATTTCCCTAGAATCTCAATCAGTTGGACATATTCGGCCGGAACACCATCATATTTTGGAAATAGATTACGGATTGTGCTGTTATCTTTTAAGATTGATGATGTATATAAAGTAATATTTGCCTTTATTTTTTCAGGGTCACCAGGTGCCATAAAGGCTGTATTAATTGCCTCAAAGAGTTGCCGTTCATTTACATCTTGTAAGGATGATTTGACTTCGCCTTCTTTTTCTTGTATGGCAACTATTTGTGCTCGTAGAACATCTTCTGGATTTCCACCTCTTTGTTTTTTTAACCTACGTGTTTGTGAAGGCATCCCTAATGCGGTAGGAGAAAATATTAAAAAGAAGAGACAAAAGCAAGTATGTCGCAACAGATTGAAATACAGAAACGTTTTCTGGCAATTGTTACGCAGTTTACAAATGAACTAAGTTTATCATATCCTGAACTTGAGAAGGGAGTTGCGGCTTATATGAAGCGTAAGGATCATATTGAGGCTTTTTCTCCGCTGGCATCTGCTTTAAAAGCACCCGTAGCTGCTCGGGACGATTCATTTTTCCTAAAGTCAGGTGCTGGTAAAAAGGGAATTGAAATTTTACCTGGAATCTTTTTTTCGGCTAAGCTCTGGTCTGATACAAGCAAGGAGACACGTGTAGTATTCTGGGACTATCTAGCATCGCTCATTCTTCTAAATACAATGTTTAGTGTGCCTGCGCCTTCTACTACGGCTTCTGCTACGCCTGCTTCTGCTGGCAAGGCTGATACAGAGACGGAAGAAAGCGCAATGCCCGACTTTGATGATATTATGAAGGAAATGGCCACTAATTTCAAATCTGAAGAATTCAAGGGAATTTTTGAGAACATGAAGAATATGTTCAAGGATTTGAGTGGTAATATCCCTCCATTCGCAGACGCCGAAGGAGAGGAAGGCAAGAAGCCCTTTGAAATGCCTAAGATCCCCGACCATCTTCAGAATGGACTCATTGCTAAGATAGCAGCGGAGCTAGCGGGAGAATTTAAGCCGGAAGATCTTGGAATTGATCCGGAATTAATGGAACGTATGAATCCTATGCAGATCTTAGAGCATCTTCAGTTTGTCTATACAAACAATCCCGAACTATTAACGGAGGCTATGAAGCGTGTTGCAGGTAAAATTAAGGATAAGTTTGCCTCTGGTGCTTTGAACCGAGAGGCTCTTATGCGGGAGGCTAAGGAATTAATGACTTATTTTACAGATAATCCGGCTTTTAAGGAGATGTTTGATTCAATGGGAGGACTCTTTGATAATCCCTTTATGGGCGGTGGTGGTGAAGGAGCAAAGGGGTCACAATCTGAACGCCTTCGGGCTGCTCGTGAACGTCTTCGCAAGAAGGCCGAGAAAAAGAGTAAAAAGTAATTTCGTGGACATACGATAGGGAAGAGAAATGCAGTGTAGTTCATTTTTCACAGACGATATTTCTATACTATGGCGTGAAGGCGATGACTTTTTCCCGTTTCATGCGCGGGCTCGTCGGTGTACAAGCGTGGCTCTTAATAGTTTTACACGCTTCGGTATACTCCTTGGTGTTATTCTATCTCTGCTTCGTCTTGATTTTCGTTATTTAATCATAAGCATGTTATTCCCCCTTCTAGCAGTAGGTGCTTTCTACGGAATGAAAACTAAAGATACGCTTCGTGAAGGATTTCAAGTTGGAACAGGAGCTGTTGTAGCCGATAAAGTTGTAGCCGATGTTATCGGAGTTCAAGACCGCACCGGACCCAATGCTCCGAATCCTTTTATGAATGTGTTGATGGATGAAATTAATAACAATCCCGCAAAGCCTCCGGCTATTTACAGCAATTCTCCCGCAGTTAAAAAGGAATTAGATGCCTATTTTCAAACTAGTATCTACAGCGACCCTGGAGATGTTTTTCAGCGGAATCAAGGGCAGCGCCAGTTTGTAACTCCTCCTAGTACATCTGTTCCGAATGATGCGGGCAGCTTTCAAGACTGGCTTTTTCGTGTACCTGAAAAAACATGTAAAGAAGGAAATATGAGCGCCTGTGTTTCAGTGAATAATTCGGGACGTTTTCCGCATCTTACATAAGTATTTTTTTATTGACCTGGGTTAGAGAATGGCCGCCAATACATTTCAAATAAATCAATTCACACGTGTCCACGATGATAGATGCGGAGTTGACAGTTTCTACCGCCAGTCTGTTGGACCTGGTTTCTGGGCGACTACTAATCTAGTACCCAACGCGGCTACAGTAATCCCTCAGGCTCTTGATAACCCGACGATTATTGCGAAGGAGGGATATGGGCTTCTGCCGAAGAATATTGACAATGATAGTATTTTACGCAATCACGCCGTGCAGGAAAATCGTCAGCGTTGCCCTATCCACCCGCAGGCCCGTCCTTTCGTGACGGTTCCCTATATGGGCCGCGGACGTGGTGAGCCTGTGCTAGAGGCTAAGCTCCAGCAGAGTGAATTTATTCGTACAGGCAAGGACTGTATGACGGTTACGGATAAGCCGTTTGCGCAGCAATTCACGCCTTTGCTGCCTCATGTTGAAAGAAATATCCAAAATTCAGTTCACATTATTCCGGAGGACGCTGCTTCAGGTTGGGTTCAAGGTGGTATTCCCAGCAGACAGTATATTCGCGACTTGAATGTATAAATTGTATAAGAACGTTATGAATATATAATACATTTTCCCAAAATAGGGCAATGTATGATATATCAATATATGGACTTGGTAAGCATCTTATAAAAGATGACTTATCAGATTTATCTAATAATTTACCTACCTGGAAAGACCTAATTCCGATTATGCGCCAAACAGCAAGTTTGCCGGATTATCAGACATTGAGTTTTGTTATTGAAGATGTTAGCGGCAATTCATGGCTTCCGGCATTTCAGTGGGAAAGTCTATTATCTCAAGGGACATATGGAAAAGTTTATAAAGGAAACCGTGTTGTATATCGTCGTCAAGGGACAACTCAACAATATAAATTATTATCTGGAACCGAACATATTGTTCTTAAAGAAATCTCTATTCCACATAATATAATTCCCGAAGACCATGAACGTGAAATAAAAGCCATCATGTATGAAGCCACAATTCATGGACTTGTTACACAGTTTTTTAAGAAAATTAATTGGTCATTTGCTGTGCCTGGTTTATATGAAATTTTTTCACGCGGGGCTCAGAGTACTACCTCAATTTATGATGTAAAAGAGGTTGTATTTTGTATGGAATATATACGCGGTCTTACACTCTTTGAATTTTTAAAACAGAATTTGATTATGGGTGTACAAAAGAAAAATGATGCTTTCTACTTGCGTATTCTAGCAGAGATCGCCCTTCAATTACGGGAAATTCAAGTAAATCTGCGGATGAATCATCGGGATATGAAGGTGAATAATATTCTAATTAGGAATCGGAAACCGGATTGGATTGCCGTTTTTGAAAAGTTCTATCCTCCTTTAGTTGATTTTGATTCATTTAATTTTAATGTAGTGCTAATTGATTATGGATTTGCTTGCATTGCTTGCGGAGATTCTCATGATATGCCGGAAATGAGTTTATTGGAAGCGGGTTCATGGTTTGGCCCTACTGATTCCTGTTTTAAATCGGGAAGAGACTTGGTACAATTCATTTATTGTATGGAATGCTATTTTCCGCGGCGTAGATATTTTACAGATTCGTTTTGTGCTTTGATTGAGAAATGGTTGACAGTTCCTTATTCAGAGGGAACTTCTCATTTATGGTTGGGTATAACTCCAAATGGAAAACCGTATACTTCTCAGCGGCCACTCATTTTTGATACGGGAATCTATGAATTTTTAAGACGCACAGAGGTGAATCCTTCCCATTGTGCTCCTCAAACTATTTTGGATGATATTCACGCATTTTATGTTGCTAATTAAAGGCTTGGTCTTAGACCAGGTCTTCCTGTAGGAAATAAAGGAGTTGCTTCAGCAGGTCTTCTGACCGTAACAGATTCAGCGGGGTCGCTTGCAAGATTTGCGAATTGAGCATGGCCTCTTGGTGCCGGTGATCCTGCTGGAGGGCCTGGAGATTGTGTCCTTAATGGTGTTGCGGGTGGTGCTGGTGCTGATGGTGCTGATGGTGTTGCGGGTGGAGGTGCTGGTGCTGATGGTACTGGTGCTGATGGTACTGGTGCTGATGGTGCTACTGCTGGAGGTGCTGGTGCTGACAGTAATCCACTCACGGGCCCTCTAGCCGCGCTAGCGACTAGTGGTGCTATTGGTTCGGCTGGACGATGAGGGCCCGATTCATCTAAAATAGGAACATCCAAATATATATTTGGCGTTGTTTCACACAGTGGTTGATGAGTTTCAACCCGTTGACGTAATTCATTTAAATATGCCAACAGAGAAGGATATTCAGTTCCACCACGATTTCCTTTTAATGTATGCGATCTATCCGCAGTCCATGCTTCTCGCCGATTAGGTTGAACACCATTCCTAAATGCGTAGATACTTACATAGTTCATAAATGTTGCTGCGATCTCAGTGTAATTAAAATAGTCTGATGACGAACGTGCTAAATTAGTGGATAAAAGTTTAGTATCAACAAAATCTAAGAAAAATCGTAGACCCCGTATATCAACACGTTTATCTGAAATAACAGGATCGCCTATAAGAATACCATCATATCTTTGTAGGTTCTTTTGTCTAACTACTCTAAGTTCCTGCATATAAACACATAATGCCTTTTTCGCACAATCAATCATTAGACCTTCTATAAAATGTTGTGTAATGAATTCATTGCGTATACCATCGTCAATTATAAATATAAAAGGATTTAATCGTGTTCTAACAGACATTCCTATAGGAAATAAACTTTGGTAATCAATCTTATAATAGGCGTCAAATAGACTAATCTCATTTAAAAGTGAATCTGAGACTGCGATTTTCTTAGGACCTGAAGGAAGATTATAACTCTGCTTCCATGTTGTAGTTTTTGTAGCCATTGATTGTTTAGAATCAAGTGATCCAACTCTGCTCAATGTATCAAGTATCCATGCATTAATAAATAAATCAAATCTTGTCGCTGGATTTTCCCACCATGTTCGGTCAATAGTATTTGTTAAATTCTGTAACCATTTGACTTCACGCCATGCCTGAGAAGGAGCGTACAGCATTAATTTCCAATATGCGTAGGCATTTATGGCTTCAAGAGTTAGTTGGTCAAAGCGTTTTAAATCATCCATATTATCAGTACGAAGTTCAATACTATCTGTAATCTGGCCTCCAGCAAATTTAATCACACCATATTGATTTGCGGCATTATCTATAAATTTATTAGCAGTGCCGAGAACACGAATAATCCGTAAATCTCTTATATTGAAAGGGCCCTCTTCACCGAATGTATGACCAATAATTTGTGTTATCAATGTGTTGATAATGCCTAAGTAATCTGATATAAGCCGTTTTTCATTATCGTCAAATGTATTTGCTATTCTAGCAAGAACACTTCTTGTTACCAGATTTGAAGTGAACGCACGTTCATTAACCTGTGTAATAAATCCCACCATTTCACCATTGATTACTTCAATCATCGTGTTAAAAATAACATTAATTGATTCCATATAAGTTTCCTCATTAAATTGCGGGGCCTGTGCGGCGGCGGCTGCTATAGAAGTGGGAGCTTCATCACCTTCTTGGGGGTGTAAAATAATTCTAATATGCTCTTCAATTTCATCTTTAATTTCTTCTATTCTTACGTGTAGTCCAGCAACTGTCGCAAGTGTTACAGCCAATAAATTAATAACTTGCGGGTCATAGCGATTTTCAATACCAATTTGCTTAATACGCGCCGAAGTCTTTTGAGCAAGTGCCAATGGTTGGTCGTTGCGAATAAAACGACTCTTAATTAATTGGGAAATAGGCCCTGTAAATAGAAGTTCATTAATTGCTCGTTGATTAAGGGACCTTATGCTTTCGCGAATTATAGTAACCATTTCAACGCGTATTTCTTCAGCCTTGGCGGCTATTTCTTGTTGTGCTGCGTTCGCATCCATCTCTATTCTTTACCTGCGGATTTACTTAAATTTGAATACCTAAAAAAAAGTTATATTGGTTAAACAGAAGATGAGTGCCGCAGTAGAAGATTTTGATGAATTGAATGAGCAGGATGAGGATATCTTTGAAGAGGAGGATGTAATTGATACGGAAGACTTGGAAGAGGTGGAGGAGCTTCCCGCTGAGAAAAAGCAGATTCAAGAATTACTGTATAGGGGATTTTCGGGAAAACTGCGTGAAGATGCGCATAAACTACTCCAGGCACATCCTGAGATTCAAGCAGACTATATGGAAATCATTCAAGAGCGACTTCCTGTGAAGGATTTACCTATTCTTAATGATCCGAATCATAAGACATATCCCTTTCTGACACAGTATGAAAAGACGAAGATTTTGTCCCTAAGGGCCAGTCAGTTGGCACATAATTCCCGACCTTTTATTGAGGTTCCCGCACATGTATCTGATGTTCATGAGATTGCGCGTCTTGAGCTGGAGGCGAAGAGGATTCCGTATATTATAAAGAGACCTCTGCCTGACCGTACGTTTGAATATTGGCGTCTACAGGATTTGATTATCCTTTAATGCGTGTTTTGACCAATTTATAACTTCTTTTTTATTAACGAATACTTGATACGAAGCATAGGCAAAAGGGCTCAATATAATAAGCGGTGTGTGATGCCAGAAACCATTAGACACCGCATATCCAAATCCCGCACCAAACATAATACAATAGGGTATAGCACTTGATTTTTGTATAAATTGCGTAAAATTTTGTATGATAGGTTGAGGTAAGGTCATTCTTACACCTATGTTTGAAATTTTCTATCTTATATTACCATATCGTAACCCTATTCTCCGGTGAAACCCACAATGTATCTCCCTGCTTGAGTCCATATGTTTCATAGAATTCCGGAAACTGTGACAGGATTTTATTCACTCTTAGCTCCGGCGGTGCGTGCTTATCAGATTTAGACGCTACTTCCGCCTTCTTTTTTCTGTCTTTATTTCGCCATGATACAGCATACGATGTGAAATATTCTTTTAGCATTTTATGGCGTTCAGCTGTGGTCTTCCCCTGCATTTCTCCTCGTAGTGCTTCAAGGGATATAGATACGCCGCCTAAGTCCGCAATATTTTCCATAAGAGTCAGTTTTCCGTCAATTACGGAATCCATGTATTTTACGCTGAAAAGGTTTTCAATCTGTTTGGATTTCTTTTCATATTCCTCCTGCTCTTCCTCCGTAAACCACGGAGAATAATTTCCATCAGCATCGTGATTTCGCCCATCGCTATCAAATCCGTGTGTCATTTCGTGCGCAATAACATTTCCAATGCCTCCTAGGTTCCAAGCAGTAGATCTGTTAGAATCGTAGAAGGGAGGATTTAGAATTCCAGCAGGAATTGTCATTTCATTGGAGTCGGGATAGTAAAAAGCATTTACTTCAAATGTAGATGAATCCCAGTATACCGATTTATAGGGGTCATGTGGCCCTATATCTTCAATTCCGTATTGTGTATCCTTTTCATTTATGCTAAACAAATTTCGCAGCATCTGCTTATCGGAAAAATCTTCACCGCGACTTTCATCCCGCCACACTGTTGGAAACGCCACTTTGAATCCCATTTTATTCATTTTTTGAATTGCTTTAATCTGTGTTTCGGGACTCATCCATTCTATATCACGGATACGGCGATTTGCTGCTTTTTTAAGTATATGAACAAGGTCGGTGGCCGCATCTTTTACGCGTTGATGGACATATTTTTCCGTGTAGGGTTTGGATAACATTTGCGGCAAATGCGTGGTTAAAATAGTCATCATAATACGATCCACATTGCTAGGCTTGACTGCTCCCTTCAGTGCTGTTCCGTAGAAATTAAAATAGTGCTGGTAGACTTCACCGGAAATAAAACGACCCATTGTGAGAACAGCAGAGCCCATTAGCCACAGTTTCATCTTTTCAATGTCATTCTTGAATACATTATTAATATACTGGAGAAATTTGCGACTTGTTACAAGAAGAGCGTGATTTTCTAAGGTCTTTTCAGTTACGCCGTATCCTTTAAAAAGTGTTAGCCAAGGTACATCGGGGAATTCTGCTTGAATTTCATGCCATGTCATCTGATTGTAGCGGTTAGGCGTGTCGTCTTCTTCTATCGGCGTGGGCAAAACCTTAGCCGCATCAATTTCAATATCAATAAAAGATTCCAATGAATCTAGGCCAAAATATGAACCAACTAATTTTGCGAATTCGCGGTAGGCGTCACGGTCTTTTCCATATTTTGTATCTTCCAGCAGATGTTTGTGCGGGACGCAAAGGACATATTCGCTCAATTGTATGCGTGAATAATTTGTATTATATGCGTCGCTTAATACTTTGATAGTTATAGGAGAACGGCACTGAAGGCGATTTAGTCGGCCTATCATGAAGGCCGCATCCTCTTTAGTTTGAATATTCTTAAGTTGACCGATTAATTCAACCACTACATATTCTGTTTGACGGGGTGAATTCCATGTATGATAAATACTTCGGACAAATTTGGATAATTTAGAATTCGGTTCTTCAATTAATTTTTGACGAACTATACCCATCAATTGCGATTCAATTCTCTCTGCTATTTGGCGACTGATATTTGTGGATGCTGCATCCTCGGGAATTTCAGTTTCATTTAGCCATGTCTGGTTGATAAAACGATAATAATCATGCCTTGGACCTTCTGCTTGTGAAGATAACATTCCCTATGTTGTAAATTTAAATGATTTTCATTCTTTGTTCTCGTGTGATAGGATGACAATACATATCAATTTGAATTAATGATGGGAGTTTATTACATTTAGTAGGAACTGTTGTTGTGTGGTTTGTAGTTGTTTTTGTTAAATATACCTTTGGTTCAATTAAAGATAAAATCACAGATATATCAAATTTGATTGAGTCTTTTATTGAACTTAGAGGCCCAGGAGCAATTGGCGCAATTCCGCCATCCTTTCCACAGATACTCATCCTCTATCAATCCGATAGAAGTGTTTTTCGTAAACTGCCATCAATCTTTCACGAAGATTTTTATTTCCAGCACCATTCGCAATCATTTGTGCGGCTATTTCATGCGGGTGCTCATCTTGCGGCTGCTTTCCAAAAAAATTCCTCCATTCAGGTGGAGCTTCACTACTGACTTCTCCCGTGTTTGCATCCCACCAGACTGTTTTAGCATCTAGCAGTGATGTGGGATTTGTAGAATAGACAGTCAGGCTCCACCAGCGACCTCGCCAACATACGAATGGTTTATCTTCTGTATCCGGATTATGGCGGCGTTTTTCTAAGAGACTAGAAGGCATTTTGGATGGTGGTGTTCTATGAATTGTATATGACCAGAGTAATTTATACCATGCTTCCCATAATTCCGGGTGGCGTCTTTGTAGAAGATGAATTTTCTCATGTTCAACGGTTGTTGTAAAACGATCCTTTGAATACGACTCAGGAATCATCATGGTTGTCTCATTAATTGTATGTGGAAGACCATTTTCACAGGAATCGTCGCAGAATGCTATAGTGTATTCTATACCTGTTTTGGTATCCGTTAATGTAACCTGTTTCTTAATTTCGCAACTATTTCCTTCGCGAACTTTCTTATTAATATTGCTGGAGTCAACATCATCCCCGTTTCTGATTAGCATTATAAGGATTATACAGCAAAGAATGCCTGCAACAATTATTATTCGCATCCCTATTTCTTACGACCAATAAGTTTTGCGATCTGTTGTATACGAATCCAGTTTTCAGTAAACTGGTGGGGAATTGAAAAAATACGTGGAGCCTTTATTTTTGGTGCTTCTTGTTTTTGTGTGTTTATCAAAGACACTGGTCCTTGTGTCAAAGACACTGGAAGCATTCTATATATTATTTATTTTATTTAGTGTTTTGCCAAGGTACAGCGTGCCGACTAAGGATAGGTTTTAACCCTGCCGCCAAGGTACAGCGTGCCGACTAAGGATAGGTTTTAACCCTGCCTCCACTGTTTTCCACAATTCAAGCACAATACGAATAACGTCATCGGCTCATCTGCTGAGCGTGTCTGTAGTTCATAATATACACACTGACGCTTGGAGCAATTGCTACACTTATATGCGTCTGTTGCCATCTCCTTATTGCCCTCCAGCAGACGAGTTTCACGCTTCAGACGCGCATCAATGCGGGAAAGCCAATGCTCGGGGTTCAATTCATCATAGGTCATGAAGGGAATCTTTTGAACTTCAAATTCACCCTCCTTCAAACGGTCCAGCAGACGATTTCCTTTCACATATGTCTTCGGACTTAGATTATTGAGCGTTCGCCGAGCAGTAGCCATATAGATATGCTTGAAGATAGGATTTTCCCAGTTCTTGAGAACACCGCGTTTTCCTGCTTCTTGGATTGCGGAATTATACATTCCCTTCTCAAGATTAATCTGCTGCTTTTGATCAAGATGGTCTGCTAGATCGGTGGAAATCCATACTAGAGTTTTCTCTCGGACAGAATTCATTACTTATTCTTAAGGCAAATTTTTAAATCAAATTTATGAGTTTAATCATATTCTTCCTCTTCCAGTTCGGCAGCCATTGCCCACTTTGGGATCTTTTTGTTACGAGCAGAAGCATATTCACGCTTTGGAGCAGCCTTAACTTCAACTTCTTCCTCCTCCTCAACTTCTACCTCAACTTCCACTTCTGCTTCTGCTTCTGCTTCAACTTCTACATCATCCCCTTCTTCATCTTCATCTTCCATATCTTCATCATCATCTTCGTCATCCAAACTTTCAAAGCCTTGGAAAATCTGCGTATAGAACTTGGTATATTGCGCTGTTGTAAAATTAGTTGGCTCCTCTGCTTCATTCAGCGCAATCATGATTGCGTCTCCGAAAATGAGGGTAGAATCAACCGGTGGTGGAAGTTCGTGTTTATTTTCTGTTCCAGCGCGACCTTCTTTATACCCCCAGAGTTCAAGGGCACCCTTTTGATACGTCCATGAGCCAATCTTAACTGGGAGTTTTGTCTTACGAAGGATTTTAGCTATGCGTGTCGGAATTTCATCTTCAATTTCTCCCGTAATTTCAACTTTGCTTTGCTTAGTATCACCCTTTGTCTGAAGAACTACAACTTGGACTTGCATGTATTGCCTTATCTGGGATATAAAACGGGCTTCAAGTTTAAGTATAATGGGAATAATTTTACTAACGACATATATTCCTACTGAAAAAGAGGTTCAAGCAGAGGAAACAGTTGTAATTTATACAATGGGTCTTACCAAATGGATTTATGTTCCAGGGAAAGATATCGCTATTACATTTCAAGCATCAAAACACTGCTGTAAAGACAATTGGGTTTTACAGAAGGGTAATTTCAACTTATTAGATGTTAGGTGTCCACCTATTTCTCCATTTTGTATAAAAGAACGTTATATAAATGCGTCGTATACTGCCAGAGATGATGGTGGTTTTACTTTGATTCACCCCAATTTGGGATATCTGCTGTTTTCTCCGCTTTCTCATCTACCTGGGCTTTCTCATCAGTTGGAGGTGTTGGAGGAGTGGAGGGTGAAGGAGGAGGAGGAGCAACAGATATTATTAGAATCCCAATTGAAGGATCAGTATCTACAGACTGGGTTACAGACGAACCGACAGCAGGCACATCCTCAACAATTGTCTCCAACTTCTCCTTTACCTCAGCAACAACCACCTCTGCCTCCTTCTTTACCTCAGCGACAGCCGCAGCGACAACAGGGGCTTCAGCAACTGCCGCAACGGCCTCCTTTGCTACATCAGAAACAGGCTTTCCATCCTCAATCGCTGTTGCCAGTGCCTCCGCCTTATTCAGACCAGAAGAAGCCATCTCCTTTAATTTCGGGTCAATCGGCGCCACTGCTAGTACCATCCGGCACAAAGCCGCAAAACATCCTACCTTCGGCTTCTGAAGTGAAAAGCCTCCTCGCGCGACCGAAACGGCAATATCCAGTGTTGCGGGGACCACCGTCTTTAGCAGTCCTGACAGTTCCGCCTTCTGGTCATTAGAAAGAGTGGACTTCTGGATTGCCTGTTTGAGAATATCTAGCACAACCGCCTTCTTTTCACTCCCTGATAAAGCCTGAATCGCATTCACCTCCTGCGCAAGACTAACTGCCAATCGCAAAAATCCATCAGGTGTAGGTGTTTTAGCTAAAAGATCCAAGCCCTTTTGAACTAATTCATCAACTGACATCGCGTTTTTCTACCTTATGTTTCGTTAATCTTAAATAGAGCAAAATGGAGTTGATGCGCATGGGAATTCTTTTAGTTGTTGGAGGTGTTGTGGCTTTTTTTCTGTTTCAGATAGGAATTGTACTTTATAGTCGCATGAATGAGACCAATGAATTGCGTGAACAATTAGTGGGCGCACCGTATGTCCCCCCTACGCAGCAGGTAGAGGCCCCCGTTATGCATCCGGAACAGAAAGGGACACCAATGCCCTCTATACCTGGGCAAACGGACGAAGAAGTTCGCACGCCGGAGCCGACCCAGCGCCGGGTTCGTCGGCAGACAGCAGAGGAGCCTGAACCGGTAGAGAACACAGCACTCCAGCAGGAAGAGGCGGGTTTTACCGAAAATCTCAGACACCCAGAGGCCAGTTTCCAATCGCACCCTTTTAATAACCGGTCTGTACCCGTAGATTCTGGTGTCGCTAGCAAGGTCTCGTCACCGGGTCTCGGTGGCGATCAGCAGGCCTTTGAATCCGACATGGCCCAGAATGGCGGAGAGTGGTTGAAGGGCACATTTGCCTTTGATTCTCGGGAGCCGAGTGGCTTTTCCTCATTGTTTTAGATTTATAAAATGTGAAGGTATAAAGCCTATCATAGAATTAATAATAGATATGGTGGCACTACAAACTCGTGTAATTCCTGTTTCAAATGGACTGCGTCTCCCTGTTCTCACAGAACCGGGCGACAGCCATACCTTATATGACTGGTTAGCATCATGGAGTCTAGGACCGCGTGATACTACTTGGCGATTTAACAATCCTCTACAGGATGCGAATGTTGCTGACATTGGAAAGGGTACATGGTATTCTTCGCTGAGACCGGGTGATTCTAGCAGATCTGGTTTCCTGTGTGTCTGTCCTTGCCTCAAGGCGGTTGTGTATGCGGAGCAGGATAAGCCGACTGCTGGAAAAAGCAAATGGCAGCGTGTCTTTGTTCTCCGGATGCGTGTGGACCCGGCTATCTATGAGACAGCGGGAATCGTATTTGCTGCTACACTTGTTCCATCTGAGAAGGCGATTATTGTGGAGGATATGCTAATGTATAAGGGGTTTGCGTCTTTCTTCAAGGCAGGGTTTAGTCGGCGATGGGAGAGTACACAGAAGTCGCTGCAGGAAGATGTATGGGCGGATGAGGATTTAATGGGTGGACTAAAGGTGCGTTTGCGGGCTATTAAGCCACTAGCAGAGACCGCAGAGTTGGGTGTTAGTGAAATTATTCCTGAAGAAGCAGGGCGGCGGCGGTATCTATGGATTGGACGAGCACAAGAGGCTGCTCCTTCTGTTGTAGTTGCTTCTACTTCTGTTACAGTGGCAGAACCGCCGCCAAAAGATGACACAGCGATTGCGACCAAGGGCGCATTCCCGGATCAGTATTTCCTATCACGCATTGACGGGACGAAGATGGGCATGGCAATTGTACAAGACCCTGGTGTAAGCAAGGAGATGCGTGTAAAGAGTAAGAATAATCCTCAGTTCCGCGTTCATATCAAGGAAGCGGCTGAATTTGCTGGAAGTTATGAAATCCTTTCTATTGTCTAAATAGGATGGCTGGTTATTTACCTTCTTTTGATAGTTCAACTGCCCTATTTCGTGGCTCCGGAGCGGGTGTTGTTCCTTATTCTACCTGCGCGGATACTGCTAGACCTGGTGCTATTCGTACACGCAGACGTTTAAGACAGCGTGGAGGACGGTGCCCGTGTATGGTCGGTGGCGGTAAGCGTAAGCAAAGTCGCCAGCGTAGCATATCACGTAAACAGCGCTACAGCCGTAAACTACAAAAGCAGCGTGGTGGAGCCGGCTACACATTTGACATGGCCGACATGCTCATGAAGGAGCCGGCTCGTGTAACAACTGCTTGCCAGATGCCGCGCCCGCCTACGCAGTTTGGTGGAGCCCTAGTAGGCTCACCCATTGCTTCAATGACTGAGTCTATCGGAGGCACAACGCAGCCTTCTTCCGCACTTGTTTACCCGGCTACGACAGCAGCGTATTCATTTGACTTGGCCGGTTCAAAGAATCTCAAGGGCATCTATGCGGCCGTAGCACCGATGAATGGACGCGTTGGCCCGGTTTCATGCCGTTCCCGCAAACGTGGTCGCAAGCACGCTTAAATTCTAATAGTAAGTAATTCCCTCCAGAATATTTTAAATTCTTCTTGAGAGAATGTGTATGAAAATGTCCACGGCTGATGAACAGCATAGGGGTCTACGAGCAATTGCTTATAACCATCTCCAGTAATGGCATGCATGGATTCCATTAAATTTTGAATATTTTCCATTAATTCCGGATAGCTTCCATTCACTTGAATAATGCGGTTAATAAACTCATCAGATGAAACAGGACAGTCAATCTCTGTATTAGGCCGATGCTCTTTTAAGATACTAATCATTTTTGCTACACGGCAAATTGAAATACCACCACCCGGTTCATTTATCTTCCATGCCCAGCGGCACGCATACCAATCATAATTAAAAAGACAATCTGCTAGACGCTTTCTTAGATACACATCCATTTGAATTAATAGCGCATACTCTGTTTCCATCATTTCCCAGATTTTCCAGTTTGTATATAAATTCACAAATTCTTGCCATGCTTGCTCCTTGGGTGGATCTCCTTTGAATGCCACAATGACATTAAAATGAGGTGCCTTATCTCCTAGCAGATCCATTATATAATCATAATTCTGGTCCGAGCAGAAAATATAGACCGCCATTTCGGGACCGGCCCATGCCATATTGCGGAGAACAAACCACATGTTGGGATGGATACGCCCTTCTACTAGCATATATGCCCTCTTTGCTTTCTTTGGAGGTGTGTATGTCTTCCAAAATTCGGTTAATTTGTTGCCGTAGCCTTCTTCTAGAGCGTTAAAGACAAAAGGTTCTAGTTTGTTTCGGAGATTAGACAGCATTTTGGGTGATTTTTCTCTTAACTCATTCTGCGTGATGTGCCACATTCCACAGATTGCTTTTTCTTTTTCCATTTCCTTCTTCTACGGGGGTTAATTTTAAACCTTGCGGGTTTTTCTTTGTTTACGGTTGCGTTTGCGGGTTTTGCGGGTTCTGCGCCTACTTTCTAGTAGGTTTTCTTGATGCTTTCTAGACTTACCTTCACCATATCCTATGAAATAGTCTCCTCTTTTATTAAATTGTTCATGGTTTTTAGATCTTCCATCATATCCATTTCTAAAACCTTCTCTATGTGCTGGTGTTGTTTTATTAGAAGCTCTATTCTCATGACTGCGGCTGCGGTTGCGATTATAGTGTGCCCTACCATTTCTAGTGGTAAATCTACCTCTTATAATAGCATTTTCAGCAAATTGATGTCCTCCATGATTAAATGCGGCTCTTGCAAAATTTGAACCAAATCTTAAACCTGGTATTGTAACAGAAAATCTAGCATTATTTACCTCTTCCATGCCACCACCAGCCGAAGCAGCACCTCCACCAGCACCAGCCAAAGCACTAGCACGAGTAATAATTCCTGCTGCTGTAAAATCTTTATCGTGATAACATATATTTTCTGTTGCTAATATTTCTTTTCCTGTAAGATTCCAATGATTTTGACCATAATTAGAAAATCTATCTTGAATCATTTTAAAAGTATTTCCCGGTTTTGAAGGATCTTCAGGTGCTAAAATATAAATAGTTTGTATTATATCTTCAATAATATGTTGAATTCTTCTCATTGACTCAGCATGCCAAGCACCAAAAGTTATTCCTCTTGTTTTACAAAAATAATGAACGAGATGCGGATACAATTTATTATCTTGTTCACAATAGACTTTACAGTAATTTTCATCAAAAAAACGTGTACCTGTTGATGAACCATAGTAAAGTAAATAAAGGAAATCACTAACAACTTTTGCATTAAAAGAAATACTACCACCTCTAGGCCATGTAATAAATAACATATTTTGTTTTACTTCATTACACCAGTAATGAGAAGGACGTAATTCTTTTTTTAATAAATTTTTTAAATGTTCATTTGTAATATCATCACCTCTTTTTAGAATGCCAATATAAGCGGCACCACCAGCAGTCATAGGAATTACATGCTCGGGTGAACGATTGCCATGTAATAATTTTATTGTATGATTCCTATCAGGAAAAGAACCAAATGGAGAATGCGTTGGAAATCCGCATAGATAACAGCATTCATCGTCACTATACGGCCAAAGGTGATTTAAAGCACTTTTATCATTTATACCACTGAATGATATTCTTAGAGATTCATTACTATTTTCTTTAGCAGCTGCTGCTGTTGCTCTTGCCAAAGAGTCGGGATTTTTTTTTGCACGATTAGCTTGACCTTCTCTTTTTTGAGGAGTACCTTGTGTTTGACTTGCTACTACTTCTTCGGCGGTTTGAGGAAAACCTGCTGTTGTGGCTGCGGCAACAGCCGCTTTTCTAGCCTTGTCATCTTCTCTGTTTTTTATTTTTTCTAGTCTTCTTAATTTAAATTTTTCTTTTTCTTGAGCTATCCTATCAATTTCTTTTTTGGCTTCCTCTAATCTTTCTCTTAAAAGTGGCGGAAGAGCCCTTATTCGTTTTTCTCTTACATGTGGCGGTGATAATTCTAGTGATACTTCTGCTTCTTCTGCTTCTCCTGCTTCATCTACTTCTTCTTCTGCTTCATCTACTTCTGCTGCTGCTGCTACTGCTGCTGCTTCTGCTGCTGCTGCTTCTACTGCTGCTGATGATGATGCTGCTACTGCTACTTCTTCTGCATGATCTAATAATGCTTCATCGTTTTCTTCTTGTGTATTTTCTCTTTCAGCAGTATTTGTTAATTTTGTTAATTCTGTTTTTTCTATGTTCTCAACTTTTGAATCTATATTAAAATTTCTAGATTTTTGTGATGCTGCTGCTGCTTCTGCTGCTAATTCCTCATCATCATTTATTAATTTACTTGTAGCAAGTTTTTTAGTAGAAAAAACTGCTGGATTTATATCTACAGCAGAATTATGAGAAGAATTTGAGATATTACCACTAGCATCCGCACCGGCAAATCTTAACATAATCCCTACATTTACCCCAGTATTTTTTTCACCAGAGGAAGTTCCAACCAAGCCAATTCAACCCGCATATAATCTTCCGGTGAATTTTTATTCTTTAAAAGCCATTGTTTTTCCCGCGTAGTTATCAGCAGACCCGTTTCCTTATGTAATCCATAATTCACAAAAAGTCGGTCAGTTTCCCGTAACTCTGTTTCATAACGGGCCCAAAATGGGTCTTTTAAAATTCCCTCAATCAATGCTGTATATGTGTACCAGTTTGAGTAAAGTAGCGGTGCTGCTTTACTTAATCCTTTTGCTGCTGCTGCCTTTATAGTAATTCGCTGAAGCAACATCCTAAATTATATCCGACCAGCATCTTTAATTCTTTTTACCCAGTATGCCAAAGTTAATTTCTCATACATAAAAGTCATTTTTGAAAAGCGCTGGATGGTTTCCAGCAATAATTGCTCTGTAATATCCGACCATTTATCAACAATTAATACGGGCAAATTATCATAGACAGCGCACATAGGAGAACGCTTAACAATTGGAATACATCCAAGAATTAATCCTTCCCATGTACGAATACAGTCTGGTCCATTACCCCACGGACTAGCAATAAAAATAAATTCAGATTGATTGCGAAATGACGCACCCCGTGTAAGTTGCCCGGGTTCATAATAAATTAATTCGGAAGGGATTCCGTCCATTGCTTCCCGCCGGTCTCCACGTTGATAATTAAAATGAAAATTAGAATAAATCGGCCTTCTCCGATTTGTAAAATGTGTAGCGGGATTCACAATCTCTAGCAGTTCTGTCTCCTGCTGAATCGGTGACGCTTTTTTCCCCCATGGATAAATATCCTGCTCTGCTAGTGTATGATAATCCAAGCCGTACGGCAGATGAATAATTTTAGGATGCGAAAACATACAATTTGTCACAAACCATTTTACAATAAATGGACTATCCAAGATTGGTTGATAACATGTAATATTATATTCCGAATGATAATTTGCTAAATATGGTTTATCCGAAATATATTTATCGGAATCGCCGGTTACGAGCACAATCCTTGTTTGAAGCGTGGGTAAAAAAGTTTCACAAAACCCATGAAGTGCTTCTAAAGTAATAAATACAGAATCTCCTTCTTTTACCGATTTAAGTAAATCTGCGTCCAATTCAGCTATACCACTTGCTATTTTGCGTGTGTGATGGTCGCAGCTTTTTAATAAACCGCGACTACTCAAATAGTGACATTCATTCTCCATCCTAATCCTCAATAAATGCGGATCCGTTTAATTGGAGTTCATTTGACATAAGAGGCTCTGAATGAGTATCTAGCGGTCCAGCAGAGTTCCAATGGCGGATTTTATAACCGCACTTCTTGAAATAATCATGGCGTTTTCTGAACTGCGAAACGAAACAATCATGCGGCTCATCTAAGATGTCAATGATTAGTGGGTTGAATGCTCGTTCATCCTTCTTCTGTCGTAGAATACGGCCAACTGACTGTTCTACATTACTCTTTGGTGTTGATAACACAATCGTGTTGAGGGTCGGAATATTCATACCCTCCGCCGCCATACTATATGTTCCCAGCAGAATTTGCGCCTCTTCCGATTTTTCAAGGGCCACCTGCTTCATGCCTCCCACATAGAAGGCTACATCAGGTGCTCCTGCTGCTTTGAGTAGCTGTTCCCACATTAGCAAGTGGTCGCGGCGGTCCGAAAGGATAAGGGTTTTCCGCTTCTCATCATAGGCTTTCTTTACTGCTGGCACGAGATACCTCGTCCGAGGTTCATATTCAGTTATCGTATTCAATAACCGAGCGCGAATAGGATTTCCCCGATAATCAAAGTCCGTCTTTGTATATGCCTCATCTGTTGTTGTGAAATTATAAACCCGCACTTCAACTTCTGTATCTTCCTCTCTAGCACGAATACGCGTTGTCATATCGCCAATATACCATCCGAATACTTTGCTCAAACCATCTGTTCTGTCAGGTGTGGCGGAGAGTCCCAGCATATATTTGGTCTGAATCTTCATGAGGGCTTTACTGAAATGCGCTGCACCTAGATGATGACATTCGTCAAAGATGGCAAAACCGAAGTCAGCGAAGAATCCCTCCGGATATTCATGCTTGGCCACTGTTTGAAGCATCGCAATTGTAATATCAAAATCATCGCCCACTTCCGCATCATCTGCTTGAAGCCGGCCAATTCTAGCAGTTGGATATACACGATTAATTTCGCCTATCCACTGTCCTACCAAGAATTCCTTGTGGACAACAATAATTGTTTTGCGCTTGATGGCGCCCATAATAGCAAGTGACATGAATGTCTTGCCCCATCCACAGGGAACGCAGATAATACCATTTTTCCCTTTTTTTACAAAAGTATCGGTGATTTCTATTTGATGCGGTCTCAAGGAGCCCTGGAAGACTAAGTTGCTATTGAGCGGTTTTCCCTCCTTGCGAATATCCGCATCCGGTATACCAAGTGCTTTTTGACCCCACATACGAGGAACATAGATTCGTAGCGGAGATTCATAATAAACAGGAAAACTCTCAATGCCCGCAGAGTATTCTTGTTGAGCAACGGGCATGACTGTTAAGGCATTTTTAATTTGTGCTAGTTCTCCATGCGTAAGACCCTCTTTTGCAACCGAGTATCCACGATGAGATAAGACACGTTTTCCTACAAGTTTTTCAGGTGGAATTTGTTTCATAAATTCAGGGATTCTTATCCGTGACATTGTGTCTCTATCCTCTTCAAGTTTTAAATCTGCTTCTAAAAAGTCTCAGTTAGATATAGAGAATCATGCAGAAATGGGAAGTTGGATCATTGGTTATCCTAGCCATTCTTGTTGCTGTTGTAAGCACCAGTCAAACTCTATCTACTCCTCTTGTTGAACTCTTTGATTCCCTTTTTGTCCAAATTTTAGCGGTCTTTGCCTGTGTGGGTGTAGCATCTGTTTCACCCACGGTTGGAATTGCGATGGCCGTTGTTTTTGCGCTTTTCTTTGTTCTCCGAAATAACAGTCACGTTCAATCAAAAGTATTAAATGCCGATAAGGCTTCACCCGCATTATATTCACCTCCCACCACAATACAGGGCGATTCAGTTCAGGTTGAAATGCGGAATTTACTCAAAGAAGAGCCCAAGGATATAACGAAGGCTGAAGAGCAACCTGACGGTCAATATCCGCTAGATGAAGTTCGTCCTACGGAAACGGCTGTTCGTAGACCCTTTGAGTATGCGCCCCAAGAAGATACCGGCTCAAATGATTTCAGTCTCCATGGGGAAAGCATTGATGAAAAGGGGATGATTCCGCCTTCCATAAAGCCTTGGTTTGCTCAACAGAGTTGAGCATCCACCCCCTTGCGAATCTATCGCATACAGCGGGTTTGCTCAACAGAGTTGAGCATCCACCCCCTTGCGAATCTATCGCATACAGCGGGTTTGCTCAACCCACGCAGCGTGTGATTGAACTATAATTCCTGGCTCCTTTTTTGTTAGTTTAAAATAGGAATGCCACTCTGGAAGTATATGCCACAGTATTTTCGGTTATTTGGCCTCTTTGAGCCAAAAAAGGAAAGCACAGAAGTATTTTATACAGATTCAGATCAATGTGGTTCATTACGGGATTCTCTTAAACAGCGAAAAGGCAAGAAGGATAATTTGGAACGTTTTTTAAAAGACTGTTGCGCATATCGCTTTTGGTGGAATCGTGAAACAGATGCTGATGTACTCCGTAAGAAACTCTATAAAGTTTTGACCTTCACACACATTGGGGAGAAAGGATCTGAGTATGCTGGAAAAGATGAGATTATGAAGTATATTGATACATCACTTGAACATCTAAAAGCACTTATAGATACTGAAGGTCCTGAATCACCTCGTTTAGAAGAAGTAAATGACAGTTTATCAGCATGGTGTATTGAGGCACGTTTAGTGGAGTTTTTGGGCAAAATCAATCAAGATGCTGAGACAACTACATTTAATAATGAGGGTGCAATTCAGTATAAGACCCAGTTTTCTGAGCAGTTGGCTGCGTTGCTTCTAACACAGGATTTTTATGACCAGTATCTTGCTAACTGGAGCACGGCGGCTGCGTCAAATGCGGCGGAGGGAGCAATGAATGCTGGAGCGACTAAATTGCTGGAAGGCGTTTCTGCTTTATCCGCAAAAACAAAAAATAATAAAGAATATATTGGATTTATCTTAAGCAAACTAGCAGAAGTTGTTGCTGAAAAGGAATCTGCGGGAGATTCAGCGGTGGATGATTTATTGATGATGGGAATTGAAGCAGACATTGCTTCATTACAGGATATGTACAAGAAAGGTTATCTGAAAATTCCTGAATTCTATTTTGCTGGAGCACCTTCTGAGAAAACGGTTCTTATACAAAGTGTTTTATCCTTCTTTGAAATTAGTGATGAACAGAAACAGGCTCTGCAGAAAAGTTTAGAGAAGTTTTCATCTGAGCAATTAAAGAATAAGATGATACAATTAAGAGAAAAAGTAAGAAAAGTAAAAGCTCGGACAGCACGGTCGCGCCGATCACACCAATCTCGGAGAACAAGAAAGAACTAATTTGTTTGGATATACATATTTCTAGCAGTATAACTGCGGTAAATAAGTATTATATTGGTTTTTAAATTTATTAAAACCCTGCCAAGTCCACTCTTTGCGGTGTTTCAGTTTTCTGAACATTGACCTTATCATAAATTTCACAATTGCCTATCCAGCGTCTAAAATCCTTGTTTCTATATTTGCCAAAACGGCGGAGTTCATTAAGTACATTTCGCGGAATACACATGGGTGCGGTTTTGCTAAGAGGTAACACAGTGGACATACATAGCGGAACAGTTAGTGCTTCAATTTCACCTTCTGTGGCTCTTAAGATTGTCTGTCGCATTCCAGCAGGACATGTTGCGCCTTCTGCGAAACGTTCAAGGCCGCATGAATTAGATTGCTCAAAGGGATTCTGGTCATCTCGTAAGACTACGCAGGATTTTGAATCGCCGGGACATTTCTGAGGAGCAGCCGAAGAAGGAGCTGCCGCACAGCAGAATCCTGTAATACCATCCGATGTTGCTCTATATGGTTTGCTACGTGTACAGTTTTCGGCCGCTAGCTCTGATAAGAGTGACTGCATCATTGACCCACAGAACTGAATTTTTTGACCAAATTCATCATTCATTTCACCTCCCAGTGAACATACATGAGGGATTTTGCTATTATCTTTCTTGGGATAGCAGCGACCTTCGGTATTGTCAATGCGACCACGGCAACAGATTGAGCGGCCATCGCGGTCTGTTAAAAACTTAAAACCGGGTGGGCAGAGTGGTGCAATACTGCCTTCTGTAACCGGTTTCGCATTTCGTGATTGGCTCATTGTTAAGAATGATTCCTCAAGCATAGCAGGAAGCCGACTGTATTTGAAAGCAATGAAAAACACAATTAGAGAAGCAACAAGTAATAATAAAAGTATTGTCTTCATAAGACTCCTATGTTATCCGATGATTTTTTAAGTACGATAACAAACAGAAAGAAGGCCCCATATAATGCCCCCAGCCATTACAAATCCTCCGATTGTAATTCCGACAGGCGCTGCTAAGATATCTTCAAAATCACCTGGCTGAATCCCAGCGCCTGTATTCGCCGGTTCTCCTGCTACTCCTACATCATCCTGTAACTTACGCGGACCATATAGTTCATCTGCTAAGAATACTCTGCGGGCTTTCTCATCTACCACAATTTTATCACCACGAATATCCTTCTTTGGGTCAATTGGCCGGCATTTCATAGAGTCCATGTTTTTAATTCCAGCAGGAAGATCAACCGGTGATTCAGTCGCTGAACCTACACGAAGACCGGGTGTTTTATATAAGGCACAGAAGCGTCGGAGGTCAACTATATTAATTGGGTCAGAAGGTGGCTCCAACTCAATTACACGATTAGCGGCTTTCAATCGTTCAACATCTTTTGCTCGGATGTTCACTGGTGTTTGGAGAAAAATATACTGAATCGCATATGAGTCAGGAAGACATTGCGCATCAGGATTAGGAAGCCCATATCCCCGATTCTTCAAATCCTTGCCCTTGTAAAGTATTGTGGGTGTTCTATCTGTTATAATACTTGTTAAGGCGGGCAAATACCCAGCTCGTAGAGAAGCGTCGCGATTTAGAAATTCAAAATAATTTACACCCTTTCCAGTTCCAATCTTAATAGGAATAATCAAGCAGAGATCATCGCGAATCTGCTGGAGACGTTTGGCAGGTTTGGGATTCCGAAAATAGACATGGATTTCACCAGTGGGTAGAGTCTCTGTGCCTGGGGACCGATGCATTCCAGGAAAATGTAAAACAGTATCTGAAATATTAAATGTTTGCCGTTCAAAAATAAGAGAAATCTGCGGGTTTTCTTCAATAAGCTGTCCGTCACGAGCTGCTCTTTCTAGCACACGTCCCGGACCAGGTGTGGTTCCAACAATGCGAATTTCTGATGTCTTATATTCAGGTATGTCATCCACCTTCAATAATTTCGGAAATTGAAAAGGCGTCTGTGTACAACTTAAACTATTAAATGGAAATACTTTACCAGACATTTATCCCTAACCTGTAAAAGGATTATAAACTAGCGATTTTTGCCTATAGATATTGGCTTTAAATGTCTGTCCCTGCGCTGGAACACCGACTTCATCACCATCGTAGATTTCATCGCAACCATTATCATCATCGCAGTCGCGATTTTTGTATTGAATGGGGACTTGGACGGGGTTGAGTCCATCTGTGCGTGTGTAATAATTCCATTTATTACGACTGGCCATGGTTCTCCGTCCATACAAAGGCACAAGTGTGCGTTCAGGATTGGATGAAAGAGCAGAGCCACCCTGTGTTACGAGCAGACCAACTTGCTGGAAACTTTCGGCGTATCCCTGTGTGGGAAAATTGAAAACAGAACCGGCTGTGTTAAAATCAGGGGGCGGTTGATACTGACGCTCGGGCGCAGGCGGAACATTTGAACTGGAACCACGAGGGAGCCATTGTGTAGATGTGGCAGTATTCCCTTTGCTGGAAGCAGAACCGGAAGAACCACTTGCTGGCATTTCCAATTTGATATTAATATCCCCGCGGTTCTGAAAAGCAAGATAGATGAAAACTCCGCAGATTACGATTGAACCTGCTAGAATCAATAATAATGTTGTCTGTGATAACTGAAACCCGCCAGACTGTTCAACAGAATGAAGGGAACCTCCTCTTTGTTTAATTTTTCGTGCCTTAACCATCCTACATATTGTATAGGTTTATGACGAAGTCGGATCAGAGCCAAAGAAACTCTTGAATGTTTTCATAATTTCTTTGCCGTCGCTGACAAGCGGTTTGAGATTATTGAGATTTGCCATTAAATCTTTTTGAACGGAGATTAGTTTCTGAGTATCCGTTGTTAAAGCCGCAACCTGCTCAGGCTTTAATTGATTATAGGCTTTCATGAACGTTGAACCCGCATCCATGTGATGTTCCCCATCTGCCTTTTCGGAAGGTAAGCGATATTTCTTTGTTTGCTTTGTTTGCTTTGTTGCCTTAGATTGTGGTTTAGTGCCCAAGAATTTAGCGCTTAGGGCATTTATATCAGAAGGGTCGGGTTCTGATTCATTTTCCAGTGGTTCAACAGTTGCTTTCTCTTCCCCGCTGACATCCACACCTTCCGCACCTTCCGCATCTTCCATTTCTTCCACCACTTCCTCCTTCTTCTCCTCTATTACAGGTGTCTCTGTAGGGGGCAATAGCGAAGTACCCGCATCTTCAAAGTTCTCCCACACCCGTTTGCCACGGAAACGTCTAGGGACAAAAATCACGGCAATGAGTACTGAAATTAGAATACGAAGACCAAGAGTGACACGCCGCACAGTTGATAGAGTTAGGTATGCTAGAAGGCCAAATACAACGGGTAAGAAATTGAAGGCAGCGGCGGACTTAGCAATAGGTATAACGGCCACGAGCAAAACAACTAAGACGGCTACTTCACTTAACTTATAGCCAAAAAAACCGGACATTCCCTATTATACGCCTATAATATCTGATAGAAGTTGATAGCCCGCAAATAATAGACCCGCAATTAAGGATAGTAGCACCAATCCCACCATGGAGAGTTCGGAGCCAGCACGAAACGCCCAGGGTGCGTACTGCATAATGGATGTGTGAAAGAGGGGTAGATTAAGAAGAAAGAAAAGAGCAGCCACAACAATCGGAGCACGGATACGGTCCGCAATGTATGACCACATATCACCCTTTTGAGTCGGGGCCATCATCTGAATCTGAGGTGTGGGATTCTGCTGGGGAATCTGACTATAGGACCCCATCATTGAAGAGAAATCCTGCGCGGAGGGCATAGAGTTTCCAATCATATGAGCAGTAGCAGGGGACGGATCCATTGTATATTCTTGCGTGGACGTAACAGGAGGTTCTTGGAGAACCAGGCGGGGCGAACCCTGCTGCTGAAAAGCGGCTCCATTGGGTGAACCTCCGGCACCTCCATCATTCATATCTGCCAGAATCTTACTGACGAGGCTCGCATCATTAGTTCCGGGGCCCTCTAACTTGTCTAGAGGTGTGCTTTGAGACATTTATTATGGATAAATATATCAAAGATATTAGAAAAACGCAGCTAATTATCGGTATCTGCGAATGAAATAGTTTTAACTAATTCTTTCTTATCAGCCGGGCAAACAATGGGCTTTATTTTGAATTCATAACATCCTTCGCCGATTTGATACACTGTATTTTGAAATTTAACAACATCAGGTCCCCGAATAATAATACAGTCCGGGCCTTTACAGAGAGGTCGCATCATTGCGGCTAAACCGAAACCTATAACGCAACTTAATATAAAAGCAATACGAGGATGTTCCATTAATTCCATTAAATCTAGCATTCCCCTACTTTTATCTTCTATTATAATAGGTTAGGTATGCGATTTTTCAATAAATTACAACTTCTACCACTCATGGTAAGTTTTTTCATTGGATTCTTTATTGTATACATTCTTAAACCGAGCCCCGTAATTATCTACAAGAATCCTAATTTGGATAATGCTGGAAAGGTGACATATGTTGACCGAAATGATGTATGTTTTCAATACATTGTTAAAAAAGTTGACTGTGATAAGAATGAAGATAAAATATCCATCTATCCTTTACAATAATTCACTTGCTTGTCCTTCTACTCCTGTAGGCTGAGGGGGGGCCATTAAATTAATTTCCCGACTATCCGGCATAGTTTCATATTTATAATAAATATTTACAGGAGGCTTAGAGAAATTACCAGAGGGTGGTAACGGATACTCAAAGTTCTTAACTACACGTTCGCATGATCCTTCCGGTTCGCATTTATCTCCTTTAGGGGCCTTAGGCGCGGCCTCAGCTTCTTTCTCATATAGAGTCTTCTGCGCAATAGCAACACGTTTGGCTCCTTCAATAGAGGGGCTAATTCTATAATTTCCTATTGCCTGAGCAAGTTCAATATAAGACTGCTGGAGTGCTTCAACCCGAATTAGATTTAATTCAGCTTTATCTTCACGTTGTTTATTAAATGCCTGTAAAGAAGTCGCATATTTGTCATGCTCCTCTTTGCTTGCCTTATTACGATATAGGTCCAATGCTCTATATGAATCCACAAGACGAGGTATTTGTATTTCTTTGACAGTTTCACTCAAGTTCTCAGAGTTTTTGACTACTGGAATTCCCTTCTCGTAGTCCATAACAATATTTGAATATCCTTTCCTTGCGACCTTTGCCCATGTCTTAACATCAACAATTGCTTTCGGATTACCGAATGTACCCAATTTGCTTTTTGGCGGCATTCTCTCTAATAGAAAATGATTTATTATCTCAGAGATGAGTGACGCAACGGGCAAAATAATTGGTTCAATGTTTCTTAATGGTATGATTCATACAATTCTCCCTGCTATTGGAATTGCTGCCTATATGAATGTTGCTAAGGAGCCTTTTCTAGAAAGTAATACGGCTTTTTTTACAGTATTATGTGTTATTGTTGTAGGTTCATTCATATCAAATCTTATTTCTTTTATAATAGTTCAAAGTTCTGTTTGTGGTAAAGTATTTCAAAGTGAACATCTAGCAACACTTGCGGGATATAGTGTAATTATATCAATCTTATTTTTTAGTCTTTCATGGCATGTTGACTTCATTGGAAATATTATCCGAAATATGCTTCCCGTAACAGAAGAAAACTCTAATGAGTCTGAGACACCAGTGAAAAATCAATTTGGTGAATCTATCGTACACGCATTTTACATGTTCTGGGCGGGGATGTATTCTTCAGCTTCTCTTTCTTGGTTTGCTACAGCATGTCCTTTACCTTCAACTGATTCAAAGGGTTAAGATACTGAAGGGGGTGAATCGCCATAATAGACATACATAGGAACTTGATTTCTGCTATATTTCTTTGTATTTAGTACATAATATCCGTTGCGAGTTTTATTGAGTCCCATGTTTTTACTGACAGGTTCGGCTTCTGAAAGATTTGAAATATCTGTTTCTGGTAACTCCACAGGTTCCGGCAACTCAATTGGTTCAAAATCGGCCGACTCTCCTTCAGGAGTTGGTACAGTAACCATCATTCGCTGTATAAAACTAGCAATTAGATAACTGAGGAATGCCCAGAGTATTGAAAAAAGCCAAAAGGGCATATTTGTATGATTTGGATCCGGGTTTAGGGAGAATTCTTTCCATGTTCCACCAGGATGAAACATTATTGATGGACGAAGATAAAGGACAATTGTTGTTCCAACCAAATAAATAGTCAATGCTAAAAATAATACATGCATGTTCCTGTTTTAACTACAGAAATATGTATATATTTTATTCCTCCATTATTCTGTGTAGACGCTAGCCTCTGCTCGTTCTTGCGCATCTAAATCTTCAACACCATAAGCACGGTCAGCACGTGATTCACCTCCAAATGAAGCAAAGCCAAAATCACCCGGTAGACTTCTGCCTTCAGTCAGTTGAGGAGCATCCCGTAGACCCATTTGAATGCGCTGATTACGGTCGTGCTCATATAATTCAGCGCTGTAATCTCGGACATTTTGGCCCATTGACCATTTGCCTAGACGGAACTTCTTCTGTAACTTCTCAATTGCTTTATCCTCTTCATCCAATCGGTCAAAAATATTAATAACATAATTACGTTCAGTTTCAGCTCGTTTCAAGAGAATTTCTTCCAATTCTTTTTGAGAAGGCAAACGTAATGTAGAAGCTGTCCGTTCCATATTTTCTGCTATAAAAACTACAACTTCCTTCATAATAGTCTCAGATTCGGGTTTTTGCGCTTCCGTGTCTGTGGGTAAATTTCTATAGAGTGATGAAGTGGTATTTGTTATATCCAAGAAGAGACGAACAAATATAAATCGTAAAATATATTGTCCTTCCGTTTCTGTAAATCCGAGCAGAGGATCTTCAAAGATAAGTGTTTTCCATTTTCTCATCCAAAGACCTATTTCGCGACCTAGACGATTACAGACTTCCCGCATTTCAAGTGAACCCCCATTAATTAACTCAGTGTGCTGTGACATAATATCATTAAGTAGTGACCTATGCTCAGGCGCAATCTTCATCCAGGGTTTAACATCTTTAAGGGAAATCTTATCTTCTTTTCCAGGTCGTTTGACTATAGCAGCGTGTGAATATAGAACTTCAGTTCCGCTTCTATCTTTGACTTCTCGTAGTGATGTAACACTGGATATCATATGAGCACGAGCTTTCTGGAGAAGTGGTGATACAAGAGCCGACGCTATAGAGTCTAATCCAGTACCAAAAGGGTTCTGTGTAACAATATCTAGATTATTGAGGAATCCAGCAGCAACTGCTTGAGCCCGAGTTTTCCGGGTTGCGGAGGCTGCTACCCTCCCTCGTAGGACTTCTTTAGCTTGATCATATCGGGTTACGAAATTACCCCATGCCTCTGCGCGAGCAATAGGTCTGCTGGCTGACTTAGAATCATATAGGCCTTTAAGGATAATACCAACTTCCTGCCACAATCCAGCATCATCAATCATCACGGGAGATTCAATCCATTGTTGAATATTCTTGAGAAGTTCCGGTTCATCTGGTTTTACAAAAGAAGCCTGTGATCGGAGTTCGCGTTTTTGTGCTAGAATCTTCTCAAACTCTGCTTCACTATAATCTACATTCTGATTATCTAAGGCCGGTTTGCCCTCTTTCTCGGGGTCAATAATATCGGGACTAACTGGGAATTGAAATCCGCAGTTCTTACACGCATTACCGTATCCTATCTTGTGGGGAGAGCCGATGCTAGGTCCCTTGTAGCAGTTGCGAAGGAAGAGTTTATATAAAATATTTTTAGGGATTTCCACTTTGAGCACGGGGATTTCCCGAGGAGTCCACGGTGTCCAAATATGAGTTCCAGCAGGTGTTGATGTTGGTGTGCGGAGTTCAATCGTGCGGAGTGCCAGTGCTAGACGACGAGCTTCCTCTTCAAGAGGCACAAGGCCCAAGACTTGTAAGGCGCCGCGTTTAAGGTCTTTCAGTGATACAGGAGATGAAAAACTATCACTGCGGTCTGAGCCATAGACAATCATACCATCCTTTTCGGCTTTCTTATACGAATCTAACTTGAGTTGACTATAGATCACTGCTAGACGATATAAAAGATTCTTGCGGGGACCATCTGTTCCAGCAATATTCATGGCAGCGATTGCTTGATTTGGGTCGGCGGATGTAGGTTCATTTACCACATTTTGCGGGAATTGAACAAATGGCTCGGGCATAAATCCCGTGGGCAAGGTGTCCTTTGCGGATGCTCGTTCCTTGCGTTGTTCTAACTTCAAACTTTCAACACGTTTTCTTATTGCTGTGCGGATTTCACCGCTGATATAGAGTTGATTTCCCGACCTTGATGATCCTAGCAAGATATTTGTCGTGGTTATAATTATTTTCTTGATTGTTTCTTGGCGTCTTACAAGATCAGATACCAGAGTCCATGATGTAGATGACCATGGATCTTCACGACGTTGAATGGAAGCCACACAACAGGCAACATAATCTAGAGCGCCGCTTCCCACTTCATCCGGATTCATTCCTTCAGTTGGAAATCCTTGGATAGAAAAACGACATTGTGTGAACGGATATTTTATCATGATGGACGGAGAAGCCGTTTGAAGTTCAATTACAAAGAGTGACGCAATAACTCCAATCCGCTGATTACGACTATATTCTTCAAAGGACGGTAAGGCTCCACGGGTTCCTCTAGTTCTTATTGCTTGAATCTGCTGTTCATATTGTTCACGAGGCGGAACTTTTTCCTTCAAATAGACTTGAGCATAATGAATCATGCGGTCAATTGTTTCCTTGGATATATCCGTTGCTCCCGCGCGTTCACTGATTACTTTTATAATTTGATAGAGTTTGGTTTCATCTTCGGTGGCATACTGGAGCTCCTTGCGACTCACAATTTCTGTTAAATCAAGGGCCTTCCTCGTATCATCCACGATGACAGCACGTCCTGAAATAGGGCGGCCGTCATCGTCAAATTCTATATGCGTGTCATATTCAATTTCTTGAATGGGAATACCACAATTCTTGCAGGTATAATGTCCTTCAAAAACAGGTCCACCGTATTCAATTAATAATTTCTTATGGAGAGATAATGCACGACCGGGGTGAAGAACCTCATTGAGGGTCATGATTTCGTGAACGCACACTAATTCCTTCTTACATTCTTGGCACATAATCCAATTTCCTTCACGAGGACCTTGAAACTTAGAAAGGAATTCCTTGAATAACTCAATATAGATGGAATGATCGCGACCGCGATTCATAGAACGACGTACTGCTACAAGAAACCGAACATGTTCACATGAGTTAATTTGTGGTTTAGAACCGGCGCGTTTAGCTTCATCTGCGGCTATAGTATTGCGATTTTGCTCGGAGCGAATAATGTCTTCCAACTTTGATTTTAGGAACTGCGGGTCAAAAACAGGTTCGCGGCCTTCAAGTTGTGTTAGAATTGTAGCATATTGAATAAAGGCTTCACTACCGAATCCCTTCTCAAATTCAGCCATAATAACCTGTGGATTATTTCGCAAGGTTGTTTCTTTATCATTCAGATTCTTAATTAAAATATTTAAGAAAACGTCTTCAAGGATACGCTTATTGAGTGTATTCGGGTGCTCAATGATAGGCTTATAGGATTCACCTTCCATTACACTTTCCGCTAATTTCTTGGTAATACGTTGTCTTGATGCGCCACTTGCTTGAATCCACAGTTTCATATTTCGGTCAATAAACTTCCATATTTCATCTTGAAGTGTCTTAGGATAGTCGCTGCGGCTTGGAACAAATGCGTCAAGAGCAACGGCCAAAAGAGGAGAAGCAGGGGAGAATCCATGAATCGGTGAAATTGTACGATAAAGATTATTACGAATCCAGATTTCCCAAAACTCTGGTGTGGCAGCAGCTACTTGTTCCTTCGTAAGCATTAATGAATGTGTCTGCGCATTCGCATCTATCACAGCAATAGGTTCAAGGTCAGATAATTTCTTAACTTTATAATCCCGCTGATAGTCCGCAATCTGAATTCGTGTCATAATAGAAGGAATATTTACAAGTGTACGCGCATGAAGAATTGACGGTGTATCTAGAATGACATATCCTGTTGTAATAACTTGGTCCGCAGGTTGTGATACAGTTCCAGCAGAGACTAATTTATGAGCGGATGCTCGGATTGCGGGGAGAAATCGGGATGTTTGAACCTTTAATGGTGTTAAAAATTCACTTGTAAGAGGTACAATTGATTTTCCGAAGGAATGTGCGAAAGAACTTGCATATCCACTAGGAAGTCCTTTCTCAAAACCAGACCTTACTGTACCGGGTTCAGGTGCGATATATCCTTCTTGTTCATATGTAATAATATCTCTTGTGGTTCCTTCAGTAACCAAAGAACCAGGTGTTGTACGCGCTAATTGAAAGACTGTGTCTAAATAACTGTAGAACGCAATTCCATTGGTGGCCATTTCGCCATTTTCGTATAATTCAAGACGTTTATAATCTTCATATTCAATGTCCATGATGTATTTAAAAAGTAAGTTTTGAGAAGGGCTCATTTCACGCTTATCCAAATAGAGAGTTCTCTTAACATCATAAATAGGAACACACGCTGGAATATATGAGGTAGATACCTCATTTGTTACATCTCCTAGCGTTTCAAATGTTGACTTTTGAATTCCTATGGGGCGATTGGCTATATTTAATTTAACAGTTGACTGTTTGAGTGCTAGTAAGTATTCGGTGTGTTGGCTGACTTCACGAAGGGCTTTTACATTTTTTTGCTTGTCGGGGGTCAAATCCATTATGAAATCATTATACATATCTTGACGCTGAATCGCATCGGGGTAGAAACGTTCCGCAGACGGAATTTCTTCAATAACTGCTGTTGGCATGATTTCACGAAGTAGTTGTTCAATACTCTCAAATTGAAAGACTTCTGTTTTTTCTTCTTGTTGCTGGACCATCATCTGCTCATCGGAGGCTTCTTCACTAGAACCTTCCGGTGTAGTGGGAACAATAATTGCGATTCCTGTTGATGGATCGGGTCCCATACAACCAAAATCCAAACGAACGCCGCTTGTTAGAATCAGGGCATCCTCCGAATCAGTCGCGATTAATTCACTGATAATACCACTTGTCTCCTTTGTTTCAGGGTTTATTACAGCAGGTGTACCATCTAATCCGAAGAACTCAACTGTTTCACCAGGTTGCGCGCCAATCATAGCTGAAAAATGATAATATTCTGATTTCTTGTGAATGTCTACGAGATAAATTTGGTATTCTTCCTTAAATTCACCGTTTGTATCCAGCAAATATTCTTTACCTGTTGTGCGGCTTTGACTGTCTTTAATTCGGATTCGTTCAGTATTACAAAAGATGACATTGCCTGTAAACGGAGGGTCTTCACTCGTATAGATTGAGACCAAATCTCCTAATTCTATAGTGGTTGCAAGGTTGTCAGACTCCATCTGTCCTATGATAGGCATGGGTTCTTTTCTGTGTCGGCTTCTCCGCATCTCTAAGAGATGCGATGGATGCTCATCTAAGTCAGAGCGTACCGCATCTCATTAGGCGAAAAAAATTTGAATGCCTTTGCAGCCGGACTAAGTGGGGCACACGTGTTGAGTATAGTAATAAAAATGTTTTCCGATTTTAGTAATTTCTTCAATGATATCGCAATCAAGTTCAGTGCTGAGGGCGCTGAGGCGCTCTTTACTCATCTAGAGTCACTGGAAGGAGGTTCTCTTAAGGTTGTTCGCAGTAAGGAGCACGCACATCTAGCTATTATCCGTTACGTAAAGGGCGTTTCGGATATGAAGCATACAAATACCCATTATTTCCGATCTGTTGTGTGGAATACAGAGACAAATAGGCCGGTTTCCTTTAGTCCTTTCCGCTCAGTTCCATTTGAGGCCAGCACATTTGTCTCTAAGGAGGGTCTCATTGTGGAGGACTTTTGGGATGGAACAATGATTAACCTCTTCTATGATACAAAGATCTCACAGTGGATCATTTCTACCCGCTCAAATATTGGTGGAAACTGCCGTTTCTATGGACCGCAGACATTCTATCATCTATTCTGGGACACCTTTGCTAGTATTAATCTGACAGTTGCGATGCTTGACCCGAATCTTTCCTATTCATGGGTTCTCCAGCATCCTAGCAACCGGATTGTCGTCCCTATTCCAGTCGCAAATCTCAAGCTCATTCAGGTTGTTAGGGTGGGTCCGACTCCCGCAGATTTGGATTTCAATCTTCCACTCTCCGAGTATCCGATGCTTATGAATATGGTCAGTCGCCGCATTCCGCTTGCTGATACTGCTGTAACAATTCCAACTATGGAGAATATGATTGCCGTTAACAATACGGCGTATTGTCAGGGTTATGTGATTAAGGATACGACGACAGGTCAGCGTTGGAAGATTCGCACGCCCACATACAAGATGCTCCATGAGTTGCGTGGAAACACGCCGCGGCTGGACTTCAAGTGGCTGGAGCTTCGGCAGAAGGGCAGTCTCAATGCTTACATGCATCATTTCCCCGAGGATAAGGAGGCATTTGATGCTCTATGGACACGACTCAAGACACAGACACGAACTCTCTATCAGACCTACTGCGATGTATTTAAGGCGCGTAGTCTTCCTAGCAGGGATGCGCCCAAGTATCTGCGTCGTCTGCTCTACGACATGCAGGATCACTATCTCAATCGTCTGCGACCGGCTCAACTTACGCTAACTTGGGCTGAGTGTACGGCTTGGGTCAATTCTCAGGACATTCCCCGTCAGCTGTTCCTTGCGAACTATCAGTGGCTCCAGCAGACTAAGTCAGCTGCTTCCGCGTATCCATATGAGCCAACGGATGAGAACTTGGTATCTCCTGTGCCTCCTTCCACTTCTGCTGAGGCTGTTGCTCCTGTTGCGTCACCTGAGGTTATCGCCGTTTAAATACTTCTTCCCACAAAGCAATGTGTGGAATCTGGTGTCTCTTTGGTTCAACCTCATGTGATTTCGCAGAAGAATGTGTTAAAAAACTACTGCCAAGAGGCCCGGAATACATGTCAGTTGTAGATATTGACCAATGTATTTTTGGTTTTACACGCCTGGCAATTAATGGTCTAACTGCTGCTGGAAACCAACCTATGAAATCACCGGGGGGCGAATGGCGTGTAATCTGCAATGGTGAAATTTTTAACTATAGGGAACTGGCTGCTAGATTCGGGATTCCAGCAGACTATCTCGGCTCAGATTGCTATGTGATTCCTTTTCTCCTAGAACGCTTTTCGTGCCGTGATGTCTGCCGTCTCTTAGATGGTGTTTTTGCGTTTGTGGCATATCATATTCCCTCTGAGACGCTTCATGTTGGACGTGATTCATTTGGTGTTCGTCCTCTTTTTGTTGGTCGCTTAGCAGGCGGTGCCTACTGTTTTTCATCAGAAGTGAAGGGACTGCCTTTAACCCAAAGTAAGGATATAAGTATTTTCCCACCCTCTTCCTATGGTGTTTTTAAGGCAGGATATGAACCGATTGTAAAGCCTTGGACTGCTCTCACGTGGCATAAGCAGCAGTTTCTTGCGGATACAGATGAATGTGCTGGAGATTTACAGGTATGGATTCGGCTGTACTTAGTGACTGCTGTGGAGAAGCGGATGCTTTCGGATAGACCAGTGGGTGCTCTTCTCTCGGGTGGACTTGATAGCAGTTTAATTGCGGCTTTAGCAGCGAAGATTCTTACTGAAGCGGGGCAACAACTACATACCTTTTCAATTGGTCTTGGCACTGAGACCCCAGACTTAGTTGCTGCGAGGAAAGTGGCGGCTCATATTGGCTCAGTTCATCATGAAATTGTCTTAACTTCCGCAGAGTTTCTAGCAGCAGTTGAACCTACGATTCGTGCTGTAGAAACCTATGATATCACGAGTGTGCGCGCTTCAACGGCAAACTGGTTAGTTGGAAAGTGGATTAAGGAGAATACGGACATTAAGGTTATATTAAATGGAGATGGCAGTGATGAACTCTTTGGCGGATATCTCTATTTTAATCGTGCTCCTAATGAACAGGCATTTGAGAATGAGATTGAGCGGCTTTTAGGCGAAATTCACTGCTATGATGTTTTGCGTTCCGAGCGTTCTATGGCGGCGCATGGACTTGAATCACGAACACCCTTCTTGGACCGGCAACTCGTAGATTATGTTCGGCGGCTACCCACTAGCATGTTTATGCCTTCTATTAGTGGAAGACCCGAAAAGTGGATGCTTCGCAAAGCCTTTGAAGGTACTGGTTTGCTACCTGATGAGATTCTGTGGCGACGAAAGGAGGCATTCAGTGATGGAGTTTCTAGCAAAGAAAATTCATGGTTTCAAATGCTGCAGGCGGCTGCTTCCCAGTTTGCTGGAAAAGAGCAGGAATACAAGCATAATCCTCCCAAGACAGATGAGGCCCGCTGGTATCGGTCTGTTTTTGAGAAAGCATATGGTTCAGCTGCTGCGATCCTAATTCCCCATATGTGGATGCCGCAATGGTCGCCTGAAACAACTGATCCTTCTGCTCGGACGCTCGGTTTATATGAGGCAAATAAGTAAACAAATAGTCTGGGTAATCAACAGGAGATGGCTGTGCCAGATTTATTTAAAATTGTTGCTCGTGGTCTTCAAGATGAAAGACTTCAGCCCGGTCTGAAAGGAACCCCTTCAATTGACCGATATGTAAATGTCTATAAATCCACAACGCGCTGGGCGGCTCAATTTGTTCGTGTTGATTTTGATAATTTACCCGATTTCGGAGTTCAAGCATCTGTTACCATTCCGCGCCGAGCAAATTTCATTCATCGGCTTTTTCTCGTGGTAACACTACCCGACATTTATTCAGTACAGAATCGGGCTGCTATAGCGGCGGGTGATGCTTCCATTTTAACACGTAATAAATTTCTCGGACCAACATTCGGCTGGACGAATAGTGTAGGCCATGCTATTATACAGAGTATAACGCTGGAAATCGGTGGTGTTGCTGTGGCAACATTGGATGGACGACTGCTGGAAGTATTGGATGAACTCTATGAACCACCTGAAAAACTAGCAGTGAAAAGTCAACTAATTGGACGTGTTGAGAATTATAATGCATTTTCTCTTTTAGCTTTGGAGCCACTAACAGTTCGTGTACCGCTACCTTTTTGGTTTACACAGAATTTAGCACAGAGTTTGCCAATTGAAGCTCTTTCAGTGGATACAGTTCGTTGTCAAGTTAAATTTGCGGGTGTTGAAAATCTCTATTATACTACGGCTCGGATGAATGAACTTAACACGGATTATGTGGAAAAGGCATGTAATCCACCCGGATTTATGCCCGCTTTGCAAGGAGCAACCTTTTATCAACAGGATGATACATCCCCTACAAAAATATATGGTGCCAGTGAACTTACTCCTTTCTATGGTGTAAATGGACGAAGTATACCCGGTATAGCAGTTCCCGATAAACTCCATTTTCAAGACGCATACTTGCTAGTGGAATATATCTCAGTGGATGACTATGAAGCTGTTAATTTACGAAAGGCAGATTTAGAATATAAAGTTCCACTTTATAATTCATTAGGTGTACAAAATACAGAAGGACAGCCTTATATTCGCACGGTGATTCCTTTCAATAATCCTACACAGGATATTATTTGGACATTTCACAATCCGGAAGCGGATCGCTTTAATAATCCTTTCTTAGCAACGCGTGATTTATCGGGCACAGATACGTCTTTTTTTGCGCCATGGAATACAACTACCGACCGTTTTCAGTATTCATATTCGGAGCCACTAGCAGAAGTTGCCCTGTATTATAACGGAACACAACGCTTCCGGCACACGTCTCCTTCACTATTTAGAACATTGCTTCCTGTCTTACATTATCGTAAAGCACCGCGTTTCTGGCGATTTATATACGTCTATCCATTCAGTCATGGTCCAGGCTGTTGGGATGATAAGGAATTAGGAAATCCATATCAGCCAAAGGGTTTAGCGAATTTTGATAAATTATCGCGGAAGGAAATTACCTTTACAATGCAGACTGACCGATTTGGAAGATATCCACCTCTCCAACTTTATTTATGGACAACTACTTGGAATGTCTTGCGAATATACGGAGGTCGGGCGGCTATGTTGTTTGCGATTTAGTCGTAACTTTAAGAGTAATAGTAACATCTTTGCTGGATTCACGGGGAAAATGAACAGATGCTGTGCGGCCAAGAGCAGGGATTTCTATTTCGCCCTTGAAAGTTTCGCCTGTTTTAATATATTTATCAATTTCTTCCTTGAGTTCTAGCATGCCCTCATATGTATGCGGGATACCAAGATCTACAGTAAGCTTACGCCAGAGTGTTACACATTCCTTGACGCGAGCTCCTTGTGTTTTTTCCATTCTATACTATACTTGCTGGAATGTTTAAGATGTACATTGTGTCGCACATGGAACTTGTGCGTTTTTGCCTTCTAAATATAAAAGTTTTGCTTCATAGCTTGTGAAATTGACTGTACACGCAGTGCCGGAGGCGGGGGCTTTTTCCGCGCATGTTCCGCAGTTTGCGTTGGCTTGTGTGATTTTATTGGCGGCTGCCTGAAAACTGTAAAATGTCTTTGCCCTTCTAGCACGAATTGTATCAGATGCGTCTCCCATTCTGCTTTTAGTTTAGAAAAATCATTTGAATTCCTAATAGGGTTTCAAATTATTTATGTTGCTAGAAAATCTAGTGGTTGTAGCGACGGTTCTTGCGCGTGTAAGCGGCTGCGGCTGCGGCACCCGGGTACTTGATTGCTGATGACTTGTACGCGTTGAGTCCTCTGTTGGCAGCCGCAACATTTGAGCTCTTCTTACGGCTAAAAAAGCCAGCGGCCTTTGAGCCAAAGCCCTTAACGCGATTCCACAGAGACGGCTTCTTTGTCTGGTTACCCGCACCGATGGGATTATTCATCAGCTGTACATTATTACGAGCCACCGCGTTTTTGCGGGTGCGATTAGCATTTGTGAAATTCTTGCCACGTCCGAACATAGAAGCAACGCGGCTTGCACCACGGGAGAAGAACTGTCCTACATTGTAGCCCAACTTCGCAGTGCGGGAACGAGCATCGCGGCCGAGTTCCTTGAGCTTAGCACCTACACCGGATGCGGCTGTCTTCGCAACTTCATCCCGGATCTTCTGCGGGAGAGCAAGCATATCATCAAAGTTCTTGCGGATCTGCTTGAACTTCTCAACATTCGCCTTGGCAACAGTTGCCTCATCGCCCTCCGCCATACCCTCGTAGGCTTTCTGGATGGAGTCTAAGAGCAAGTTTAGTTCAGCCATCAAGTTCGCATTCGCAGACTTGCTATTGTTACCCTTGTAGCCCTCAAAGTCAATCTCATCAATCAAGTTGTCATACTCGGGGTCAACCGTAACCTGCTTGATATCCGCTGAAAGATTCGCTAGGGTGCTCTTGATGTTTGCGATCTGTGAATCAAGACTTGCCAAGATCTGCTGCTTGACTGACTCCGCCGTGCGCGTCTTGTCATTGATCTGCTTCTGTAAGAACTCCTGCTCCGCGATTGTGTTTGTCACGACACGCTTAGCAATGTCAGTTGCCATCTTGAGCTTGCGGCCAATTTCCTTGACCGCAGGCTGGTTGCCACCCAAGAACCAGTCCTCAAGGCTGATGAGGCCACCTGTAAGACCATCTAGCTTGATATTGAGGTTGAAACCGTGATCATAGAGCCAGGCCGCTAAGATGAGCGGGGACAGTAAGGCTAATCCGATGTACTTGCCACCCTTTTTAAGAGCAGCCACGATTTGTTCCCTAGTAAGCGTCGGTAGAGCCGCAAGGAACTTGCCAAGCATGCCCAAGATATCAGTCTCCGGTAGCTTGAAGTGACCGAAGTTCGGCAACTTGAGCCATGATAGGTCAATCTTAGGGCCTGAGAAACGCGGCATGCTGAACTTAGGCATTCCGGGCATTCCGGGCATACTGAGACCCATTGAGGGAAGAGCCAAAAATTTAGAGCCATCCTTCTTCGTTAGATTCACACCAATCTTTCCACCACGAGGTATGGCTTTTACATCACTAAAGACTACATCAACAATTAGGTCAGCGTCATTGAGGTCGCCTAAACTAGGGCCTGAAGGAGCAAAGGGTGTGTTTGTGCCAGCCGTCGCATTCTTCATCGCCTGTACACGAGCAGCAACCGCCTCCTGTGTGTTGTTACCCTTATTGGCAAAATTGGCCTCAGAAGGAGCCGGGGCCGGTCCCTGTAGATTGGTGTTGAGGGCGATGCCACCTGTGTTGATATTAGACGCCTTGCCGCCTGTGCCGTAGCCAGGGAGAAGAGCGTTAGATGAGGGCTCAAAGTTGCTTACCGCTGCCGCATTAGATGCCTTGAACCCACCGCTATAGTTTGTGTTGGCAGCAGCCATCATGGTATTACCAGTACGAGCCGCATTGAGTTCAGCGTTGGTGAGCGCGTAGCCGGGATTATTCGCACGCGCCTTAGCAAGACGAGCAGCGGCCGCCGCCTGCGTATTTCCACCCGCATTAGCAAAGTTGCTGTTTGACGAAGCAAAAGCAGAAGGACCCTGTAGATTTGTGTTGAGCGCAATACCACCTGTATTAATATTTGATGCCTTGCCGCCTGTGCCGTATGCTGACAATGTAGCATTAGAAGAGGGCTCAAAGTTTTGGGAGTATTTGGCTCCAAACCCGCTGTTCTGAACCGTAGTACCAGGAGGGAGCGAAGCATTCGCGGGCTTATTCGCGGGCTTATTCGCGGGCTTATTCGCGGGCTTAGAAGCCCCCTTTACAGGAAGTCCCCCAAGTAACGCATTCAGATTATCATTTGCCATTCCTTTCTGTTTATTGCCAAGATTTTCCGCAGCCACAAATTCTCTTCTAAAAAATCCAGAAGGAGGTGTTTCATTGGGTCCGTTTCTGCGAGTTTTAGATTTATTGCTATTTAACTCATAGGGTATTCCAGCATACGCAGGATTCTTACCCTTGTTTCTTGCCTTTTGTAAAAGAGCAGCACGCTTTGCATTCCGTTGAGTTAGAGGCCGCGCATTTGCTGCGTTGAGTTCCGCTAAAGCATTTCCAGCAAAGTTGCCTAACTTAAATTTAGGAGCATGCTTAGGAGGCATTTCTACCTGTTGGCTATGTTTTATAGCCGCTAGATATCGTAGACCCCGTCCTCGTGTTCCACGACCAATGCCTTTTTTCACTTGTTCACGAAGATCATCGGGAAACTGCGCACTGTTATTTGTTTTATTTGAGTTGTATCCATCGGCCATCCTTACTTTTGCGTGATAGATTCATATTCCGCCGATACATTGGCTGTGTATGAACGCTGTGCTGAAGTTGTATACATACGGTCTAAAGCCGGAGAATCGTGTGCTGAGTTCCTTTGACTAGCCAATGATGTTGTCATAGATGTCATTCGGGAGAGAAGATGGTCTTGCTCTCCCTTTCGCTTCAGACCATCAAGAAGGTCCAGGATAAGTGAACGCAAACACATTACTTCGGGCAAAGTTACAATTTCTGTATCGGATTCAAGAGACTGTAGATGCTTTTCTAGCAGTGTAATTGCTTGACCCGTTTGGTTGGAGGCCAGGAGATTTGTGGCACTAGCAATACAATCCCGAGTTTGTAGACGAGCATATTCAGCATCTGCTAGAGAATTAACCTGTGCCGCAGAAGTGAAAGTCATAAAGTGCTGTTTACCTTGACCTCTAACTACACACTGTACACTCAGATAGGGCGCAACGATAAGTTCAGATGTATTCTTTTTGAAGACATATCGTTGAGTTGTTCCTCCGGAAAGAAAGTTGATATGAATACCACGCTTATCTTTTGGTGTAGAGCGTTCAAGCCATTCATATTCATTCGGTAAATCTAGAACAATATCTTCAACATAACGATTTCGCAGAATACCTAGGATAGATCCAAAGGTCTGCGGCAAATCCTCAGACTTGTCGCTATAGAAATAATTACCCTGCGTGTTCAAAGCGATATCACGCAGCATAATTTGATTGTGGTCATTGCCAAATCCCAGTGTGAAGATGGCAGTACTGTGTAGACGAGTATTTGTTTCAAGTGGAAGAATGATTGACTTCGCAGATAACGCACCCGCATTAACATTTCCATCCGTCAGAAGAATAATTGCATGAGGGCTCTGCTGGCATATACGAGAAAGCAAATTAAATGCGGATTCCATATTTGTATTTCCATTCGCAACAAGACCATCAATAAGATTACTCCAGTATTGCTCGTTCCTTCCAATTACTGTATACGAGCAAAGTACAGTTGCTGAAGATGAATATGTGATAATTGTAAGACAGTCATTTGATGAAAGGCAACGCACGAATGCCTTCAAACTATTCTGAAGAGCGGTCAAACGTTCCCCTTCCATGCTACTACTTACATCTAGCAATAGCGCAATATGTACAGTGTCACTAATTTCAATGTTAGAGGCCTTAATCTCAGCGGCATAAATTCCAATATTCTTTTTGGATTCGTATATTCTGACATCCATGTTTCCTACATAGTTTGCTGTGAAAATTAAATGTTCAATTTTACGCATAGCAAAGTAGTCCGAAAATAAGACAATTTTTTAGCGCCCCATTAATGTTGTCCAATACATGTCCTCCAACGCAGAATCATTTATCTCCGCATAATCACGAACAGACATTTCATTTCCAGCTGGCTTTCTTACATGAAAGACATTTCTATCTGTCAGAAGTTGTAATAAAATCTGGTTCTTGCGAACAGTCGGTTCAGAGTGTTGACGTTTCCAGCATCCCTCATTCTGCGACCAGACAAGTTGAGCCTTCGCAAATCCCGCCGCTGTTGCTCCTGTAACACCCTCCTTGACAATACCGCGAACTATATTTCCATCTTTCAAAATACATCCAATCTTAACATCTGCTAGTGGAATCCATCCCTTTGCGGTCGCAACTTCATAAGTTGGATCAATTCCTAGATTATAATCTGTTTCCCATTGTGTTGTACTGGCATATCCATTAAGTTGTGTTTCCACTTCTGCTTGAACGATTCCAGCAATTTCATCACTTTCCTCAAAGTCCGCAACTAGTAAATGACTTACCCAGAAAGTGTGTCGGGATGTGTTCAAGCAGTAAATCCGGTCATGTGACGAGGCGGGCCGGGCTTTTGGGTGTTTTCCAGCAGGAATCCAATTTCCGCCATCACGAATAAAATGATTTGCGCTTACAATGACCCCTTCAATTTCAACCATTTTAGTCTGCGAACCGTCAAATACAAAGGTGCTTTCAACAATATTTGGAGCACCAATTTGAGCAAGACGGTCGCCAACTGCTAGAGCCTCAATTGCTTTATATGTTCCATCTTCGCAGAGAACAGGTGTTCCTGCTGGGAAGCAAAATGTATTTAGGAAAGTTCCCACAGTGCCTTTCGCAAATGTTGAACCCGCAGCCAGAGCAGTTATACCTGAATACATAATTGCGTAGAAGAGTGCTGTAATACGTCCCATTAGATTTTCTAGATTCTTAAATTTGCCTTTTAGTGTCTGCATAATCATTTGAATACGTTTATTGAATGAACGAACTACGCTAGATATTCCATCTGTTAGACCGGATAATGTTGTACGAACACTCATTAAACCACTTCCCGCAGAAGCCATTGCGGAGTTCAAAGAACTAGCGGCTTCATAGACTGGTGCTAGAACACCAGGGGCTTCCTTTAAGAATACATTCTTAAGACAGAATTCAATATTCTCTTGGGCATTATATCCATAAATACCAGCAATAGGCATAATATGAGGCTGGCATCTATATTTCGGCCAATTTTGAGCGACCTCTTTTGATGTGCCAAGGCCTAAAATAAGTACAATTCCAATTGAAAAAACAGCTATTAAAATACCTGGTTTTATAAATGGATTTTCTTTTTCTCCTGTGTCCATCCCCTGCTTTAGCAATATAAACTCCTATCTATTTGATAAACGCTTACTTACGGCTACGGCTTCCATGTCTATTTCTTTGCCGTCTGTGGCTTCTATGATTACGATTTCTACGCATACGAGCACGGGTACGAGAGTCTTTTAGAACACGAATGCGCGCGCCTTTTTGTATTTGCTCAGCTGAATTAACTTCTGATATAGTTTCCAGGGCAGCAGGCGTTACTGAAGAAGCAGCAGTGGGAGCAGCAAGTTGAGTTAAACCAGTCCCCGCTCCTGTATTTGTAACAGTTGCTGTAGCAGTAGGAGTAGGTGTAGCAGTAGGAGCAGCCACAGGCTTACTAACTTTGGACCCCATTCTAAAGATACTACAGAAAAGAAACGGTTGAATAGCCCATAAATAATGACCAAATATGACAGGGATGGATGCGAAAGTCGCAGGCGTTAATGTTATTTTACTTGTAGGTTTAGCCGCCGCATTCAGTTACGGTCAACGAGCAGAAATTATGGCAAACTGGGCTCTTCGCCGATGTGACCCCGGTGTAGTTGCTTCAGCATATTTATATAAACCGGATAGTGACACACGAACGATAGCTGATTTTACTAAAGACAATTTCCAATTTTGCCAAGGAAAATTAGCAAAAGATGTAATTGACACTGTTTCATATCCAGTTAAGGTTATCCAAGAAAAACAAAAAGATATTGTCGGTGGAATTATGTCAGGCATAGGTGCTCTGGGTGAATTAGGAAACAAACTAGCCAGTTTTTTCAATCAAATTATGGAATCTGTTAAACGACGTTTTGCGGCCACATATGTTCAAATTCAAGGGTCTTTCGCACATCTTTTGAATATTATGGGAAAAATTATGGCATCTATTACTGCTATGGCAATGGCCTTAATCGGAGTACTTGTATCATTAACAACTCTAATCCAATTCGCACTCTATATTCTTTCTGTTATAATTGGTATTTTAATTGCTCTCATGGTTATCTTTGCTGCTTTTCTTTCACCTGTTTCATGGCTCGTTTTTGCTGGAATCGCTGTTGTTGGTATTCTAGCAGGTGTAATTGTTGGTGTATTAACACAAGCCGCATTCTGTATAGCAGGTGATATACCCGTGATACTAGTAAATGGGTCTACTAAACCTGTCTCCGAAATCAAAGTGGGTGATATACTGGCAGATAAGTCATATGTTACTGCGACTATGAAATTTGTAGTCCCTTTTTCAAATTATGAACCTCTGGTCTCAATTCATGGAGTAACAATGAGTCCCACGCATATGCTTGAGATGCCCGATTATAAACCTATCGCTGCGAAAGATCACCCGGAAGCAATTCCAGCCGGTACTCTAAGAGAACTCTATAATCTTAATACAACAAGCAGACGTATTCCCGTAATGAGTACTGCTGGAGTTTTAACACTGCTAGATTATGAGGAAATTGCGGAAGATGATGATGAAGGAATTGCCGCTTGGAAAAAACATGTATTTGAATTCCTAAATCCGGGTATGCCTTTTCAAAACGAAAACCCTGAGAATATT
>Ga0209598_10000089_pt1 | contig 65751 bp, 67 predicted proteins | sample M_140807_EF_Meta_FD_187317 | JGI IMG/M metagenome (GOLD analysis project Ga0209598, IMG submission 187317) | Freshwater microbial communities from Lake Montjoie, Canada to study carbon cycling - M_140807_EF_MetaG (SPAdes) (version 2) | ecosystem: Environmental > Aquatic > Freshwater > Lake... | reverse complement strand
TGAACCTGTAAACACTTTGCGGGTCTTGTTAATTAATGTAGGTTTGTATGACCTCTAAGAAATTTCCCTTAATAAATCAGGTCAAAACAATGTTAACCATGTAAAATGGAGTGCACAATAGTACTGCTATTGCATGCATTTTATTTTTACAACTAGACGAATTTAATTTATGGCAAAGTACATTTTTGTTACGGGCGGCGTTACTAGTAGCTTAGGAAAAGGAATCATTGCAGCATCGCTCGCAAAATTATTACAGTCTAGAGGACTCACAGTAACGATTCAAAAGTTTGATCCATATATCAATGTGGATCCGGGTACTTTAAATCCATACGAACACGGAGAGTGTTATGTAACTGAAGACGGTGCAGAAACCGATTTGGATTTAGGTCATTACGAACGTTTTTTAAATATTCATACCACGCAGGCAAACAACGTAACAACGGGTCGTATTTATCAGACCGTCATTAATAAAGAAAGAGCTGGAGATTTTTTAGGAAAAACAGTACAAGTTGTCCCGCATATTACAGACGAGATCAAGCACCGAATGAAGTTGATTGGTGAAACCGGTAAATATGATATCATATTAACTGAAATTGGTGGAACCGTTGGTGACATTGAAAGTTTACCATTTATAGAAGCGGTGCGTCAATTACAATGGGAGCTCCCTGAAGAGGATGTTATGGTTGTGCACCTAACACTTATTCCTTACTTGCGCGCTGCTAAAGAATTAAAAACAAAACCAACGCAACATAGCGTAAAAATGCTCAGTGAAACGGGTGTGCATCCTGACATTATAGTTTGCAGAACAGAAGAGCCATTAAATGATGATATTAAAAGAAAAATAGCACTCTTTTGTAATGTAAAGCCGGATTCGGTTATAGAGGCTATGGATGCTTCCACAATATACGAAGTGCCGCTTTTGATGTTAGAAGAAAAGCTAGATTTAATTTGTTTGAAAAAATTAAATATCAATGGATATGGCGCGCCTAATTTAGAAAAGTGGAATGGTTTTTTGCAAAAATTAAAATATCCAAAATCTGAAGTACGTATTGGTTTAATTGGAAAATATATTGAATTACAAGACGCATATAAATCAATTTTAGAAAGCTTTATTCATGCAGGTGCACCAAATGAATTAAAAGTAAAAGTGGTGAATGTGCATAGTGAGCACTTAACACAGGAAAATGTTAATGAAAAATTAGAAGGCCTTGATGGTTTACTCGTAGCCCCTGGTTTTGGTAATAGAGGTATTGAAGGAAAAATTCATGCCGTGCAATATGCGAGAGAAAATAACTTACCATTCTTTGGTATTTGTTTGGGTATGCAAATGTCTGTTATTGAATATGCTAGAAATGTACTTGGTTTAACGGATGCACATTCTACCGAAATGGATGCAACAACTTCCAACCCTGTTATTAATATGATGGAAGAGCAAAAGAAAATAAAAATGATGGGAGGTACCATGCGATTAGGTGCATATCCTTGTGAAATTACACCGGGCACACTGGCACATAAAATTTACGGAACTACTTCGATTACAGAGCGTCACCGTCACCGTTATGAATTCAACAATGACTATTATGATGCTTTTATAAATGCCGGACTTGTAGCGAGTGGTAAAAATCCTGAAACCGGACTCGTGGAAATTGTGGAGCTCCCAAATCATCCATTTTTTATTGGGGTACAATATCACCCCGAATTAAAAAGTACTGCAGAAGTTCCAGCACCCCTTTTTGTAAGCTTTTTAGCTGCTGCAAAGCAATATCAAGCCTCAAAAGCTGTTAAATAACCTTAATTATTAACGGAGGGGTCAATGAATCTAGGTTTCATCTAGTACCTTTGCCCTTCAATAAATACAAGTATGAAGTCAGATAAAAATTCGATTATAGGATTAGTTTTGTTGGCTATTTTGTTTTTCTCTTATTTCTGGTATACCAATCAACAACAAACAGCACTTGTTGCATTTAAAAAACACCAAGAAGATTCTATAGCAGCAGCGCAAGCAAAACTTATAAAGCCACAAGATCTTGTGGCAGCTAAAATTGATTCATTACACAGAGATTCACTTGCAAAAATTACCACTGCTGGTGATTTTGCGCAGGCGGCAATTGGTAAAGACACCATAATTACTGTAGAGAATGATTTAATTCGCGTGGCACTTACCAATAAAGGTGCTCAAATCAAAAGTGTAACACTCAAAAAATATTTGACATCAGATAGTGCTGCGGTTGTTTTAGCACAAGGCAATCAAATGGGTTATGCTGTTAATACCGCAGACAATAAAACAGCTCAAACTTCAGAACTATATTTCACACCTTCAGCTCCTGTTACTGCTGCAGATGGTTCTGTTTCTGTAAAGTTTATTTTATCTTCCGCTATTGGGCAATCAATAATTCACACCTATACTTTACGTCCAGGTGCGTATGCTGTAGATTGGAATATAGAACTTGTTGGTGCAAACAAATTACTCACTGGTGGGATGCTTAATTTTAAATGGTTAGCGCAAACGAGTCAATTAGAAAGAACGGCTGAATATGAAAGACAAATGTCAAATATTTGTTTTTCTGAGGGTAATGAATTTGATTATATCTCTTCTAATACCGATAAAACTTTTGAAAAATCTGTACAATGGGTGAGTGTGGTGCAGCAGTTTTTTAACACAACAGTAATTGCAAAAGAAGGTTTTAGCGCTGGTGCAGTGCATTGGTCTAGGTTCACAGATAGCTCTAATAATTTAGCTAAATCAGAAACCAATTTACAAATCAAGTTACCGCAGTCTGCAACAAACACAGTTGCGTTGCAACTATATGCTGGTCCTTCAGATTTCGAGATCCTAAAAAAGCAGGCTCCAGAAATGGACCGCATTGTTAATTTGGGTAGAGATATGTATTCTTTTGTACGCCCAATTAACAAGTACATCATTATGCCAGTTTTTGATTTCTTTGCTGGCTTTGTAACTAATTATGGTTGGGTGGTATTACTGCTTACTTTATTCATTAGACTTGTGACTTCTCCGTTAACCTACAGTAGTTATTTGAGCGGCGCAAAAATGAAAGTTCTAAAACCTGAACTAGATACCATCAAGAAAAAATTTGGTGACGATCAACAAGGTTTTGCAATGGAGCAAATGAAATTATTTAGAGAAGCCGGCGTTAACCCGCTAGGTGGTTGCATACCCGCACTACTCCAAATTCCTATCTTCTTTGCACTCTATAGTTTCTTTAATTCAAATATTGCACTTCGTGGTCAGGCATTTTTGTGGAGTAAAGATTTATCAAGCTATGATGTTATTGCTACCCTGCCATTTAATATTCCATTAGGTTTTGGAGATCATATTAGTTTGTTTACCATTACAGCAGTTCTTACAAGCTTCCTGATTTCTATTTACAATATGAGCATGACGCCAACGCAGGATAATCCAGCGCTTAAGTACATGCCTTATATTTTCCCGTTCATGTTACTATTTATCTTTAATAGGTTACCATCGGCATTGACTTGGTATTACACCGTGTCAAACCTAGTAACACTTGGGCTTCAATTTGTGATTCAAAATTATATCATCAACCATGATAAAATTTTAGCACAAATGGATGAAAAACGTAAAACGCCAAAATCTAAAAGTAAATGGCAAACGCGTTTTGAGCAAATGCAAGAAAGTCAAAAAAAGTTGCAAGATTTAAAAGATAAAACGCCTAAGAAAAAATAAATTTAAAAGCCCTGCTCTAATTAGTAGGGCTTTTTTTAAAATTATTTATTTGAAAAAAGTTGTTTCTATATTATTTTGTTTTTGTTTGTTGCATGTTGCTCGTGCGCAACAGCGCATTGTTGCAGAGTGTACCGTTGTCTATAAAGTTGAAACACAGGACGCTGCTAACGCAAACAAGCGCCAAAAAGCAACCAAAACGGTATATATAAAAAGTAACAATGCCAGAATAGAACTTGTGTCTCCCGAATATGCGCTAACAACCATTTATAATAAAACAACTGCCACCGCCTCAATGATGCGAACGATTGGAGGCGAAAAATATTTGACCAACTTAACAGATTTGCAGTGGTTAAAATTGAATAAGTCAATGGACAGTGTGCGAATTTCGTTTTTGCCAGATTCCGTATCAATTTTAGATTACCCTTGTAAAAAAGCGGTTATATATGTAAAGGATAATACAGAAGTAACGGTTTATTATACCACTAGCATAATCCCTTCTGTAAGAGATTATGAGTATTTATTTAAAGACATTCCAGGATTTGTTTTGGGTTATGAAATGCAAGACGCTGCTGGTGTAAAAACTATATTTAGGGCAACACAAATAAATTTGTACAATCCAGTGCCTGCATCAAAATTTGATATCCCCACAAAGGGTTACCGAGTGATTCATCAAGAATAACCAAAAAAATCGAGAATTAATAGAGATGTAACAGGGTAGTAAGTATGTGACCTAGATTAGTTACGATCTGCGCTAGGTGCTTTGAATTTTGGAACCTTTACTTTGAATTTGTAAGGGTATACAAATGAACTATTACCGTTATCAAAACGTAACATAGAATTCATTTCAGGGCTCTCATTTCCTTTTAATTGTAAACCTACAATTTGAATGCTTTTGTATTGCATGGTAGATTTAAGTGAGCTGTAAGAAAGACTTTTTGAAGAAAGCGAGCTTAGGTTTTTGAGCGTAAACTTGGATTGTTTACCTCTTTTTTCTGTGGTAATTCCACTTAGTGTAAAAGCGGCATAGCTTAACTGAACCCCTAGCGTAAGGGTAACAAGTAAGGCCAATTTAACGGTATATCTGCTAAGCTTCATTATTGCAAATGTAAGGATTCTTAATTATTTCACAATTACCATTTCTTTACATAAGATACAAATGTTCATAAAATGTTGCCTGGAATATTGGAAAACCTTGGTTTTTAATCTATTTTAGGTTAATTCCTTTCCAAAATGAGTCAAAATCGTAACCAAGAAGACAGGGAATCTCTTAAAGAGCTGTTGCAACAGTATCGAAACCTCAAGTTAGGCCGCAAGCATAGCTTCTTGGAGGAAGACGCTTTTTTGCGCATTATAGACTATTACGACGAAAAAGACAATGTTAAAGAGGCGCTTGAGGCAGTAGAAATAGGACTCGAGCAGTTTCCCTTCGCCTCTGCCCTCATGATTAAAAAGGCTGATTTGCTCATTGTCGACAAACGGTATAACGAAGCACTTGGCATATTGGAAACCTCCGAGTTGTATGACAATTCAGATATTGATTTATATATTTTAAAGACAGATGCTTATTTAGCGTTGGATCAACCAGAGAAGGCTGCAGAATTACTCGAAGCAGCAATTGATAAATTTGAAGGAGACGAAAAAGTAGACCTGCTTTTTGAACTTGCCGATGTCTATGACGATTATGAATCTTTTGATAAAGTATTTGATTGTTTAGCGCACATATTAGCGCATGAGCCTGCCAACGAAGAAGCGTTATATAAAATATGTTTTTGGACCGACTATACTGGCCGCAACGAAGAAAGCATCAAATTGCATCAACATATAATCAATCAACTTCCTTACAGCGAATTGGCTTGGTTTAATTTGGCAGCAGCATATCAAGGGTTAAAACTTTATGAAAAATCAATAGACGCCTATCAATATGCGGTAGCAATTGATGATAAATTTGATTATGCTTACCGCAATATGGGTGATGCTTATTTGCGACTTCGAAAATACAAAGAGGCGGTTGAAGTATTAGAAAAGGTAGTTTCATTAACGAGGCCTGAAGACGTAATCTATGAAGCGATAGGCCATTGTTACCACCGCATGGGTAAAATTGCGCAAGCAAGATTCAACTATAAAAAAGCGGTTCATTTAAATCCGGACGATAGTAAACTCTATTATAAAATAGCAGTAACCTATATGCTTGAAAAGCAGTGGCAGCCTGCCATCAAACAACTTGAAAATGCGATGCGCATTCACCGCGGCATTACAGAGTTTAATTTAGCAATGGGAGAATGTAAAACAAATTTAGGATTGTATAAAGAGGCCGTTCAGTATTTTGGTATCGTGGTAAAACACAAGCCTAAGAGTGTTCCAGGTTGGGAAGCGTTGATTAATTGTTTGCTCACCGCAGAATATTATGACGAAGCCTTAATACAAAGCAAAAATGCACTCGAAGCCACATACCATAAACCAGTTTTTCTATTTTATCATAGTGCTATTTTATTTATTGTAGGAAAATCAAAAGAAGGACTTCTATTGTTAGAGCAAGCCATGGCGTCAGCGCCTAAACTCTTAAAAAAGTTTATTGATATAAGACCTTCCATTCTTCAAAATAGTCAGGTTGTGGATATTATTGCGCGGTTTAAAAGAAGAAAGAAAATATAATTTGTATCCTTCGAGTGTTACATATAATCAATCATAAAAAGTCATTGGTTTGACTTATTTTTGCAAACCAGAAAAGAATAGGATTATGAATTTTAATTTATCACAAATTCCAGCGCGTACTGCACAACCAAGAACTTCAGGTTTAACCATGATCATGGATAAAGGCTTAAGTATAAATGAAGTTCATAATTTCATGAGTGTTGGTGCTCCTCACTCCGATGTTATTAAATTAGGTTTTGGCACTTCTTTTGTGACACCCAATTTAAGACAAAAAATAGAAGCCTATCAAACTTATAATGTGCCTCTTTATTTTGGTGGTACATTGTTTGAAGCTTTTTTAGTGCGCGGTCAGTTGGATGATTATATTAGTGTTTGTAAAGATTATGGCATTTCCTATATGGAAGTAAGTGATGGTTCTATCAGTATACCACACACCGAAAAATGTGGTTTAATAGAAAAACTGGCAAAACACTTTACAATTTATAGTGAAGTTGGTAGTAAAGATGCTACGCATATTATTGCGCCATACAAGTGGATTGAATTGATGCGTGCCGAATTGGAAGCGGGCGCATCTTATGTAATTGCAGAAGCACGTGAAGCAGGTAATGTAGGAATTTACAGAGGAAGTGGAGAAGTGCGTGAAGGTTTGGTTCAAGAAATTTTAACACAAATTCCAGCCGAAAAAATTATTTGGGAAGCACCTCAAAAGCCGCAACAATTGTATTTTTTGGAGCTTATCGGATGCAACGTAAACCTTGGTAACATTGCTCCACACGAAATTATTGCACTAGAAGCAATGCGTATTGGTTTAAGAGGAGATACTTTTGAATTATACCTAAATAAGTAAGACAATTATGAAACGTTATGGACTCATTGGTTACCCATTAACGCATTCTTTGTCTCAGCAATACTTTACAGAAAAGTTTAGTCAAGAAGGTATTGAAGATTGTATGTATGAAAGGTTTTCAATTCCTTCTATCAACGACTTACATACCATTTTAGAAAACCACCCAGACTTGTGTGGTTTTAATATTACCATCCCATATAAAAAAGAAGTACTTGCTTTTTTAACAGAACGCTCTAAAGCAGTGGAAGAAGTAGGTGCCTGCAATTGCGTTAAAATTGAAGGCGGTCGTTTGATCGGATACAATACAGATGTTATTGGATTCGAAAATTCATTGCTTCCTTTTCTCAAACCTACCCACAATCAGGCCTTGGTGTTAGGTACGGGCGGTGCAGCACTTGCCATTGTATATGTATTACAAAAGCTTGGAATTGCTTATAAATATGTTTCCCGTTCAGCGTCTGAAGGTCAATATAGTTACACTGATTTAGATGCTTCTGTCATGGAGTTACATACCCTTATTATTAATACAACGCCACTTGGTATGTTCCCAAATATCGAGGCATGTCCGGATATTCCATATCAATTATTAACGCCTGGGCATCATTTATTTGATTTGACTTACAATCCTGCTGAGTCCACTTTTTTAGCAAAAGGAAAGCAAATGGGTGCAACTATTCAAAATGGCCAACAAATGTTTGTTGAACAAGCCGAACAGTCTTGGCGGATCTGGAATAGCTAATTTTATTTTAGCTGTAACGTTTTTTTAAGTCTTATATCTCTCGATGAGCTTCCTACCATAATGGTAAAATCTCCAGGCTCAATCACTGTTTGCATGTTTGCGTTTAACATTTCAAAGTCTTCGGGTAGGAGCGTAAGTTTAATTGTTTTTGTTGCTCCTGGTTCTACATAAATTCTTTCAAATCCTTTTAATGCTTGAACAGGTCTTGCAACTGAAGCCACCTGATCTCGTAAGTAAACTTGCACAACTTCGTCACCAGCACGGGTGCCTGTATTTTTTATTTCAAAAGATATATTTATTTTATCTCCTGCTTTTGCTACCGGGTTTTCAATGGTTAATTTGCTGTATTCAAACGTCGTATAACTTAGTCCATAACCAAATGGAAATAAAGGTAGTCCGGTTAAGTTTTCATAATCATCGCCACGTCCTGTGGGTTTGTGGTTGTAAACAAGTGGAAGTTGTGCTTCACTGACAGGGAATGTAATAGGCAGTTTTCCGCCAGGATTGTACATGCCTGAAAGTGCTTCTGCTACTGCATATCCACCTTCTTCGCCAGGGTACCACACGTCCACAATACTATTTACTTGATCAATCCAATTACCCATAGTTACGGCACTGCCGCCAACAATAACAACAACCGTTGGTGTTCCTGTGGCAGCAACTCTTTGGATGAGTTGTTCTTGAGAACCCGGTAGCTGCAAGGATGCGCGGTCTCTAAATTCGCCTTCTTCTAATCCTACAACTACTACTGCTACTTTTGATTTTTTTGCCGCTTCTACGGCTTCATTTATTTTTTCATCAATGGTATTTGTTATGCCAATATTCCAGATTAATTTGATTGTTGCATTTCCATTGGGTTCTTTAAATTCTACGCGAACAGGATAGCTGGTTCCTGCAGTAAAATTATAATCTACTAGCTCAGTATGAAAACTTTGTTTTTGCCATTTATCAATAACCAACTCGTTATTGATGAATAATTTAAAACCGTCGTTCCCTTCTATGCCAATTTTAAATGTGCCTGTTTGAGGTGCATAAATATTTCCTGTCCATTTTGCACAAAAAAATTCAGGTACGATTGAATTGTCAGGTGTTGAAATGGTCCAATGAAAATTAATGGTTTTGTCAATTCGTTGAACAGTTGGATTGTTGCTAAATTCTATGCCATTAAAATAGCTTGCTAAAAGCCCTTCAGTTTTTTGATTGTTTTGAGTGGTCCATAAATATTTACTTGGTATCACTGTCCAATTTTTATTGGTTCGAACTGGACCTGCAACAGTAGTTATTTTTTGTGCACCATATACCTTCTTCATGCCATCTGCAATGCTTACTTTTTTTGTTCCAGGGCCACTGTAGCCGCCAAGCCTTGCCTCTGTTGCATCTACGCCAATAAGCGCAATGCTTTGGGTAGATGCCCCAATAGGCAAGAGCCCTTTATTGTTTTTTAATAGTACAATAGATTCGAGTGCCGCTTGATGCGCAATTTTTTTATGCGACACTTCAAAATTTGCGGCTTCAGTTTCTTTGATATCAAGGTAGGGTGTTTCAAATAAACCAAGTTCAAACTTTGCTCTTAAAACCCTACTTACGGCATCGTCTAATCTTGCTTGATTAATTTCACCATTTAAAAAAGGAGGAATAAATAATTTGTAATGTTCTTGTGCTGTTTGGAATAATACATCTAGTCCATTGTTTACAGCGTTTTTGCCTGCATCTGGATAATCTTTGGCCGTGTAGTGTAATACATTGGCGCCGCCCACGGCGCCAGCATCAGAAATAACAAATCCATTAAAGCCCCACTGTTTTTTTAGTAGATCATTTAATAAATAATCATTGGCAGTGGCAGGACTACCATTTACTGAATTGTAAGACGTCATGATGGATCTTGCACCTGCTTTTTGAACGGCATCTTTAAAAGGCGGGTAGTGTATTTCAGATAAATATCTTTCATTCATATCAATGGGGTAACTGTCTCTGCCACCATCACCAACATTGGCAACAAAATGTTTTGGTGTAGCAATGATATTTTCGTCCTCTAAGGTTTTCATATACGCAACACCCATTTTGCTACTTAAAAATGGATCTTCACCATAGGTTTCTTCGGTACGTCCCCATCTAACATCTGTAGCAATATTAATTACCGGTGAAAGTATTTGTCTAATACCTCTAATTTTTGACTCTTTAGCAATAGCGCCTGCAACTGCTTCCATGGTGCTCGTATTAAAAGTAGCAGCCAGTCCAATGCTTTGTGGAAATATGGTAGAACCCTGTCTTACTAGGCCGTGTAGCGCTTCATCAAAAGCAAGCATGGGAATACCAAGTCTGGTACTGTCCATAAAAAACGCCTGTATTTTATTTACTTTTTTGGCCAGACTCACTGCTGTTTCTGTTGCATTGTATTGTAGCATTTGTTGTGCTCCTTCTGTACCTGCAGATGCTGCACTTACTTGAAATCCAAAAAGACCATCTTTGTATTTGTAGCCTTCTCCTGGCTTAATGTCTCCAGGAATCATAAATAGTTGCCAAAACTTTTCGGTGGGGGTCATTCTGCCCAGTAAATCTTTAACCCTTTCATTGATGGGCGCTCTACTATTTTTATAAAGTGGAATTGTTTGCGCTGTAATAGTGTTTACCACAATAATTTGTAATGAAAAAAACAGGGCAATGCGAATGATGATACTGCGAAGCGTCAAAGATGTTGTATTCATAAAGTAGGTTGGTAGTCGTTTAAAAAATCAATCAGTTTTTGTACCGCTTTTTTACGGTGGCTAAATTTATTTTTTTCTGAAATATCCATATTTGCAAAAGTAGTATTACTTCCTTCTGGAATAAATACGGGGTCGTATCCAAAACCATTTGTGCCATCTTGCGCAGTTGTAATGTGGCCTTTGCAAATGCCTTCAAACAAATATTCTTTTCCGTCAATAATAAGCGATGCTACTGTTCTAAATTGTGCAGCTCTGGAGGTTTTGTCTTTTAGTTCATGTAATAATTTATCAATATTGTCTTGCATATTACGGCCTTCTCCCGCATATCTTGCCGATTTTACACCGGGTGCACCACCCAGTGCAGCAACTTCTAGTCCAGTATCCTCACTAAATACGGCTTCGTTTGTAAGGGTATAAATGGTGGTTGATTTTTCGGTAGCATTTGCTTCTAGTGTGTTGTGTGGTTCTGGTATATCAATATCGATACCCACTTCTTGCAAAGTAAAAATTTGAAACTTTTGGTTGGTAAGGTGTTTTATTTCCTCTACCTTATTTTTATTATTGGTTGCAAAAATCAGTTTCATACATGCTTAGATATTAAACGTTTTTTTAAGTGCGTTCCAAAGTTTTCCTTTTTCTGTTTTTGCTGTTTCATCTTTTACAAGCATGGCTTGTAAGGGTGCAGAAAATAAAAGGGTGCAATGATCATATTGTTGCACTTGGTATTGTGGTACTTCAAAAGGAAGGGCTATGGACGCTGCCGTAATATTAAAAAGTAGTAAAGTATTAGGCTGTAGTTCCGATTTTATTTGGGCGTAGTTAATAGGTTGATTGGCCGTATTAACAATGGCTACGTCACCCATATTAAGTTTACAGGCGGCAAGTATGGAGGTTAAAAATTGCAACGATTCATCTGCAACATGAACAGCTTCTTGGTCTTGTAATAATATGGTTACCTTTTTTTGGTTATTGCCTAAAAAACTAATTGGCTTTTGTGTTTGTATGTTTTCGGTGGCTGGTTGAGCGGCTTCGCTCTTTTTTGTTTCAGCCTTCATCGATTGATTGCTGCGGGTCTCCTTGGCATCAATTAAAACGAGATCATCTTTATATAAAGAGGCAATAACAAAGGGTGGTAACAAATTATTTTCGGAATTCATAGCAGATTTACAATATTAACGATTGTTAGTTTTCATTTTTTTTGTTTCTTTGCACCAAATATAAAACTATGGCAGCAGCACTTGACGTAAAGATTGAAAAAGTTCAGCACAGTAGGTTAGCAAATACAACACTTGAAAATGTTCCATTTGGCCGTGTTTTTACCGATCATATGCTTGAAGCAGATTATATCGATGGTGCATGGACAAATGTTGTTATTAGACCATATCAACCCATTCAATTTGACCCTTCCCTTGCGGCCTTACACTATGGACAATCCATTTTTGAAGGCGTAAAAGCGTATAAAAATGATGCAGGTGCGGTAAATATTTTTAGACCCCAAGATAACTTTAGACGTTTTAATATTTCTGCAGCTCGTATGTGTATGCCTGCAGTGCCTGAAAATATTTTTTTAGAAGGTATGCGTCAGTTAATAGATATCGATAGAGATTGGATTCCTGCTTTAGCGGATCATTCTTTATACATCAGACCTTTTATGTTTGCTACGGATCCTGTAATTGGTGTGAAACCTTCAGATACGTATAAATTCATGATTTTATTAAGTCCAACAGGGCCTTATTATAGCACCCCTATGAAAATATATGTAGAGGAAACCTATACGCGTGCAGCTCCCGGTGGTGTAGGCTTTGCTAAAAATGCAGGTAACTATGGTGGTAGTATGCTGGCTACACAAAAAGCAAAGGAAGCAGGTTATGATCAGGTTTTATGGACCGATGCTTTTGAGCATAAGTACTTACAAGAAGTAGGTACCATGAATGTATTTTTTGTTTTAGGAAATAAAGTGGTAACGCCAGAGTTAACGGAAGGAACCATTTTGGAAGGTGTGACAAGAGATAGTGCTATCACAGTTTTAAAAGAAATGGGTATGGAAGTGCAAGAGGTTAAAATTACAATCGACGAACTCATTGCTTTTCAAGAACAAGGCCTTTTAAATGAAGTATTTGGTACCGGAACTGCGGCTACTATTTCAAAAATTAAAGAACTTCGCTATAAAGATTATAGCATGCATTTTGATACAGATCATGCTGGTGTTGCCAACGAATTAAAAAACCGTTTAACAGCTATCAGATATGGTCATGCAGCCGATACACACCACTGGTTGTTTACAGTTTAATAAACTGTTTTTGTACATAATGTTTTCCTGCTTTAACAATGGCAAAATATTGTCCGGGTAAAAGGGTGTGAACTGCTAAACCTGCGGTTCCTGTTTTGCTAGCTGCAAATTTTTTGGTGATTAGCATAACTCCCGAAATAGTATGTACCGCTATCTCAAAAGGTAACGCTTCTCTAAATGAAAATTGAATCCGCAATTGATTTTGCACTGGATTGGGCGTAACAGTTGCCAAAATTGGATTTTCTTGTATTGGGGGAGGAGGTGGCCCTGTTATTTCAAATCTATGTTCGCCAACTGTGGTTGTGTCGCTAGTAATTTCAAAAGCATAACTGCTGTCTTGTATTATTTTTTGATACTTGTTTAATCTTTTGTCGTGTAAATAAGCTATCATATCATTTGCAATGACATAAGCTGTACATAACAATTTATATTTTCCAGTTTTTTTACACAGCATACCAATTGGGACGAAAACGTTGTTGGTAAAGGGTCTCGCGTCTATACAAAGTGGTATACTGTCTCGAGAAATAGTATAAAGTGACATTTCATTTTCGTTTATTTTTTCGGCGTCCCATTTTTCAAAACGGCTACTTGCGCTATCAATTCCAACAATTTCAAGTTTATCAAGTAAGTTATTTTCCTGCATAAATTGCAGGCTAATATGCGGATATTCCTGTTTGTATCTAGTAGTGTCGATGCTGTCATTTATATTTATTTTGGTGCGCTCGTCATAAAACAAATAGCCACTTGATGCAGCCGTATTTTTAATAACAAACCCTTCTAGTTTTTCAATTATCCTTGGATGTCTGAATGCACCCGCAGTGTAATTGCCCGTTGTTCCAAGGCCTGCATCCCAGTACCAGTAATACTTTCCAATGCTGCTGCTACTTGTTATTTTGCTAATATCTATGGCTGCAGGGTAGGGGTTCCCCGTTAAATAATATCGTGTTATTGGGTTGACAGGAAACATCATTTCAAGTGGTCCATGTTGTGGGATTCCATGGGCAATTACATCCACTATGGTATCTTGTTTTTTTGATACTACAAAAGGTGTTTCTGTTATCAAGCTAGCATTTTTTGGATACAGCCAAATTTTTACAGCGCTATTTGGCTCCCAAAAAGAACTATCTATTTTGTTGAAAGGCTTATATATGAATTTCCCGTAATTAACAAATGTACTGTCTAAATAAAATGCCGAAGGGGTTTCATGATTAGCACTATCAAAGCCACTGTTACGGCCACCACTCCCGGTTATGGCAATACTATTTTGAAAACTTTTTAGACTGGATATATTTGAAAAAGGCAGGGCTAAAAGTTTTGTTTGCCCATCTGCTAAATTGTATTTTTTATATACACTACTTGGCGCCATTATTTGCGTGTTGTTACCCGAGCTGTTTATTTGCGCAGCGTGTAAAAGGGTTAAGTGCTTGGCTTGTAAAACACCATTAAAAATGGTAATACTATTTGCAATAACAAGGGAGTCTAAAAAATCAACCTTGTTTTTTGCATCAATTTGTAAATTATAAATCAAGTTGTTTTTGAAAATGTTTGGCTGGATAACAGTGCTATCTTTTTCTATGTAAATGCTTCCATTTTTTACATCGATGTTGCCAGTGCCTGCAATAGCTAAAGGCCAATACAGCGTGCCGTTTACAATGATACTAGCCGTTGAGTCGATTGTTATTGTTTTGGCCGTGCTCGTTTGATTTGGGTATGCATCACTAACAATAATTTGGCTTCCCTGTTGTATAAGAACATGGCTGCTACTATCTGGAACCAGACCACCGCACCAATTACTGCCTATTTGCCAAACAGCCCCATTTGCACCTATCCATAATCCATTGTTTTTTACTTGCACGCTAATTGCATGACTTGTATCGATGCAAGAAAAACGACTGGCTATTCTTTTAAAAAGGCTGCTATTTTGAATTGTACTTGATTGGTAATTATTTGAACTATTAATACCAGTTGCTGGTTTGTATGCAGCCTCATTGTATTCTTTGCATATCCAATAATAGCTTGTGTTAGCAGGGTTGTTGCCAGTAAATAATGTAGGTAAAAATCCTTTGCAAATAATTTGATCCCCTATAATTTTATTATCTACAATACCGCTATCCAATTGAAACAGTATTGTTTTAAATGAGCTATTAATGCCATCCGATATTTCTATAATGGCACTATCCAATCCAGCATACATATTGGTTGGAATAAAAACAATGTTTTTTGGAAAGGAACTATCGCCTACCGTTTTCGAAGAAAACGGTAGGCCCAAAATTTCCCCCTGCCTAGGCGTTAAATTTACCTTCCAAGATATGGTTTCACTACTATCTGTTTGTGTAACGCCCAGCATTACCGGATCTATTGTTAATGGCCGCTTGCAGCTATTTAGGTGTAGTATACGAGTGTCTATAAATGCCGGTGCAACGGCGTCTATTTTTACCTGTAAAAAATGGGTATTGCTTGTAATAACTCCGTTACAATTATTGAGTGCAGCATCAGTTATGGCTCCCATTTCACTATTGATGGCCGGGTAAATATTTAAGCCATTTTTTGAGAGATTCCCTTTGGTAATGATGTATGAAAAATACCACTCGTTGGTGCCCGACCCTTTTGTGTATGCCATTTTTTTTGCACTGTCAGAAATGGTTGCAACTAGGTAAGGATTAAATGCGCTATTATTTAAAATGCATGGTTCAGAAAATATAATTTTTACGGTGATCGTATCGCCGGTGGTATAGGTTTTTACTGGGGGCGGTGTCATTGCAAACACAGTGGGGGCGGTATTGTCCGGCATGGTAAGCGCTTTACAAATTAATTGTTGTAGCGCCATGCCATCATCATTACCTACCTCATCTTTGTCTAGCCATTTTAAAATAAGTTGTTCGCCAGGTTTCCATTGTAAATTTGTAAGGGTATCTTTTTTCTTTTGCTGATTGACTCCTAAAAGACCATTGAGGGCTGCCGTTCCTGTGCTGGTTTGTACCGATGTAAAATTGAGTATGGTATCTTTTTTTGTGAGGGTGTCTAACACATTATTTGTTCCAGATGTGTGGTACAAAAAAGTCCATTCGTTTGCTTTACCACTGCCACCTTTTCGCCACTGAGCGGCTACAAATTCTATTTCAAATTGTTCAATAACAGCACTTGTTGTATTGGTAAAACTAATACCAAAAACATAAGTGCCTGCGCTGCTTGCAAGGCTTCCAAGTGCTCTAGTAGCTGCACTCGTTGCCCCGTAACTAAAAATACCACTCGTGGCATTCGATCCAGAACTGTTGGCAAAGTTGAGCGAAGCATTCGTGCCACTTGTTTGTACCATAAATAAGCCTTGTAGACCTGGATGCAAGCTGCCTAGAAAGTAGGGGCCTTTATTTGTAATTCCACTTGCATAAGTGCTTGAAGCGGGTAAATTGGAAAAGTTTTGGGTGTAAACAAAATGGATGGCCGGGTAGGGGAAACTACTAGGGGTAGTTGAAATTTGAGCCAAAACCACATTTGCACCACAAAAAAGTAAAAAAATAGACAGCGCAACTGACCAAAGCAGTCTAGTGGAGTAAAAAACTGAAATATGCATAAATAGGGTCCTTGTTTTTGGCTAAACAATCTAAATCAATCAGATAGCTTTCTTTTATTTGCCCTTTAAATCAAGTATTTACTCCTTTTTTACCCTTGTATTTGCCCTGAAAATCAGTATTTTACGTCTAGTTTAAGAAAACTTTTTAAAACTTTTTGATTTTTCAGTTCCAGCCATTACCTTTGCCGTCCGAAATTTTAAACGGTTTAGAATGCCTACAATACAGCAATTAGTTAGAAAAGGTCGTGAAATAATCAAGGCTAAAAGTAAGTCTAGGGCTTTAGATGCGTGTCCGCAACGTCGTGGTGTTTGTACCAGGGTGTATACGACAACGCCTAAAAAGCCAAACTCTGCCCTACGTAAAGTAGCGAAAGTGCGTTTGACAAATAAAATTGAGGTTATTGCCTACATCCCAGGTGAAGGTCATAACTTACAAGAACACTCAATCGTATTAATCCGTGGTGGTCGTGTAAAAGACTTACCAGGTGTACGTTATCACATTGTTCGTGGTAGTCTAGATACTGCAGGTGTTAAAGACCGTAAGCAGTCTCGTTCTAAGTACGGTACTAAAAAAGAAAAGGCTAAAAAATAGTCTCAAAATATTTTTACAAAAAAGCTAATAAGTAGATCAAATGCGTAAAGCACAAGCCAAAAAATTACCCCTAGCTCCTGATGGACGTTTCAACGATAAATTGGTAACTCGTTTCATTAATAACTTAATGTGGCAGGGTAAAAAAAGTACTGCAATCAATATTTTCTATGATGCAGTAGATAAGGTTACTAAAATGACCGGTGAAGATGGATATGAAGTATGGAAAAGAGCCGTTGCGAATGTAACGCCTGCTGTAGAAGTACGTAGCCGTCGTATTGGTGGTGCTACTTTCCAAATTCCTTCAGAAGTACGTGCAGATCGTAAGATTTCATTGAGCATGAAATGGTTAATCCGTTACAGCCGTGAAAGAAATGGTCGTACCATGGCAGACAAATTAGCCAACGAAATGTTAGCTGCTAGTAAGGGTGAAGGTGCTGCTTTCAAAAAGAAAGAAGATACACACCGTATGGCTGAAGCGAACAAAGCGTTCTCTCACTTTAAAGTATAATTCTACATTAACTGCTTATATAAGAGCCCCAAACCTAAGTTTGGGGCTTTTTTTGTGCATAATTAATTAATAATTTACACCGGAAACCTTTTTCCAATTGGTATAATTATTACCTTTGCCGCCTCGAAAATTGGGGAACTGTTTCCTCAAACAAAACTTAAAAAACAAGCACTATTATGGCTGACTTGAAATTTCAAAGAAACTTTGGTATCGCCGCACACATTGATGCTGGTAAAACCACTACAACAGAGCGTATCTTGCGCTACACAGGTATGATTCATAAAATTGGTGAAGTGCACGATGGTGCTGCTACCACCGATTGGATGGAGCAAGAAAAAGAAAGAGGTATTACCATTACTTCTGCTGCGGTTAGCTGCCAATGGAATTTTCCTACTGTAAAAGGTAAGGCGGATGCTAATACAAAAAGTTATTACTTCAATATCATCGATACTCCGGGTCACGTGGATTTTACCGTAGAGGTAGAGCGTTCTATGCGTGTATTAGATGGTTTGATTGCACTTTTCTCTGCAGTGGATGGGGTAGAACCTCAATCAGAAACCGTGTGGCGTCAAGCAAACCGTTACAAGGTTCCTCGTATTGGTTTCGTGAACAAAATGGACCGTGCCGGTGCAGACTTTTTAATGGTGGTAAACCAAGTAAAAGAAATGCTAGGTGCTAAAGCCGTGCCACTTCAATTACCAATTGGTGCCGAAGATAATTTCACAGGTGTTGTGGATTTAATCAAAATGAAAGGTATCATCTGGCATATGGAAACAGAAGGTATGACTTTTGATGAAATTGAAGTACCTGCAGATATGAAAGAAGACGTTGAATTCTGGAGACAGAATTTGATTGAAGCCGTTGCAGAATATGATGATAAATTAATGGAGAAGTTCTTCGAAAATCCAGATTCAATTTCTGAAGACGAAGTACACGAAGCCATCCGTAAAGCTTGTATCGATTTAAGTATCGTTCCAATGATGTGTGGTTCTTCATTCAAAAATAAAGGTGTTCAAACAGCACTAGATGCGGTTTGTCGTTACTTACCTTCTCCAATTGATGTAGAAGATACACAAGGAACAGATCCTGATACCGGCGCTGTTATCACACGTAAGCCTGATGCTAAAGAACCATTTGCAGCACTTGCATTCAAAATCATGACCGATCCTTTCGTGGGTCGTTTAGCATTCTTCAGATGTTATTCTGGTCACCTAGATGCAGGTTCTTATGTATTAAACGTACGTAGTGGTAAGAAAGAGCGTATCTCTCGTATCATGAAAATGTTTGCGAACAAACAAAACCCTGTAGACTTTATCGAAGCAGGTGATATTGCAGCAGCAGTAGGTTTCAAAGAAATCAAAACAGGTGATACTTTATGTGATGAGAACCATCCAATCACCCTAGAAAATATGTTTATTCCTGAGCCCGTTATCGCGGTAGCTGTTGAGCCTAAAACGCAAGCAGACGTTGATAAAATGGGTATGGCCATTGCTAAATTAGTGGAAGAAGATCCAACCCTTCGTGTAAACACAGACGAAGATACCGGTCAAACCATCTTAAGAGGTATGGGTGAATTACACTTAGAAATTATCATTGACCGTATGCGTCGTGAATTTAAAGTGGAAGTAAACCAAGGTGCGCCACAGGTTGCTTACAAAGAATCATTTGGTAACACCGTAGAACACCGTGAAGTGCTTAAGAAGCAATCAGGTGGTCGTGGTAAATTCGCTGATATCCAATTTGCGCTTGGTCCTGCAGATGAAGAGTGGCTAAAAGAAAACGAAGGCAAGCATTTCCAATTCGTAAACGATTTATTTGGTGGATCCATCCCTAAAGAATTTGTTCCAGCGATCCAAAAAGGTTTTGAAACTTCAATGGGTACCGGTGTTTTAGCTGGTTATCCTGTTAACAACATGAAAGTGCGTGTATTTGATGGTTCATACCACGATGTGGATTCTGATGCAATGTCTTTTGAATTGTGTGCTAAAGCTGCCTTCCGTGAAGCGGGTCGTAAAGCAAAACCAACTTTATTGGAGCCAATCATGAAAGTTGAGGTTTTAACCCCAGATCAGTACATGGGAGACGTTACTGGTGACTTAAACCGTCGCCGTGGTATGCTTGAGGGTATGGACAGCCGTGCTAACTTACAGGTTATCAAGGCTAAAGTGCCACTTAGCGAAATGTTTGGTTATGTAACCCAACTTCGTTCATTGTCTTCTGGTCGTGCTACTTCAACCATGGAGTTCTCTCATTACAACCCAGCACCAAACAACATTGCTGAAGAGGTAATGGCAAAAAACAAGGGTAAAGTTAAAATCGAAGATTAAGGTAACTATCTTATTGATTTATAAGTGTTTTAAAGCCCAAGCCCTGCTCCAAACCGGAGTGGGGCTTGTTTTTTTAAATATTTTGAAAAAAAACCGCTTTTTTCTTAAAAATTATTGTTTTTTTCTTGACCATCTGATTACAGTCCCTTACCTTTGCAACCCCAATAAGAAAATTGGGTTTCGACTATGTCTCAACGAATCAGAATTAAATTACAATCTTACGATCACAATCTTGTAGATAAATCTGCAGAAAAAATCGTAAAAACTGTACGCAGCACAGGTGCCGTAGTAACAGGTCCTATTCCTTTGCCAACACACAAAAGAATCTTCACTGTTCTTCGTTCACCACACGTTAATAAGAAAAGCCGTGAGCAATTCCAATTAGCAACGCATAAGCGTTTATTGGATATTTACACGTCTTCTTCAAAAACTGTAGATGCGCTAAGTAAATTAGACTTACCTTCTGGTGTAGAAGTTGAAATTAAAGCCTGATAAGCTGTCTTAGCCCGCTTAACCGCCTAAGATAAACCATCAACAAAAGTTCTTATAAATTCGTCAACTGTCAACAATAACTCGTTTTAAATAATTAGTTATTGGAAAACAGCTCTGATAAAAATAAAAAGGTTTAAGTGTAATATTTAAACCATACATATAAACAGGCCCTTCGAGGTTTGTTTACTACCGGTACTTCCCCTTCAATTGTTTTTACAACAATTTGAAAACAAAGGAAAAGGTCGGTGGCAAACAAGGATTGAATCCCGCTTTCATCGGCAGGATGTCCTCTATAACCTATGCGGGGCATAAACCGCAACACGATGAAAGGAATTATTGGTAAAAAAATCGGGATGACCAGCATCTTCGGGACAGATGGCAAGCAAACAGCTTGTACCATCATCGAAGCGGGTCCAAATACCGTAACTCAAGTGAAAACCCAGGATACTGATGGTTACACTGCACTTCAACTAGCATTTGGTGACAAAAAAGACAAGCACGCTACTAAAGCCGAGCTTAATCACTATGCAAAAGCCCAAACTTCAGCAAAAAAATTCGTAAAAGAATTCCGTAATTATTCTATAGAAAAGCAACTAGGCGAAACCGTTACTTTAGATATTTTTTCTGAAGGTGACGAGGTTGAAATAGTTGGTACCACTAAGGGTAAAGGTTTCCAAGGTGTTGTAAAGCGCCATGGATTTTCTGGTGTTGGTGAAGCATCACACGGTCAGCACGATCGTCAACGCGCACCAGGATCTATCGGTGGTTCTTCTTATCCATCACGCGTATTTAAGGGCATGAGAATGGCCGGCCGTATGGGTGGAGACCGTGTTAAAATGAAAGGTCTTAAAGTGGTTAAAATTTTCCCAGAAAAGAATTATATCCTAGTTACTGGTTCAGTACCTGGTCACAATGGTTCTATCGTTTTAATCCAGAAGTAATAACACCTAATTCAAAATTACCATGCAAGTAGATGTATTAAATATAAAAGGACAGAAAACCGGCAGAACGGTAGAATTACCAGCTGAGATTTTCGGTATCGAGCCAAATGATCACGTGATCTACCTGGCTGTAAAGCAATATTTGGCTGCGGGCCGTACGGGTACGCACAAAGTAAAAACACGTGCCGAAGTACAAGGTGCTAGCCGTAAGTTACACAAGCAAAAAGGAACCGGTGGTGCTCGTAAGGGTAATATCCGTAACCCATTATATAAGGGTGGTGGTACCATTTTTGGTCCAAAACCACATAGCTACGATTTTAAATTAAATCGTAAAGTAAAAGACCTTGCTAAACTTTCTGCTTTAAGTTATAAAGCAAAAGAAAATGCAATTGTGGTTGTTGAAGACATTACAATGGATGTTCCTAAAACAAAAACATTGGTAGAGGTAATGAAAAACTTAAACCTTTCTACTAAAAAGTCTTTGTTTGTTCTACCAGAATACAATGATAATTTATACTTAAGCACACGTAACGTACCTAATGTTGCTAGCAGTTTATTAGCTGATATCAACACTTACGAAATCATGAACGCTGACGTATTAGTAATCACAGAAGCAACTGCTAAAATCTTCACAGAAGAGGAAGCAGCAGCATAATAATTTTAGAAACGTTTCAACACAAATACAATGAAACCGACCGACGTATTGATAAAGCCTATATTAACTGAAAAAGCAAACGCTCAACAAGAAACTTTGAGAAAGTATGCTTTTAAAGTAGATCGCAAGGCCAACAAATTAGAAATTAAAAAAGCAGTAGAAACATTCTACGGTGTTACTGTAGTAGATGTAAACACTGCTGTTGCTCCAGGTAAAAATAAAGCACGCTATACAAAAGCTGGTTTTATTCAAGGTATGAAGTCTGCTTATAAAAAAGCATTCGTAACTGTTGCCGAAGGCGAAACCATTGACCTATACGCAAATATTTAATTTATAGTACGCAGAGCTGAGAATTCTGCATTTAAACAAATAGAAAATGCCACTTAAAAAGTACAAACCAATTACCGCCGGAACGCGCTGGAGAATTGGAAATGCTTATGCTGAAATCACTACCAACAAACCTGAAAAGAGTTTGTTAGAACCACAGAAGAAAACGGCTGGCCGTAACTTCCAAGGTCGTCGTGTAATGCGTTATATGGGCGGAGGAAGCAAGCACCATTACCGTATTGTAGATTTCAAAAGAGACAAACGTGATATCGCAGCTACTGTAGTATCAATTGAGTACGATCCAAACCGTACAGCGTTTATTGCTTTATTGCAATACACCGACGGAGAAAAGCGTTACATCATTGCTCCACAAGGTTTACAAGTGGGTGCTACTGTTATTGCTGGTGACGCTGTTGCTCCAGAATTAGGTAACGCACTTCCTTTAAAGAGCATGCCATTAGGTACCACTATCCACAACATCGAATTACAACCAAGTCAAGGTGGTAAAATGGTGCGCAGTGCTGGTGGATCTGCACAGCTTGCCAACAAAGAAGAAAAATACGGTGTATTAAAAATGCCTTCTGGCGAACTTCGTAAAGTGCTTATCAATTGTTACGCAACAGTAGGTGTGGTTTCTAATAGTGATCACAACCTCGAAACTGCCGGTAAAGCTGGTAAGAATCGTTGGAAAGGTATTCGCCCTCGTGTTCGTGGTGTAGCCATGAACCCAGTAGATCACCCGATGGGTGGTGGTGAAGGTAGAGCTTCAGGTGGTCACCCACGTAGCAGAACTGGTAAGTATGCAAAAGGTGAAAAAACAAGAACAAAAGGAAAAGGAAGTGACAAATTAATTATCCAACGCAGAGACGGTAAAAAGCTCGCTAAATAATTAAAAAGCATTTTCAAATTATACTATTTATCATAACTCAATTAACTCATAATTATGGGTCGTTCGATTAAAAAAGGTCCTTACGTTGATGCCAACGTTGAAAGCAAGGTTTTAGCAATCAATGATGGTTCAGCAAAAAAAGGTGTCATCAAAACTTGGAGTCGTAGAAGTACAATCACTCCTGATTTTGTAGGCCATACTTTTGCAGTACACAACGGGAATAAATTTATTCCAGTGTATGTAACAGAATTCATGGTAGGTCACAAATTGGGTGAATTTTCACCTACTCGTAACTTCAGAGGACACGCAGGAACTAAAAAATAAACAGTAAGAAGTGAGCGTTAAGTTTACTTCAAACGTCAAACTAAAAAAGAAATGGAAGCAGTAGCTAAACTGAACAATTATCCAACAGGGCCGCGCAAAATGCGTTTGCTTGCTGATGTGATCCGTGGAATGGAAGTAGAAAAAGCTTTGGCGATTCTAGAATTCCACCCACAGCACAACGCAGTACCTTTGGCTAAATTGCTAAAAAGTGCCATCAACAACTGGGAACAAAAAAACAATGGCGCAAGTGCTGCAGATAGCAGCCTTATTGTTAAAACTGTATTTGTAGACGGTGGCCGTGTTTTAAAACGCATGCGTCCAGCTCCACAAGGCCGCGGATACAGAGTTCGTAAGCGCAGTAATCATGTAACATTAATCGTAGATTCTAAAAACTAATTGTAAAACCACTATATGGGTCAGAAAGCAAATCCAATTGGTAACAGGTTAGGTATCATCCGCGGATGGGACAGCAACTGGTATGGTTCTAAAAAAGACTATGCTAATAAGTTGATTGAGGATCATAAGATCCGTACTTACCTAAATGCCCGTATTAACAAGGGCGGTATCGCTAAAATCGTAATTGAGCGTACCCTTGGTAAGTTAATTGTAACGATACACACTTCTAAGCCTGGTATCATTATCGGTAAAGGCGGTGGAGAAGTAGATCGTATCAAAGAAGAGTTGAAAAACTTAACGAAAAAAGATGATGTTCAAATTAACATCCTTGAGATTCGTCGTCCAGAATTAGACGCACAAATCGTAGGAGATACCATTGCTCGTCAAATCGAAAATCGTATCAACTTTAAGCGTGCTACTAAAATGTCTATTGCCTCTACTTTACGTATGGGTGCAGAAGGTATCAAAGTAAAATTAAGCGGTCGTTTAGGCGGCGCAGAAATTGCACGTTCTGAAGAATTTAAACAAGGTCGTGTACCGCTACATACTTTCCGTATGGATATCGATTATGCAAACGTATTTGCACAAACCGTTTACGGTAAAATCGGTATCAAAGTATGGATCTGTAAAGGTGAAGTTCTTGGTAAGCGTGAATTAAATCCAAACTTCGTTGGTGGCAAAAATGACATGAGCGAAAGAAGAGGTGGAGAAGAGCGCAGACCAGGTGGCGATAGAAGAGATGATCGCAGACCAGGTGGTGGAAGAGATAACAACCGTGGTGGTGGTCCTCGTCCAGAACGCAGAGGATAATATCCGAAGCACAATAAAGAATTGACAATTTTTGAATTTTCAAATTGAAATAAATGTTACAGCCTAAAAGAAGTAAACACAGGAAGCAGCAAAAAGGCCGCATACGCGAAGTGGCTAAGCGTGGCACTTCCATTTCATTCGGTTCATTCGCTTTAAAAGCATTAGAGCCAATCTGGTTAACAAACCGTCAGATTGAATCTGCTCGTCAAGCAATGACACGTGCTATGAAAAGAGAAGGTAACGTGTGGATCCGCGTATTTCCTGATAAAATTATTACCCGTAAGCCTGCAGAGGTGAGAATGGGTAAGGGTAAAGGTAACCCTGAATTCTGGGCTGCTGTTGTTGAACCAGGACGCATCATTTTTGAGTGCGACGGTGTTACAGCGCAAGTAGCACAGGAAGCAATGGGCTTAGCAGCTCAAAAGCTACCTATCAAAACCAAATTCGTTACTAGAAGGGATTTGCAAGCTTAATTTTAAACACAATTTGCAATGGCAAACAAGACATCATACGATTTTAACAAAAGCCTTCAGGACATGAACGTTCAGGACCTACAGGCTAAAATTCAAGAAGATCAATTAAGATTGAAAAAACTTGAGTTCGCTCACGCAATTTCTCCACTCGAAAACCCGATGAATATTCGTGCGCTTCGTAGAGACATTGCTCGTATTAAAACGCAATTGAAGAAAAAAGAATTGGGTATCTAATCGGATATCTAAACCATAAATAAAAAACAATGGCTGAAGTAAGAAATTTACGTAAAACGAGAACTGGGCTAGTAACTAGCGATAAAATGGATAAAACCATTACAGTTGCTGTAGAAAGAAAAGTAAAACACCCTATCTACGGTAAGTTCGTAAAGAAAACAACAAAGTTCCACGCACACGACGAAAAAGGAGAGTGCGGTATTGGAGACGTAGTAAAAATAATGGAAACGCGTCCACTTAGTAAAACTAAGCGTTGGAGACTCGTTGAAATTATCGAAAAAGCAAAATAGGCCCTCGGGCTTCATGCTGCAAACCGTCCATGAGTAATCACACGGGTGTAGCCTCTGAAAAAAACATTCTTCTGTCGCTAAAAAAGTGATAGATCTAACAGCTAAAAGCTAAAAAAATGATTCAGCAAGAAAGTAGATTGAATGTAGCTGATAACAGTGGTGCTAAAGAAGTCCTTTGTATTAAGGTACTCGGTAACAGTGGTCAAGATTATGCCAAAATTGGTGATAAGATTGTCGTTACTGTTAAAAGTGCAATCCCTGCAGGCGGTGTAAAAAAAGGTACGGTTTCAAAAGCAGTTATCGTGCGTACTAAAAATAAATTACGTCGTAAAGATGGTTCATATATCCGTTTTGATGACAACGCTGTTGTGTTGTTAAACAATTCAGATGAGCCACGCGGTACACGTATTTTTGGGCCAGTAGCTCGTGAACTTCGTGACGCAGGTTACATGAAGATTATTTCATTAGCTCCAGAAGTATTATAATAATAAGTCATTAATAGACGTTTAAGTTAAAAACAATGAGTACAAGATTCAAACCTAAATTCAACATCAAAAAAGGAGATACCGTTGTGGTAATCACCGGTGATGACAAGGACTTGAAAAAGCCTCGTAAGGTATTAGAAGTGATTGTAGATAAAGGCCGTGTAGTAGTAGAGGGCGTTAATATCGTTACAAAACATACGAAACCTTCTGCACAAAATACAAAAGGTGGTATCGTTAAAGTAGAAGCACCTATTAACATTAGTAACATTATGTTATGGGACGCTAAAACGAGTCAACCAACTAAAGCTACGCGTTCACGCGAGAGTGGTAAATTAGTTCGTGTATCAAAAAAATCAGGGGAGGTAATTAAATAATGAGCACAGTAAAATATACTCCAAGATTAGCAGATAAGTACACTCAAGAAGTGATCCCTGCTTTAATGAAAAAGTTTGCTTACAAAACTGTAATGCAAGCTCCTAAGTTAGAAAAAATTTGTATCAACCGTGGTGTAAATGGTGCGGTAAACGATAAGAAATTAATTGACATTGCTGTAGATGAGCTAGTTATGATCACTGGTCAGAAAGCTGTTCCTACCATGTCTAAAAAAGATATCTCAAACTTCAAATTACGTAAGGGTATGCCAATTGGCGCTCGCGTAACATTAAGAGGTGAAAAGATGTACGAATTTTTGGATCGTTTGGTATCTGTTGCACTTCCACGTGTACGTGATTTCAAAGGTATTAGCGATAAGGCATTTGATGGCCGTGGCAACTACACATTAGGTGTTACTGAGCAAATCATTTTCCCTGAAATCGATATCGATAAAATCACTAAGATTACAGGTATGGATATCACTTTTGTAACAACTGCGCAAACCAACGAAGAAGCGTATGAGTTATTAAAAGAATTAGGTATGCCATTTAAAGGAACAAAAAAAGAAACTAACTAATTAAAAAAAAACTGGTAGCAGCCGGCTTTGTAATAACACAATCACCGGAACCTACTCAAACCCAAATAAATAAAACATGGCAAAAGAATCAGTAAAAGCCAGACAAAGAAAACGCGAGAAAATGGTCGCTAAATTTGCAGAAAAGCGTGCCGCTTTAAAAGAGGCAGGTGATTATGCAGGTCTTGATCTACTTCCAAAAAATGCGTCTCCTGTTCGCTTAAAAAACCGTTGTCAATTAACCGGTCGTCCTAAAGGATACATGAGATACTTTGGTCTCTCAAGAATCATGTTCCGTGATATGGCGCTTAACGGAATGATTCCTGGTGTAAAAAAAGCGAGCTGGTAGTATTCAGCAAGTTTTAGTAAACAAATTTTGAACTGATTTAATTTTAATAAAAATGGTAACTGATCCAATAGCAGATTTCTTAACGAGAATTCGTAACGCGCAAATGGCCGGTCACAGAATGGTAGAAATTCCTGCCTCTAACTTAAAAAAGCGTATGACTGAGATTTTATACAATCAAGGTTATATCCTTAAGTATAAATTTGAAGAAGATAGCAAGCAAGGTCTTATCAAAATTGCATTGAAGTATGATGAAAATACCAAGCAACCTGCTATCCGCACACTCGAAAGAATTAGCCGTCCAGGTTTACGCCAGTACGCTAAGCCTGCCGAAATCAAGCGTGTAATCAACGGCTTAGGTATTGCCATCTTAAGTACTTCTAAAGGAGTATTAACAGATAAGCAAGCAAAAGCTGAAAATGTAGGTGGCGAAGTACTTTGCTATATCTACTAATAAAAAGCCGACACTGACAATTATGCTTTTTAGTCGGAGCAGAACACGGTGCCCGGAATCAATTAACAAATTAAACAACATCGACTATGTCTCGTATTGGTAAAGCCCCGGTTACAATTCCTTCAGGAGTTACAGTAACGGTAAGCAAAGAAAACGTTGTGACTGTAAAAGGTCCTAAAGGCGAATTAAAAGAAACAGTAGATAGAGATATCATTGTTACTGTAACTGAAACAGAAGTGTTGGTTACACGCCCTACAGAACAAATCCGTCACAGAGCAATGCACGGTTTATACCGTTCATTAATCAGCAATCTTGTTAAAGGTGTGACTGAGGGGTATAAAAAAGAATTAGAATTAGTGGGTGTGGGTTTTAAAGCTGCCAATACTGGCAATGTTTTAGATTTAGCACTTGGTTATTCTCACAACATCATTTTTGAAATTCCTAGCGAATTGAAATTGTCAACCACTACAGAAAAAGGACAAAATCCTAAAATTTTCTTAGAAGGTATCGACAAACAATTAATTGGACAGGTAGCTGCAAAATTAAGAAGCCTTCGTAAGCCAGAACCGTACAAAGGTAAGGGTGTTAAATACGCTGGTGAAATTCTTAGAAGAAAAGCCGGTAAAGCTGCTGGTAAATAAGCTAAGATTTATAATAAATAAAATAATCAACAATCTCCGGCCGAATCGGAGGTTCCAAACAGAAATACAATGGGTAAATTAATTCAAAGGCAAAAAATCAGATACCGAATCCGTAAAAAGGTGCAAGGTACTGCTGTAAAGCCTCGCTTGTCTGTATTCAGAAGCAATGCCGAGATCTATGCACAATTGATAGATGACGACAATAGTGTAACACTTGCATCTGCATCTTCAAGAGATAAAGATATTGCTGCTCAAAAAATCACTAAGATTGAAAAATCTAAGTTGGTGGGCGCAGCAGTTGCTCGTAAAGCTATCGAACTAGGCTTATCTGCCGTAGTTTTTGATAGAGGTGGTAATTTGTATCATGGCCGTGTTAAGTCTGTGGCAGATGGTGCGAGAGAAGCAGGTCTTCAATTCTAATTAGCTAACAACAATTAATCGTTAGATAAATGTCTAAAGTAAACGTAAATAAGGTAAAAGCCACTGGCGATGTGGAACTTAAAGAAAAAGTAGTTGCCATTAATCGCGTGGTTAAAACCACTAAAGGTGGACGTACATTCAGCTTCTCAGCGCTTGTCGTAGTAGGTAATGAAAATGGTGTAGTAGGACAAGGCTTGGGTAAGGCTAAAGAGGTACAAGAAGCAATTGCAAAAGGTATCGATGACGCAAAGAAAAACCTTTTGAAAGTCCCTGTAATGCACGGAACTATTCCGCACGAACAATGGGCTAAACAAGGTGCTGCTAAAGTGTTGATTAAGCCAGCTGCACACGGTGCGGGTGTAATCGCAGGAGGCAGTATGCGTGCAGTACTTGAAAGTGCTGGTATCACTGACGTATTAGCAAAGAGTTTAGGTTCTGCTAACCCACACAACGTGGTAAAAGCAACTTTAAAAGCATTGAGTCTTTTAAGAGAGCCTGTACAAGTAGCTAAAACACGTAGTGTTAAACTAAGCAAAGTTTTTAACGGATAAAACCTCTGGTTATGAAAAAAATTAAAATAACTCAGATCAAAAGTGGTATCGATAGATCTGAGCGCCAAAAACAAACTTTAATTGCATTAGGTCTTAAAAAACTAAATGCATCAAAAGAAGTGGAAGCAACTCCTCAAATTTTAGGAATGGTAAACAAAGTGAGCCATTTAGTAAAAGTAGAAGAAATCGCTTAATACTTTTTAAAGTATGTATACGTTATTATAAAAATGAGTCAATTTTTCAATTGATTCATTTTTATTTAATTTGATACAAACAAATTTTATTATTTAATAATTGCGAGGGGTGATTCCCCGTAAGTTCAAAATCAAACAACATGAAACTACACAATTTAAAGCCAGCAGAAGGATCTACGCACAAAGCAATCCGTATTGGTCGTGGTGAAGCATCTGGTAAAGGTGGTACTTCTACAAAAGGTAACAAAGGTGGTCAAAGCCGTGCCGGTTACAAAAGTAAAATGGGTCACGAAGGTGGTCAAATGCCTATTCAACGTCGTGTACCTAAGCGTGGATTTAAAAACAACAATCGTATTGAATTTAAAGTGTTTAACCTTGGTCAAATCGATCAATTGGTTGAAAAATATGGTTTCACTGAATTTAGCTTAGAAAATTTATACATCAACGGTTTAATTAGCCGCACTGATCGTGTAAAAGTTTTAGCAAATGGCGAATTAAAGGCTAAACTTACATTTAAGGTGAATGCTGCAAGTGACAAGGCAAAAGCTGCTGTTGAAGCGTCAGGTGGAACCCTTGAAATTGTAAAGTAATTTCCCGTAAATTGCCAATGGCTTAGCCATGGTAAATACTATTAACGCTACAATTGATTTAAGTGAAAAAACTAATTCAAACATTAAAACATATCTGGGCAATTGATGAGCTTCGTAACAAAATTGTTGTTACGCTTGCCCTAGTACTAACGTATCGTTTAGGTACGCAGATTACGCTTCCTGGTATTGATCCTAATAAAATAGAAGCGGCTTCTGCTGCTGCAAAAGGCAATGGTCTACTTGGCATATTTGATATGTTTGCAGGTGGTGCATTTTCTCAAGCATCTATTTTAGCACTTGGTATCATGCCGTACATTTCTGCTTCCATTTTTATGCAATTAATGACCATTTTGGTTCCTCAATTGCAAAAAATTCAAAAAGAAGGAGATAGCGGACGCAAAAAAATTAACCAATGGACACGCTACCTAACAGTGATTGTTACAGCGTTCCAAGCAGGTGCTTACGTAGCGTATTTGAACAGTCCAGGTTATGCGCCAGCAATCATTGCAGCGTATGCACCTTACTTCTGGTTTTCAACAGTCATCACATTAACAGCAGGTACTTTGTTTGTTATGTGGCTTGGCGAAAAAATTCAGGACAAAGGTTTAGGTAATGGTACTTCTATCATTATCATGGTGGGTATCTTGGCTCGTTTACCACAATCTATTATACAGGAGTTTAGCGCAAAAGGCCAAAAAGGCGGCGGTGGACTTTTAATATTTTTAATTGAGGTAGCTATTTTAGTAACCATCATTATGGGTCTTATTATACTTGTGCAAGGGGTGCGTAAAATTGCTGTAAACTATGCTAAGCAAATTGTTGGTAGCCGTCAATTTGGTGGTGCTCGTCAATTCTTACCTGTTAAAGTAAACAGTGCGGGTGTTATGCCAATTATTTTTGCGCAAGCAATCATGTTCTTACCTACACTTGTTTCTTTTACCAATTTAGATTCGGCTCAAGGAATTGTAAAAGTATTCAACGACCATAGTAGCTGGGCTTATATGGCCATCTATTCTGTAATGGTTATTGGATTTACTTTCCTTTACACTGCACTTATTTTTAATCCAAAACAAATCTCAGAAGATTTAAAACGCAATAATGGTTTTGTACCAGGGGTTAAACCAGGTCAGCCAACTGCCGATTATATCGGAGCAATTATGGATAAAATCACTTTACCGGGCGCTATCTTTTTAGCACTTGTAGGTATTATGCCAGGCTTTGCTCAACGCTTAGGTGTTACGCAAGGATTTAGCTCTTTCTTTGGAGGCACCTCTTTATTAATCATGGTAGGTGTTGTGCTTGATACACTTCAACAAATTGAAACCTATTTATTAATGCGTCAATACGATGGTTTAATGGAAGGTGGTCGTGTACAAGGCAGACAAGTGGATACTGCAAGCGGCATGTAATATTATTTGACAAAACGATAATAAAACCTGTCAGTGCTTGTGGCCTGGCAGGTTTTCTTTTTTAACAATGACCCGAAGAAATATTGGTATGATATATAAAACAGAAGCAGAAGTTGCGCTCATGAAAGAGGCGGCTTTACTTGTGAGTAAAGCACTTGCAGAAGTAGCTGGTTTTATCAAGCCAGGCGCAACCACTTTGCAAATAGACAAGTTGTGTGAAACGGTGGTAAAAGACCATGGAGCAGTACCATCTTTTTTTAATTATAGAGGGTATCCATTTAATATTTGTGCTTCTGTAAATGATGTAGTGGTGCATGGATTTCCAAACGAAATACCCATTAAAAATGGCGATATCGTTTCTATAGATTTAGGTGTTATTTTAAATGGATGGCATGGAGATCATGCATATAGTTTTGTTGTGGGAGAAGTAGCACCAGAAATATTAGACCTTGTAAAAGTGACCAAAGAATCACTCTACAAAGGAATTGAAAAAGCAACAGTAAACAACCGCATTGGAGATATCTCTTATGCGATTCAGGAACATACCGAAATCAAGCATGGATATGGTGTAGTGCGAGAACTAGTAGGGCATGGGCTTGGTAGAAATTTACACGAAGATCCGCAAGTGCCTAACTATGGCAAGCGTGGTAACGGACCTAAGATGAAAGAAAATTTGGTGCTCGCTATTGAACCCATGATTAATTTAGGAACGCATAAAGTATACACCGATGATGATGGCTGGACGGTAAAAACACAGGACGGAAAAGTGTCTGTTCACTTTGAACATGATATTTGTGTGAAAAGAAACGAGGCACTTATACTTTCCGATTTTAGCATCATTGAAGCTGCAGAAAAATCAAATACAAATTTAAATAGTAGCTACTATTAATTTTTTATACAACTGTCATGCGAAAAAAATTAATAGTGATAGGTGGCGGTGCGGCAGGTTTTTTTTGCGCCATTAATGCGGCCAGATTGAATCCAAATCTAGATGTTTGTATTCTGGAGAAGTCTAATAAATTGCTCGCAAAAGTTAAGGTGAGTGGAGGTGGACGTTGTAATACTACACACGCTTGTTTTGAAATCCCTGAACTTGTACAAAAATATCCGCGCGGTCAAAATTTTTTAAAAAAAACCTTTCATTGGTTTAATACAAATGATACCATCGAGTGGTTTGCAGAACGCGGCGTTGATTTAAAAACAGAAGCCGACGGACGTATGTTTCCAGCGTCCAATGAATCGCAAACGATTATTGATTGTTTGTTAAAAGAAGCAGACAAATATAAAGTTCAAGTACAAATACAAACTTCGGTAGAAAAAATTTCAATCACCGACACTGGTATTTTTTTATTGCAAACGCCAAGTAAAATCATCGAAGCCAATTTTGTTTGTATTGCAGCAGGTGGATTTCCTAAAGCACAGCAATTTGATTTTATTACAAATCTTGGACATACCATCGAAGCTCCCGTTCCTTCTCTATTTACTTTTAACATGCCTGGTAATCCTATCATGGAGCTTATGGGTGTAAGTGTGTCAGAAGCACAAGTAAAAATTGCTGGATCAAAAATTACTGCTACTGGCCCACTTCTTATTACGCACTGGGGCATGAGTGGACCTGCTATTTTAAAATGTTCGGCATGGGGCGCTAGAGAACTTGCTAATGCGAGTTATCAGTTTACCATTCGGGTTAACTGGATTCCTACCTACGCAGAACAGGATTTACGTAACGCTTGGCCCTTAATTAGAGCGGAGCAAGGAAATACCAAAATGGGTGGACGCAATCCATTTGAACTTCCTAGCAGGCTATGGGTGCATTTATTAACTGTTTCCGGGATTGATGCCGGGGCAAGTTGGGCAACGCTTACGTCTGGTGGCCAAAATAAGCTCATTGTAGCCCTAACTGCTTTTGAGTGTAAAGTGAGCGGTAAAACCACTTTTAAAGACGAGTTTGTTACCTGTGGAGGCATAAAATTATCAGAAATTGACGCCAATTCTATGCAAAGCAAGCTCGTAAAAGGGCTATACTTTGCGGGCGAAATCATGGATATTGACGGTATTACAGGCGGGTTTAATTTCCAAAATGCCTGGACCTCAGGATGGATCGCCGCTAAGTCTATTGCCGAAGCCGCAAAAAATGCCTAAAACCTATTATTTATTGGGTATTTGATGTTTTTTTTAGTGCTTTTTTCTTACTTTTGCACCCCCGTATTTATTAAACCATCGGGGTTATTTTATGCAAATTTTCCGTAAACAATTAAACGCAGATGCTCAGGACAGCACTGGTGCCGAGGCAACAGAGACTGTAACTGCGACAACAAATGTCCCTGAAGCAGCGCCAGTTGTAGAAACTGCGCACGATGATTTTGACTGGAGCATTGACAAACGTAACGTGAGTCATTATGCCGAAGCAGAAAGAGTAAAGTATGATAAAGTGTATGATGACACTTTCGTACAAATCCAAGATGGCGAAATCATGAATGGTATCGTTGTTGCTTTAACTAAAACAGATGTTGTAATCAACATTGGTTTTAAAAGTGATGGCCTTATTTCATCTAACGAATTCCGTGATCTACAAGGATTAAAAATTGGTGATGAAGTGGAAGTGATGGTAGTTGAAAAAGAAGACCGTCAAGGAAACTTACACCTTAGCCGCAAATCTGCGCGCATCTTCCGTGCTTGGGAAAGAATTATGGAAGTGCACAAAACAGGTGAAGTGGTTACAGGTACTGTTACCAGCAAAACTAAAGGTGGCTTGATCGTTGATGTATTTGGTATGGAAACATTCTTACCAGGTTCTCAAATTGATGTGAAGCCAGTTACTGATTACGATCAGTTTGTTGGTAAAACAATGGAATTTAAAGTTGTAAAAATCAACGAAACCATTAAGAACGCGGTTGTATCACACAAAGCCCTTATCGAAAGCGATATCGAAGCACAACGTGCAGAGATCATGAGCAAATTAGAGAAAGGTCAAGTATTAGAAGGTGTTGTTAAAAACATCACTGACTTTGGTGCATTCATGGACTTAGGTGGATTAGATGGTTTATTATATATCACAGATATTTCATGGGGTCGTATCTCTCACCCTAGCGAAGTGGTGAAGATGGATCAGAAATTACAAGTGGTGGTATTAGACTTTGATGATGACAAAAAACGTATCAGCTTAGGTCTTAAGCAATTAACGCCACACCCTTGGGATGTATTACCAGAAGGACTTTCAGAAGGTTCTGTAGTGAAAGGTAAAGTAGTTAACATTGAAGATTACGGTGCGTTCTTAGAAATTCAACCTGGTGTTGAAGGTCTAGTACACGTTTCTGAAATCACATGGGCTAACACACCAATCAACGCAAAAGAATTCTTTAAGTTACAAGATGAGTACGAAGCTAAAGTGGTAACACTTGATAAGGACTCACGCAAAATGAGCTTAAGTATTAAGCAAATGAGCCAAGATCCTTGGAGCAGCATCGAATCTAAATTCCCTGAAAACAGCAAGCACAAAGGCCTTGTTAAAAACATTACGCCATACGGTGTTTTTGTTGAAATGGAGCCAGGAATTGGTGGCATGATCCACATCAGCGATTTAAGCTGGTTGAAGCGTTTCAATCACCCTTCTGACTATATTAAAGTAGGTGATGCCATTGATATCATTATCCTAAGCATCGATAAAGAAAACAGAAAATTACAATTAGGTCATAAGCAATTGGAAGAAGATCCTTGGAATGCATTAGAAGAAACTTTTGCTATTGGATCTACACACGAAGGTACTGTTACCCGTAAGGATGACAAAGGTGCCCTTGTACAATTACAATATGGCTTAGAAGGATTCGTACCTAACCGTCACTTGAACAAAGAAGATGGTTCTCAGGTAAAAGCAGATGAAACAGCGCAATTTATGGTGATCGAATTTGATCGCAACGAAAAGCGTATTGTATTATCACACGCTCGTCTTTGGGAGCAAGTAATAGCTGAAGAAAAAGAAGTAGCTAAGAAAGAAGCCAAAGCGGAATCAGACAACACCAAGAAGGCAGTTAAAGCGGTTCAGTCTAAAGTAGAAAAGTCTACCTTAGGTGATTTGAGCGCACTTGCTGACATCAAGGCAAAATTGCAGGAAGGTGAAGGTGGGAACTAATTAGTCCCCTTTCATTAGGAATAGGTCAAAAAAGCTGTCTAACCACCCGGTTAGGCAGCTTTTTATATTTTTCTTAACTAGTTGATAGTCAATATCCGAAATCAAATTTCTAATTTGCTAACAATTAACTAATTTTGCCAACTTGTATGAATAGAATTGTAATTGTTTTTTTGGCGGCCTTTTTACTCGTTTCTTGCTCTACTAAATTTTCTAAAATTTTAAAGAGCAAAGACGTGGAGTATAAGTATAAAATGGCGGAGCAGTTTTATGCAAAAAAAGATTACAGTAAAGCGCAAGTTTTATACGAAGATATTTTTCAGGTGATGAAAGGTACCCCTCGTTACGAAGACATGTATTACAAATTCGCGTATTCTTATTATTATCAAAAAGACTACTCGAACGCCGAAAATTTATTCAAGAACTTTATGGAAAATTTTCCGAGTTCTGGTAAGTTAGAAGAAATAGAATACATGCGTGCTTATTCGTTCTTTAAAGAATCACCAAAAGTAGATTTAGATCAAACCAATACCAATAAAACCATGCAGTTAATGCAGGCTTTTATCAATGGTCATCCTGGTTCAAAAAGAATTACGGATGCAACAGAAATTATAGATCAGTGCAGAGAGAAATTAGAAGAAAAAGAATTTAAAGCAGCTCAACTTTATTTAAACCTAGGTTATTATAAAGCAGCGGCAGTAGCTTTTGGCAACGTGTCTGATAATTTCCCGGATTCAAAAAAGGCAGATTTGTATAAATACCAAGTAGTGGTATCTTATTATAAATACGCCGAAATGAGTTACGAAGAAAAACAACTTGAACGTTATGCAAAAGTGATGGTAGAATGCGACGATTTTTTAGAACGCTACAATACCAGCAAGTATGTAGTGGACGTTAATAAATACAAAACAGCATCTTCAAATTATTTAAACAATACAAAAAAATGAGTAAGCTAAGAAGACAATTAAGTGCCAACACGCCAAGCGTGGTTGAAACCAAAAGCCTAATCGATATAAAAGCAAAAACTGGTAACTTATACGAGTCAATTGCAATTGTTGCGCGTAGAGCCAATCAAATCAATGTATCAATCAGAGAAGAGTTGCACAACAAACTAGAAGAGTTTGCTAGCCACACAGATAGCTTAGAAGAAATTCATGAAAACAAAGAGCAAATCGAAATCTCTAGAGCTTACGAAAAAATGCCTAACCCTGCTATTTTAGCAACCCAAGAATTTATGGAAGGAAAGGTATACTACAGACGAAACGAAGACAACGATTTATTCCGTTAATTCAGAAGTAATATTAGATATCAAAAAGACAGTTTTTTAACTGTCTTTTTTTGTTAATTTAGAGTATTCTATTTGACCTACTATGAAGTTTGCAAGCACATTTCTCTCCATATTGTTTTTAGCCCTGATGAACTGCGCAAATGCCCAGGAATTGCAGGCAAGGGTAACGGTATTGTCTAACAGGGTAGCAACAACGGTTGATCGTAAAATATTTACAACGCTTCAAACGCAGCTAACCAACCTGCTCAACAATAGAAAGTGGACTTCTGATATTTACCAGCCTCAAGAAAAAATAGAATGCAGTTTTATTTTAAATATTGAGTCGATGGTTGAAACCAACGTATATAAAGCTACGCTAAGTATTCAAGCGGCAAGACCTGTTTATGGTTCTACATACAAAGCCAGTATGGTTAATTTTCAAGACCCAGACGTGACCTTCAAGTACCAAGAATTTCAGCCACTCGAATTCAATGAAGCAAGGGTACAAGGTACAGACGCAAGTGCCGCTAATTTGCCCGCCATTTTTGCTTACTACGCCTATATCATTATTGGCTTGGACTATGATTCCTTTGCTTTAAAAGGAGGCGAGCCTTATTTTAGAAAAGCGCTTAATATAGTTAATAATGCACCCGAAGGGAAAGCGATTCAGGGATGGAAAATGTTTGATGGATTACGCAACCGTTTTTGGCTTGCAGAAAATGTAACCAATAACCGCAACAATCTTATTCATGATGTGTTTTATGGCTATTACAGAAACGGTTTAGATCATTTAATCGATAGCGAAGAGCAGTCACACACGGCCGTATTAGCAGCACTCATACAACTACAAACATTTGTCCAGGACAACCAAAATAGTATGATTCAGCAGTTTTTTTTACAAGGTAAATTTGCAGAATTATCGGGTATTTTTAAAAAGGCAAAAGCTGCAGATAAACAAAAGGCGCTCGAATTGTTAACGTTTTTAGACGTTACCAATGCACCCAAATACAAAGAAGCACTACAATGATAAAATTTACTTCTATACTTGTTATTATAGTTTGCTTTTTGGCGCTAGCATGTAGTAGCACCCCTAAGTATGTGCTACCCGTTAACACCATGAAAGTAGTCATGTTTGATATGCTTAAAGCCGATGATTGGTATGCGCGCATATTGGTAGGGGATACGCTCATGCAAAGAGTTAAAGAAGATATACCATTGTATGAGCAAGTATTTGCTGTGCACAAGCTTACCAAAAAACAGTTTTTTGATAGCTATCATTATTACGAGGCGCATCCCATAGCATACAAAGAATTGGTGGATTCATTAGAGTCCTATGCCAATAACCAGAAGCTTAAAATGTTAAAAAAGTAAACAATATTAATTTTCAAATGTTACAATAAAAAACAAAGTATATGAGTTTAACAAATGGCACTGCCGCCCCTAATTTTAGTTTATTTGACACGGACAAAAACCTAGTTCATTTAGCAGATCAAAAAGGTAAAAATGTAGTTTTACTATTTTTCCCTTTGGCTTTTACAGGTGTTTGTACCACAGAGTTATGTTCTATCAGAGACAATATTGCTGTTTACAATAACACAAGTGCAACAGTATTTGGTATTTCTGTAGACTCTTTATTTTCTCTTGGTAAATTTAAAGAAGAGCAACAATTAAATTTCCCTTTATTAAGCGATTTCAATAAAGATGCTGCAAAGGCTTTTGGCGTGTTATACGACGTGTTCCCTGCTTTTGAAATGCAAGGCGTAAGCAAGCGCGCAGCGTTTGTGGTGGACAAAGAAGGTGTGGTGCAATATGCAGAAGTTTGCCCTACCCCTGGCGATTTACCAAACTTTACCGCTATTCAGGAAACCCTTGCTAAACTAGCTTAATTTAGTTTGTTGTATCTTTGTACTATTAGGTCAAAAGCATGCAAAAAAAGAACTTCATCATAGTTGGTATATTATTTATCATTACCTCCAGTTTTACACCTGGGGGTAATGGTTTTTATGACTCTTTTTTTAGCGCACCTGCTACCACCAAAGTAATCCGCTTTTATCCCAACCCCGCTACCTCCGTTATCAACTTTGAATTTGATAAATCGGTAGCTTCTACAAGCGTTATCGCAATCTATAGTTTTTATGGAAAAAAAATGAGCGAGCAGCGTTTATCAACCAATAAAGTAATCTTTATTTTAGACGATAATTACACCCGTGGCTTATATGTTTTTCAGCTTCGCGATCAAGCAGGAAAATTGATTGAGTCAGGTAAATTTCAGGTAAGTAAATAATTTATTTAGCTTCTTATTTATCCGTTACTTCTACAATCAAGAACTTTAAATAATTGGTATTTTCCATCCCCCAAATAATTGGATGATCCGATGCTTGTGCTTGAAATGTTACTTGTCTAATTTTTTTACGTGCATCTTTTGCAGCCATTTCAATGGTTTGCAAAAACAGTTCAGGCTGTACCAAATTGGTACAACTTGACGTTACTAAAAATCCGCCATTTCTAATTAATTTCATACCGCGCAAATTGATTTCTTTGTAACCTGTAATGGCTTTTTGAATACTTTCTCTACTCTTCGTAAATGCAGGCGGGTCAAGCATTACAACGTCATATTGTCTACCATCTTTGCCCCATTGTTTGAGCACATCAAAAGCATTCATCGCTTCAAATTTACAAATCGCATCAAGTCCATTGAGTGCTGCATTTTTATTGGCTTGCGCTACGGCGTTTTCTGAAATATCTAAACCTAACACAGATTTTGCGCCATAATGTGCCGCATGAATTTCAAAAGTGCCGGTATAGGTAAATGCACCTAACACTTCGGCGCCTTTTACAATATGTTGAATGGCTTTTCGATTGTCTTGTTGATCTAAAAAGTAGCCCGTTTTTTGTCCATTTTCTATGTCAACATGAAAACGCAGTCCATTTTCATTGATGATAATATTTGTATCAAATGGCTCCGATAAAAAACCTTTTATTTGAGCGAGTCCTTCTAGTTCTCTTACTGGAACATCATTTCTTTCGTAAATTCCTTTTGGCGAAAAAATGGTATTGAGTGCTTCTACAATGGCAGGTTTCCAATGATCCATGCCTAATGACAAAGTTTGTAAAACAAAATAGTCGTTAAACTTGTCAATGATAAGGGCAGGCATTTGATCCGCTTCACCAAAAACAAGGCGGCAGTTTTCTGTGTAGCCAATTTTTTGGCGGTAAGCCCAAGCCTCTGCAATTCGGCGTTGAAAAAAGGCCGCATCGATGGTTTCAGGCTTGCGGGTTAATAAACGCACTAAAATCTGAGATTTAGGGTTAATATATCCGCGGCCGGCAAATTTACCGTCAGCATAATGCACGTCTACCGTGTCTGCGGGTTCAATTGTCCCCTCAATTCTGTCTATTTCATTACCAAATACCCAAGGGTGACCATTTGCGATACGAGCCGCAATCTTCTTTTTTAGAAACAACTTTGTCATGTCTGCGAAGATAAGGCGGATTAATCTGCCAATTTTTCCCTTTTCTTTGCAACGGCAAAATTTTTGCCATATTGAACGGGTAAAACAACAAGCAATCCTTATGGAAGAGTCAATACCAAACGAAATGGAACAAAATATTGAAAATGAACTCTATACCGACGAAAATATGCCAGGAACTGAGCATTTAAACGAGCCGGTAGCTGATCAAGACCCTATCACCAAGCTTGATGCCGAATTGCAGGAGCAAAAGGACAAATACCTGCGTTTAATGGCAGAGTTTGACAATTACAAAAGAAGGACCGCTAAAGAGCGTTTGGACCTCATTCAAACCGCGGGTAAAGACGTTATTGTATCGATGCTTGACTTATTAGACGATTGTGACCGTGCCGAAAAGCAGTTGCTAGGATCCGATGATATTGCTGTTCAAAAAGAAGGCATTCAACTCGTTTTTAATAAATTGCGTTCAATCATGCAATCTAAAGGCGTAAAAGTGATGGAGAGTATGCATCAAGATTTTGACGTAGAAAAGCATGAAGCCATTACAGAAATTCCTGCACCAACTGAGGCGCTAAAAGGAAAAGTAATCGACGATGTGATTAAAGGGTATTATTTAAATGATAAAATTATCCGCTTTGCAAAAGTGGTGGTAGGAAAATAAATTAGAAATGGCTAAAAGAGATTTTTACGAAATATTAGGGGTATCTAAATCTTCATCTGCTGATGAAATTAAAAAAGCATACCGCAAAGTGGCCATGCAATTTCACCCAGATCGAAATCCGGGCGATAAAGAAGCTGAAGAAAAATTTAAAGAAGCCGCCGAAGCTTATGAAATATTAAGTGATGCAGATAAAAAAGCAAAGTATGACAGGTTTGGTCATAATGCTTTTGGTCCGGGAACGGGTGGTGGCGCTTCTCATAGCTCTAATATGGATGATATCTTTAGCCAGTTTGGAGATATGTTTGGTGACGATGCTTTTGGTTCTTTTTTTGGTGGCGGCGGTAGATCAAGAGGTGGTGGAGGTAGAGCTGCAAGAGGCCAGCGAGGAAGTAATTTGCGTATTAAAATCAAATTGAATTTTGAAGAGATCGCTAAAGGTGTCAACAAAAATGTAAAAGTAAAAAAGCACGTTACTTGCACCGGTTGCGGTGGTAACGGTGCTAAAGATAAAAATAGCGTTCAAACATGTAGTTCATGTGGTGGTAGTGGACAGGTTCGTAAATTAACCAATACCTTTTTAGGTCAAATGCAAACGGTAACTACTTGCTCTTCTTGTAATGGAGAAGGAACCACCGTAACAGCCAAATGTGTTACCTGTAAAGGAGAAGGTAGAATGTATGGCGAAGAAACCATTTCTATTGATATTCCTGCAGGTGTTCAAGAAGGCATGCAGCTTAGCATGAATGGAAAAGGAAATGCAGGTGAAAGAGGTGGAAGTCCTGGTGATTTAATTATTCAAATAGAAGAAGAATCGCATCCAGAATTACAACGTGATGGACTTAATGTTGCATTTGATTTGCATTTAAATTTTGTGGATGCCGTATTTGGAACACAAGTAGAAGTGCCAACCATTGATGGCCGTGCAAAAATTAAAATACCAGCTGGTACACAAAGTGGAAAAATATTTAGACTCAAAGGAAAAGGTTTCCCAGAAGTGCAAGGTTATGCAAAAGGAGACCAACTTATTTATGTAAATATTTGGACGCCGCAAGCTGTAAGTGATGAAGAAAAAGCAATGCTAGAAAAGTTACAGTCAAGTGAAAACTTTAAGCCGAATCCTAGTAAATCTGACAAGAGCTTTTTTGACAGGGTAAAAGAGGCGTTTAATTAATTTTCTACAAGCTTATAAATATCTCTGCTGTTACGGCCGTATCCATCATAGTCTAATCCGTAGCCTAGCACAAATTTATTGGGGATACTAAAGCAACAATAATCGATTGGTACTTCAAATACGGTGGCATCTGGCTTGTGCAGTAGCACGCCTATTTTAAGTGATGCAGGTTGTTGATTATGTAGTTGGGGTAAAAAGGTATGCAGTGTTTTTCCGGTATCAATAATATCTTCTAAAACAATCACATGCCTATTGGTAAGGTCAATGTCTAAACCAATAGCTGTTATCACTTGCCCAGTAGAAGTGGTGCCTTTATAAGATGCTAGTTTAATAAAACATATTTCAGCCTCAATGGTAATGGATTTGAAAAGGTCGGCGGCAAACATAAAAGAGCCATTTAAAACAGCTATAAATAAAGGTTTTTTGCCTTCGTAGTCTTGATTTATTTGGGATGCTAGGGCAGCAACTTTTTCTTGCAATAAGGCTTCTGGTAAAAAGATTTCAAAACTTTTTCCATGTAGATGAATGGTAGACATACGCTTATTTTTTCTTGCCTTTTTTAGTTTTTTTGATGCCCGTTTTTTCGGCGGCACTCAATTTTATCCTCTGCCCAGTTTGTAAGATACTGTCTTTGCTAATGCCTGGGTTGAGCGTTTGTAGTGAGCTTAGCAGTACGCCTTCTTTTTGTGCAATACTGTAGAGTGTTTCAATACCTACAGTTATGTGAAGTTCAGAAGCACCGTATTTTTGTTTCTTTTCAATAAATAAAATCCGGTCTTGATCTAAAATATTCATTTCCCCTAATTCATTAAAATCAAAAAGTTTACTTAAGCTTATTTTATGGGTGTTGGCTATAGCCAGCAAGGAACTACCTTTTGTGGCAAGAATTGCTTTTGTATGGTTGATAGTGACTTTGGTATTTTCTAGTAAGCTTACCGTTTTGGGTTCAGTTATTTTAATAGGCTCACTCATTTTTACAGGTTCGCTCATTTTAACTGGCTCGACTGTTTTAGTAGGCTCAGGTGTTTTAGTTGTTTCGATTTTTGCAACAGAATCATTTGTTTTTACAAGTGGTGCTGAAACGGATGGTTTTGCAGGTGTTACAACAAAATCAATGCCTTTTTTCTTTTGCTCAATTGCAATAAGCGTATACTGCGCTAAATCGTAATCATTGATCGCTTTTATTAATTGTGCTGGATAATTTGGATTGGTGGCATAACCTGCTTGCTTTAAACCAAATGCCCAGCTTGTAAAATCGTTCACATCTAATTTAAATAAAAATGCATAGTGCGTTCTTGTTTTTAAAAAATTGGAGTGGTCAATAAATGAGGCTTCTGCGTTTTCGTATACCCTAAAACATTCGCCTGCCGCATCATCATTGTGATAAATTTTAGGTCCCTTCCATTCTGTTTTACACTTGATGCCAAAATGATTGTAAGCTTCAATGGCAAGCCTGCTCTTACCCATTTGTGATTCTAGTATTGCTTGGCCTAATTTGATTGCAGCAGGAACGCCAGTTCTTATTTGCTCTTGCATGGCAATATTTTTAAACTGATTGATATAATCAGTTGCATCGGCGCTCATGTTTTGAGCCAGTCCTGACGCCGTCATGAATGCCACGCATAAAATTGTATACAATAATTTTAATTTCATAATTCGTTTTTTTGAATCAGCAGCATGCCGTCTCTGATGGTTAATAATACTTGAGACGTGCGCATGTCATTTTTAACGTGTTCGTTAAATGCATGAATAGCTAATGCGTTTTTTCCTGATATTGTATCTGCTAATACTTCGCCATGAAATAACACATTGTCTGCAATGATGATGCCGCCGGGTGCAAGTTTTGGCAAAACCATTTCATAATATTCGATATAGCCGGTTTTGTCGGCATCTATAAAAACAAGGTCAAATGAAGGTGGGAGTGTAGGTATAATATCTTTTGCATCACCAATATGCAATTCTATTTTATTGGCATAATCGCTACTGGCAAAATAGCTCGCAGCTTTTTGAGCGTCTTCCAATCTAGATTCTATCGTATGCAAAACGCCACTTGGAGCAAGTCCTTTTGCTAAACAAAGTGCACTATAGCCTGTAAATGTGCCTATTTCCAAAATGTGAAGGGGGCTTTTTATACAAGACAACATGCTTAAAAACTGTCCTTGAACTTCGCCGCTTAGCATATGTGCTTTAGGGTGCGAAGCCCTTGTTTCATCTAAAATTTTTTGAAGCAACGGATCTGCGGGTGTTGTAAAAACATCCGAATAATGGGTAGCTTCATTTATAATAAATGGAATTGGCATGAAAACTTAAATAGCGGTTTCTTTTTTAGAAATAAGTAGAAGACCTAAAAATGTAATAAGTCCATTGATAATTAAAAGTTCAAGTCCAATTTCAAAAGAACCAAATATTGCTTTTTGATTGGTATCAATTACAAAGCAAAGAAGGGGAGAGAGTACACATACTAGTGGCACCCATTTATCAAGCACATTTCTTTTTAAAACAATGCCAAAAGTAAATAAACCTAAAAGTGGGCCGTAGGTATACGCAGCTACTTTTAAAATCACTCCAATCATACTTGGGTTATCAATCCATTTGTATACCATGACAAACAATAAGAAAACAAGTGCGAATCCAATATGAATGCGTTGTCTAATGGTTTTCTTTTTCACTTCATCCCAATCTTGTCTTCTTTGCATACCTAAAATATCGATACAAAAAGTTGCAGTCAGTGCAGTAATAGCACCGTCCGCACTAGGGAACAATGCAGAAATAAGTGCAATAATAAAAATGATAGACATAGCAGGAGGCATGTGTCCAAGTGCAACACTGGGAAATAATTTATCGCCGGTAAATGCTAGTCCATTGGAACTAGCAAATAAATAGAGTAGTCCGCCTAAAAATAAAAACAGCGAAATAACAACCAGCATGGTAAAGCCTAGCGTTATAACATTTTTTTGAGAATCTTTTAGTGTTTTTACAGAAATATTTTTTTGCATCATTTCTTGATCCATACCTGTCATGGTGATGGTTACAAAAGCGCCTGCTAGTATTTGTTTAACAAAAAATAATTTACTAGAAGGTTCTGTAAAAAACACTTTGGTATAGCCCTTGTCTGCCATTGCAGCAAAGCTTTCAAAGAAACCTACGTGTAATTGGTTGAGTATATAAAAAACGCAAATAACGAGACCTAAAAGCATGCAGGATGTTTGTAGCGTATCAGTCCATACAATTGTTTTTACACCACCCTCATAGGTATAGAGTAAAATCATGAGTAAAATAATAAGCGTGGTAGCCCAAAAAGGGATATGAAAACTTTGCAGGATGGCGTCTTGTAAAATACGCACTACTAAATAAAGCCTTGCGGTTGCGCCTAATGTTCTGGATAAGATAAAAAAGGAAGCGCCAGTTTTATAAGAAGACACTCCAAGTCTAGTGCTTAAGTAATTGTAAATAGAAGTTAAATTAAGCCTGTAGTAAAGTGGAAGTAAAACATAGGCAATGGTTAAATAACCTATTACATAACCAAGGGTGATTTGTAAATAGGAAAAAGCATTTACATAGTTTGTGCCACCTACTAACGTTCCAACCTGACCTGGAACACTTACAAAAGTAACACCGCTTAAAGATGTGCCCACCATGCCAAAAGCAACAAGCATCCAATTGCTATTTCTGTTACCAATAAAAAAAGATTCGTTGGTGCTATTTTTACCTGTAATTTTAGCAACAACGAGTAAAATTAAAAAGTAGACTATTACAAAAGAAAATAAAGCAATGGGCGACATGGCAATCGTTGTTTTTTGTTAATTTGTAGGCCTTAAAGGTAAGGATATTGCGCCTTTTTAACACATAAGAATCTGATATATGTCGATACAAACGGTGGCTATTTTTTGTGGTTCCAAAGATGGGTTAGATCCACAATTTTTACAGGAGGCAACTGCCTTTGGAAATTTATTGGGTAAGTCCGGAATGAATCTCGTTTATGGAGGGGGAAACAAGGGACTTATGGGTGCAGTTGCTAATGGTGCTATGGTTGCTGGCGTGAAAGTTATTGGTGTTATTCCAGAAGTATTAACTGCATGGGAGCACCAGCACGAGGGGATCACCGAATTACATGTTGTATCAGATATGCATGTAAGAAAAAAGATGATGTATGAACTTTGTGATGCAGCAGTAATACTACCTGGAGGTAATGGTACTTTGGATGAACTCTTTGAAATGCTTACATGGAATACCTTAAAAATCCACGACAAAAAAATAATCTTGCTTAATTGCAATGGTTTTTATGACCATTTGATAGCGCATATGCGTGTGATGCAAGCGCAAGGTTTTTTATATGAAAATATTGAACACCGTTTAATGGTTGCTACAACGGCAAATGAAGCGGTGGCTTTACTGGAATATTTTTAATGACTTTCTGTATCAAAAATTTTACCAGCGTTTAAAATATTATTGGGGTCAAATGTTTGTTTAATAGATCGCATGAGCCTTAAGTGTGTTTCAGAAAAAACGGTTTTCAAAAATGGTTTTTGAATAAGACCTACGCCGTGCTCTCCACTAATGGTTCCGCCTAAACTTGCGATGAGTTCAAATAAGGGCATCAGTGCAGCCGTCATTTCAGGATTGTTGTAACTGTTTTTAATGGTAGGGTGGTTGATACGAATATGTAAATTACCATCACCAGCATGTCCATAACAAACAACTTTAAAGCCGTTATTAGCAGCAATTTCTTTAACACCTCTAATTAATTTAGGCAACTCAGCTCTTGGCACAACAGCGTCTTCCTCAATGGTATAGCCTGCCATCACAGATGCTTCATTTGCTTTTCGGCGAATTTTCCAAAGTTCATTTTTTTGCTCTGCGTCTTCTGCAAAATATATTTCACCCACTTCGTAATTGTTTAATACTTCTGAAATGGCTTCCATTTCATTCATTAAAACATCTAGGTTATTGCCGTCTACTTCAATAATTAAATGGGCAGCTAAACCATCTGATAATGGAACCGCTGAGCTATCTAACATTTTAGTGGCAAGTGTTATGGCGTCTATTTCCATGAGCTCCATGGCGCTTGGTGTAATACCTGCTCTAAATATTGCACTCACTGCTTCGCTCGCTTTTTCTAGGCTATTAAATGGAGCCAGCATGAGTAAATCAAATTTTGGATGCGGAATTAAACGAAGTACGATTTTTGTAACAATGCAAAGTGTTCCTTCGCTGCCAACAATTAATTGTGTAAGGTTATATCCGGTAGCGTTTTTTAAAACATTGGACCCAGTCCAGATAATTTCACCAGAAGCTAATACCACTTCTAGGTTTAGCACATAATCTTTTACAACCCCATACTTAACGGCCTTGGGTCCACCACTGTTTTCAGAAATATTTCCACCAATAAAACAACTTCCTTTACTAGCAGGATCGGGTGGGTAAAAAAGTCCTTTTTCTTTGACTGAATTTTGCAACACTTCAGTAATCACACCTGGCTCGGTGGTTACTTGTAAATTACGTTCATCTATCTCTAGTATTTGATTGAGCCTTTCGGTAGATAATAATACGCCACCCAAATGTGGAAGTGCACCACCAGTGAGTCCAGTACCTGCTCCTCTTGGCGTTAAGGGCAATAAATTTTCGTTGCAAATTTTTACAATGGCAGCAATTTCTTCTGCTGTTTTTGGCTTTACTACAACGGCGGGTAAGTACAATAAATTCTCTGTCTCGTCTTTGCCATACCTGTGCAAGCTTTCTTCGTCTGCTACTACAAAGTCATTTCCAATTAGTTGCTTAAACTGTTCTATAATAGAAGCAGTTACGACGCCGTTTGCCATTCTTATACTTTTTAGAAAATGAAAACTAGAAGAGGCCAAATAATGTGCTATCAACTTTTCCAATGATATCACCTAAGTCAGCTTCATTTTCACCAAATTTATTTTTATCGCAATCAATGATAAGTAATGGACCTTCTTGATAACCATCAATCCATTTGTTGTAATATTCGTTGAGGCGTTTTAAATAATCAAGTCTGATATTTTCTTCATATTCTCTTCCTCTTTTTTGTATTTGTGATACGAGGGTAGGAACAGAAGCCTTTAAATAAATGAGTAAATCCGGAGGTTGCACCATGGTTTTAAGCGTGGTGAAAAACGCATAATAATTATCAAAATCACGTTTACTCATAAGTCCCATTTCATGTAAGTTGGGCGCAAAAATATTGGCATCTTCGTAAATGGTTCTATCCTGAATAATGGTTTCAGTACCTCTTGCGATTTCTAGCAATTGGTTAAGTCGTCCATTTAAAAAGTACACTTGTAAATTAAAACTCCATCTAGGCATGTCTTCATAGAAATCCATTAGGTATGGATTGTGATCTACGTCTTCGAATTGAGGTATCCAACGGTAATGCTTACTTAGCATTTCGGTGAGCGTTGTTTTACCTGCGCCGATATTACCTGCGATAGCGATGTGTTTAGGTTTCTTAGCTTTTGCCATAGGTGTTGAAAGTACGAAATGAGTATCTTAAAAAGATAATTAAGGTTTGTTTTTTTTAATAATAATTCATACCAATAGCGCTCCTAACTAGTGTTAGCGTTTTAGAGGCACTTTCACCAGCTTTTTCGGCACCTATTTTCATGATTTTTTGGAGGGTAGCCGTGTCTTTTTGCAAATCGGCTGCCTTTTCACGAATGGGTTTGATAAAAGCTGCCATATCTTCGGCTAGTTGCATTTTCAAGTCGCCATAACGGATGATGCAATTCCCTTCACTACTATTGTTATAATCGGATCTAAATTTTTCTACAGTATCAGGGCTACTAACGAGCCCCATGAGTGTAAATAAATTCTCGATATAAGGTGGCATGGGTGCATTTGGTACTAAAGGACCAGCATCTGTTGTAGCTTTCTTGATTTTTTTTACAATCTCATCATCTGTATCCGCTAAGTAAAGGGTGTTCATTTGATTTTCACTTTTACTCATTTTCCCTTCGCCATCTAAGCTCAAAATTTTTACCAGTTCGCCACCATAGTTAAATGCATAAGGGAGTGGTAATACCTCGCCATACCTATGGTTAAAGCGCTCTGCATAATTACGCGCCATTTCTAAATGCTGCTCCTGATCTTTACCAACAGGCACTTTTACAGCACGATGAATTAAAATATCAGCAGCTTGTAATACTGGATAAGTAAGAAGTCCAGCGTTTACATTTTCTGGTTGCAAACGAACTTTTTCTTTAAAGGTGACTGTTTTTTCAAGTTCACCTTTATAAGCCATCATGTTTAAGTAGAGGTAGAGCTCTGCAATTTGAGGCACGTCACTTTGTACATACAAGGCTACTTTTTCCGGATCCAATCCGCAAGCAATATTTTCGGCAATAACTCTTAGTACACTTGCTTTTAATTCTTTAGTATCGGGGTGGGTGGTAAGGCTATGCCAATTTGCAACAAAAAAGTAACAATTGAACTCATCTTGCATGCGCACATAATTACGCATGGCACCAAAATAATTGCCTAAATGAAGGAATCCTGTAGGCCTAATTCCACTTAAAACCACCTCTTTTTCCATAGCCGCGAAGATAAGGCGCTTTTTCATGATATTTGCTATTCTAATACCCTAAAACTGCCGTTATTCAAGGTTCCAATCACATATTAGGTTCACCCATCGAATACCTTAAAGGCGTTGGCCCTTTGAGGGGTGAATTATTAAAAAAGGAGCTCTCCATATATACATTTTCTGATTTATTAGAACATTATCCGCACAGGCATATAGATAAAACACAGGTACATAAGATAGGCTCTATCAGCCCCGCCACAGACTTTGTGCAGGTTGTAGGTGTGCTTCAGCCACCCGCTTTAATGGGGGACAAAAGGGCAAGACGCCTGATTGCGCAGCTGGTGGATGATACCGGCACACTAGAGCTGGCATGGTTTCAGGGGGCAAATTGGGTGCAAAAGAACCTAGTTCCTGGTCAGAAATACCTTGTTTTTGGAAAAACCGGGTTTTTTAATGGGAAGCCTCAAATGGTGCATCCCGAAATTGAAATTTTTACCCCCGCTAAAGAAGGTGGCAAAGATTATTTGGAACCCGTATATCCGGCAACCGAAAAATTAAAAGCCCGTGGGCTTAATGGAAGACAACTGGCAAAGCTCACCTACCAGCTATTTTCCATGTTAAAGCCCGTAGATATACCTGAAAATTTACCTGCCAATATATTATCCGATTATAAGCTCATGAACCGTTATGAAGCTTATTCCAATATTCATTTTCCAGTTTCTGAAAAAGCCTATAAAGCTGCTTTAAGACGATTAAAGTTTGAAGAATTGTTTGTGGCGCAAGTGCGCTTAAACCTGGTGCGTCTTGCCAGACATCAGTCTAGTAAGGGTGTTGTTTTTGAAAAGGTAGGGGACTTTTTCAATACTTTTTATAACCAGTATTTGCCTTTCGAATTAACGGGTGCGCAAAAAAGAGTACTTAAAGAAATAAGAACAGACACTGCTAGGGGGCGTCAAATGAACCGCCTCTTACAAGGAGACGTAGGCAGCGGTAAAACCATAGTGGCGCTCTTAAGTATGCTGCTAGCTGCTGATAATGGATTTCAAAGTTGCTTAATGGCACCCACCGAAATTTTAGCTCAGCAGCATTACCAAGGGCTTAGTGAATTATTAAAAGATATGGGGGTAGAACTTGCTTTATTAACGGGTAGTACAAAAACAGCTGCAAGAAAAAAAATCTTGCAAGGTTTACAAGATGGTACTCTTCATTTTGTTGTGGGTACGCATGCGGTTATTGAAGAAAAAGTAATTTTTAAAAATTTAGGTTTAGTGATTGTAGATGAACAACACCGATTTGGTGTAGCGCAACGTGCAAAATTGTGGGAGAAGGCGGTTGTTCCGCCACACGTGCTTGTGATGACTGCAACACCAATCCCTAGAACCCTTGCCATGACTGCGTATGGCGATCTTGATTATAGTGTTATGGATGAATTACCGCCGGGTAGACAACCCATTACAACCGTGCACCGAAATGAAATGATGCGCGCAACTGTTATGGATTTTGTAAAAACAGAAATCGAAAAAGGTAGGCAAGCTTATTTTATTTATCCATTAATTGAAGAGAGCGAAAAACTTAGTTACGAAGATTTGATGCAAGGCTATGAGCAAGTAAAAAGTTTTTTTCCTGAACCCAATTATAAAATTAGCATGGTGCATGGCAGGCAACCCGCCGATCAAAAAGAAACCAATATGGCGCGCTTTGTAAATGGAGATACACAAATTATGGTGGCTACTACTGTAATTGAGGTTGGGGTGAATGTTCCAAATGCCTCTGTGATGGTGATAGAAAGTTCCGAAAAATTTGGACTTTCTCAGTTGCATCAGCTCCGTGGACGTGTGGGAAGAGGTTCCGAAAAAAGTTTTTGCGTTTTGTTAACAGGTCAAAAAGTGAGCAATGATGCAAGGGAACGAATTAAGATCATGTGTGCTACCAATGACGGGTTCTTAATTGCCGAAAAAGACCTTGAATTACGCGGTCCTGGGGATATTGAGGGTACTAGACAAAGCGGTGCATTAAACTTTAAGCTCGCAAATATTGTTAATGATAAAGAAGTGCTGGAAGTGGCCAAAATAGCTGCCGAAAAGTTGGTAGAAGAAGACCATACCCTCAATTTGACAAAAAATTTAGAATTGAAAAACTACCTTCAGTCACAAAAGTCTAGGTCGGGTTGGGGTAAGATATCGTAACTTATAAAAAAACAAGATGTTGACGCGCAAATTAGTAGGTCTTATATTGTTCATTTTCACTGCTTGTATTGCACAAGTGAGCGCACAACAATACCTCGAATTTGTTGAAAATAAAGGGCAGTGGCCGGAAGCTATTAAGTTTCAAGCTCAAACAGTAGCTGGAGCTTTTGCGCTTCAAAATAATGGTTACAGGGTGCTCGTACATAATCCTCAAGATTTAGCCGCTTTAAATACACATCCTCGCGAAAAAAATTACGCATCTACAATTCCAGAAAATTTTGACGGAGTATTGCATTCACATGCATACGAAGTCAAGTTTTTAAATGCCAATCACAATCCAACAATTGTTCCAGAAAAAATTCAATCTTCTTACAACAATTATTTTATTGGGAATGATTCAAGTAAATGGGCAAGTGGATGTAAGATTTATAAAGCCGTAGTTTATAAAGACGTATATCCTGGAATTGATATCAGGTATTACACCAATGAGGCGCAATTAAAATATGACATTATTGTACACCCTGGTGGCGACGTTTCAAAAATTGCATTATATATCGATGGTGCAGATGGCGTTAAAGTAAAAAACCGAGCACTCGAAATAAAAACTAATGTTACCACTGTTTCTGAATTAGCACCATACACGTATCAATTAAAACAGGAAGGAAAAAAAGAAGTGACTTGTGATTATAGTGTAAAAGGGAATATTGTAAAATTTTCTATTGCTGGTGATTATGATAAAACAGAAACACTTATAATTGACCCCTCCATTGTCTTTTACGGCTATACAGGAAGTAACGCAGACAACTGGGGCTTTACGGCCACCTACGATCCACAAGGAAATTTTTATGCAGGCGGAATCGTATTTGGAAGTTTTGGTTTCTATCCAGTTAGTAATGGCGCTTTTCAAACAACTTTTGGTGGCGGTGTTCCTGAAGGTGATATTAGTGCCATTGATATTGGGATCATGAAATTTGATCCAAGTGGCGCAAACCGTGTATATGCAACTTTTATAGGTGGAAGAGGAAACGAGCAGCCGCATAGCTTGGTAGTTGATGCGGCTGGTAATTTAATTATTGCAGGAAGAACTTCTTCGGGTAGTACCTATCCAGTAAAAGGTTTATCGTCTTACGGTCCATTAGGTGGATTATACGATATTATTGTTACCAAATTAAATGCAACTGGAACAGCGCTTGTTGGTTCCATGCGTATTGGTGGATCTGCAGATGATGGTGTAAATATTAGACCCAACTATACCAGACCTCAAGTTTCTGAGTCTACCCGCAGAAATTATGGCGATGATGCTAGAAGTGAAGTCATTGTGGATGGCGCAGGAAATATTATTTTAGCATCAGCTACGCAGTCTAACGATTTTAAAGTTTCAACGGGAGCATTTCAATTAACAGCTGGCGCAAAAACTGCTACACGTTTACAAGATGGGGTTGTTATAAAAATGACGCCCAATTTAGACGCCGTTATTTTTAGTTCTTACTTAGGAGGTAATGATGATGACGCTGCATTTGTTCTCGCCATCAATCCACTAACAGGATTTATTTATGTTGCAGGCGCTACGGCAAGTACCGATTTTCCGGGCAGCAAAGCAGGTGTTTTATTTGGCACCAACCAAGGAAATATTGATGGTTTTGTAACCATCATTAGCCCAGATGGCACAAGGCAAATTGCAACCAGTTATTTTGGTACTAGCGGGGCAGATATTATTTATGGTATTCAGTTTGATAAATTTGGTTTTCCATACATTATGGGAACCACAACGGTAGCTTGGCCAATTATTAATTCGCCATTTAATAGTGGAGGTAATCAGGCCAATGGAAAACAGTTTATTGCCAAAATACAACCCGATTTAACACAGTTTTTATACTCCGCAAATTTTGGAACATCCACGGGTAGTTTTCCTAATATTTCACCTACTGCTTTTTTGGTGGATCGTTGTGAAAATGTATATGTTTCGGGTTGGGGTGGGACAATTGCGCCAGGGTTTCCATCTGCGGGCACCAAGGGTTTAACAACATTTGGTACGGGTCAATTAAGTACTACTACAGATGGTGAAGACTTATACTTTTTTGTTTTAGAGAGAAGTGCTAAAAATATTTTATACGCTACTTTTTTTGGATCTATAACGGGTGCTAATGGTCCACTCGGCGACCACGTAGATGGTGGCACTAGCCGCTTCGATAAAAATGGAACGATCTACCAATCGGTATGTTCTTGCCTTGGTTCTAATCCTGCACCTGGAACAGCGCTGCGAGGAACAGCTGGTGTATGGTCTCCAAATAATATGTCTGCCGACCCTAATTCGGCACACTGTAACTTATTGGCGATCAAACTTGCATTTAATTTGGCCGGTGTTGGTGCTGGTTTAAAAGCGTCCATTAAAGGAACAGTGCGAGATACTTCTGGATGCGTTCCCATGACTGTAGATTTTACAGACACCCTCGCTCAGGGTAAATCTTATGTTTGGGATTTTGGAGATGGTACAACGCCTGTAAAATCTACGAACGCAACAATCTCTCATAATTTTACGGCAGTAGGTGTTTATAAAGTGATGCTCGTGGCCATCGATTCTAGTACCTGTAATATTGCAGACACCACATATATAAACATGCATGTAAGAAATGACGATGCAAGTTTGTCTTTTGTTTCAAATAAAATTCCTCCCTGCGATAAATTAACTTTTGAATTTGATAATACCAGTACAGGACCTGCGTCTAAGCCGTTTTCCAATAAAAGTTTTACTTGGGATTTTGGTGATGGCACCAAAATAGCTGCCGGGTCAGGTATTGTAACGCATTTGTATACAGTAGGTGGGGCCTACAATGTAAAGCTTACATTGAACGACACCAATTATTGTAATAGTCCCGATAGTTTAATGAAGCAAATTAGTTTATCGCCAAACGTGATTGCCAATTTCACATTCCCAGCTGCTGCGTGCGCACCGTTTAATGCCGTTTTCAAAAATACATCTACTGCGGGGCAGCAGTTTTTTTGGGATTTTGGTGATGGGGCAACTTCAACACAAACAAGTCCAACGCATGTATACCTAAGCCCTGGAACTTATTTAGTTCAACTGATTGCAGTTGATCCAAATACATGTAATAAAAGGGATACCATTACAAAAAATGTAACAGTTGTCAATAAGCCCACCGCTTCGTTTACCTATACTCCAAATCCTACAATGCCTAACATGCCAGTTCAGCTTGTTAATGCTTCATCGGGTGGGGTTTCTTACAAATGGATTTTTGGTGATGGGAAAACCTTAGTTACTACTAAACGAGACTCGGTTATTTCGTATCAGTATCAAAAAACAGGCACGTACAATGTTTGTTTGGTAGTGTTTAATGCGGCGGGTTGCTCTGATACAACTTGCACTCAAATTGATATCAGTGTTGAAGTAGGATACAGTGTGCCTAATGCATTTTCTCCCAATGGCGATGGTGTGAATGATAAGGTATTTGTAAGAGGTTTTGGTGTTTCAAAACTGAGCTTCCAAATTTTTAATAGATGGGGCGAACTCGTTTTTGCAACCACTGATGTAAATGCTGGTTGGGATGGATATTATAAAGGAAAATTACAAGCACAAGATGTTTATCATTATAGTGCGGTTGTTGAGTTTTATACTGGTGAAAAATTAGCAAAAAAAGGAGATATTACTTTACTGAGGTAGCTTATGAATTATAAAGTATTGTACATATTATTTTTGGGTTTTGTTGCGAGTTTGTTTGATGCAAATGCGCAGGACTTGCATTTTAGTCAGTACTTTAATGCACCTATTTTAGTGAATCCGGCTAATACAGGTTTCAATCCTGACAATGATTACCGAATTGGAGGTAACTACCGTAATCAGTGGTCTGCGGTAGGGTCGCCTTATAAAACAATGTCTGTGTGGGGGGATGTTCAATTGTTCACAAACAAATTTGAAAATGGTTGGATGGGCGTTGGCGGTGCACTTTACAGAGATGCTTCCGGATCCGGAAATTTAATCAATACTTCCGCTTACGCTTCCGTTGCGTATCATCAAATGCTGGGTTATAGTAGTTTGCTAAGTGTAGGTTTTACGGGCGGATTGATCAGTAAAAAAATTGATATCGCTAAGCTGTCTTTTGATAACCAATGGAATGGTAAATTTTTTGATGCAACACTACCATCCAATGAGCCTTTTGCATTTAGTCAAACTTCATACGCCGATTTACAAGCTGGTATTAATTATGCCTATTTTGCTTCTGAAAAATTTTATTTTAATGCAGGCTTTAGTGCACAGCATATCAATAGACCCAAAGAAAGTTTTTTTGATCCGCTCGTTTCAGATGCTAGTATAGATATGCGTTACACTGCTTTTTTAAATGGAAGTTTAAAAGTGGGTGAATCATGGATTGTAAATCCAAATTTTTACATCAGTAAAATGAATACGGCTTCCGAATTAGTATTTGGTGTAAATGCCAATCGAGACCTTAGTGGCGATGGTTCCAGGCAAATGATTTTGGGTCTTTATTTTAGAAACTCCGATGCTGTAGTGCCTGTTTTTGGGTTTCAATTAAACGATACCCGCTTTACTTTTAATTACGACGCCACTATTTCAACCTTAAAGTCTGCTAACAACACAAGGGGGGCCTATGAGCTTTCCATCGTTAAAACAGGTGCTGTTTCTTCGGCACTATCAAGGGGCGTAAGATGTCCTTCGGTTAAATTCTAATTCTTTTCTTTATTTTTAGTGCATTATTAGATGCACCTATTTACTTAAGTATGAAATATTTACCACTCGATAAGCAAATCTTTATAGGTAATCGTAAACGATTTGTAAAGGAAATGAAGCCCAACAGTATAGCCATATTTGTAAGTAATGATGAATGGCCTTCAAATGGTGACGCGCTTCATGGCTTTAAACAAAATACTGATTTGTATTGGTTGACAGGTGTTGAGCAAGAAGACTCCATGGTTATTTTATTTCCTGATTGTCCAGATCCAAAATATCGTGAAGTGTTGGTGCTAGTGAGGCCTAACGAACTTAAAGAAAAGTGGGATGGTAAAAGACTCCGTATGTCAGAGGGGACGGCTATTTCGGGCATTCCAACTATTGTGTGGTTGGATTCGATAGACGCGCTACTTCAAACATGGATACATTTAGCGGACACTATTTATTTAGACACCAACGAAAATGATAGGAAAGCAACAGATATTGCAAGTAGAGATTATCGTTTTGTTGCCGAAATGAAAGCTCGCTATCCACTTCATGGGTACGAGCGCGCTGCAAAAATAATGCGCAAATTGAGAGCCATAAAATCAAAAGAGGAAGTAGCAGTTATTAGCAAAGCCATTGATATAACGGATCAGACTTTTAGACATTTATTAGGGTTTATTAAACCTGGCGTTACGGAGTATGAAATTGAAGCCGAAATTTATCATCAATTTTTAAAGCAGCGCGCTACTGGTCCTGCATACCATAGTATTATTGCTAGTGGTGACAGGGCTAGAACACTTCACTATGTTGCTAATAATGAAGTTTGTAAGTCAGGCGAAATGTTACTCATGGATTTTGGAGCAGAGTATGGTGGTTACTGCGCTGATTTAACAAGAACAGTGCCTGTAAGTGGTGTATTTACAAAGCGTCAAAAAGAAGTGTACAATGCATGTTTGCATTTACATAATTACGCAAAGTCAATTTTAAAACCAGGTATATCGGTTGTTCAATACACCGATAAAGTTGGGCTAGAAGCTAGCAAGCAATTTGAAAAAATTGGACTTTTAACCAAAGCGAACATTAAAAATCAGGATCCTGAAAATCCTGCTTACCGTAAATATTTATACCATGGCATTTCACATCATTTAGGTCTAGATGTACATGACCTTGGAACAAGAACGGCTCCGGTGCAGGCTGGTATGGTATTTACCATTGAGCCGGGTATTTATATTGAAGAAGAGCAAATGGGCATAAGAATTGAAAATAATTTCTGGATCACGAAATCTGGCAATATAGATCTCATGAAAAATATTCCAATTACAGTGGAAGAAATTGAATCATACATGAAAACGGTATCTGTAAAAAGAAAGAAATAATAGTATGATAAAAAAGCAAATCCCTAATTTATTTACACTCCTCAATCTGTTTTTTGGATGTATAGCGCTTGTGTATATTACCGAGCCTGGTATCATTATCACAGAAGGACCAACTGGTCAAAATTTAATTGAAATACCGCAGCAAATTTATAGGGCTAGTATATGTATAGCACTAGCTGCAGTGGTTGATTATTTTGATGGTTTTTTAGCCAGACTTTTAGGTAGCTCATCTGAAATGGGAAAACAATTAGATTCACTTGCTGATCTTGTAAGTTTTGGGGTAGCGCCTTCTTTAATTGCCTATCAATTTCTAAAACTGGCATTAGCGCAGGATATCGATGGCTTATCGGCATCTTGGTATCAATTGGCCCCGGTTTTTATATTGCCATGTGCTGCGGCGTATAGACTAGCAAGGTTTAACATTTCGGCACCATCCACTTCAGGTTTTACTGGTGTTCCTGTGCCGGCCGTCGGTATATTGTTTGCATCATTTCCAGTGATATATTGGTACGCGCCCATGGAGCAGTCTATGGTAACGGGGCTATTACTTAATAAATGGTTTTGGTACATTGTAGTACTAGGCTGCAGCTATTTAATGGTATCTACGCTTCCTATGATGGCGTTTAAATTTGATAAAATAAACCTCAAAAAACTGCTTCCTCTGCTTATTTTACTGGGAGTAGGGGTAATTTCGGCCATTAGTTTTGGTTGGATAGCTGTTCCAATTGTGTTTATTGCTTATGTAGTTCTATCTTTGTCCCTCAAATATTGGTACCTATGATTTTCAATGTTCAGATTAAGGTAATGCCTTTAAAAGATTTATTAGACCCTCAAGGTAAAGCCGTTTTAAGTGGCCTAAACAATTTAGAGATCACTGCAGTTCAGGATGTACGTGTAGGCAAAAATATTAGCTTACAAATTGAAGCGGATAGTAAAGAAGCTGCTACTGATATTGCAGAAAATGCTAGTAAAAAATTACTCGCTAATGCAGTGATGGAATATTTTGAAATTGAATTTTTAGCGTAATTCGCATCAACCCCAAAGCCATGCTATACCTGGTTCCTACGCCACTTGGTAATTTAAAAGACATGACTTTAAGGGGTATTGAAGTGCTGCAAACGGTAGACGTTATATTGTGTGAAGACACCCGTACCTCTTCAAAGCTATTGCAACATTATCAAATTCAAAAGCCACTTTCTCCCTATCATCAGCACAACGAGCATAAGATAGTTGCGCACTTAATAGATCAGCTTAAAGCTGGTAAAATCTTTGCGCTCATTACAGATGCAGGTACCCCTGCTATTTCTGATCCTGCTTTTTTACTCGTTCGTGAATGCGTAAAAGAGGGTATTAAGGTAGAATGTTTGCCTGGTGCTACTGCCTTTGTACCTGCCCTTGTCAATAGTGGCATTCCAACCAACCGATTTGTTTTTGAAGGTTTTTTACCCTTAAAAAAGGGAAGACAAACCATGCTAAAGGAGCTTGCGGTAGAGCCTCGTACTATTATATTGTATGAAAGTCCTATGCGACTTGTAAAAACCCTCAAAGAGTTGGCTGTATATTTTGGCGAAAACCGTTTAGCGAGTGTTAGCAGAGAGCTTACTAAAATGTTTGAAGAAAATAAGCAAGGTACGCTAGCGGAATTGGCTGTTTATTTTGAAGCAAAAGCCGTAAAGGGTGAAATTGTAATTGTAGTTGCCGGCGCCGAATAATTCCTTAATTTTATTGACACACTTTAATAGAATAATAATGAAAAAAATTTTATTGTTTGCTTTTGTATGTTCATTTGTAATGCATGCCTCATTATTGATGGCGCAGCCTGATCGACCACAACAGCGTATTAAGTATACCATTCAAGCCAATATGGATGTGGTAACGAATAAAATCAATGGTACCGAAAAAATCGTCTATACCAACAATTCAGCAGATACATTAAACAAGATTTTTTTTCATACGTATTGGAATGCATTTCAGCCAGGAAGTAGCATGGATATTAGAAGTAGAGCACTCGGTCAAACTCAAATTAGACCTGCTTCTAGAATGAGTGATGGATTAGACTGGGATGCGCGCGTTAAAGATCGTATTAGTAAATTATCCCCTTCTGAAATTGGCTACCAGCATATAAAGCAAGTAAAAATAAATGGTGTTGCACAAGTGTTAAAAGAGCATGAGACTATATTAGAAGTGGTTTTAGCTAAAGTAGTATTACCAAAAACTTCTGTACAAATGGAAGTAGAATTTGAAGCACAAGTACCCCTTCAAATTAGAAGAAGTGGAAGAGACAACAAAGAGGGTATCAGGTACAGTATGAGTCAGTGGTACCCTAAAGTTGCCGAATACGATTATCAAGGTTGGCATGCAAATCAATATGTTGCTAGAGAATTTTATGGAGTATGGGGTGATTTTGATGTAAATATCACCATCGATAAAAATTATTTTGTTACGGCGGGTGGCGACTTGCAAAATCCGCAAGAAATAGGAATGGGTTATGAAGCCCCAGGCACTAAAGTTACCCTTGTATCAAGTAATACTAAAACATGGAAGTGGCAAGCTTACAATGTGCATGATTTCATGTGGGCTGCAGACCCTACGTATAAAATGATTACCCGAAAGCCGGCTGGTGGCGGTCCACTTATTAGAGTGGTGTATAAAGCCGTTGATTCTGTAGAAAATAGCTGGCAAAACATGGCAGACGTTGTCGCAAAAGCCTACCCAATTATTGCAAAAACATTTGGCGCATACCCCTACAAAACCTATACTTTTATTCAGGGTGGAGATGGTGGTATGGAGTATCCAATGGGTACACTTATTAAAAGTGCCAGTGTTGGTACTGCCGTTCATGAGTGGATGCATACCTGGTATCAAATGCTAATGGGTTCAAATGAATCGCTGTATCCTTGGATGGACGAAGGCTTTACTGATTATGCAAGTACGCGTGTGCTAGCTGAACTTAATGGCAGCAAAGGATTCCCATATGAAGGTTCTTACAGAAGTTATATTAGTTTAACAAAAAGCCCATACGACGAACCTGCAAGTACACATTCAGATCATTACAATACTAACTTAGCGTATAGCACTTCTGCGTATAGTAAAGGAGCTGTATTTATGAGTCAGCTTGGATATGTAATTGGGGATTCTGTTAGGGATCAAGTACTGTTGGATTATTACAATGCTTGGCGTTTTAAACACCCCAATCCAAATGATTTTATTAGGGTTGCCGAAAAAAGAAGCGGACTAGAACTTGATTGGTATAAAGAATATTGGATCAATTCTACTAAAACAATTGATTATGCAGTAGGGGATATCAACCTTGTTCAGGATAAAACAAACATTACGATTAAACGTGTTGGTAAAATGCCAATGCCTATTGATGTATTAATCACTTACAAAGATGGTTCTCAAGAAATGCATTATGTGCCACTAAATTTACAATTTGGTGAAAAACCACAAGAGTCAAGTGTACCACGTACTGTTCATCCTGAATGGAAATGGGTAGACCCGGTATATCAATTGGGAATTTCAAAAGCGATTAAAGATATCAAGTCTATTGAAATTGATCCATCGTTGAGAATGGCTGATGTAAACAGAATAAATAATAAATTAGTGATACCGGATTAGTATTCCATTTCTTTTAAGGTAGGTGCTTTAAACCAAGTAATTACTACCACTAAAAGTGTCATACATCCGCCAAATACTACGCTGGGAACAACGCCCATCATTTTAGCAGCAACGCCACTTTCAAATTGGCCAAATTCATTGCTGCTATTAATAAACATTGAATTTACACTCATCACACGCCCGCGCATATTGTCGGGCGTTTTGAGTTGTAAGATGGTGCCCCTAATAACAACGCTAATGCCATCTACAATACCACTAATGAGTAGCACGGCAAATGTGAGCCAGAAAAATTTAGATAAAGCAAAAACAATAATGCACATACCAAAAAGTGCAACCGAAATAAGTAGTTTTTTTCCTTGTGCTTTTTTTAGAGGGAATACTGTTAAAAGGATAATTACGATAACAGACCCAATATCAGAAGCAGCGTTGAGCCATCCAAATCCAATGGGGCCTACTTTTAAAATATCTTTTGCAAAAACTGGGATCATGGCTACTGCACCACCAAATAATACGGCAAATAAATCGAGACTTAGTGCACCAAACAATTCTTTGGTTTGATAAACATATCTAAGTCCTTCCTTTACACTCTCTAGCGTTTTTTTCTCACCAGGCTCATTTAGTGAAGGCTTGGGTTTAAGTTTTAGCATACACAAATAACCTGCAAATACGAGCGTGCATATAATGGCTAAAGATCCTGTGTTACCAAGCATGGCTATTAAAAATCCTACAATGGCATGACCTGTTACAGATGCACCGAGCCAAATCCCTTGCCCCCAGGTAGTAGCATTTTGAATTGTTTTTTTAGGAACAATCGCAGACAAAATGGTTCCAAATGTAGGACCCGTAAAGGATCTAAAAACACCCGTAAAAAATATGGCAATATAAATGCAAAAGGCAATCCAATGTTTGCTTAATTGCCCTGCTGTAAAGTTGGTAGACAGTAATAGTAAAAATATAGCGCAAGTAAAATAAAGTACAACACCTGTTAAGAGTAGTTTTCTTTTTTCACTAATATCAATAATATGCCCAGCATACAGTGATAATGAAACGGCAGGGATCACTTCGGATAGTCCAATAAGTCCAATCGCAAAAGGTTCGTTGGTGAGTTCATAAATCCACCATCCAACAAGTGTACCCATCATTCGAAGGCCCATGATAAAAAGAAATCTCCCAATCATCAAAAACCTAAATTCTTCAATGCGCATGGCTTCAAACGGGTCGTGTTTGCTAATATTTGAAGATGCTTCTGATTGCATGATTTAGATTTATTATTACGGTAGGTTAAAATAATGTTGACCTTGTGGCAAGTCTTTTTCTAATGCATCTAACACCACCTGAACGTGCGCGTCATTTCCAATAAAATCTGCATTGCTGGCGTCAATAAAAATGGTTTTTATATTGTGCTGCTTGATGTAACTGGTGTAGGTTTCTTGTAAATTAAACAAGTAATCATCTTTAATATCCTGCTCATAACATCTATTTCTCTTTTTGATATTTTCCTGAAGCTTTTGAACGGGTGCGTGTAGATAAATTAATATATCCGGAAAATTTAGTTGTTGGTGAATGATGTCAAATAATTTTTGATAGAGCCTAAATTCTTCGGCAGGCAAATTCACTTTTGCAAACAACAAGCATTTTGTAAATAAATAATCTGATATAGTTATCTCTTGAAATAAGTCTTGCGTATGTAAAAAATCTTTGAGTTGTTTATAGCGTTCTGCCATAAAAAACAGTTCCAATGGGAAAGCATATTGGTCAGGCTTTTCATAAAATTTTGGCAAAAAAGGGTTGTCGGCAAATTCTTCTAAAATCAGTTTTGCATTTAGTTTTTGTGCAAGTATGTTTGAAAGCGTGGTTTTGCCTGCTCCTATATTTCCCTCAATAGTAATAAACTGATGCTTCATAAGCTGTCATTCTCAATGGGTAAAAATAAAGCCGATCTTGGCTTTTACCCTTATTTTTTTTGCACATCGAGGGTGTCGGGGCAGTTAAGTAATAAATCCTCAATCGATTGGTCCAATAAAGGGTGGATCAAGGTTGGAGCAACTTCTAACATTGGTAATAACGCAAATCGGCGATTGTGCATTTGAGGGTGGGGTATGGTTAATTTTTCTGTATTGAATATCAGCCCGTCAATCATTAAGATGTCTAAATCGATGGTTCGAGGGCCATATTTTTGGTCGCGAACCCTGCCCATTTCTAGCTCTATTGACAATAATTGATCCATAAGCGCTTCTGGTGATAGCGTGGTGGATACAACAATCGCTTGATTATAGAAGGACGGTTGGCTGGTATTGCCCCATGCCGCAGTTTCATAAATCGAAGAGGTATTTGTGATATTGCCACAGGTATCTGCTATTTTGGTTTGAGCCATTTGCAAATATGCCGCTCGGTCACCTAAATTTCCGCCTATCAGTAAATATGCTGTGTTCATAAATTCCCCCATTTATCGCCTCAAATATCTTTAATTTCACGTCTTTAAATACAGTTGTGAACAATATTGTTCATCTTTTATTTTAACCTATTTCTATGAAGAGTTTTTTTAAAATATTTTTTGCCAGTTTTTTAGCATTAATTGTTTTTTCAATCCTTGGTGTCATGGTGTTAATTGGTATTGCGGCATCTGCATCAAGTTCCGATAAGCCAACTATTGGCTCTGATGCGGTTCTTGTTTTAGACTTATCTAAGCCATTTAAAGAGCGTGTTCAAGAAAATCCTTTTGCTTCATTATCTGGAGATGATGAATGGGAAACGCCTTCATTATTTGAAATGGTAAAACTCATAGAGCATGCAAAGCAAGATCCCAATGTTGAAGGAATTTATATTTTAGCGAGTAACAACATAAATGGTTTTGGTGCTTCTGAAGAAATAAGAAAGGCGCTTCTTGATTTTAGGAAGACCAAAAAATTTGTGATAGCCTATGGCGAAACAATGACTCAAAAAGGATACGCAATCGCAAATGTGGCACAAAAGATTTTTGTACATCCACAAGGTGGGCTGGAGTGGGCTGGATTTTCTAGCAATTTAATTTTTTTAAAAGGAATGTTGGATAAACTTGAAATCAAGCCTCAAATATTTTATGCGGGTAAATTTAAAAGTGCAACTGAGCCACTTAGAGAAACGCAAATGACAGAAGCCAACCGCCTTCAAACAAGCGTTTGGTTAGGGGATTTGTACAATCAGTTTTTATATCAAACTGCCTCTGTTCGAAATATAGATACTGCGTTGTTAAGGTCATTAGCGGTTGAAGGTAAAATACAAACAGCATCAGATGCACTTAGATACAATTTGGTGGATGGTTTAAAATATGATGATCAATTAAAAACCGAAATTACGGGCAGGTTAAATTTACCTGTTAATTCAAAAATAAATTTTGTTTATTTTGGTGAATATGCAAAAGCAGTTACCATCAATGAGTCTAGTGCTTCTGAAAAAATCGCTGTTATTTATGCAAGTGGTGACATTGTTGGTGGAACAGGAACTGATGATCAAGTAGCAAGCGACGATTATAGAGAGCTTATTAGAAATGCGCGTTTAGATAAATCTGTTAAAGCTATTGTACTTCGTGTTAACTCGCCAGGCGGTAGTGCACTTGCAAGTGATGTTATTTGGAGAGAAGTAAGCCTCGCTAAAAAAGAAAAGCCGGTTGTTGTTTCAATGGGGGATGTTGCTGCATCAGGTGGCTACTATATTGCTTGTAACGCCAATAAAGTATTTGCGAATGAATCTACCATAACGGGTTCAATTGGCGTATTTAGCATTGTGCCAAATATTGAATCTTTCTTGAAAAATAAAATAGGTATTACAACTGATAGAGTGAGGACAGGGCCATTTGCCGATATGGG